>Ga0068859_100005104_pt1 | contig 13337 bp, 11 predicted proteins | sample KBSSwiS22_FD_66585 | JGI IMG/M metagenome (GOLD analysis project Ga0068859, IMG submission 66585) | Switchgrass rhizosphere microbial communities from Kellogg Biological Station, Michigan, USA - KBS Switchgrass S2-2 | ecosystem: Host-associated > Plants > Roots > Rhizosphere > Soil ... | reverse complement strand
CGGGGCTGCAGGGCACCGAAGGGATTTACGCGGTGCGGAAGTGAATCGTGTCCTTGACACGGTGCGAACCGATATTCAAGACTCCAAACACGAATGACGGAATCCAGCGGCTCAAAACGCGCACGCGCCGGAAGCCCTCTCCTGATTGCCGGCGGCGCGCTGCTGGGGGCCCTGCTGTTCGCGTACACGCTCTACACCGCTGGCCCCGCGGAAATTTTCGGCGGCATTCGGCGCATCGGCCTCGGCTTCGTTGCCGTTCTGCTGCTGTCGGGATTCCGGATGGCGGTTCGCGCGAAGGCCTGGTCGATGTGCGTGGAACAGAGCGAGCGCTTCACGTTCCGTGAAGCGTTTGTCGCCTTCGTGACGGGTGATGCCATCGGCAACGTCACGCTGCTCGGCCCGGTTGCGAGCGAAAGCGCGAAGGCCATTTTGGTGCGGCGGCAGCTGCCGATCGGCTCTGCGGTGTCGTCGGTCGTCCTCGAAAATATTTATTACAGCATCAGCGTTGCCGTGATGGTGGCGGTCGGCACGCTCGCCTTTCTGCTCGGGTTCAGGCCCACGGCCGGCCCGCTGACGGTAAGCGTGAGCATCAGCGCGGTCGCCATTGTGGCCATTATCCTCGTGTGGTGGGCGCTTTCGACCCAGCCCAGGGTGCTGAGCCGGTTTCTCCATCACGACGCTGTGCGGAGCGCCGAGGATCGAATATTCAGCTTCGTCTCGGCCAGACGCGATCGGCTCGCGGGCATTCTCGCCTTCGAGTTCAGCTTTCATGTATCGGCGGTGCTTGAAATTTACGTGCTGCTCTCGCTGCTCGTGCCGAACACGCCACGCCTTCTCTTGCTCGCAGTGGTCCTCGAAACGGTTGAACGCCTGATTACCATCGTCTTCAAGTTCGTGCCGCTACGACTCGGCGTCGATCAATTCGGCTCGGGACAGATGGCCGACATTCTGGGTCTCGGCTCACCAATCGGCATCACCCTGGCGACGGTTCGCACGGCACGAAATCTTTTCTGGGCGATTGTGGGGCTGCTGTTGCTGCTGAAGCGGGGATTGTCGATGAAAGCCGTGGTGCGGGAAGCCGAACAGGAAATCTGACATCTATCTCAACACAGAGACACAGAGAACACAGAGAATTGTTTCTTGTAGAAGTATTGAAGCTTGCGGATTGGAGATTGAGGACTGATTGGCGATTGTTGATTTGAGATTGAGGATTGGAAAATCTGAAATAAATCCGCATTTCCTCATTCGTCAATCTTCAATCAATCTCCAGTCTGCAGTCTCCAATCTTCAATTCTTGAAGCATTAAATGCGTTGAGACAGAAATTAAAAGGGCCGGCAGAAAGACTCCTGCCGGCCCCGACGATAGACGATTGACGATGGACGAAACTACTGCGGTTTCTCCGCCGCCGCGCGCTTCGCGAGATCCGGCGTGATCGTCCAGTAGTAGATCGTCGCGCCGTCCACGTTCAGCGTCTGTTCCGGCTTCCAGTCGCCCATGTCGAAGTCGTGTGACACCACGCGGGTGCCGGGCTTCAACGTTTTCCACAACGTGGGCCGCAGCCGCAGGTTCAGCGATGGCAGCAGATACAGCGTGACCACGGTCGCCTCGCTGACGTCGGTGGTAAAGAGATCCTGGCTCAGGATCTTGACGCGGTCGCCGACCCCATTACGTGCCACGTTCTCGTTGGCTTCCTTGACGCGCTGCGGATCGATATCGATCCCGATGCCGCGCGCGCCCAGCTTGGCTGCCGTCACCACGATACGGCCGTCGCCACAACCAAGGTCATATACAACATCGCCGGCTTTCACATTCGCGACCTTCAGCATCGCATCGACCACACTCTGTCGAGTCGGTACGTAAATCACATCGGGCTGCCGAGATGCCTGGGGCGGCGCCGCCACTGCTTGAGCTGCCGCCGACAGCACCGCAGGAGTGGTGAGGCCGAGCAGGAGAATCAACGATAGTGCCGTCGCATTCTGACGCGTCGCATTCTGACGCATGAATAACTATCCCCTTTCTTGGGCTTCCCTCGAAGACGCTGGGATACAAATCATTGTACACTGCCCATTCGTTGTCTGCGACGACGCTCAAAGACCGGTTCGACGTCTGGTTATTTAAGGGCTACCACGAAGCCGTCGGCCCTTACGCGAAGCCCGCGCACACCACGGCGTGGTGGCGTGTCATGTGCCTCACCGGCGTCGACTACTTCTCCACCCTCGCGTATCAACCCAGCATCGCGTTCCTCGCTGCCGGCTACCTCTCCCCAGTCGCGACGCTCGTACTGATCCTGCTGACCCTGTTCGGCGCGCTGCCGATGTACAGCCGCATCGCGCACATGAGCCCTCACGGTCAGGGCAGCATCGTGATTCTCGAGCGCCTGTTCCCCCGCTGGAGGGGCAAGGCGGTCGTCCTGTGCCTGCTGGGATTCGCGGCCACCGATTTCGTCATCACCATCACGCTGTCGGCCGCCGACGCAACGGCTCACCTGATCGAGAACCCGTTCGTCCCGCGCGTGCTCGATCACCCGTTAGCCGTAACCATTGGATTGTTGCTGGCGCTCGCCGCGATCTTCCTTCGCGGCTTCGGCGAGGCGATTGGCCTGGCCGTCGTGCTCGTGTTCGGCTACATCGTGATGAACCTGATCGTGATCGGCACCGGCATCCAGCACGTGCTCACGCACCCCGACGTGATTGTTCGCTGGCGGCACGCGCTGATGACCCAGAGTGGCGGCCATCCCCTCGTGATCGTCGCCGTCGCACTCCTCCTCTTTCCGAAGCTGGCGCTCGGGCTGTCGGGGTTCGAAACCGGCGTCGCCGTGATGCCGCTGGTCACTGGCGATCCGGACGATACCCAAGCCAACCCACGCGGCCGGATCAAGAACACCATCAAACTTCTGCGCACCGCCGCGTTGATCATGTCGGTGCTGCTGCTGAGCAGCAGCATGGTGACGACGCTGCTAATTCCGCCGGAAGCCTTTCAGCCCGGAGGGCCGGCCGACGGCCGCGCGCTGGCGTACCTCGCGCACGAGTATCTTGGAAACGGCTTCGGGACAGCGTACGACGCCGTGACGGTTGCCATCCTCTGGTTTGCCGGTGCGTCGGCGATGGCCGGACTGCTGAACCTGATTCCACGGTACCTGCCGCGTTACGGCATGGCGCCGGAGTGGGCGCGCGCGCAGCGCCCCGTGGTGCTGATGATTACCGCCATCACCATTCTCGTGACGGTGATCTTCAATGCCGACGTCGACGCACAGGGCGGCGCCTATGCGACCGGCGTGCTGGTGCTGATGAGCTCTGGCGCCGTCGCCGTCGCAACCATGGCGTGGCGCGAAAATCGCCACAAGGTGGCCTTTACAGTCATCGCGATCATTTTTCTGTACACAACGATCGCCAACATGTTCGAGCGGCCGGAAGGGATCAAGATCGCGTCGATATTCATCGTGACAATCGTCGCGACGTCGCTCATCTCTCGCGTGCTGCGCTCGACCGAGCTGCGCGTCGGGACCGTGCAGGCCGACGACGAAGCGGTCCTCTTCATTCAGGCCGCGGCGAAGGCCGGCCCGATTCGAATCATCGCGAACCGGCCAGACAAGGGTGTCCGGGAGGAGTACGAGAACAAACTGCGCGAGGCCCGCGAAACCCATTACCTGCCGAACGACGACGCCGATCTGTTCCTGGAGGTTCGCCCCGGCGACGTCTCCGAGTTCGGCGGCCTGCTCGAAGTGCGCGGTGTCGCGGTAAACGGCTTCCGCGTGCTGCGATGCCAAAGCCCGGCGATTCCAAACGCCATCGCTGCGCTTCTGCTCTACATCCGCGACGCCACCGGACAGATTCCTCACGTGTACTTCGGCTGGACGGAAGGCAATCCGATTACCTACCTGCTGAAATTTCTGGCGTTTGGTGAGGGAGATACCGCGCCGGTCACGCGGGAAGTGCTGCGACAGGCCGAGAAGGATCCGTTACGCCGGCCGAGAGTTCACGTCGGGTAGGTTACGCCAGCGTCTGCTTGACCAGCGCCTGGAGCGTCTTCAAGCCCGACTTGATGTCCTTGAAGTGGATCCGCATCAGGCGCCGGCCGCGCGAGGAAAGCACTTCGAAGTCTCCGCGCGCCTGCGCCAGCCTGATGGTGCCGAAGCTGTAGCGCTGTCCCGGCACCTGGATATCTTCGGCATCGTCGCACGTGATCTGCAGAAACACTCCGGTGTTCGGCCCGCCTTTGTGCGCCTGACCGGTGGAATGCAGAAATCGTGGACCGAAACCCACACACGTCGCCACCTTCTTGCGATCGCGCACCATTCCACGAATGGCCTGGAGAGCCGCCTCGTTCTCGCCATTCATCTCGATAAACGCGAGCAGCGCGAAGTAATCGCCGGGGCGCAGCAAGCCGAGGAACGCCTCGAAGTAGGCGGCCACCGACGGCGGGTGCGTGGCGAGGAGTTTCTGGTTGCGTGCGTCGACATGGAGCGACATCCCGGGCTCGCGGACGACCGCCGGATCATCGGGCAGCTTGCCGGTCCGTTCGTACTCGCCGGCCAGCCGGCGCGTCACGATCTTGCTTTCTTCCACATCCGGCTGATCGAACGGGTTCACGCCAAGTACCGCCCCCATGATTGCGGTCGCGAACTCCCACCGGTAAAACTCGGCGCCGAGGGCATGGCGGTCGGGCCAGTCGATGCGGACGACCGGATGGCCGGCGCGCTCGAGCCGTTCGACGGCCTGATCGGTCGCCCCATCCGGCGCCGAGGCGTACCGCAGGTGCACGAAGACCCGATCGTCGCCATAGACCTCGGGTCGCCCTGGTATTTCTCCATCGATCGGAATGATGCCCTTGCCGTGCTTTCCAAGGGATTCGGCGATCAACTGTTCGAGCCATGCGCCGAAGCTTGCCAGCGCCGGCGGTGCGATCATCGTCGGCTTGTCTCTGCCGGCAAGCGCGAGCTCGCCGAGAATCGCGCCGAGCTGAAACGCCGTGTTCTCGTCTCCATCGTTTGCGCAGCGGCGCGCCATCGCCTCGGCACGGTCGAGCATCATCGACACGTCGACACCGACGAGCGCCGCCGGAACGATGCCGAAATTCGACAACGCGGAGTACCGTCCGCCCACCGTGGGAACGCCGGTGAAGATTTTACGGAAATGCTCCTGCTCGGCGATCTGGTAGAGCTTCGATCCTGGATCCGTCGTCAGCACGAAGTGACTCCCGGCTTCCAGTTCGCCGAACTTCTGCACACACCGGTGAAAGAAATACTGCTTCAGAATGTTCACTTCGAGGGTGCTGCCCGATTTCGACGCCACCAGAAACAGCGTCCGCCGGAGATCGATCTGGCGCTCGACGGCGAGAATCTGCGCGGGATCTGTCGAATCGAGCAGGCGGAGATTGGGGTATCCCTCCTTGGTTCCGGTAACGGATCGAATCACTTCCGGCGCGAGGCTCGACCCCCCCATACCGAGGAGGACGACGTCGGACACCTCCTCATGCTTCACCTGATTGGCAAGCCGCACCGCAGGATTCAGCCCCGGACGCTGCTCTATCGGGAGAGAGAGCCATCCCAGCCATTGATCCTCGCCGACGCCAGTCCAGACCGTCGGGTCGATATTCCAGATGCGCCGCACGACTTCCTGCTCGCGCATCAACCCAATGCGCGCGCGCACACGCACGTCGAGATCGCGCGAGAGGCTCCAGGTAAGGTCGGATGTCGCCATTAAGCTCGGGCCTGCACAGGCTGGCGCACCCATCGCGAGCGCTTCAGAGCCCAGATAATTCTGAGACCAAGCAGGATCGCCACGAGCGACGCGTAGATTGCGGGATGCAGAATATCGGCTTTCACCAGCCACCAGTAATGGATGACGCCGGCAACGCCTGTCAGATAGATGAGGCGATGCAGCCGGTTCCATCTGCGGCCGCCGAGCCGCCGGATCCAGCCGGCCGTCGACGTGATCGCAAGCGGTACCATGGCGGCGAGCCCGGTGAAGCCGACGGTGATGTAGGGCCGCTTATAGATGTCGTCCCAGATCGAGGCGGCAAGCGCGCGTGCAGTGCTCCAGGCCCACACGCCGTCAACGAAATCGAGGCCGGCAAACCGATCCGCGACGACGTAAATCAAAAAGTGGAGGCAGCCGTAGAAAAACGCGAACAAGCCAATCATCCGGCGGAATCGGATCAGCCAGTTCTGTCCGGTGAGGCGGCGAACCGGCGTGATCGCAAGGGTCATGACGATAAAGCGCAGCGTCCAGTCGCCGGTGTCGTGCGTGATTCTTTCAAGAGGGTTGGCGCCGAGCTCGCCGTGAAACGCATGCCAGATCAGGAACGTCACCGGCAGCAACGCGGCCGCAAAGACGATGGGCTTTGCGACGCGGCGAATCCAGCGATCGGCCGCCATCTAGTAGTTTTTCTTCAAGTCCATTCCCGAATAGAGCGACGCGACCTGATCGCCGTAGCCGTTGAACATGAGCGTCGGCCGCTTCACGAACTCGCCAATCCGGCGCTCGCGTGCCTGCGACCAGCGCGGATGATCGACCGACGGGTTTACATTCGCGTAGAACCCGTATTCGTTGGGCGCCATCAGCTGCCAGGTGTTCATCGGCGCTTTATCGGTCAGGCGGATGCGCACGATCGATTTGATCCCCTTGAAGCCGTACTTCCAGGGCACGACCAGTCGCATCGGGGCGCCGTTCTGATTCGGCAGGTACTCGCCATACAGGCCCACAGCCATGATCGCGAGCGGATGCATCGCTTCGTCGAGGCGAAGGGCCTCGACATACGGCCAGCGGAGCACGTCGCGGCGCTGCCCCGGCATCTCCTGCGGCCTGAACAGCGTCGTGAACTCCACGAACTTTGCAGCGGACGTCGGCTGCACGGTCTTCAGCAGGTTCGACAGCGGAAAGCCGATCCAGGGAATCACCATGGACCAGGCTTCGACGCAGCGCATCCGGTAAATCCGCTCTTCGAGCGCGTACGGCTTGATTAAATCTTCGAGCTGATATTCGGCAGGCTTGGCGACCATTCCGTCTACCTTGATCGTCCACGGCTTGGTCTTCAGCGGGCTGGCGTTGTTGCCTGGATCCTCTTTGTCGGTTCCGAACTCGTAGAAATTGTTGTATGTGGTGATGTCCTGGTAGGAGTTTGGTTTCTCCCCGGCGCCGTATGCGGTTTTCGAGAAATTCGGCACCTTCACTCGCGGCCACGACGGAGCGGCGTCGGCCTTCGGCACGCCAAGCGTGGCAGCCGCTGCCCCAACCGCCGTGACGGCCGCGGCCTGGATGAACTCGCGCCGTCGAAGATACAGCTTCTTGTCGGTGATCTCCGAAGAGCGGATGTCCGGCGATTTTCTCAGTAACATAATGTCTCCGGGGTTGCCTACCCCCCTCATTATATAAGGAGGCGCCATGGCGCAGGCCCAGCCGCAATCATTCGAGAATCACACCCGAATCGTCCCTGTGTATCACCTGCTGACGCTCGGTATCTTCGTCATCAATCTGGTTTGGTCCATTTACCGGCTCTTTCAAGTTCCGAGCGTGGACTCGCTCATCAGCCTGCTGCTGGCCGCCGCCTTCATTCTCCTCCTATTGTACGCACGCAGCTTTGCGCTGAGAGTCCAGGACCGGGTGATCCGGCTCGAGATGCAGCTTCGGCTCAAAGGGCTGCTTCCACCCGATCTTCAAGGCCGCATTCCCGAGTTCACCCCTCGCCAATTGATCGCCTTGAGGTTCGCCAGCGACGAAGAACTGCCGGAGCTATGCCGGTCGGTGCTGAGGGACAACATTACGGAGGGCAAAGCGATCAAGAAGATGATCAGGAACTGGCAGGCCGATTACTTGCGGGCGTAAGGTGCACGTATTTTATCTTCACGGCTTTGCGTCTTCGCCGATGTCGTCGAAGGCGCAGTTTTTCGGCGAGCGGCTCGCCGAGTGCGGCGTGCGGGTCCATACGCCCGATTTCAACCAGCCCGACTTTTCGACGCTGACCATTTCGCGGATGCTGCAGCAGCTCGAGAAGCGCATCGCCGCGATTCCCCAAGGTCCCGTCGTCCTGTTCGGATCGAGTCTCGGCGGTTTCCTGGCGATTGAAACGGCGGCACGTCAGGTGAACCAGGCGCGTCATCCCATCGATCGACTGATTCTGCTCGCGCCCGCGGTCGAGCTCGAATGGGATCGCTGGACCGAGATCGCGGCGAGTGGCGGCGTGGACGCCTGGAAGAGGAAAGGCGAGATCGAGGTGTTCCATTACGCCGACGACAAGCCGCGCACGCTGAAGTACGGTTTCTACCAGGATGCGCAGCGCTACAACGCATCGGGGCGGCGGCTGAGCCCACCCGCGCTGATTTTTCAGGGCCGGCAGGATGAATCCGTCTCGCCCGCGCTCGTCGAGAAATTCGCTAAAGCGCAGCCGGACGCCAGATTACATCTGCTGGATGACGGCCATCAATTGAAGGGCAGCCTCGACGTCATGTGGCGCGAGACCTCGCGGTTCCTGAGTCTCGGGCGCAACTCTTAGAGCAGCCGCTGGCACCCGTGACGGCACCTGCACGCTATTTGCCCCTCGCCGTCCGTCATATAGTCGTAGGTGAGCTCTTCGCCTTTGCGGATGTTCCTGGCGGCGCGAATCCAGATGGTGTCGCCGACGATGTGGACGTAGCAGTTCGGCCGGCATGCGTGATTGATGAAGCGGGCGACGTTGCCGCCCCGCGCGGCGTCGCGGACCCACCGCCGGTTGATCTGGAAGCACCAGATGCAGCCGCGCTTCATGTATCGCTCCTCGCGCTTCAGGCTCTCCTGGTGGGAGATCTTCTCGCCCGCGTAGTCAATGATGCGTGTGTTCTTGGTGATCCGCTGAGCCGCAAACACGCCCCAGCCATGCAGTTTCGATCGACGCCGCTCAATCATGATTCATGCTGATCCCGTACGATTGGAGCCTGAAGCCAGCTTGCATCCACATTATGCCAGTTCAGCGCAAAGCTCTGACGTTTTCACGTTCGCATGGGGTACAGTGGTCAGCCATGGAAGGAATACTGAAAGCGTGGGGCAAGATTCTGGGCGGTTATCAGCCAAATTTGTCGATCGAAATCACTCGCGAGTGCCCGCTCACCTGTCCGGGCTGCTATGCGTACGGAGACGATCACCTGGGCGGCGACGTCAGGCTGCGCGAGCTGCAGGACTTCAAAGGCCAGGAGCTTGTCGACCGCATGTTCGGCTTGCTGGACAAATATCGGCCGCTGCACGTGTCAATCGTCGGTGGCGAGCCGCTGGTGCGCTATCGCGAGTTGAACGAAATTCTTCCGCGGATGGCCGCGCGCGGCATCTACACACAAGTGGTCACCAGTGCGGTACGGCCGATTCCGCAGGAATGGATCGGGATACCCAGGCTGCAGATCGTCGTCTCGATTGATGGCCTTCAACCGGAGCACGACGAGCGGCGCAAGCCGGCGACCTACGATCGCATTTTGAAGCACATCGAAGGCCACAGCATTACGGTGCACTGCACGATCACGCGCCAGCAGGTCCGCCGCGACGGCTATCTCGAAGAGTTCATGCGGTTCTGGTCGGCCAATCCGAACGTCTCGCAGCTCTGGATCAGCTTGTATACGCCGCAGGTCGGCGAGCTGTCGGCCGAGCGTCTGACGAAAGCCGACCGCCAGAAAGTTGTCGCCGATCTGACCGCGCTGCGCACGAAGTTCCCAAAACTGCGGATGCCGATGGGGATGATCGAGTCCTTCGTCAAGCCGCCGCACTCGCCCGAAGAATGCGTCTTCGCGCTGACCACGGCGTGCGTGTCGGCGAACATGGAAAAGCCGATTACGCCCTGCCAGTTCGGCGGCAACCCGGACTGCGCCAATTGCGGGTGCATCGCGTCGATGGGCCTGGCGGCGGTGGCCAGGCACAGGCTGCCCGGCGGCATTCGTGTGGGAGCGATCTTCGAGGGATCGTTCAAGGTCGGCGCGCGCGTGAAGGCCATCCGCGAGGCCGTCGCGTCCGGACGGCCCGAACACATAGCTGCGCCAATTAGCCGCTGATAGCCTGTCCAATTCGACGCAAAGACGCAGAGGCGCAGAGAATTGTCTTTCTAAGAAAGAAAACTCTGCGTCTCCGCGTCTCGGCGTCGGAAGTTGAAAGAGTTAGCGACCGACTTTCAGTCGAACTCCGCCGTTCACCAGCCTGGGCGTTCCGATGGTCGTGGGATTGGTCCCCACGTAGTACACCTGCCCGAACAGATTCTGCACGCCAAAGAACACATCGACGTTGCGGTTTACGGTGCGCGAGGCGGAGAAGTTCGTCACGCCGTAGCCCGGCAGGCCGATTTCCGTCTTTCCGGCGATGCCCGGGAAAATCGTCGCCACGTTCAAGTCGTCGTCGAACTGCCTGCCGACGAACTCGGTGTCGAGCGATAGATTTACGTATTTCGGATGGATGAAATTCACCTGGAACGAGGCGCGATGCTTCGGCACCTCGGCGAGATACTTGCCCGTCAGATCGTTGCCAGCCGCGTCGGGTATCGATTCGTGAACCTTGGCGACATCGAACACGTACGCGCCCGAGACGCTTACGTGCGTGTCGACACGGTAGGAGACGTCGGTCTGGAACCCGCTGATGTTCGTGCTGCCGAGGTTCTTCAACTGCCGTACGTTGGTCGCCACCGTCACGTTCGCGATGGGATTGTTCACGCGATTGTTGAACCAGGTGCCCCGAATCGTCAGAGCCGTCGTGGGCGCCACGCTGACGCCGGCCTCGCCGCCGGTGAGCCGCTCGGGACCGAGTGTTTCGTTCGATTGCGTCAGCACCGCCCCCACGCGAAACGGACTGTAGAGCTCCTTCAGTGTGGGGGCGCGGAATCCGTTGCTGACACTGCCCCACAGGCTCACACGATCGGAGACGCGATATAACGCCGCAACTCGCGGGCTGACTGCCGTGTCTGACTTATCCGGAAGGGTATCCCGGTTGCCGGTGCACACGCCTGTAGCGGGATTGCAAACCAGGACGACGGGCAACCCGGTCGCCAGCGTCGTTTCGAGGTTATGAGCTGCGTAGTTTCGCCAGCTGTCGACCCTCGCACTCAACGTCAACTGGAGCTTCGCCGTCACTTCCATCAGGTCCTGGGCGAACACGCCCACAAATCTCTGTGTTCCGCCGGCAACGCGGTGCACGATTGGTGTCAAGCCGGTGGCAAGCGCGTAGGTCAGTTCGTCGCTGTCGCCTTTGATCCGGCGAAAATCGGTGCCGGCCGACAGCACGTGCGCACGGCTGGCTGCCCGAAAGGCGCGCGACCACTGCACCATCGACCCGATCGCTTTGGTCGGCACTCTCTTTTCGAGCGTGAGATTCAGCTGGCTTCGAGCCGGCGTTGCCGCCGGGACCGCGAACGTGTTCTGGAAGAAATGCTCGTCGTCGTAGAACACGCGGCCTTCGATGTTGCTGCCGTCCTTGAATCTGAGCCGGGTGCCGCCATTGCCGTACTTCCAGTTGGTGTCGTTCAACTCGCCAAGCTTGCCGTTATTGCGTGTCTCGTCGAAGACACCGGCACGGAAGAACAGATTCACCCGATCGGTCGGGTTGTAATCGAGCCGCCCGCTTCCATTCTGGTACTTTACGTTTGCTTCATTATCAATCAGGCCGCGCTCTTCCGGCGCCACGGTGACGTAGCCGTCGGTCTGGAGCGTCGTCGCATCGAACGAGACACCGAGCTTTCCCCACACGTCGCTGGCGAACAAATCGGCCTTCGGCGTCGCGCGATTGCCGTACTGTGGTTTGAAGATCAGCGTCCGAGGCGCGGGCCGGTTCGTCACGATGTTGATGACCCCGCCCATCGCGTAGTTGCCGTACAAGCTCGACGTGGCGCCGTCGACGATTTCGATGCGCTCGGCATTCATCATCGGCACGCGCGTCCAGTAGACCCAGCCGCCAAACGGATCGTTGAACGGAATATCGTCGAGCAGCACGAGCGTGCGGCTGACGCCGCTCGGCCCGATGCCGCGAAGCGACACGCCTTGCGCCGTGGGATTGGCCGCCAGGCTGCTCGTCCGCCGGAACAGGCTGAACGTCGGAATCTGTCTCAACACATCGTCGGCAACCACCGCCGGCGATCGTTCGATCTGCTCGTTGCTGACGACGCTGACGCTGGCGGGCACGTCGGCGATGCGCTGCTCGGAGCGCGTTGCGGTGACGACAAGCTGCTCGGTGATATTGGCCGGTCTCAGGCGCACTTCAAGCATCTGAGAAGTTTCCGTGGTGAGATCGACCGAGCTTTCCTGCATCTGAAACCCGACTGCAGAGATGCGCACGGTATAGACGCCGGGCGCGAGTCCTTCCAGCGTAAACTTCTCGCTCGCACTCGCCGCCGTGCGGCTGAGATTCCCGCGCGGCTGCGTGGCCGTCACCTGCGCGCCCAGAATCGGCAGGCCCTGTGTGTCGAGCACCGTCACTTCGATGCGCCTGAGGGTCGACGGACTCTGTGCCTGCGCAGGCCCGGCCATCACGCTGAGTGACGCCACCGCCAGCGCCGTCAGCCATTGCGTGCTCATTCTCATGAAAGTCTCCCGGAAATCGAGAGATTAGCACAGGCCTAGTAAAAATCGTGCGAGTCGACCTCGATCCGCGCGCCGCCCAATCCATGTAAACGTTCGGCTTTCACCGACGTAACGCCGTCCTGATTTTGCAGGACGCCATCCACGAGCAAAAACGGCTCTTCCAAAATTTTGAATCGCTCGCGGTCGAATAAATCAGGGCGGACGATGATGTTGGCGATGCCGGTTTCATCTTCAAGAGTCAGGAAGACGAAGCCTTTTGCCGTGCCGGGCCGCTGACGCGTAATGACCGATCCAGCCACTCGAATGCGACGGCCATTCCGCGCGCGCGATAGATCGATGGCACGCAGTACACCGCGCGTGGCGAGCTCGGATCGGCGCATGGCCATCGGATGAGGGCCGATGGTGAGGTGGGTGCCGGCGTAATCGGCCACGAGCCTCTCTTCGCTGGACATCGGTGGGAGTGGACTTCGAGGGGCTGCAGGCTCCAGGCTCCGGGCTTCGGGCTCCAGGCTCCCGTCTTCGGGCTGCGCATCAGGCGTGTCAAACAGCTCGCCGGCCGGCCGGACAGCTTTCTCGACCTGCCACAACGCTTCGCGGCGCTCGTAGCCAAACGACGCAAACGCGCCGATGTCGGCGAGCGTCTGCAGTTCTTCTCGACGGATTGCCGTGCGATTGACGAGATCGTCGACCGAGCTGAATCGAGCGGGGTGCGAGAGGTGCGAGGGGCCTGTCCCCCGCAGCGGCGCCGGCCGCGAAGGCGGATGCGAGGGGTGTGACCAGTCGTGCGAACACGTGTTGCAGAAATACGAGCCTGCCCGCACG
>Ga0068859_100005102_pt1 | contig 13338 bp, 11 predicted proteins | sample KBSSwiS22_FD_66585 | JGI IMG/M metagenome (GOLD analysis project Ga0068859, IMG submission 66585) | Switchgrass rhizosphere microbial communities from Kellogg Biological Station, Michigan, USA - KBS Switchgrass S2-2 | ecosystem: Host-associated > Plants > Roots > Rhizosphere > Soil ... | reverse complement strand
ACGGCACGGGCCTCGGCTTGACCGAGAGCGACCCGGTGTGGGGGCGCTACCTCGTCAACGTCGCGACCGTGAAGCCGCGCGACGACGGCGACCTGCGCCTGTCGATCGCGCTCCGCCGCCCGCCCCCGCGCACGGGCCCGCAGATGAAGGAATACCTGACCGCGAAGGTGCGCGCGTTCGAGCGCGCGACCGGGGCGCGCTTCACGATCGACGGCTACTGGAAGGACGAGCCGTACGTCGTGAACCCCGACGCGAAGCTCGTGAAGCGCCTGCTCGCCTCGTACGAGCGCGTCACGGGGGAGAAGGCCCGCCCCGGCGTCGCGGGCGGATCGACCTACGCGCGCCGGCTTCCCAACGCGGTCGCCTTCGGCATGTGGTTTCCGGACGAGCCGTACGCCGGCCACGACGTGGACGAGAAGATCCCGATCGCGGACCTCGTCCGGGGGACGCGGATATTGATCGATGCGCTCGAGGATCTCGCGTGCGGCCCGCCGATCGTGGAGCCTCTTCGGCCCTAGTCCTGCTCCACGTCCTTGTCGAAGACCGCCTGCTTTTTCGTGATCGTATAACCCAAGCGCTCGTAGAACCGATGCGCTCGCTCGCGGATGACATTGCTCCGCACGCGCAGCCGCTTCGCCCCGCGCTTCGCGGCCCACTCCTCCGCCGCCGCGACGAGATCCTCGCCGAGCCCCTTCCCGCGGTGATGCTCGTCCACGATGAGCCCGACGATCTCCGCGTAGCCGCCACCCTCGAGCGACAGCTCGGCGCGCACGCCGATCCACCCCACCACCACGCCCTGCACCTCCACCACGTGGAACCCGTGGTCGCCTCGTGCGGTGAGCGCCGCGAGGCGCGTGCGGATATCGCTCTCCGTGGAGGGATAGCCGAGCTGTCCGGCGAGGACGGCCATCCGGGCCGCATCCTCCGGGCGCGCATCACGGATCAAGCGGTGGGGTACTCCGTGTCGAGGGACGCCGCGCAGCCGATGAGCGAACGGTGGGCCGCGGTGTGCTTGAGGAGCGTCATCTTGTCCCCGTCCACCTTGAGCTTCCCGGTGAGCATCGCGGTCGCGGCGAGCGTCTTGCGGTCGAGGATGTCCTTCCAGACGGAAAACGGTGCGCGGAGCGCGAAGCCGGCGCGCGGGTCCTGAGGGTCGTCGGTGAAGCTCGCGCCTTGGCAGGCGCCCTTCGCAAGCTCGACCAGGAGCGCGTGGCGGCGGGGAAGAGAGGCGTCGGCGTCGAAGACGAGGAGCACGTTGCCGTTGAAGCCGTCCCCCCACTTCGCGGCGGCGTTGCGGTACTCGCTCGAGCGGTTGATCTCCGCGCGAAGCGCCTCCGACCATGCGGGGCTTCCGAAGAGAATCGTCATCAAGGTGTCCCCGCGGGCGTGCGGCGAGGGGCTTCGAAGGGGAGGAAGCCCGGGTTCAGGATGCCGTCGGGGTCGTAGGTGCGCTTGAGCGACACGAGCTCGTCCCATCGGGCGCCGAAGTGCGCCTTCCAGTCGTCGGCGTCGAAGTCCACCCATCCCGAGAGGTAGCGCTTCGCGCCGAAGGCGAGCATGAGGCGCGAGACGTTCGCGAACCGCTCCTTCACGTCGCCCCAGAACCTCTGCGGCACCGCGGGGAGGAGGCCGAAGCCGACGAGGTTGTCGCCCTCGGGGCGCATGAAGTTCTTCGAGCGCGACGTCGCCCCTTTCGCGGGCCAGAGCAGCACGTGGCCGCCGACTTGGATTCCGGGCGGGGTGTCCTGGAGGACCTGCTCGATGCAGTCCGCCGCGGTCTCCCATGGGAGGATGCACTCGATCCACGGGTGCATGAACTCCCACGTCCCCGCCTTCTTCCACAGCTCGAAGACCGGCACCATGCGCTCGAGGAAGTCGATCGTCGGGCAGTCGTCGGTGTAGAGGTTGTCGTACGGCCGCAGTCCCTTCAGGAGTGCTTTGTCGTCCGGCTCGCTCCCCGGGTCGAACTCGACGGTGAGGTGGAACGGGTAGAACCACTTCGCGAAGACCTGGCGCACGCCGCCGACGGGGCGCGTCCCCTGCGCGCAGGGCGCGCCCCACGATTCCAGATGGTCGAAGCGGCCCGAGTCCATCGCCCTCCGAGCATCGTCGAGGAAGACGCGCAGGTCGTCGTAGAGGAGGTAGTACGTACGCGTCATCGGCTTCATCCGGCGCAAGGTCAAGCGCGCGCGCGTGATGATGCCGAAGGAGCCCAGGCCCGCGATCGCGCCCCAGAACAGCTCGGCGTTTTTCGACGGCGAGCAGGTGACGAGCTTCCCCTCGCCCGTGACGACGTCCATCTCGGCGACGTTGTCCCCCTGCGAGCCGTACTGGAACGACGCGACGCCGATCCCCGCCATGGCGAGCGTGCCCCCGACCGTCACGCCGAGGTTGTTGGTGAGGACGCGGGGGACGAGGCCGTCGCGCTTGAGGTGATGGACGAGGTCGCGCCAGATGACACCCGCCTCCACGTCCACCGTGAGCGCCCCGGGATCGACCGCACCGATCGCGCCGAGTGAGGTCATGTCGACGAGGAGGCCGTCGCGGTTGATCGCGAGCTGCGACTGCGAGTGGGCCATCCCGCGCGTGGTCAGCGACAGGTGGTGCGTTCGGGCGAAGCCGACGAGCGCCTGCACGTCCTTCGCCGTGCGCGGCCGGACGAGGAAGCGCGGCGTCCAGTCGAACAGACGTCCGTAGTTGGTCCGGTGCTCGGAGGTGAGCTGGTCCGGCGTGAGGACGGTGCCTTCGACCGCCGCGACGAGGGGCGCATACAGCGGGTCCATGGGCGATCAATTTACATTATCCTCCGCCGGTTGATCCCACGTCGCGCTTCCACCGGCCTCGCCCTCGCCGCGCTCGGCATCGTCTACGGCGATATCGGGACGTCCCCGCTGTACGCGATCCGCGAGTGCTTCCACGGGCCGCACGCCGTCGCCGCGACCCGGGGGAACGTGCTGGGCGTGCTGTCACTCGTCCTCTGGACGCTCCTGCTCATCGTCACGGTCAAGTACGTTTTGGTGCTGCTCCACGCCGACAACCGGGGCGAAGGCGGCATCCTCGCGCTGACGACGCTCGTGACCGATCCGCGGCCGCGCTCGTTCCGATGGCGCGAGGGGTCGGTGCTGCTCCTGCTCGGCCTGTTCGCCGCAGCCCTGCTCTACGGCGACGGCGTGATCACGCCCGCGATCTCCGTGCTGTCGGCGATCGAGGGGATCGAGGTCGTCACGCCCGCGGTGGCGCCGTGGGTGATGCCGATCGCGCTCGTCGTGCTGACGGCGCTGTTCCTCGTCCAGCACCGCGGCACCGCGCGCGTCGGGAAGTTCTTCGGACCGGTCGCGCTGCTGTGGTTCGTCGTGATCGGCGCCCTGGGCTTCCTCTCACTCGTGAAGACGCCCGGCGTGCTGGCCGCCTTCGATCCGCGCCACGCGGCGGCGTTCTTCGCCGAGCACGGCTGGTCCGGCGTGGTCGTGCTGGGGAGCGTCTTCCTCGTCGCGACCGGGGCCGAGGCGATCTACGCCGACCTCGGGCACTTCGGGCGGACCGTCATCCACCGCACCTGGTTCTTCGTCGCGTTGCCGGCGCTGGCGCTCAATTACCTGGGGCAAGGGGCGCTGCTCCTGCGGGATCCCGCGGCGGGAGCGCAACCCTTCTTTCTGCTGGTGCCCCAAGCACTCCTCGTCCCGGTCCTCGTGCTCGCCACCCTCGCGACGTGCATCGCCTCGCAGGCGGTGATCACCGGGGCGTTCTCGCTGACGGCGCAGGCGATCCAGCTCGGCTACCTCCCCCGCCTGCAGATCCGCCACACCTCGCTCCAGGAGCGCGGGCAGATCTACATCCCGGAGGTGAACTGGCTGCTGTTCGCGCTGACGGTGCTCGTCGTGCTCATGTTTCACAGCTCGACGGCTCTCGCGGCGGCGTACGGGATCGCCGTGACCTCCACGATGGTGATCACGAGCGTGTTCCTGTTCTACGTCCTCCGAGAGCGGATGCCCGGGGGTGGTGCGGCTGCGGCCGTGGTCGCGGGCGCCTTCCTCGCGATCGACCTGATGTTCTTTTCGGCCAACGCGCTCAAGCTGGCGCACGGCGGCTTCTTCCCGGTGCTCCTCGCGATCGCGATCGTCACCGTCATGACGAGCTGGGCGACCGGCCGCCGCCTCCTCAACGCGCGCCTCCGCGAGCGCTCCGCGTCGCTCGAGGACCTCACACGGCAGCGCGCCGACGGTGCGGCGCTGCTCGCGCCGAAGACGGCGATCTTCCTGACGCGCGAGCTCGACCGCGTGCCGCCGGCGATGACACGCCTCTACCGGCACTTCAGCCTCCTTCCCTCCCGCGCGATCCTCATGCGCGTCGTGTCCGAGCCCGTCCCCTACGTGGCCGAAGACGATCGCCTCACGGTGGATCCGCCGGAAGGAGGTCTGTGCCGCGCCGTCGTCCGCTACGGCTTCATGGAGAGCCCGGACATCCCGGCGGTCGTCGCCCGCCTTCCGGAGAAGGGCGTGCCCGTGGACCCCGGAAGCGTCGTCTACGTCCTCGGCCGCGAGACGATCCTCGCGACCGAGCGGCACGGCATGGCGATCTGGCGCGAGCGGCTGTTCGCGTTTCTGGCGCGGAACGCCGCGCGGGCGACCGCGTTTTTCAACCTGCCTCCCTCGCAGGTGATCGAGATCGGCGCGGAGATCGATCTGTAGCGGTTAGGCGAGCTCGATCGCGCCCGCGGGGCCCGCGACCGCCTCGCCCACGATCCACGCGGGCTGGCCCTGCGCGCGCAGCCGGTCGGCGACGGTCTCGGCCTTCGCGGAATCGACGGCCGCGAGGAGCGGCCCGGAGGTCTGCGGGTCGAAGAGCACCGCCAGCTCCCACAGCTCGAACGAGCGGCCGTACTCCACGCGCTCGCCGTAGTGGTCGAGGTTCCGCTGCCCGCCGCCCGTCACCATCCCCGCGCGCGCCAGCTCGAGCGCCCCCGGGAGCAGCGGGAGCGCGTCCCACGTGAAGCGCAGCGCGCACCCGGACAGGTGGGCCATCTCGTGCGCGTGACCGACGAGCGAAAAGCCGGTGATGTCGGTGAGGGCGTGGACGGCGGGGTACGCCTCCGCGAGGATCCGCCCCGCCACGGCCGATAGCCGGCTCATGCTCGCCACGGCCGCCTCGAGCTGCTCCGCGGTCGCGCGATCCCGCTGGGCGGCGGTCGTCACGATCCCCGTGCCGAGCGGCTTGGTGAGCAGCAGCACGTCTCCCGGACGCGCGCCCCCCTTCTTGAGGATCCGCGCGGGATGGACGAGGCCGGTCACCGCGAGCCCGTACTTCGGCTCCTTGTCGGTGATCGTGTGGCCCCCCGCGATGACGGCGCCCGCCTCCTTCACCTTCTCGGCGCCGCCGCGGAGGATCTCGGCGAGGACACCGGAATCGACGGTATCGGGGAAGGCGACGAGGTTCAGAGCGAACAGAGGTGTCGCTCCCATCGCGTAGATGTCCGAGAGCGCGTTGGCCGCGGCGATCGCGCCGTAGGCGTGAGGATCGTCCACCACCGGGGCGAAGAAATCGGCGGTCTGCACGAGCGCGCGCTCGTCGTCGAGCTTCCACACGAGCGCGTCGTCGGGGGAGTCGAGCCCGGCGAGCAGGCTCGGATGATCCCCCGCGGCGAAGATCCCGGACAGCGGACGCAGCACCTGCGCCAGGGCTTTCGGCCCCATCTTGCCCGCTCAACCGGCGCAGGACGCCAGGCTCGTCAACCGGATCGTCTTGTTGTCCTTGTCGCCCATCATTTCCCGCCGAACAGCTTAGCGAGACCTTTCTTCTCCGGCTTCCCCGGGTCCACGACGACGACGCCCTGGTGCATCACGAACGAGGGGTGAGTCATCACGGAGACGTCCTGGAGGGGATCGCCGTCCACGGCGACGAGGTCCGCCACCTTTCCGGGCTCGACCGTGCCGACCTCCTTGTCAAGGCCCAGGAGCTGCGAGGCGTTCCGCGTGCCGGCGAGGATCGCATCCATCGGCTTCATCCCGAGGGAGACCATGAGCTCGAACTCGTGGCCGTTGGTTCCGTGCGGGAAGACGCCGGCGTCGGTCCCGAGCGCCACCTTGACCCCGGCGGCGAACGCCTTCCGGATGTTGTCCCGCGCGAGCGGGGCGATGTGGAGCGCCTTCTCCGCGCGCTGCCCCTTGAGCATCCCGTCCTTCGCGTACTTCTCGACGCTCTCCTGTGCCATGAGGGTCGGCACGAGGAACGCGTTTCTCTCCTTGAAGAGCTTGATCGCCTCGTCGTCGGTCATCGAGCCATGCTCGATCGAATCGACCCCGGCGCGCAGCGCGGCTTTGATCCCATCGGCCCCGTGCGCGTGCGCCGCGACCTTCCGCCCCGTGAGATGCGCCTCCTTCACGAGGACCGCGAGCTCCTCCTCGTCGTACTGTTGGACACCGACCGCGTCCCCCTCCGAGAGCACTCCGCCGGTCGCGCACGTCTTGATGACGTCGGCCCCGTACTTCACCTGGAGACGCACCGCCTTGACGATCTCGTCGGCCCCGTCGGCGACGCCGTGCAACGGATCGGCGGGGAGGAGGCCCGGCACGTAGCCGTTGGTATCGCAGTGCCCGCCGGTGATGCCGATGGCGTGCCCCGCGACGAGCATCCGGGGGCCCGGGACGATCCCCTCGCGGATCATGTTGCGCAGCGCGACGTCGCCGAACTCCTCGGCCCCGACGTTGCGCACGGTCGTGAATCCCGCGGTGAGGGTCTTGAGGGCGTTGCGCACCCCGCGGATCGCGTCTTCCTGGGGGAGGTCGCGGACGGCCGCGTCCTCCCAGTTCGCCCCCTCGCCGATCGTCCGCCCGATGAGGTGGACGTGGCAATCGATGAACCCCGGGAGCAGCGTGCGATCGCCGAGGTCGTACAGCGTGGCTCCCGTCGGAACCAGGGTTCCGATCGCGTAGATCTTCCCGTCCTGGATGATGACCACGGCGTCCTTGCGCGTCGCACCGCCGGTCCCGTCGATCAGGAGCTTCGCCTTCACCGCGATCGTCTCGGCGGCGGCGGGGAGCGCGAGCAGGGCGGACAGGACGATCGGGACCACGAACGGGCGTGAGCGCATCGGCAGACCTCCTCGAGCGCCCGATTATGTGTCGTGTCGTGTCGGAGCGTGTCGGATTCCTCGACGCCGGGGCCGACACCTCGCTCCCCCGGCCCCGGCCGTTCCGCCCTTTCTCTTTGGCCTCGCGATTGCGATACCCCGGGCGAGACCACGACGGGAGAGGTGCTCATGAAGACGCGAACCTGGATCCTCGGCGCCAAGGCGGTCAGGGCATGGGCCCTCGCGCTCGCGACCGTGCTCGCGACCGCGCCCGCCGCCGGCTCGGGAACCTACAGCCCTCCGGGAAGCGACACGACCTCGCTTCCGGCGAACATCTCGTCGGATCTGGCCGAGATCACCGCGGCCCTCCTCCCCGACACGATGGTGCGCGTGATCGTCGGCGCGAACGGCACGATGTCGATCGCGGACAAGCTGCGGCTCCAGACGCTGCTGGCGTCGTGGGGCGGAAGCTACGAGGAGGACTTCGACGCCTACTCCGGATACGTCGCCGACTGCCCGGCCGACAAGATCGCCGATCTCGCGCGCGACGCGAAGAGCTCCCACGTCGCCCCCGACCGCACGGTGCGCGCGTCGATGGACGTCGCCCTCCCCACGATCAACGGCACCTCGGCGAGCCCGACCGGCGCCCAGTTCAACGTGCTCGGGGTGGTGCAGATCCCGATCGGCGACGAGACCGGGGGCGGCGGCGGGTACACCGGCGCCGGCGTCACGGTCGCCGTCATCGACTCCGGGATCGGCACGCACGCCGACCTCAAGAACGCCGCCGGCGCCGACCGCGTCCTTCTGAGATGGTCGGCCGTCTCGGGCCCGAACGGCGACCAGTTCGGCCACGGAACGCACGTCGCCGGCATCATCGGCGGCAACGCGAAGAAGTCCTCGGGCCCCTACGCGACGCGCACGTTCCGCGGCGTCGCCCCCGACGTCCGCTTCATCTCGATGAAGGTGCTGAACGCCGACGGCAGCGGCCAGGTGTCGGACGTTCTCGAGGCGATCGACTGGATCCTCCAGAACCGGCAGCAGTACGGCATCAAGATCGTGAACATGTCGCTCGGGCATCCGGTCGTGGAGAGCTGTGCGAAGGACCCGCTGTGCCAGGCGGTCGAGTCGCTCACCGCCGCCGGCATCGTCGTCGTGGTCTCCGCCGGGAACTGGGGCACGCTCGGCTACGGCTCGATCACCTCCCCCGGCATCGCTCCGCACGCGATCACGATCGGCGCGATCAAGGACATCAACACGACCTCCGTCGGCGACGACGACATCACGACGTTCTCGTCGCGCGGTCCGACGTGGCCCGACCACGTCCTCAAGCCGGATCTCGTCGCGCCGGGGAACAAGATCGTCTCGCTGCGCCTCGCCGGCGGGTTCCTCGACACCGCATACCCCGAGCTGCGCGTCCCGGCTCGCGCCTACACGACCGATCCGGCGGCCGCCGGCGGCGCGGGCGACTACTTCGAGCTCTCCGGGACGAGCATGGCAGCACCGATCGTCACCGGCGTCGTCGCCCAGATGCTCCAGGCGCACACCGGCCTCTCCCCCGCGACCGTCAAGGCTCGCCTGATGAAGTCGGCCCGCAAGACCGGCGGGAGCCCGTTCCTCTTCGGTGCGGGCGTGGTGGACCTGCCGGCCGCGCTCGCCGCCACGGGCACCGCCACGTCGGCGCCGTCCCCCGTCGTCCACCAGGACCCGGCGCAGCCGGGGCTGGTCTGGATCGACGACGTCGGTTCGCTCTGGGGCGACACCGCCGTGTGGGGCGATACCGCCGTCTGGGGCGACACCGCCGTCTGGGGTGACACCGCCGTCTGGGGCGACACCGCCGTGTGGGGCGACACCGCCGTCTGGGGCGACACCGCCGTGTGGGGCGACACCGCCGTCTGGGGCGATGCGATCCTCGCGAACGGCGACCCCTACAAATCTCCGTGGCGGCTCCCCGGCGCCGTGCGAGCGACCGCGACCTCCGCGAAAGCCCCCTCGGTGGGGACGACGCGCACGCAGGCGCGACCGGTCGTGCTCATTCCTTAACCTCCTCTCCCTCCCTCTCCCTCCCTCCTCCCGTGCCTGGGGGCCGGCGCCAAGCGCCGGCCCCCGCTTGTTCCGTGGCCGGTCGGGACCGATGTTGAGGTCATGTCGGGAAATGCGACAGGCTGCGCTCGCGTCCTCGCGGCGCTCCCGCCGGGCGCGCTCCTCGAGGAGTGCCTCCTGGACCTTCGCGCCGCGGGGCACCTCGTCGAGGTGGCCGGCTCCCCCGCGCTGGCGATCGCGCGCGTGGAGGAGGCCGACTGGGACCTCGTCCTCGTCGATTCGGTCCTCGCGATGCCCGGCTCGCTCGCGCTCCTGGAGCGGGTGAAGCGCCGCCGGCCCGGGACGCTCGTCGCGATGAGCGGCTCGTCCCTCGACGGACGGACGGTCCGCGACGCCTTCCGGAGGGGAGCCTACGACGTCCTGTTCGAGCCGGTCGTGCGTGGGGAGCTTGCGTCCCTCGTGGAGCACGCCGTGCGCGTGCGTGCGATGGGAGAGGAGCGCCGGCGGCTCGGCGTCGAGCTCGAGAGCGAAAGGCGCCGCGCGCGGGAGCTCGCGGAGCGGCTCGACCACGAGGACCCGTTCGACACGATCGTCACGGCGACCCCCGCCATGCGGCGCCTGGTCGCGACGATGCGCGAGGTCGCGCGGTCGGAGGCGACGGTGCTGCTGACCGGCGAGAGCGGGACCGGGAAGGGCCTGCTCGCGCGGGCGATCCACGACGGCTCCTTCCGCAAGCACGGGCCGTTCGTCGAGGCGAACTGCGTCGTCTACTCCGAGGGCGTTCTCAACAGCGAGCTGTTCGGGCACGAGAAGGGCGCGTTCACCGGCGCCGCCAAGCTCAAGCGCGGGCGCTTCGAGCTGGCGCGCAGCGGAACCCTCTTCCTCGACGAGATCGGCGAGATCTCCCCGGCGACGCAGCTCCTCCTCTTGCGCGTGCTCCAGGACCGGTCGTTCGAGCGGGTCGGCGGGGAGGAAACGCTGGAGGCGGACGTGCGGCTGGTCGCCGCGACCAACCGCGATCTCGCCGAGGCGATCCGCCGCGGCGCCTTCCGCGAGGATCTCTTCTACCGGTTGAACGTCATCCCGATCGCGGTGCCGCCGCTCCGGGAGCGGCTCGAGGACGTGCCCGTCCTCACCGCGTCGTTCCTCGCGCGCGCCGCGGCCAAGCTCGGACGGCCCGCCCCCGAGATCTCCGCGGAGGCTCTCGCGTCTCTGCTCGCTTATCCCTGGCCCGGAAACGTCCGGGAGCTCGAGAACCTGATGGAGCGCCTCGTCGTCCTCGTGCCGCGCGAGCGGATCGAGGCGTCGGACCTCCCCGAGGCCCTAAGCGGCGGGACGCTCCCCGCGCCGGGAAAGCCGGTGGAGGAGAGCCTCGAGGCGCTGGAGCGCGCGAGGATCCTGGACGTGCTCCAGGCCTGCGGCGGCAACAAGAAGCTCGCCGCCGCGCGCCTCGGCATCCATCGGTCGACGCTCTACGCGAAGCTGGACCGCTACCGCCGTTGACCTACCGGGCGCGCGCGTAGTTCTCCGCGGCCTTCGCCCAGTCGACGACGTTCCACCAGGCCTCGATGTAGTCCGGCCGCCGGTTCTGGTACTTCAGGTAGTACGCGTGCTCCCAGACGTCGAGGCCCAGCACCGGCCTACCTCCGTCCATGAGCGGCGAGTCCTGATTCGGCGAGGACTCGATGACGAGCTTGCCGTCCCGCATCGTCAGCCACGCCCAGCCCGAGCCGAACCGGCCCACGCCGGCGGCCCCGAACTTCGTCTTGAACTCGGCGAACGATCCGAACGCCGCGTCGATCGCGCCCTTCAGGTCGCCCGTCGGCTCGCCACCGCCGCCTTTCTTCATGAGCGACCAGAACATCGTGTGGTTCGCGTGCCCGCCGCCGTTGTTACGCACCGCGTTACGAACGGCATCGGGGACCTGCCCGAGACTCGCGAGCAGCTTCTCGAGGGGCATCGCGGCGAGAGCCGCTTGCCCTTCGAGCGCCTTGTTGAGGTTCGTCACGTACGCCTGATGATGCTTCCCGTGGTGGATTTCCATCGTCTTCGCGTCGATCCAGGGCTCGAGCGCGTCGTGCGGGTAGGGAAGCGAAGGGAGTTCGAACGGCATGTGTTCCTCCTCTGAGACTTGGGGATGTTCGCGATTCTAGCGCGGGCGGCGACGCCCGCCAGGTGCGGATAAGCGATCCGCACGAAGGGCCACGCGTTTCGTTTCCCCCTTCACGATCGACGGGCCCCGGGATAAACCGTCACTTGGGTCGAGCCGTCGCGAGGGGAGAGCGCGATGAGCGAAGCAGTCGAGATCGAGGCAGGAGGGGGTCGGACCCTGGAGGAGGCCTGGAGCCGCGCTCAGGCCGGGCTGGGCTACGTCGCGTGGCTCGCGCGGGATTACCTGTACACCGGCGTTCCGCGCGAGGATCTCGAATCGGAGGGCCGCCTCGGCTTGCTGGATGCGGCCCTCCGGTTCGATCCGTCGCACGGCGTTCAGTTCATCACCTACGCGTCGTGGTGGGCGAGGAGGCGCATGCAGCTCTTCGCGGCGCGTCACGCCCGCGTGGTGCGGCGTCCCGCGAGCCGCGCGCCGGCGCGCCGCATCGAGTGGGGCGAGGTTTCGATCGATGATCCGGTCGGGGTGGGCACCGCGCGCCGCTGGAGCGACGTTCTCGCCGATCCGGCGGCGCGCCCCCCGGGGGCCGACCTTCTCGTCACCGAGGGGACGGCGCTGCTCCAGCGGGCGGTGGGCGAGCTCCCGCCGCTGTGGGCGCGCGTCGTCTCCTTGCGCTTCGGGCTGGACGACCGGACACCGATGACGCTGCGGGCGATCGGGACGTGCCTGCACCTGTCGCGCGAGCGTGTCCGGCAGATCGAGTCGAAGTCGCTGCGGCGCTTGCGGGAGATCGTCGAAGCGTCCTGGACGCCGGCCTCCTAGCGCTCGCCGCGCGAGATCACGACGGCGGCCGCGAGGTCGCCCGAGACGTTGAGCGTCGTCCGGCACATGTCCAGGAACCGGTCGACGCCGAGGATCATCCCGATCCCCTCCGGCGGGATGCCGACGAGCCCGAGGATCACCGCGATCACCGGCAACGAGCCGGCCGGAACGCCGGCGGTCCCGATGCCGCCGAGGATGCACACGCCCACGACCGTGAGCTGATCCAACAGCGCCAGGTGGACGCCGTAGAACTGCGCGAGGAAGAGGACCGTGACCCCCTCGAAGAGCGCGGTGCCGTTCTGGTTCGCGGTCGAGCCGATCGTGAGCACGAAGCGGCTCACGTGGGGCGGAAGCTTGAGGCGCTCCTCCGCGACCCGCAGCGCGGTGGGGAGCGTCGCGTTCGACGATGCGGTCGAGAACGCGGTGAGCATCGCCTCGTCGATGCCGCGGAAGAACACGCGCGGGCTCATCCCACCGAGCACCCGCACGAGGAGGCCGTACACGACGAACTGATGGATCGCGAGCGCCAGCACGACGACGCCGACGTACCGGCCGAGCAGCACGAGCGCATCGAACCCGAGCTGCGAGATCATGTTGAACAGGAGCGCCGCGACCGCGAACGGGGCGAGCTGGATCACGAGGTCGATGAGCGTCATCGACACGTCGTACACGCCTTGCAGCACGTCCTCGAAGCGCCGGGCCGCCTCGGTCTTCGTCAGGGTGAGCCCGATCCCCAGGAACAGCGCGAAGACCATGACGGCCAGCATGTCCCCCGATGCCGCGGCCTTGATCGGGTTGTCGGGGATCATCGAGATCAGGAGCTCCATCCCGACCTTCGGCGCCGACACCTGGCTCGTGAGCGCGGCCGAGCCTTGCCGCGCGCGCTCGAGCAGCGCCTGCCGCGAGGCTTCGGGAATCCCCTCCCCCGGCCTGAGCACGTTGACGAGGAGCACGCCGAGCGCCACCGCGATCGCGGACACGAAGATCGTGTAGACCAGCGTGCGCACCCCGACCCGCCCGAGCTTGTGGACGTCGCGTAAACCCGCGATCCCGATCGACAGCGCCGAGACGATGAGGGGCACGACGAGCATGAAGAGCAGGCGCAGGAACACCTGCCCGATCGGGCCCGTGACGTACTTGACGATCGCGTCGACGCGCGCGTCCCCCGCCATCGCGAGATGCGCGATGAGGCCGAGCGTGACCCCGATCACGCCCCCCGCGAGCATCCGCCAGTGGAGCGGGATCTTCCTCAACGCGAGACCAGCCGGTCCAGCAGCGGCTCGACCTTCTCCGCCGGGCC
>Ga0068859_100005099_pt1 | contig 13346 bp, 8 predicted proteins | sample KBSSwiS22_FD_66585 | JGI IMG/M metagenome (GOLD analysis project Ga0068859, IMG submission 66585) | Switchgrass rhizosphere microbial communities from Kellogg Biological Station, Michigan, USA - KBS Switchgrass S2-2 | ecosystem: Host-associated > Plants > Roots > Rhizosphere > Soil ... | reverse complement strand
CACCGTGTCGCTGCCTTCGCTGAAACCAGCTCCGGCTTCTTCCGGCAATCTGCCGGGATTGATCGAGCGCTTAATAGTTATTGCATTACGCTCAGCAAAACTTTCCAACCCTGAGCGAACACCAAGATCGAAGAAGGATATGACTGGAGTGCGGCGACGACCAAAGACGATGCCAAGCGTATCGGCTAATCTGGCAAGACCTACCGTTGGACCCGCATCGGCAGAGCGATACACAAGATGCCCTGCTTCGCGTTCGGCTTCGAACCACTTGTGGGCTGTGATATATTTTAACTGCTGTTCGTGTCCGGCTAAAAACATATCGACCAGATTATCGGACTTCGGCACTAAGCCATAGTCGATAGCATCGGAGGCAAATTCAAAGACACGCTTTTGCAGAAATTGCTTACTGCCTTCGGCTGCTTTTCTGTCCATGATGCGTTTGAATGTATCGGCAGCAAGTCGTTGGTCAGCCCAGATGTGAGAATAATAATTCTCCACATAGGCTTTCTTAGCCTCGGTTGGATCTTCGAATCGGTACTTTGACCATTCTTCGAATCGTTTATCGTTTGCTTCTCGGATAACGTCACGCAGCGTATTAAGGTCTTTTGTCCATCTGGATAAGTCCGATGCGTCGGGCTTTACCTTGAACAACTTAGCAACAACGGCATAATCTTTTCCATGAAGAGAGGCGTTCTCGCCGAACGGGTCTATCAGTTTCGCCACATCTTCTGCGGTTGTCGGCTTATTCGGATTGCGTTCGATGAAATCAAAGAATGCTTTTTGTGCCTCCGGAGAGCGAATACCCCAGACAATTTCACGGGCCTTCGCTGTGGCTTTAATAGCTCTACCTTGTTCACGGCGTTGCTCTGCCATATACTCGCGCCATTTCATTCGAGACAGATCGCGCATCGGGCGTTGCTCTTTGGCGATCTCGCTTGATGCCGCAAGGCTTCGGGCTTTTTCTTCACCGACAAATGCCTGACGAAGCGAATTCTTTATTCCGGTAAGAGGTCTATCGGCAAATACCGTTTTCTCACTTGGCGAGAGAACCGCATCGGCATCGGAAACAGCCTGAGTTTCTTCCGGCTTCGGGACTTTGGCGAACAGCTCCTGTTCGGTCGCTCGCAGTTTAGCCGTGGCAACGGACTTATTCTCGACAAGAGACTGATACTGCCCGACGGCAGCATTGTAGTCATTTTCATATTTCGATAGCGTTCGATCAACTTCGGCAGGATTAGCTCCATCTGCTTTTGCTTTCTCGGCTTCGGCTTTCTTTTGTTCAAAGACCGATTTCGACCGAGAGGCTTCGACTCGTGCCGTGTCGATGCGTTTATCGTATTCTAATTCCTGTACAGAAGGAGTGCGAGTTTCAAGTGGCAATTCTTCCTGAACGCCAGTTTGAACCGGAGCCTCCCAATCTTCTAAGCGAGTATTCTTTGCATTGAGCCCTCGAAGAAATTCAATCGCTGGCTCATAGATCGTTCTAAAATCTTCATAGTCCGTATCTTCTGCACGACGGCTTCTACTTAGCCCAGAACGACGACGAAGATTGCCGATAGCAACTTGCTTGGCACTATTAAAATCGGTGCCCGATTTTCCCGTTGTCTGTATTTGCCCGATAGCTTTTCTGAATTCACGGAGCGCAACAGCCTCCGGTTCGTTCGATTGATAGTGCGCTTCAAGATTATATAAATCTACTTTCTGCCCGGTTGGCAAATGAATAAATGTCGTATCTTCTAAGCCTTCTGGCTCTTGCGGCGCATTGAGTAGGCTATCGCTATCGCTTGCAGGTCGGCTTTCTTCTTGCCGAACTTCTTCTTGGTTTTGCGGTAGGTCTTCCCCGCGTGTTCGGCTTTGATATTGTTCGCCATCACGGTGTCCGTTGTCCCCGGTTGCAGCGGCATCTTGTTCTCCTTCTAAAAGTGACGGTTGATTCTTCGGTACTTTGGCAAATGGAATTTCAGTCTCAGGCGCAATCTCATAAGCGCCTTCTACTTGTTCAGTATATTTTCGATACCGGTCAGCCAGTGCTTCGCGGGCTTCTTTGGCAGACTTGATGTTCGTAACGATGTCAGCCAGTTTATTGCGAGCATCTATTTCATCGACATCGTGACCGATAATATCCGGTAATTCATTATGAATAAAATCATCGAAGCGAACACCATTGGCATTAGCGACCTTGCGATAACTTAATGAGTAATCGCCGCCTTTGCCGATCTTAATATTCGAACCAAGTTCGCGTTGTACATCGTCGATATGAAAAGAGCCGCCTTCGGCAATATGTTTTAGTATTGCTTCTTCGACGGTGCCGGGGTGCATTTCTTCGATGATGCGCTTGTCGGCATTAACGTTGCGCTTCGACTCAACCGTAGGCTCAGGCTGTTCAACGTTTGCCCGTTGCTCAACCTGAGCATCTTCGGTCATAGAAGCCGACTCAGGAGATACTGTTTGCACAGCCTCGTTCTCCGTTGCTTGCGGCACGGCTTGATCCTGTTCGGCTTCAACTCGTTCAATCCTATCTTCCGGCAAGTAAGATTCTTGCCCTTGATATTTTACCCGATAGAATCGTTGCCCATTCTTTTCTTCAAACCCAAGCACCTCGGCGGGTTCAGCCGTCGTAAGATTGCCATCGGCATCAACGCCATTTACGAAGTCGCCAACTTTTGCAACGGGCTCTCGTTCAATCGGTTTTTCTTCCGGTAGCGGATTTATCTGCGGCAAAAACTCTGCAACATCCGGATGATCTAAGACCGCTTCCAGATGGGCTTCCGATATGCCGAGCCTATCACCAGCGGCATAAACGGCATCACGGAAATTACCGGTCTCTTTTAATCCATCGGCAAGTGCATTCGAGACGATCTGTGTCTTGATGGATTCGCCAAGTTCAGGTTGAATGGTTTCTACCGTTACTTCCGGAGCAATCGCACCAGCTTTCTTAAACGGCTCAAGCATTTCATCGGTTAGATCGAACTTCGCCTGTTCGGCAAATACTCGTGGTACCGGCGTTGCTTCGGTCATTGATTTGACTTCGGCATCAGTGATCGGTTGATGCCCAAGCAAGCCAAAACCAATGCCGATAGCGGCAGATTTACCGGCTTCCATAGCATCGATGTCGCCTTGTTCAACCATCTGTTCGGCAGCACCGGAAGCGCCGAAGAGAGCGCCCTGAGATACCGCCGAACCGAATCTCGGCAACAACGGGATAGCATTGGCTCCTTTTTCTGCCGCGGGTCCAAGCGCGTTACCGGTTGCATATTGTATTCCTGCTCCAATGATTTGCTTGCCGACTTCATCGGAGACGTTACGATCATCATTGATGGCTTCGGCTACTTTGGCAATACGACCCGGCATTGATGGTAATACGAACGCAGCGCCCGTGCTTAATGCCGGAGCGGCATTTGAGATAAGACCAAGTTGAGCAAGCGATGATAATAAATTGCCAGCTTCGGAGCCGAGCTTCCCATAGGAACTGGGATAGCGCTGAGTATCTTGATGCGTTGCGTTTGAGAGTTGTGCCGATTTTTCCTGTGGGGTTATACCAGAGCCGAAAACGTCGCCTTCATATTGCATCCCCTGAGAGACAAGCGGAAATGCCGATAGGGCACCCTTCATTACTCCGGCAATAGCTTCACTGACTGTACCCTGAGATTTCTTTGCTTCAAAGTCTGCATCGAGCATCCCAAGAGCGCCCTTGAGAATATTGCCGTGAGTCAGATCGCGCAAGGCCTCACCGCGAAGTTTATCCGATTCTAATGCGGCAGTTGTGCGCATTTCATCTTCGGTCGGCCGTGACTCATCACGCGGACTAAATGGCATTCTATGCCCAGCCGCATACGCATTCTGCTTTGCCGCTTCATCCGAACGCGGAGCACCGGCAAACTTACCCGGTTGTAATACATCGGATATTAGAGACGGCGCTGTATCGCTCAGTAGATTCCTGATCGGGGCAAATTTGACAGGCGCATTGTCAGCAGAGTTTCCACGTGGAACACTTTGTTCTGGCTGTCCAACAAACGATGGCGGAGCCGGAGCAAACAGATCATTACCAGTTGAACCGGAGACTTGGCTTACTGCTGGCTTAGCATCCGGCATATCAAGTAATGCTGAGATACCTGCATAGGGAGACCGAGTAGATTGACCGACAGATGGATTGCCAAGATACTTACTGACGTTCGGCAGCCAGTTATCGTTTAATCTATTGGGGTCATTCTTAGCACCGACTGGTGCCCACTTGTCACGCAACTGTGGAAGTTTGTCCGGATTAATCGAACCATCGGCATTTACTAATCCGGGCACATACGTGGCTGATCTTGGGTCGGTCAGCTTGTATTGCATGAACTTATAAGCCGCCTGTGGGTCGCGCTTTAATTCAGGATGTGCCGTGGAATCTCCAAGCAATCCAAACGGAGCCTTGGTTCGCTCATCGTACTTCGCCATTGACAATCCATCGGAATTCTTTTCTACTCCCCATCCTTCGGAAAGTCCGATCGAACGAATAAGATCGCTTAGTTGAAGCGACGGTTTATTCGGCGTACTATCGAGCAGATCGCTAATTGCCATTAGGTATCTTCCCAGAAATCAGTAAAGATAAGAACATTCGCGTTGGTCGTCACCATTGAGATAACAGCATTCTCCACACCGGCTGCACCATAAACGAACGGAGCCGCCGTAGCGTAGCTACTGGCAAACACCGTTCCCAGTGGTGCTGGTTGCGGTGGCACCAAGTTTGAGCCGTCAATTACATCTGAACCGGCGAGCAATGTCGGATTAGCATGATCAACCCCATCGTGAACAATGTGGTGCAGATAGACATTCGAGCTCGACCAACTTCCCGGTATAGTCCCAGCGTCGATTATGCAAGCGCAATATCTAACGTTAAACTTGGAATGATTAAACCAGGTATAGGCACTTGGGCCAAAGCCTTCACCAGACCAGCAAACGCAATAATGGTGAATAGAACCCGAGGTAGCATTAAGCATATCACCTTCGATATGACGGCAATGATCGTGTGCCATGTTCCAAGCATAATTCCGAGTCCAACCGGAGATAAGACAATTCTGCAAATACACTCCCGACGAATGCGTTACCGCATTGGAAATCCAATCTCCAGTCGTGGGATCGACAGCCGATATCTGAATTGCAAAGCCTTTGCGGAAATATGTCGGAGCTAATATGCCTCCCGGAAATGGCATCCCGGAAATCCGGCAATTTCTGAATTGAGTCCACTTTGCGGGAATAGGAATTCCATCGGAAACAAGAAACTGCACGAACACCGATGGGTTGCCATTGTTCAGGTTATTCTCACTATAGGAGTCGCAGTCATCGAAGTCTGACCATCGCTCTAAGTATAGCTGAGTATTCGGGCCGTGAAACAGGCATCGCTTTACTTGAATATCGGAAAAGTGCGTACCGGATTCAACTCCGGCAAGCACCCGTAATCCGGCAAAGTCATTTGGATCGTCGCCCTCGAAGGTATCGGGATTAATAACTTCGAAGAAGTCGAATAGTATTCTGGTGCAATCGGCAGTGATCGTAACGATGCCTTCAATGGTCGGGCGACCAATGCCAACGACATCGATGCGAGGATCATCGAATGTCAGGTTCTCGATGTATCTGCCGCCAGATACCCAGACAACAACACGTTCATAATCGGTTGTAAATCTATCGGCAAGTGTCTTGGCAAAAGCATAGCCTGCTGTTATCGTATGATAGGCTCCGGGATCGGGAACAGGATCGTCTCCCGATAGATGCAAATTGGCTACCGTTACATAGGTACTACCCCATTTATGAAATCTATCCGGCGGGACCGTTGGAATGACCGGAACGGTCGATGGTGGCGCTGGAGCCTGAGCAACAATGTCCGGCTTCTTGATAGCCGCCTGATCTTCGGCATCTCGGCGACGATTGGTTTCGGTCTGTACTCTATTGAAATCGTGGACAGCCTCTTGGGTATCAAGATTATCCGATACGCCGGGTTGCCGATGCGTGAGCAGCTTTCTGGTATCGTTCGTATTTGTCCAACGGGGATCGCTCACGGATGATCTTCCATCGTTAAGAATGTCGTGACGCCATAATACACAACGCTGTTATCACCATCGGCATCAGGTTGAGTCACCAAGCGCACTGCCGGAATATACGCTGTTGTCTCAATGCTACTACCATTAGTGCGATGCTTTAATAACTGAGCGTTGGTCGTTGTACTATTCTTTACCGCTTCATATTTACTGACAGCGATCGTACCGTCGTTATAGATTTCTCCGAGATAATCCGGCGTATGCGGCAGAACAGGCTGATCGGTAAAATACGGTCTGCCCGTTACAAACCACGCTTGGCATTTGCCCCCGGCACGAACACTAACTGCCCGAAGTTTCTTTTTCTTGCCCGGCTCGTTTAGCGTATATCGCTTCTCTAAATAAGTCGCACCCATCCAAGCATCCGATTCGATAACCGAATCGTTGTCCATTATGAAGATAGCCGGAAAGACCGGATCGACATACGATGAATACAGCGAGCCATCGGTATGGCTCCTGAGCACAACAGGATTTACGATATCATGCGTAACCAGATCAAGCGGGTTGATCAGTTCGAACTCATAGTTGGCATAGGTGCTTGGATTGCCGTTCCAGAGCTTATAGATAAACGTGCGCTCAGGCAAGCCATTGTCGGAGTCATAGACACCAGGGTAAAGGTCGGCAGAAGCCGGAAAGTGCAACCATAATTCGTCACGCTGACCGAGATAGGCAAGTGAAGCCCTGCGAGCATTTGCCAGTGCCGGCAATCCCGGTATTTCCTCATCAAGATAGGTTAATACCAGCTGTTGCAAATGCGTTGGGAACGGCACAATGCCCGATGCTTCGGCATATTGCAAACCATTGGCAGAAAGAAAAAACACGATCTTGTTTGACTTCCCGTTTGAACCGGAAGTATTATAGCCGATATTGCCGACCTGCTTGGTTTCTTCTTCGGTTCTAAGTTGGTTCGGGTTAAGCGTGGTTAATGTCAGTGATCGGTCAGTCCAGATCCACAGCGGGCCGGTGATCGTTTCCATTGCCGTGACCGGAGCAAACTTATGCACGATCTCCACGTTCGTGAACGGTGTTTCAAACATCGCGTTCGGGTTGCTATACAAGACGCCACCTGGTTCTTTAGTTTGCTTGGTTACCGCTTCTATTGTCGTATAGGGCACGGTTGCTCCATCGACATCTGCCGCTTCGATCGTCACATACCCGCTCTTTGTATCGAGCGAATTCATCAGATAATAGCCATCGACCGGAACGCCACCAACCGAATGCAAGACGATATTTACCTTTACGATATTCGGATCATACCCCCATGGAATCTTAAAGGCAATGTGCGAGGTAACCGCGCCGGTATCACTGACATCGATCGGGACTTCCTGTAAGTCCGAGACATTCCCATCGGCATCTTCATACTGAAAGAAAAACTTATACTTATTATTTATGTCTGCCGTAGTGATCGTATGAATCGTAGCCGGATCGCCGAGTATTGCCGCGATACTATGCTGTACTGGCGATGGCTTAAAGACCTCATAGTTCGAAACGATATTGCCGGTCACTACTTTATCCGAATACTCCCGTAATACTTTGCCGCTATACTGACCGATCAGATACCCGTCGTATTGCTCAGGGGTCTTGCCGAAGTTAATCGCCGTATCTTTTACATCGTCGGTAAAAGTGCCGTTTTCTTCGATCGTTCCGACATAACCATAGAGATGCGGTTGAAACAATGGACTTCCGGCAGTATTTTGCGCCGTGACATTCTCGATAGATTTACCGTTAAAAGCGGTTCGGTAAATCTCGATCTTGATCGTATTCGATGGGAAATCCGGGTTTGGGTTAGTGTTCGGCAATAGCGCAAAATCATCCCACGTTAGGATGGTCATTGGCGCTTGTTTCAGATCATAGGCACTGACCGGAATGACGTAGGGCATTGTACCGCCGTTATGCGCTTCATTTGCATCTTCTAACCAACCAAGCCACTTAGCAGTAAAGTAAAACGGGTCTTGAGTGCCAACCTCACTTTCGATGTTTTCTGTGCCATGGAAATACTTCCGATAGGCTTTCTGTAGGATGTACCATGGCTGCACAGTCGTGAACCCCGGAACGGGGGGAAACCCGAAGTATTCGCCGTTGCCAAGTGGTTCTTGCGATGGATATCCCATCCAAAATCCATGCCCAATGCCAGATTCATTATCGACGCGCTCGAGAAATGTACCCTTCGGATTAACCGATGGATCAGTGCCGCGAGCTCCTGCATACGCCGGAGAGTAATACCGATTCGGCACCCACCAATCGACCGATGCCTGTGACCGGTACGTAAATTTCTCACCTTTGGTATTGACAAATTGCTGCACTAAGACAGCGCGATATCCCCACGCTCTTGTTTGAAGATGATCGGAGCTGGTATTGCCCGGAAGTGTTGTCGGAATCCAATTCGATGGGTCATTGACCGACCACTCCCATTTCTTAAATCCGGCTTGGAAGAATTTGCTGGCATCGTCAGCTAACCAGTAATCGGTGTTGAGCGGCAAGCGGATAATCGGTGGCTCTTGTTGTCCGGGTTGATAATCCAGTATTTGATGCCCACCACTATTATGAGACTGACGAACGAGAATATCGCCGGTCGTCGTGTCTTTGACCGGCAACGATTGCCCCGTAGGAGTCGGCGCCAAGTTCTTGCCAACATCTAAGATCGTCCAATCGGATGGGTTTGTGCTCTGCACAACCGATTGTGAATTCGGGAAGATCAGGTAGTTGCCGTGATTATAGATAGTCACGTACAGGTAGGACTCATATTGCATCGATGCTGCCATTTCCGGAGCCGAGCCAAGCCCTGTTAAGATTTCCAATTTGAGCTGAATGGTATCGACCGGCAACTTCGTTGTCTTGTTTAATAACAGGACGCTGACTTTGCCCTCGTCGTAATACAGCGTTACATCGAATGAATTTTCAAGTCCGGTATTATCCGGAATATCATATTCTGCCTTGGAATAGATAATGGCATTAGCAGTTACCAGCGTGTAGGTGTAGAGATGATATCCGGAACGCGTTACGTACTGGCCGGGAGTTTCCTGACGGAGATTTTTAACCACATAGAGATCGGGCGACTCTTCGGACGAATCGTTTAGCGTCGGGTCCCACGAACCGAGTTCGGCATAAGAGACTTCCGGATACTGACTATCCCCAGTATGTTTTGTTGGCGTTGCCACAAATTACATTAGCCCTCCTGCAAAATGCGGCGTTGGGCGAGAATCCATATTCTGGATCGGATGGCTTTCAAGTATTTGCTGCACTCCGTATTGAAACCGGTTCATGAATTCTTCATATTTACCGGGGAACAGACGTTGATGCCCCGCGATCGACGAGGTTATCTGAGCCATCACATAATTCTTGATGCCGAGTATTGCGGCGTTAAACTCCCGTGGCAATTGGGTGGTACTTGCCACTGAGTCGGGCGGATTGCCAAATCGCTTCCACGGTCCTTCCGCGCTTGGCGTATAGGGCAGCATATAGGGCTTGTAATACAAGCGCAAGATACCGGTTAAGCCAGCTGTCGGATAGATCCAGAGTTCGCAATCGTTATATCGGGCAGCATAAAAATTCGAAGCCTGAGTGCCGGGTAGCGTTGCATTATATGGGACTGTCGGATTAAACGTTGCTCCGGCAAACGGAGCACCCTGGGCCACCATGAAGTCGCCGGTTAATCCGATCCCCTGCTGGCCTGATAATCTCTGGAGCGTATCGTAATCAACCATATTGACCGGAATCGGAAAGCCGCCATCTGCGGGACTTACTCCGTAATACTCGATCTTCTCGATAGAATCAATATCGTTAAACAGATCGTAATGACCCGACGTATTGGTGGCATCTAATGTGATGTCAGTCGTACATCTGGCAACGCCCGTTGCGATCTGATATTCGTGCAAGGCTTCGCTTACCCAGACTAACCCCTGCAAAGAAGTTATCCGGACTTGCGGAGCCCAGACACCGACCTGAGCCGCGGCAGATTGATATGCTTCGAGATAGGTCAATTAGATTTGAACTACTGTATATTGACAAACCACTGTAAGTTCGCCATCGCCATCGGCATACTCGTCTGCGCCATTCTGAGTAAAAATAAGAGCCTGATTTTCAATGCTCGCCAAAAGACCATGTGCGCCAAAATACGTAGTCCCCCACGCTTGGCCTACGCAATTTGCTGATTGGGCAAGAATAGAGTCTGGGCATTGCGATCCAGCCTCCCCATCGTTTAATGCTGGAGCAAATACAAATTGATTGCCAGTGCCAGAATAAGGAGTAGTTCCGAAATCCAGCGTGAAGGTTGCGCTTAAAAAGTTGATGTAATATCCGGCGCCCGGCGCAGGAACAAGCTCTATCGGTGTGCCTTTTAGCGCTTTAATTTGATTCGCCGTAAGAGTGACCGTCACGGTTGGATCAATCACTCCTGCTGTCGTTTTTGCCATATAATTATGCTGCTATAATATGCCCAATGGAAGAAATAACGGTAAAGGTTGTATTGGCGACCACACATTTCGCGACGATATTACCGTGATTAATGTCGGTCGATAATGTGCCCGATACACCAACGGTCGTACTGGTGTCGCCATTAAAGATTTGCTGACCGGCTCGCTGAGCGATCGACCAGACATGATTATCAATGCCGAGTATTTCAAAGAACTCACCCACTGCCGCTGTTGCCGGTAGCGTCAGGACACAATCGCCACTGGCGTTAATTCTATAGGAGCGTCCCATAAGAATTGCCTGTGTTGTTCCGGTGACTTCGACATCGACTAAGCCACCGCCCGTTGCGCTGACGATCGGATTAGCGGGGTCTGTGGCATCGATGGCAATGCCGGAACCGGCAACAACCGATTCAATGCCTCCCCCACCACCGATGCCATCGACAACACCTTCTACCGGATCGGCTGTTGTTCCGGCAATACGCAGACTCATATCATACGCCAGATCATAGTTCGGGCTGATCTGATATAAATCCGTATCGGGGTCAGGATGTCCATCGATCAGAAATGTTGCCGAGTGAACAAGGTTCGAATCCAGATAACCACCGGAACCGTCCTCGATCACTAATGCCGCCCAAGCCGCATCTACTGCTCCATCGGAGCCAGCGAATAGGTTGGTTTGCAGCGTATCGTTGTTCGTCTGAGTAAACGAACTCGTCGCTGTCGTGTGAATGGAATATCGTATTGACTTTGCCATTTGTTAATTACCTATTACGGAGTTGCCCACGCTACAGCGCCAGCTACCATTGTTAAGACCTGCCCGTCAGTACCCTTCGCCAATTTGGTCAGCGTTGTTGCTCCGGTTGCTACCAGAATATCCCCGGCAGTATAAGTGACGTTTCCGGTGCCACCAAAGCCAGCACCGAGGCTTGCCGCAAAAGCAGGGTCAGCTCCGGCGCCACCCGATAAAAGTGGCTGCCCTGCGCTGCCAGCCGCGGTTGCTGCAACGGCACTCGTGCCTTCGCCGAGCAATACACCGTGGGCTGTTAGCGTTGCGGCGCCGGTGCCGCCGTTGGCAACAACCAACTGCCCACCGGAAAGTGTTGGCGTCGTACTTGCCGTAGCTACGGTCAGCCCAGTCGTGCCAGCCGAAAAACTGGTGACCGTACCGGAGCCATCACCGGCAATCGTTACTTCGCCTGATACCGGATCGACCTCTGAATCGGTAATTACCGAACTGACGCTTGCTGCCAGATCATACGTCTCACCGATCTCATAATCGTCGGTTACAACGCCATTAACGATCAACTCTGCCGCGTGAACAAGATCGCTACCGATAAAACCGCCAGTACCATCGGTTGCTGTAAGCACCGTCCAGGCGGTATCGATCGTGCCATCGGAGCCGGTTAGCGACTGAGTTAACCGAGTATCGATGTTCGGTAATTGCAGTTCGTCATACGGATTCGGCTGAGTCGTATGAATGGAATATGAAATACTTTTAGCCATTGGAAAATTCTCCTATTGGTTTTGTGAAGATTTATCGTTCGGAAGAAGCGCCGGTCCCGGCTGTTCTTCTTTGTAAGTTTGCGACGGAAGCCACTGGCGAAACAGCGCAATATAGCCGCGCTTCTTATTCTCGATGTTCGTTTGCAGTTCATCGAGTTTCGGGCTTGCCATCATGAAATGCCGCTGCATTAATAACTCTACTGTTTTTAAGATCACCAGTTCTTCGAAGATCCACGGAATGAGTTCGGTTATTTCCTGAGTCTGATCGAGGATCGTTCCGAAGGTAAACATATAGTAATAGATGCCATCGGAACTCGGTGTGATCTCGAAGTGATCGGCAAAGAGCCGATAGTTCGGACACGCCGTGGTACCTGTCGAATACTGATTTAAGTTGTAGCCGACATACTGTCTGTTCGATGTATGCACTGCCTGACCGTCGGTAGCATCGGGTACATAGACATAGATCATTGCGCTAAAATGATCCTCGTAGGTCACCGATGTGCCACTAAAGGCATGACTTCTGGTAAAGAATGTATAGTCGCAGGACTTGGCGATGCGATAGACATATTGCAACGCTTCGTTCATATACAACAGTACCGTCGGGCGAGAAACCGATACGGTTACTTCCTGCTGTTGCAATCGCAATAAACTCTCGAAAATAGCGTCTTGTATTGTCATCTTAGCTTACCAGTTCTACGCCACCGGCGAGTTTTGCATTGTTGTAGTAATCCGTGTAGTACTGCTGCGATCCGGACTCAACCTGATCTTTTTGCACTTCGGCAATTTGAAGTGTTGCCGGATCGTTGCGAAGCTGATTCAGCGTCCGCTCGAATGCACCACGAACGATCATGTCCTCGGTGTCTTCCGGCATCTCATCGGTCGTTGAATTCGGCGCACCGGATAAGGCCGTTGGGCGGAAGATATATTCGAACGTAATGCCCGATAAACTGGCCGGAGCCGTATGGATCGTTTGATCGGAAAAGAAAATTCTTGGGTCGCTTACACTCGCCGCACCAAACGTATTATTAAACGAAACGCCTATCTCCTGAATGTTGGCATAGGCAAAGGGCGTATCGCTTCCGGCGTTATCATAGTACGCATTATTCGCATAGCTTACATAGTCGGCAGGATAGGGAGTGCCGTCGGCAACCGTCGTAGTTTTACGGAAAAGATATTCGCGTTCGAGGATGATGCCGCGCCAGACGGCATCACGCGAGCGCTCGATCAGTTTGATAAGAAACTGATCCGGTAGTTTTTGAAGCGGCAGATATTGGTTGAGATAGACTTTCAACCGATCTAAGCGCTCACCTGTCGTGAGTGAAGCCATTTATACTGATCCTTTCGGCATAAAATTCATTAT
>Ga0068859_100005096_pt1 | contig 13351 bp, 4 predicted proteins | sample KBSSwiS22_FD_66585 | JGI IMG/M metagenome (GOLD analysis project Ga0068859, IMG submission 66585) | Switchgrass rhizosphere microbial communities from Kellogg Biological Station, Michigan, USA - KBS Switchgrass S2-2 | ecosystem: Host-associated > Plants > Roots > Rhizosphere > Soil ... | reverse complement strand
GCCACCGCCGAGAGCGAATTCGCCGCCGCCGTTGCCCTTGTTGAATCCCTGGCTCAGTGGAAAGCCGAGCGAACTGATGCGGAACGCGCCGTTGTGGAACCAATCGTCGCCCATCCAGCCGTCGACCATCGGGCTTTGGGCGATCACTGCCTTAAGCGCCGGGTGTGGGTTGATCAACGTCATCAACGCCGTGAAGCCCAGGTAGCTCGAACCGATCACGCCGACGTTACCGTTTGCCTCCGGCGTGTTCTTGACCAGCCAATCGATGGTGTCGTAAGCATCGGTCGCTTCGTCTATACCGGTGTTGTTCAATGGTCCAGAAATCGGGCGATTGAGGATCCACTCACCTTCGGACCGGTACATGCCGCGGATGTCCTGGTACACGCGGATGTAGTTGTCTGTGACAAATTCCGCGTCCATTACTTCGAGTATGTCGACGATGCGCTGGCTGTTGACGCGGCCCGTCGAAGCGCTTGCGTTATAGGGAGTGCGCGATAGCAGGATTGGTGCTTTGGTCACGCCCTTTTTCATCACTATGACGGTGAAGAGTTTGACGCCGTCGCGCATCGGGATCATGACCTCGCGCCGGATATAGTCGGCAGATGGAAGTGTCTGATCGTACTTCTCGACGACGTCCGGCGTCATCGGTGTAACGGGCGGCGGCGTTTGGGCTATAACGAAAGTACTTGCGAGTGAGAGAACGGCGGCGAGCAGCGTCAAGCAGCGAGCGTATGATCTTTTCATGACGCTAATTTATAGAACGCACCAATGGTTGTGCAATCGCGCTCACCGCGCTGCGTGAGATGGCCCGACACGAGAACGGCGAATTGAAAATCAAAGGTTCAAAGGGGTACGTAATCACGGCTTCCTGACTATCTCTCGATTGCCACCAGTCGTACCGTTCTTTGATTGTTCTATCGAAGAAGATTATCGCGAGGCCAACGAGGGTGAGGAAAGCGCCTACTATAAACTTATCAAGAGAAGTGGATGAGCGAAACGGGTGAACCATGAGGGAAGTGGGTTACAGCTGCAGAACTAAAGCCAGCATCACTCTAAATCATGGATTTAACCTGTCCTGGAAACTATGCTGTATTCGAAGAGCGATGAAGCGTCTATCACTATCACTCACCTGAAGTTGAATGATTACACATAAAGGCTTTAAACCATTCTAAGTTATTGTCGATCTTCTGCTTTCTGTCATTTAAGAGTTTAATCGAGGCTTGGATAAATGGTTTCACGCATGGGTCTGATTCCGAGGGCAGAGCCTCTTTCAGAGTTCGTTCTGCCGCTGGCCCACCAATGCCCGAGATACAGTACACCGCGTCCATTCGCATCCTCCAATCCGGATTCTGACGTAACGCATCAGATAGTTTCGGGATAGCGCTTTCTCCAATCGCAATGACAGCATGTAGCGCCGGCTGTTGCGACATCATGGTGCTGTACACGCCGGTAGTGAAATCCAGGTGCGCAACCAAAAAGTCGATCGCCTCGATCGCTTTCAGGTCGCCAAGCATATCCGCTCCGGCGCGCCAGACATGTAAACGATCGGCGCTATTTTTATATGAGGAGAGTGGCCTATCCATTATCCTCACCACCGATTCGATAAGAGACTGTCTACACACTGATGACTTTCGAGATTCATTGAACAAGCTCTCCTTAATCTCATTACGCTTTTGGTAGTCCGATTCCGAAATCGCGACGAGCTTCATCGCGATTTCGTCGTGGGAAAGACACCCGTTGGTTTGAACGGGCGGTGGCTTCACTTGCGGGGCGCCGGTAACGGGGTTTCCGGAGTTACTACAGGACGCCGCCATGAAAAATGCGAGACAAAACAGACTTAAGATTTTCATTGCTGGGCTCTCAAGGACTAGTCTTGTCATATTCATAGTGCCAGTTAGTGCCGTCAAAGGTCACGTTGACAAAGAATGACACCGAACACTCTTTCTTGCCGTTAACAGCCTTGGCAACAAACTTCCATTTGCCAACCGACCACTTTAGTGGATTCTGCGGCAACCCCTGAGATGGCATACCGGGATGATCCCACCACCCGAATTTGTTGCCATCAATGAAATGAGGCGCCTGGTTGCTCAACTCCTGGTGTGTTGGTTCACTTCCATAAGTCTGAGTATTCGAATCTCCAAAGCTCCAAACCCATTGTTGCAAAGTCCATTGGCCAGGGGCGCCAAACTCCGTCGGCTTGTCCGGGAGTGCAGCTATTTTATCTCCAGTCGGAACATGACCCGTTATCGTGAAACCAACTCCCTGGATCGGCCCTGATGTTGTATTAACCTCCCCTTCACCATTTTTCACAGTGGCGCCTTGAACTTTTACAGTCGAATCCCCATTGAAGTTAACCTCGATCGAGCAGTCTTTATCCTTCTTCGGTTTCGGGGCAGGCGTAGGTCGGTCAGGACGGCCGCCACGGGGACCGGGTTCGTCAAGTCTCATCGGGCCGCGGCTTTCGCATGGTCCTTGCCAACCAAAAGCCCAATCCAGTACTCCGATCCCCATATCAGCACGAGTAAGGCAATTAAAGTTTCGCCAATCGTCTTCAAACAACCCGGTTGGATCAACCTTATTAACCGGATCATTCGCGGCATAAGTGTAATGATTGAAACTCTGCGGGTTGGCGACGCTTCCGGAAAGAGCATCGGGACTGGTCCAGCGACCAGCGAAGCTATCGGCTTTCCGGAACCAGGTGTGGTCCAGGCCGGTGGCTTCATCACGCTCCAGGGTCGCAAAGTGCTGGCGTACTTTATCTGTGGCAGCATACTTTTGAGTTGTCGTACGCAGGCCGATGCCGGCCCAGATTTCTTCGCCAAACGGCAGGTAGTCGTGGCGCGCGACAATCGCACTCGAGCCACTGCCGGTATTGTCCATCAGCGCTCGGGCTGACCCCTGCGCGTCAGTCAGCACGTACTTCAAATTCGCACTCGTGCTGTTGCTGCTGCTGCCGGTCGGACATAACCGCATTACATTGCCCTGAAACTCCATACTATACGCAAAACCATTTCGCACATCAGTCCGGCTACTGCCATTGCTCAGAGCATTCAGCCAGGTAGTTAAGCCTCCCGAGTCGGGAGAGCGTTGCAAATAACCTTCGTAGAGATCCGTAACGTAGTCGTTGGGAGAGTTACTGTTATTATAGCCGCTGGTGGTAAAGATGGCCGTGCCTAAGTCCTGGGCCACCTTTATCAATTTGCCGAAACCCTGCGCCTGTGCCTCACTCAGTTTGGCGGTCCATTGTGACAATTCCGTCGAAGTCGGATTTCGACCGAGCGCCCCCATATAAAACGCCGTTACAAAATCAGGCACAGTCATGTAACAGCTAGACGCGGCTTCATAGACTGCCAGGACCTCACCGCTGCGATAAATGTTTTCCCTTTCCATGCTCGCGCCGTTGTAATCAGCCACCAGTTGACCAAAGGTGTCGTAGACCATTGTGCGCGTGACGCCGTTCGCGGTGGTCTGCACTCGTCGCCCGGCGCAGTCGTACACCGAAGTCTGAGATAGATCGCTGTTGGTTGCCGTCACTGCAGTCTGACGTCCGTTCGCATCATACGTGTAGTTCATAAAGCGGAACTTCGCGTCCTGCGTGATGTTGCCTGCGGCATCGTAGGTGACTGGCGCGGACCCCGACGAGATAAAGCGATTTGTAGTCACGTCGACGTCCCCCGAGACTACGGTGGTGTAGGCGGGGGGATTAGTGTTATTGCTGCCAGACTGGAAGCGATTGCCATAACGATCGTAAGTAAACTCCTGCTTCCAGCTCAGCGTGCTCGTACCCTGCTGATATTCCGACGCAAGCGACAATCGATCGAGCTCGTCATAGGAGAAGCGTTGCTCCCACTCTTTAGTAGAAGAGCCGTTGATGATCCCGTCGATGCGCGCGATCTGCCCATTGTTCTTCGACTTATCTACACTCCCATTACTCTGCGTAACCTGTCCATACAAATAGTCGTAGCGCTGCAGCTCCGATCCGCTGCTGCTCTGTTTCAACTTGACCTGGCTCACCTGCATCGCGTTGTTATAAGCGAGTGAGTGGACCGCTCCGTTGCCCCAGGTCTCCGATAGCATTCCGCCACTTGGCGCGTAAGTGAAACCGGAAGCAAAGATGGTCGTGCCGTCGCTGATCTGCGAAAGCCGTCCGGCGTTATCGTAAGAATGGGTGAGCACCCGGCCGGTCGGGTACGTCTCAGTCGCGAGCAATCCTGCGAGATTATAGGTATAGCTGAGCGAGTAAGTGTTTGCACCGGTCACTTGTTTTTGCACATTTACCCGGCCCATGGTGTCATAACCATAGTAAGTGCCGGTTGTCGAACTGCTGCTGCCGTATGTCATGGCAATCAAGCGCCCGTTTGCGGACCCGTGGGTGTAGCTTGGCGCGCCGCTCGGAAGGGTTTGCGAATCGTAGTAATAACGTGAATCCGGGGTCGAATCGGAATAGTCGATCAACGTCACGCGATTGAGGTCATCGTAGTAAAAGTCGGTTCGGATCCCGCGCGCGTCGTAGCCGTGAGTTAGCAGACCGTTTGAGTTGTATTCGTACTTTTTGGTCCAGGAACTGTTGCTGGTCAGGGAATCGCTGAGATTGTAGGCGGAATTTGTAGTCTGCTCCACGTGCCGCTCACGAATCAGGCGAGAAAGCGAATCGTATTTGAAATAACGCTGCTGGTCGTTACCCTGCGTGATCTTCACGAGGTTATCAAGCACATCGTACATGTAAGAGGTTGCTTGCGCAGGTGAGCCGACCGTGCCCACGCTGCCGGATGAATTCGGCTCGTCCATGCGAATCACGCGACCGAGCGCATCGGTAACTTGTCGTCTCTGCTTCCCTGCCGCGTCCGTCACCGTAATTACTTCGCCTTCATAAGTGGCTTGGGTGGAAGTGATATCAAGCGGGTTCGCGTCATCGCCGCGTGGCATCTGTACCACCGTCGCACGGTTCAGGATATCAAACGTGGTCATGGTCCAAATACCCGAGGGATTGATGGAACAAGCGCCGTAATCGCTCGTGCAGTAGTAAGGATTACTCTGCCGGTAAGCCCGGCCCATCGCATCGTATTCAATGTCAGTGATCGCCCAGCCGTTACCGGAAGTGTAACTGTTGAAGCTCTGGGTCAACGCTCCGCGACCGTCAAAGTAACTCTTACTCGCTACAAAACGGCTGGAGTCGAGCTTCGTGGACTTCACCATACTCGAGTGATATCGACTGGCGCTGTCCTGCAGGAGCTGATTGGTGTAATCGTAAGTGACCTCTCCACCATCAGGATAGTCCACTTCATCAAGACGTAACGAATCCGGGTTATACCAGAAGTAAGTGTGCTGGGTGTTCGGGTCGGTGGTGCTGTTAATCAGTCCCGTGTTCATGTCGAAGTCGATACTGGTTGTTAAGTGCAGGCCCCCGGGATTTCCCTTCGTGACTGAAATCGGATACGCGTAATCGTGATTTGCGGATGAGTAAGTGAAGGACTGTGATTGACAGCAATCAACCTGCTCCGTCATCACATTGCCGGCGATGTCGTAGGCGGTTGCGTGCGTGATCGCGCCGGTCGTGGTGGTCGCATCAGGGTATGTGGTGACACTCGTGACGTTGCCTCGATAATCGGTGTTGGAATTGTATGGATTGTAGTAGTTACAAACCCATTCCCAGTTCAGACACTGGTAAGGCGATTCTGCATCCGGATAACCCCAGATGGTGCAGTCCCAGTCACAACTTTCCTGTGTTTCCTGAAACGGATCAAAACTGACGTCGTGCATGATGATGTCGTCACGCGCGGTCATATTCGCATGGTTGGTACCGTAATCGTCGTAAGCGTAATCAATACGCAGCGCCGGTGTGGACGAGCCGCCCGGAAAAACTTTTACCATCGAAGTCAGGTTTAGCAGCCGGCGGTTCAAGTAGTTCGATGAGGTGACGTAGGTGGTTTCCGTACGTCGCAGCTCGGTTGACGAGATGCTGCCATCGCCGGTGAAGTCCCGTTCACTCACGACTGAGACATTGTTGTAGGGAGTGTGCGCGTCGTCATAGGTAAACACTGTAGCGCTCGTTTTACCCGACTCATTAGTCACCCTGACGCTGGCTAAACGCGCGGCGCCATTGCTGGAATTCTGTTCCCACCCAAGCACCGTCTTGCTGAAGACCGTTGCAGAAGAATTCTGTATCCGCGTTTCGGCTACTAAGCCATCGTTCCACGCCCCCTGATTCTTGGTGGTATGCGTTTCCATGATCGTCGGATTGGACCCCGGAGAGGTGACGGTGGAGATCGTTTCGCTCGATTGTTCAGACACTTGAAACCTGTAGCGAGGCGCACTACCGCCGCCGGTGCGTCCGGCCCAGTCGTCGGTGCGATACTCAAACACGGGCACATCCGAGAGACCGTTCGCGGTCGTGTAATAATCGTAATTCGTCGAGGCTGCGGTCGTACCTTCAGTAACGGCGCCGGTGCTGCTGGTAGACGTGGTGCTCGCGGTCATGCCGTGAGACTTCACTATCTGGTAAATCATTCCATACGCCGAGTAGTCGAACCGATAACCAACATCGCCGCTAGTGCTGCTGCTTCCTTCAGCGCTCGTTGGCAGGTAGATATATCTGATCACTCGAGCTGTCGCCGGCATGTCGACATTGATTCCCGAAGCAAACAGTCCCGACGGCAAAGTGAGCGTTTCGTAATAGAAGCGCATCACCTGCAAATCTGATTGACCCGTCAGTCCCGGCATGGTGATCGTAACCAGTTCATTATTCGAATCGTAATAGAAGCGAACATAACGGCCGAGTGTGTCCTGGACCGTACTAATCCTTGGGCCAACTCCATTCACATAACTGATCGAGATGTAATTACCGTTTGGGTCTGTGATGCTGGTGGGATAGCTGCGATAACCACCGCCGGCTGCGCCATAACTAACCTGCGTGCCGCCCGGGTAATAAAGCGTTCCCCAGCCGCTGCCGCCGGTGAAGTGAATGAACGTGCCATCCGTGGTGTCGTAGTTGTACTGGCTGGAATAGACCAGCGCGTGCCGCGTGCCATTGCCGTCAGTGAGCGTAAAGCCGGCGCTGCCCTGATCTTCGATCTGACCGTAACCTAAACGAAAGCCCTGCGCGGGGAAACCGGAGTCAACGTCGTAAGTCATCCAGGTGGCGCCGCTGAAAGGATTGGTCGACTTATTCCAGATGAGACTGTTGTAGCTTAGGGCCAATGAGACATTGATGCCACGTCCGGGTAAATTGACGACAGGCAGACCGAAATTGAAGTTTCGATTGCCACTTTCGGTAACCGCGATCGTAGAAGCGGCGGTCAGCGCGCCAGGTTTCTTCTTTCCGGGCGGGTTCCCGATCAAATTGTTGGGTTGGTACAGCGAGCTGGTTTCATTGTCCGGCAATGGATCGTCATTTGGATCGCGAATAAACGGCATCACTCCAGGGGGGCTCGACAACTTGCTGACCGAGTGTGCTCGCATTTGTCGCCGCATTCTGTTTTGGACCACATTGTTACTCTTGATAGCGAGGGCTTGTTCTTGTGGGCTTCTGGTTGAATCAACTCTCTTCTTGCCGCCAAAGGGCTCTTTTGTTCCTTCAACTACGCGGACGCGAACGGGCGCCTGCTTGTTCCCGGCAGATGCTTTCAATATCGCCACTCCGGGTTTACCCGCAACAACTTCACCATTCTTCCTGACAAACACCACATCCTTTGCGTTTGACTCCCAAAGCGCGGCCAAACCCTGAATGGCATTGCCTTCCGCGTCTACGGGAATCGCTGATAACTGCAATCGTTGTCGCGACTGCAGCTGTATTTCCGCCGCCACGTTCAATTCAAGTTTGGCTACTCTGGCCTCGCGTTCTGCTTGAGTGGGGGCTGCAGCCGGTCGCACCCCTTGCCGTTCGCGATTACCTCCACCACTCGTGCTCGATCCGCTTAAAGCTGAATACACCCAGGCCCACGTCTGGCGGGCGCCTTCACGAAGCGTCTTCTCGGTCGTGCGCAGGGCCGCCGCCGCGACTGGTGTGGGTACCAGCGACAAAGAAATCAAAGACAGAACTGCGATCGCGATTAGTTGTCGTATTGAGAAGCGTGAAATGCGGCGAGTGTATCTTGGCATGGGAACAAGACTCCTCTGAGGGTAAAACACAGATCTTTATATTTGAAGTTCGCGTGAACTTCACACGGTTCTTATGTGAAAGCTTTCCCGCCTGGTTGGGTCGTTTAGCTGACGTCTACGCGTGAAATGAGCCGCACGTAAACGGGGGGAATTGACGAAGCTCCTGAGTGAACTTGCGGATATTATTACTGAGTTGGACCAAACGCAAGGTTTTTTGTATGACTGGTCCAACGTCGCCCCCCTGAGTCAGGATAAGGCGGTATTCGTCGCTCACGCCTCAGAGGTAACCAGCGAGTTGGCATGACAGCGCCGGCGCAGTTTCCCGAGCGCGATAGCAGGCGCCGGATCGAGTCTGTTCCAACGCCGGCGCACTCTCGAGACTGCTTTAGCTCGCGCCTTCATTACGCGTCTAAAGCGATCCTGATTCCAGTCAGCGCGGGCGTCTCTCAACTCGCGATCCAATCTCATCAGTAACTGCAGAGCTTGAGCTGCGAGTAAACGCTCACCAGACAATAGGGAGTGTGTGGCCCTACGACTTACCTCTACGTCCGGATAGCAGCAGATAGTATTCGGCTCAAACTGCGATGACGTTTCGGTAACCAATTCGTTTATCTTGCTCTGAATGGATGACATGTGCACTCCCTTCACCCAAAGTCCAGAGCAAGTTGCGTTTGCGCAATGCGATGAATGGCCGCTGTAGCTGGCGCTACATACAAAGTGGATATTTCGGATGCCGGTTCTATAATCTCAATCTCGTCCGGCGCAAGGGATGATACGAGCGCTCTGTCGGCCACAGGGACAAACCATTCGTCCAAATTAACAGTCTGAGGCTTCGACAACTCCGGTGGCTCGATAGAGGTGACGGCGGATTCTTCAGATACTTCGCTCGGGATGATTGGATAACGGGCAAGCAAATTACGCAGTACGGCAATACCTTTCTCCTCATCGGTGGGAACGAAGAATCTCTGCTTCCAATCGATCTGTTCATTAATCAGACCCAGCACTCGAAGCTCGGCAAACTTGTAAGGGTCGGCCCCGCATAATTCGATAGCGGGTTCTCGGTGCAATGACCTTCGGCACAGCTTCAAACCCGAAAAAAGCTCAACTTCTTCTCCCTCGTCCAGAATGCCCGTGAAGATCTCCGGTGGCTCGCTCAATTCACGGCTGGATCCGAGAGCTCTAACGATCGGGCCAACGTGGTCTCGTGGTATGTGAATCCCAACTATACGCTGACCGTCGTCCGTGGTGACACGCACAACCCGCAGCCGCGCCTCTTCATGCGTTTTGAACCTTTGCCAGAGGGGAATAATCGCTCCGCCGATAATGTGTATCTGGTGCGTTTCAGTTGGTGGCACACTCGCATATTTGTTGAGCCACCAATCGCGGGCTCTTGCTGGCGTAACGGCGGTGTATTTCTCCGTGAGCTCGTCACTATCAATGTAGCTGCTGCGCGCGGCTTCCGGTTTCCAGACTGCGAATGTCCGATAGCTCTGTCCTGTCTCGGCGTTCGTGTGTAGTCCTGACTCGACCGCCAGAATAAAGGCACCGTTCTTCTGGTGACGAAAGTATGCGCCGCTTCTTTGGTTCCTAACGCGCTCCGCTTCGTCGAAGCTCACAGCCTCGGAGGGCACGTCAATCTCTAACGTGTAGTGGATGGTTTGCGCCTGGGTGATCTCGTCTATGTGAACTACGCGAGACGGCTTTGCAATCCGAATCGCGAGAGCTTTTATGTCGGTTACTCCCTCATCAAAAGTGCCGTTCGCTTTGGCATATCGCACTGTCTGATCAAATAAATCTACAAAGTAGTCAAACAATGCGTTCTGCTGCTCAACGTTTAAGGCCAATATGCGGTTGAGAAATCGCGGCACGTTGTAAAGATCATCTTTCCGAACTTCTTCGACTCCATCACGGTCGCGAACTAGTAAGCCTATGTCGCGCAGTGTCTGCCGCGGGTTAGCGAGTCCAGGAACGTTGCCACCTTCGACTATGCGTCGTAGCACTAGACATAGAGCCGCGCGTCCTTCCTGCGTTTCGAAGTTGTATTTGGCGAGGTCGCCGCTATCGGCGCTACGCCGGTCGCCTTTAGTCAATGCGCCCAAACTGCCAAGGCGTCGCGCAATGGTTGAACTAAAGCGCTTCTCTCCACCTAACTCGGTTGAAAGGAGTACGTATTCAGGTGGCAAGGCTTGATCGCTTCTATGCGTTCGGCCAAACGTCTGCATCTGTTTGTCCGCACTCCAACCAAGCTCAAGTGTGACGTGTACTCGCCGCTGTCGATTCTCCGCACGATTAGAAGCATGAAGCGAGATTCCCATGGCTGCCGCATCGCTGATGATCGCGATTCGCTTTTTGCCTGATTGAAACTGTTCCATTTCGTGAACGTTTGTCCGGTGCATCGCGACCCCTTCCGGCGCCCGCTTCTTGTACTGCACACGTCCCTGCGAGTCTCTAATCAGGCGGCGTGTTCGTCCGGTAAGCTCCGCGACGTTACGCTCTCCGAAATGATTGACAAGTTGATCCAGCGGATTCTCCGGCAACTCCAAAGCCGACAGACCATCGATTAACAATTGCTTCATTCGCAGCGCTTCCCCGCTCTGTACCGGATTGCCGCCAGCGTCTCTAACGGGTACCTGGATCGTTTTCCCTGTTCCTGGGTCGGTGACGTCTTGGTAAAGCGTAGTGGGAAACGCGCGATCGACCATCGCAGCGATCACCTCGCGCGGTGAGAAGTCCAAATCCTCAAGCATGCCGCCATTCGCGGTTGCTTTGGCTACTTGCTCTTTGGTCCGCGCTTCGCCGGTTCCGACAAGTGAGATCACAACTGACTTTCCCTCGCTCAACGCTGCTTCGGTTTCTGCAATGACACCTGGCACTTTGAAAGCACAGATTACCTGCCGAAAGAAGCGCTGATGATCTCCCCAAAACTTATTAAGTGCGACCGCTCGCGCACGTGGTCCACCGTTCGTAACTTCCAAAGCCGCGTCAATGTTGCGCAGCACGCTTTGCCAGGCTGTCGCCGCGCGGTCGTACATTTCGTGCTGTTGCGGAGTGAGTCGATGAATGCGTTCTCGATACTCAACCGCTTTCCCGCTTTGCGGACAAACGCCAAAAGAGATCGAGCCGGATAGATACATGCCAAGCGCTTTCATATCGCGGCTGACCATTTCCATGGCTCCGACTCCGCCCGATTCAATCTCCTGCATGAACTCCTGAAAACCACCCGGAAAGCTCGTCCCGATTCCCCACAAACCAAGGCGTGTCATATAGGCCATATTGCGAACGTCGGTCGCTCCTGTCGCGGATGAATAGACCACACGATAATCTGGATTTCGCTCCGGGTCTTGCAGGTCAATGACTGCTTGTCCGGTGAGTGTCGGTTCGCCATAGCCGCCAGCGAGTGCATTCTTTGCTTTATGGGCCTCGTCAAGAATGACTACGCAATCTGAGCCAAGCCAGCGTTGGACCTGATCAATACGTTTTTCTCCGGTCTTCGCTGCGGCGATGAGCGACGGATATGAGCTAAAGATCACTCCGCGCGGGAGGGTGATTTCTCCGGCTGGCAAGTAGTCATTGATTCGTGCCAATGGAATGTCTGCCAAACCTAGATCGGTGAGATCTCGCCGCGCTGATTCGAGCAAATCATTATTGACAGAGAGCCAGATGGCGCGTTGGCGGTATTGATTCCAGTTATCTGCAATGATGCCGGCGAGTACGCGTCCCTTCCCTACCCCCGTACCGTCGCCAACAAAGAATCCCGCGCGTGATCCATCGGGCAATCTTTGCTCGTGTCTTTGGCCAGCATAGATAACTCGCTCAAGCTGAATGTCAGACAGTAAGCCGTCGCTGATGATCTCAGGCGCGAGGTGTGGTCTATATGTAATGTCGGGCGGTGTGACTGCCGCCATCGATGCAGATTCAACGATTACGGCCGGATGAGGTTTTCCGCCGCTGAGCTTCGCCGGCACATAAGGAACAAACAGATTGCCGTTTGGTTCTTCGGGATCCCCTGGATCCCCTGGATTCTTGTCCGGCTCAGTTGGTCCAACCAGGTGTTTGAGTGCCTCCCAGGCTTCCTCGATCGTCGCTGCTCTTCCCCAACTGATGTGCTGTAAAGTTTCCTGCCAGCTCGCGCCCCGTGTTGGTCCAGTTTTGTCAATGACGAGGATCTGAACATCGGCTGCCGCTCCGTATTTCGCATATTCTTTACCATCGAGCGTGAGGTTTGCGCGGATGTTGCAGAGACAAGCTATTCGTTGCCACCATTCACTAAAACTCGAATGGTGAAAGCTCATTGCTTCGGCGGCGATCGCCACCAATCGCCCGCCATCCTGCAATCGTCGTAAGGCGCTGGCTACGTGTCGCGCTCCGTAGATCGAATTTGTTTTCGTTACTCTGCCCCCCGTAGAGCTGAACGGCGGATTCATCAGGATGGCGGTTGGTTTAATTTCGCACGGTAAAAGGTCGTCGATGAATTCCGCATCGAGCGGCAAAGGATCGAAGTTAAAGACACAGCGAAGCAATGAATTTCGGCGCGAGCTTGTTTCATTACAGATGACTCGGGCGCCTACGGCGCGAGGCCAAATCGCGAGGCTCCCGGTTCCGGCTGAAGGCTCTAAGACAATGTCGCCCGGCTTAGGATTAAGTAATCGGGCGACAAAGTAAGCGAGCGTTGGCGGGGTTGAGAATTGCTGTAGCTCGGTCTGCTCTAACGTGCGATCCGTTTGGGTAGGTAGTCGCTGTAATAGAGGACGCAAGACAGAAGCAAGCGCCTCGCAGACATCCATCTGCATGAGCTCTCGCGCGTGTTTCTCCAACAGAAAGTTGTTGACGGCAATTTCGAGGGCATCGTAGGCATCGCGCGAGGTATACCTGCCCTGCGCTCTCGTACCACCAAAGATGCGATCCGCGGTTCTCATTAGCTTCGGATTATCGAACGGCTCGCCGTCCTCGATTCGTTCCTCCAGCTCGACTACAAGCTCGTGAATGCTGCAATAGAGCGCATTTGTCCTGGCTGTGCATACGGCAATAGTGTTATCTGGCATTTGGCTTTTCTCCGTGAGGGGGCAAAAGTCATGCTGTGAGTAACGCGGGGCTTTGGTGGGTCCCGCGCTGCTCTTTTTGGTTTCTCCGTTTCAGTACTGCTGGGTAGTAGGCTGACGAGGTGGTCTTGCGACTCCTTTTCCAACCAACCCCCGCCGAACCGGACGTGAGACTTTCACCTCATCCGGCTCTCCAGTAAACTCATTTCGAGGTT
>Ga0068859_100005092_pt1 | contig 13354 bp, 6 predicted proteins | sample KBSSwiS22_FD_66585 | JGI IMG/M metagenome (GOLD analysis project Ga0068859, IMG submission 66585) | Switchgrass rhizosphere microbial communities from Kellogg Biological Station, Michigan, USA - KBS Switchgrass S2-2 | ecosystem: Host-associated > Plants > Roots > Rhizosphere > Soil ... | reverse complement strand
CGCCTCGGACAAGGCACTGTTGAAGCGCGTGGACAAATTGAGCGGAGAGGCGCCGACAAAGGTCAAGCAGGGCGCTCGCCGGTTCCTCAGCAAATACGGAAAGTAGCAAAGCCTGATGAACCAGATGGCGACTGCGATCGACGGTGAGTCTTCACAGCCATTCGAAGCGCTGGTCGCTGCATGCGTCTCCGATCCGAAGCGGCATGCCGAACTGATCGCGCTGTTGCAGGAAGATCATCCGCTCTACGATCAGCGCGGCGCCGCGACCGTCGCGCGAATGCGCGGATGGATTCTGTTGGCCCTCGCACGAGCCGGCATCACGGATGCCAGTCTGCTCTTTGTCCTCGAGGAACTCGACACGGGAAAGGATGCCTACCTGGTCGCCGCAGCAGCACGCGCGCTGCGATCGTACGCGCATCCATGCGAGGCCTTCGCACCGTACGTGATGCGCGCGCTCACGAATGTCCGCCATGACGAACCCGTTTCATTCGACAGCTACGATGCGTATGCCATTTCCTCCAAAGACTCCAGCGCTGTTAGCGAACTACTTGCAACCCTGGAGTGGCTCGGCCCACGGGCACGGGGCGTGCAACCGGAATTTGAGCTATGGCGTAATCGACCGGGAGTTTCCCGCAAGCTATCCTCCGAGATCGATCGAGTCTATCGGGCTATTCGTGAGGCCAACAGCTCCGCAGGCCATGATGCATGCTGCCGGCTGCCCGAGGGTTTGGGGAATGTGTTGTCATGGGCTGCCGGCGGCCGCCGCAGTGACCAGGAAATCGGGCGGACAAGGTTTGAGGATCACACGGGCGCTCGAGTCACGTTCCAGGAGTTCTTCAGCAACAAGCCGACCATCGTCGCGTTCTTTTACACACGCTGCGACAATCCCCTGAAGTGTTCCCTTACGATAACGAAGCTCGCGCGCATTCAAAAAGAATTGGAGACGCGAGGCCTTGCGGATCAAATCCAGACTGCGGCGATTACTTATGATCCTGGATTCGACCTTCCCGAGCGCCTGCGCGGATACGGGCAGAGTCGTGGCCTGCAAATGGATGCCTCTCATCGAATGCTGAGGCCTCTGGAGGGCATCGGACCTCTTCGCGACCACTTCAAGCTCGGAGTCAGCTTTATCGAGTCCCTGGTTAGCCGGCACCGCGTCGAAGTTTACATTCTCGACCGTTCAGGCCGAACGGCCGTTCAGTTCCAGCGCACGCACTGGGACGAACAGGAAGTTCTGGCGGAGGCATGTCGCGTTCTTAATGAGAGCGAGAGCGAAGCGCCGAGCATACAGCGAAGGCCAGCCTCAACGATCCTTGGCGCATTCGCGTCCGTCGGAGTCGCATTCTTTCCAAAGTGTCCAGTTTGCTGGGCCGCCTACCTGAGTCTGCTCGGCATCGCCGGCATCGAACGGGTCCCTTACTCCCCGTGGCTGCAGCCGCTGCTCGCCGCCGTGATGCTGGCCAACCTCGCCTTCGTCTGGCTGAGAGGGCGCAAAACGGAGCGAATGGCGGGATTCTATTTAACCGTTGCCGGCGCGATCACGATCCTTTTATCGAACCTGCGTCTCGAGTGGCAGTCCGGCGCTGTCATCGGCGTTGGCCTTACGATCGTTGGCTCGCTCGTCAGCGTGTTGGCAAGCTCGGGGTCAGACCACACGCTCCAGGGTGTGCATCGAATTTCTCCTGGCAGGTAATCAGATGACTATCGACGACTACATCGCCCAATGCTCACCCGACGCTCAGGGAATCCTGGAAAGGATCAGACGGATTATCCGCAAGGCAGCTCCGGAAGCTGAGGAGCGAATTAGCTACAAAATGCCCGCGTTCGCCCTGAATGGAATGCTGATCTACTTTGCTGCGTTTAAAGGCCACATCGGAATCTTTCCACCAATTAAAGGAGACGCCGCCCTTCAGAAGGATATGGCTCCCTACCGGGGACCAAAAGGGAACCTCAAGTTCCCGCTGGACAGCCCCATGCCTTACGGACTGATCGAAAGGATCGTGCGGTTCCGATTGAAGGAGCACCTCGCCCAGAAGGCTGCGGCGGTTAAGAAAAAGACTGGAAAGGCCGTTCGGACGCACGCGTAGGGTTCTCGTTCCCGCCGTCTGTTGCCGCCTGAACTCCGGCCGGCTCATTGTTCTCGCCGGAACTCGCGAAGCCTTCCCTTCGTCCTGGCCGTGCAACTGATTTCGACTTCTATCCGAAGTTTGGGATAGGATTGCGCGCGCTGAAATGTTTCCCAACACAATGCCATTAGGGGTTGCAGGACCACAAAGCAAGGGACCGATTCGAACATATCTGTTTTTGATGGTGTGTTTGTTCGCCGTGAGTCTGTGTCCAGACGCACGTGCTCAGTCGACGACATCGCTTGGGGGGTTGGTGCTGGATCCCACGGATGCGTTGGTCCCAGGTGCTTCCGTTGTATTGCAGAACGTCGGCACTGCCGCTGTTCTGACGACAACGGCAAACGGTGAGGGGCGCTATCAGTTCCTGTACGTCATGCCGGGAACCTATCGCATAAGGGCAACAATGGCTGGATTTAGGGATGTTTCGGTCGGCAACTTTCAACTGCTGGTAAACACGCCGGCATGGGTCAGTCTGAAGTTTGTCCGGCTCGACGCACCGGAACAGAAAATTGAAGTGAGAGTGCCTCCGATCAATGCCGTGGACGCAACGATCGGAAACACGATTCAGCACATTCAGATCGCCGGTCTACCGCTGGAAGGCCGTAATGTTGGCGACTTACTCAGTCTTCAGCCCGGTGTTCTGTATACGGCCATCGAAGACCGCGTCATACCGGACACCCGTGCCGGAACCGTTAACGGCGCACGTAGCGACCAGACCAACATCACACAGGACGGGGTTGACGTGAACGACCAGGAGACGGGCGTCGCGTTCAAGCCTGTGCTGCCCACGAATCCTGACGCAACACGCGAGCTTCGTTTCATCACAGCATCTGCGACCGCTGGTTTCGGCAGATCCAGCGGCGGGCAGGTCGCGATGATCACGCAGAGCGGAGACAATGAGTTTCACGGCCTGCTATTCGCAAACCACCGCAACACGGCGACAGCCGCCAACAACTTCTTCAACAATTCGACTGTCGATCCCGTAACGGGCCAGACGCTGCCCAGACCCAAGCTGATCAGAAACATCTTTGGCGGTTCGATTGGCGGACCAATCAAGAAGCGATCTGTTTTTTTCTACTTCAATTTTGAGGACACCATCACACGGCGTGAAGAGCCTCAGCTGCGCATCGTGCCGACAGACACTTTGCGTCAGGGCACCTTGCAGTACCTGGATTCTCTCGGAAACGTCCAGGAGATTACGCCCGATGCGCTCACGGCGATGGACCCCCTTGCACAGGGCCCAAATCCCTGGGTCCTTGCCCTGATGCAGGCCTACCCGCGCGGAAACGATCCCACACAGGGGGATGGAGGGCTGAACTTTATCGGGTTTCGCTTCAACGCGCCGATGGAAGAGGACAAGCCTTCCTACATCGGTCGCATCGACTACGTCTCTCCAGAAAGCAGACATAACCTTTTTGTGCGTGGATCGCTGGCCGATTACAAGGAAACGGAACAGGCGCCCCAATTTCCAGGTCAGCCAAGTGCCAGAACCCTTCTGACCAACAGCAGGGGATTCGCCATCGGCCATACGTGGAACATCAGCCCTGAACTCATCAACAGCGTTCGCTGGGGGTTGACGCGACAGGGTCTGGACTACACAGGCGCCGTAAGGGGTCCCGGCCTGGAGTTGTTCGGGATCGACAGTTTCCAGAACTTCGGCGCACGAAACGCCGCCAGGACGGTGCCGGTCCACAACATCACCGAAGACTTGTCATGGATGCATGGGCAACACATCTTTCAGTTTGGGATCAATTTCCGGAACATCCACAACAAGAGATACACCGAAGAAAGGACCTACCCGTTCTATCGCACCAATCTGGGTTTGATGGAGAACTTTGGATTCGATTTACTTCCCACTGACATTGACCCGGACTTTGGGGTGCCTTACGTTCAGGCGCAGATGGCCGTCCTTGGAACCATCAGCCAGATCGACTCGACCTATTTCGTTAATCGAGATGGAGATGGTTTCTTTCCCGCCCCGCATGTTCCCCGGCGCGAATTCATTAACAACGAATTCGAGTGGTATGCCCAGGATCAGTGGAAGTTGTCCAGATCCGTGACGCTAACGGCTGGACTGCGCTATTCCTATTTTGCTCCGCCTTACGAGAAAAACGGCCTCCAGGTGCGCCCGAGTCTGGACATCCATACGTGGTTTGAAAACAGAAGTGATGGCGCGGCTGCCGGCATTCCATCCAATCAAAATCCTGTCCTGTCGTTTGATCGTGCAGGTAAGGGGAACAACGCGCCGCCCATTTTCGACCCGGATCGAAACAACTTTGCGCCGCGCGTCGGCGTGGCATGGACCCCTTCCTTTTCATCGGGCCTGCTGCACAACCTCTTCGGGAATCCCGGACAGTCGTCGATCCGCATGGGCGCGGGACTGTTTTACGGCAGGTCCGGTGGCGCGTTCCCGATAATGATGGATCTTAATGGCGCGTATGGTCTGACTGCGCCTGGAACGTTGGCGGTCCCGAACTACGTGACGGCCAGTCGCTTCGCCGGCATGTCTGCTCTTGGATCGATCCCGATAGGAACGCCGCCGGACCCCACCTTTCCAGCGACTCCCGATACGTCAATCCGAACCGCCCTAACGAGAGGATTCCTGATTGACACCAGGCTTCGTACACCGTACTCGACGACATTTAATATTTCGGTATCACGCGAACTGCCGGGCGATCTTTCGCTCGAAGCGGCGTACATAGGGCACATCGGGAGAAAGTTACTGGTCCAGGCTGATATCAGCGCACCGCTGGTGAACTTCAGGGATCCAGCGTCAGGGCAAACGTGGGTTGAAGCCATGGGCATCGTATCGGACCTGATCAGTCAGGAGACCGATGAGACCCCCATACTGCAGGCTCCGAGCATCCCTTTCGTCGAAAATGTCTTTGCCCCTTTGGGCAGCGCCGAAGCGAGTGCCTCCCAGGCCTTTTATGAACATATGCGTAACTTGGCGCCCAGCTGGACCGATGGCCTGCGCGCCCTGGATCTTCAGGATAACGCGACGATCTACGGGCCATACGCCTTCTTCCAGCAACAATACGACTGGCTGCCGACGTGGTCCAATCTGGGTGAATCCAGCTACCATTCGTTTCAATTAATCCTCCGCAAACGGTTCACCAGGGGCCTACAGCTGGATTTCAACTACACGATGGCCAAGTCCCTCGACAACGGATCGTCGACGGAGAGCGAGGGCCAGGGGGTCGGACAGCTTCTCAGTGCCTTTAGTCCACGGCAATCGCTCGCATATTCGGACTTCGACGTCCGCCACCAGATCAATTCCAATTTCATGTTGGATGTCCCGGTCGGACAAGGCCAGCGATACGCGTCCACTATCAATCCGGTGCTGAATCAGATTGTCGGGGGATGGAGTGTCACCGGGGTGGTGCGTTGGCGCACGGGCTTTCCGTTTGGAAACACGACAGGAAACGGCAACTCCTATCCGACCAATTTCGCGGTGAACGGACCACCCACCCTGAAGAGTAATGTGGCCCGGCCGGCGACGCAGGTTTCGAAGGGCCTGGCTGGAGGACCGAATATCTTTGAGAATCCCGAGGAGGCATACGATTCCTTCGAACATACGAAATCGGGATTTTCCGGCAGCCGCAATGCTCTTCACGGCCCCGGGTACTTTTCCATAGACACAGGCGTCCAAAAAAGTTTTCGAGTGGGAGAACGACAGCAGATCCAATTCCGCTGGGAAACCTTCAACCTCACCAACACCGTGAACTTCGACGGTCGCGTCTACCCGGTAGGCAACAAGGGCATTGATTTCAGTCTCGATGCGAAGTCCAGTTTCGGCCGTCTTAAGAGTCTGGCCGGGAATCCACGCATCATGCAATTTACATTGCGCTATCAGTTCTAGCCGAAGTTGGCGCGATGGACTCGCGCCACGCAGACTGCGGTACGGACGCTATGCATTTCCAAACTGCAACAAACGTGTCCGGCAATGACAGCTTTTCTATTGCTGGTCACTCTAAGACCGAGAAGGAATCAGGAGGCTCATTGTGACAACCGTGCAAAAACCCGAAGACGAGAATAAGAAACCAGAGAGACCAGAGAGAAGGACCAGAAATCGTTGGACCGTCATGGTCTATCTCGCTGGCGACAACAATCTGGCGGAGGAGATGATTTACGCCCTTACCAGTATGAACTCTGTCGGCAGTCAGCCTGAGAATTACGAAGTGTTTGCGCTCTATGACGCAGGTGTCGGGCCCGCTGCGCTTCGCATTCGAAACACAGGCTCGGCGGATGAACGCCTTGATCTCGTGGAAAACGCGGACGAGTCGCGGGAAAAGGCCGACGCAGAGAAAGAAGAGCTTGCAAGAAAGCTGCTGGACCAGGCCAAAGAGAGAGCAGACGCCCTGAAAACCAAGCTCACGGCAGCTGAAGCCCAACTCAACACGCTGAGCGCCACCGCAGACGATCCAGAACGCAAGTTGCTCCAATTGACGGCGGAGATCCTGAAACAGCAGCATGCGGCTGCACGCCTTGAGGAAAATCTACGCGAGAGTGACCACAGGATGGTAAGGGAGAACAACCAGGCAATGGAGAATTTCCGGGGTGCCCGGACGTCTTACAAGGCCGTCGAAGCGCTGGAAAACCTAGATCCTGAGTTAGGCGACAGCGTGCCAATAACTCTTCTGGACTTCATCGTGGACACGATAAGGGAACATCCGGCGGAGCACTACATGCTCGTCCTATCCGGACATGGCAGTGGCGCCGTCGGGGATTTTCTCAGCGTGAACCGTCAGTTTGCGAGCGTGGGCATTCCTGATTTACGTGAAGTCCTGAAGACCGTAGTTGAAGGATTCAAAGATAAAAAGTTCGTGGATAAGAAAGACGAACAAGAGAAGCCCTACCTGGAAGGCAAAATCGACATTCTCGGGCTGGACAGCTGCTTGATGGGAATGGCCGAAGTCGCTTTCGAGGTGCGTAAGGAAGTTAACTTGTTGATTGGTGCCGAGGGCTTTGAACCGAATACCGGATGGCCCTACGACGAAGTCCTGAAAGTGTTCCAACAATTAACAGAACCGGAAGCCGTCGCACGCAAAATCGTTGATAAGTACATCGAGTTCTATGGCATTGCGTATACCATGTCCGGCGTTTCCACAGACCTGACGGCCCTGCGACTCGGAGAAACGATCGAAAAATTCGCGAATGCTCTCGGGGGAGAGAACGGCCTGTCGAGACTCTTAACCAAATCCCTTGGCAATCCCAATACGAGCCCTGCCACGCGAGACAACCTGGTCCTTGCACATTGGGAAGCACAAGGATTCAAGGGTGAGCAGCACGTCGATGTGTATGACTTCTGCGAACGCTTGCAGAAGCGCTATCCCGACCCCAAGCACGAGATTCATGACGCATGTCAGAATGTTATGAAGTGCTTTCCAGAACTCATCGTGCGGGCAAACTATTGCGGACCCGCGTTTCAGCACGCGAACGGACTATCCATTTTCTTTCCATGGGCAAATATCACTGATGCCGCGGGAACTCGCGAAATGGATCACTACAAAGCTCTGGAGTTTGCCGCAGCGACACACTGGGACGAATTTGTGAAGTGCTATCACCGGCATACACAGAGAGAAGCCAGAGATGGTGTGGGATCCCCCATTCTTGGAACGCTTAACCGTCGTGAGTGGCTGTTTACGGGCACACCAACCGCTTACGAAGTTCCTACTGAAGGTCATTACGGCAGCAAGGACCAGACGGAGGAGGCCGTTGCCGAGGAAGCTATTGACGCCTCGGATGTCGCTATGGTCGCTTTCCTCGACGCCTCTAAAATGGTGCTCATAGATGCTGAAAAGTTCGGCTTCCCCGGGGCTTCGAAGTTCGGTTTTCCTGGCTCTTCAAAGTTTGGTTTCCCTGGGGCTTCAAAGTTCGGCTTCCCGGGTTCCTCAAAGTTCGGCTTCCCGGGCTCCTCAAAGTTCGGCTTCCCGGGTTCCTCAAAGTTCGGCTTCCCGGGTTCCTCAAAGTTCGGCTTCCCGGGTTCCTCAAAGTTCGGCTTCCCCGGGTCGTCAAAGTTCGGCTTTCCTGGCGCTTCAAAGTTCGGCTTCCCCGGCTCTTCGAAATTTGCCGGTGCAGGCAGTTTTGAAATCTTCAAGATCGCGAGCATGAAGAACCCTCCAATCATCTGGTTTACAAAGCCGAAGCCATGAGCGCGGAAACCCATCAGTCACTATTTCACGGGAAGAACCTCGTGAGACTGTGCCTGATGGGTCTCGTGATTATCGGAAGTGGGCTGGCCCCACTTTGGTTCGATCTGCCGAAGGACCTTGCTTCCGGTGTTGAGCATACCCAACAGGGTCCTACTTATGAATTGCTGCCCGGATCGCAGATCTCCAGAACGTTTGTCCGAGGACAGTATTCCGTATTCACGGTCCACGCCGAAGAAGACCAGTACTTCAGGGTCATCTTCGACTTTCCCGCCGCAGAGGCTTCCATCTCGTTTTACGGGTCCGACGGGAAGCTTATCCAGACGAGAACGTGTCGCCAGGGCATGCTTTGGGCTTCCGTAATCTCCAAGGCTGCAGGGCGGCTCAAGTTTCAAGTGCGACCCTGTGATCCCGAGTCTGTGAGTGAATATCGAGTCCTGCTTACATCGTTTCGGACTCCCTCCACGATGGACCGGAACGCAGCTGCTGCAGAGCAAACGATGGAGGGCGCGATCTTGTGGCTGCAGGCGAATCCCAGGAGGTCTTCCGAAGCCATTGCCGAATACGAAAAAGCGCTCCAGTTGTTGGATGGAGTTGCTGACCCTGCTCTGGAGGTCAGGGTTCTCCATGGACTGGGCGATCTCTATCGTGACTCGGGCAATGCTATCAATGCGCGAAAATATTTCTCACGCGGACTAGAAGCTGCTTCGGCTGCGGGATTGGAACGCGAGCGTGCGAGCCTTTTGCGGTCCATGGCCGTGCTGGAACTGCGACAGCTGCGATCCGAAGCCATGAATGAAGCACGGTGGTATTGTTCGGAAGCCCTCCAAATCAGCCGCTCAAATTCTGATCGAAACGGAGCAGCCGAAGCCTTTTTGATTCTTGAAGACATTTACTACCGCACGAGCAACCTGATCGAAGCCTCCGAAGCCGCAACGGAAGCGCATACGATCTGGGCAGAAATTGGCTTCAGAAAGGGACAGGCACGTGCATTATGGGACCTCGCATCGATCTATTTTGATCGCAACGATTTCACAAAGGCCTTCGATTATGGCAGGCAAGCACAGGCGCTCTTTGATTCCTTGCATGACGAACTGGGACGCGCAAAGAGTTCCGCCTTGCTCGGTCTCATGCATTCGACTGCAGGGCGCAAACGGGAAGCTTTGAACCTTCTTGAAGAAGCGATCCCGGTGCTTCGGAAAGGAGGAGATTCGACATCTGAGGCAATGGCGCTCAATAGCCTGTCACACATTTACGCCGAGCTTGGTGATTATGGATCGGCTTTGCCTTATGCAAAGCTTGCCCTGGAGAATTACGCGGCCACGGGAGAACAGCTCGGAGAAACCTACGATTTATGGGCGATGGGCGTTTATCACTTCTCTATGGAAGACCTCGCTGGAGCCGAGCTCTATCTCAAGAAGGCGCTCGAAAGAGCGCAGGCTCCCGAGGCGAGGAATGACAGGCTAGGAGCAGTTTGTTGGCGGGATCTCGGCATGATGTATCAGAAGAAGGGCGACTCAGGGAAGGCGGAGGAAAGCCTGAACTTTGCACTCAATCTGAGCAGAAGCCAGCAGTCCAGGGATCGGCGCGTCGAGGCTAGCGTCCTCGTCGCTCTCGGCCGGCTTCGAGCGGCGGCCGGACAGAATGCCGAAGCTCTCCAGCTTTACCGGGAATCCCTGCAGCTTCACCAGGCAATCGAGGACCAGTCCGGACAGATCACGGCCTTGTTCCACATCGCAAGCGTCCTTCGGCAAATGAATCAGCCTGACGCGTCAATGGCAGCGTCAGAACGAGCGATCGAAATCATTGAGAAGATGCGCACCAGCCTAGTCGGAGCTAATCTGCGCACATCCTACTTCGCATCTGTTCGCCAGCACTTTGACCTGTACATCGACTCCCTGATGTACCTTCGGCATGCGGCACGAGCTCTGGAGTTTAGCGAAAGAGCACGAGGCCGAACGCTGCTGGACAGCATCACAGAAACTCGAATTTCCATTTCCGAGACTGTGGATCAGACCCTTGCTGAACGCCTGACCTCTCTTCGAGCTGTGATTGACATAACTTCTCAAAAATATACGGAATTGTTGAGCAGCGACCCGAACTCGCCCCAGCGTGTTCACTTGAGTGACGAGCTTCGCAGACTGGAAGCCGAATTGGATCAGACCGCCGGCACACTCACGCTCAGCAATTCAAAATATGCCGACCTCGAGAAATCCCAGCCACTGACGTTATCCGAGATTCAGCAACAGGTTGTTGGTGATGATTCCCTTTTGCTGGAGTATGCACTTGGCGACAGCAACAGCTACGTCTGGGGTATCTCACGGGACGGTTTTGTCAGTCGTACGTTGCCGAAAAAATCAGAGATCGAACAGAAGGTCCGGAACCTCCGTGAATTAATTACCGCGCCGCTGTCATTGCCGGGCGAGACAATGGCCTCTTACCAGGCGCGAGTCCTTCGATCCAGATCTGAAATTCCGAAAGCTGCCGCGGAACTCACTCACATTCTTCTGGATCCTGTGGCTGATATTCTTAGAAACCGACGGTTGGTCATTATCGCTGACGGAGCGCTGCAGTACCTGCCTTTTGCCGTCCTTCCCACTCCTGAAACTGCCGGAACAGCAGATCCGGTTCCCCTTATTGTTCGCCATGAGATTGTGAACGCCCCATCGGCTTCAACGTTGGCAGTGATCCGGAAAGAGGTTCACCCTCGGATCCCCACGCTGACCGTTGCGATACTCGCTGACAGCGTGTACAACTACAACGACGTCCGTTGCCTTCAGAGCCCCCCCTGTCAGTCCGTGATGCGTCCGCAGGCGCCGTTCCTGCCAACCGATCCAGTCGAAAACCGAACTCGCGGTAACGACAACCGGCGGCCGGAGTTGGCTCGCCTGGTCGCCAGCGGTCGCGAAGCCAGGGCGATTGAGGCGCTGGTGCGCGCCGATCAACGTTTTGAGGTCACAGGTTTCAAAGCGAACAAGGCCGCAGCGCTGGACCACAGAGTCAGCGAGAGCCGGATTGTCCATATTGCTGCGCACGCGATCTTGAATGATGAACATCCCGATTTATCGAGCCTCGTCCTGTCACAGATCGATGAGCACGGGAATCGGCAGAACGGGAATCTCTGGCTCAGAGACATCTACACCATGCGGCTTTCCGCACAACTGGTCGTACTGAGCGCTTGTGAGACGGCCCTCGGTAAGGAAATCAAAGGCGAAGGCCTCATGAGCATGGTCCGGGGCTTCATGTATTCCGGCACTCCCCGGGTGGTCGCGAGCCTCTGGAAAGTGGATGATGTCGCGACGGCGGAGTTGATGGAGGAGTTCTACAAACAGATGCTTGTCGGCGGGAAAACTGCTGCAGCGGCGTTGAGGGAAGCGCAGATTCAACAACTCACGAAAAAATCCAAACAATCACCCTATTATTGGGCTGCATTCCAGCTCCATGGGGAGTGGAAATAATGAGCCGGAGGCCAAAGTCCAGCTCACCGCTGGGTTTTCATGAATGTGGTCGCTATAATGGCGCTCAACGAAAGGTGGCCGCCCCGAATGGCGAATTGCGGAGATTCCGGAGCTTGAGCAGTACCCACGCTAAGCCAGACCCCGACGAGATTACTCAAGAGCAATTGAATCTACTTCTGGACTGGCTGGACCCTGACCGCGAAAAAGCAGGAATCCGTTACGAGCAGATTCGTAAACGACTCATCAAGATTTTCGTCTGTCGCGCCTCAAACAATCCTGAGGAGCTAGCCGACAAGACCATCAACCGTGTCGCGAGAAAACTTCCGGAAATTCGCGCAACATACGTCGGCGATCCCGCGCATTACTTTGCCGGAGTCGCCGCCAATATCATGCGGGAAGCTATTCGGAAGGACAGGATTCCGGCGATCGGTATGCCTGATTCGCCATCCGCCACCGAGGACCGGGAAAAGGATTATTCCTGCCTCGAGAAGTGTATGGAAAAGCTGGACACTGAAGATCGCAGTCTCGTTCTCGACTACTATCGACTGGAAGGTCAGGCCAAGATCGATCATCGCAGGCAACTGGCTGAGCAGCTTGGAATTGGCTTGAATGCGCTACGCATTCGAGCATGCCGTATACGGTCGGACCTGCAGGCCTGCATGCAAAAATGTCGCGCCGAAGGCGCGGAATTCGCGAAATAGAACCTCCTGGGCAGTCATTACTTAATGAAGAAGGGGGATTGCCAGAGGTGAAGGGAGTGCTCACCATCATGGTGCCGAAAACCACGGATGCTAAAGCTCTCAGAAAGTATCTTCTTGGTGATCTTTCAACAGAAGATCAAGAGGCTTTTGAGCTGTGGCTTATGTCTGAAGACGACGCCTACGACATGGTACTGGCTGCTGAAGACGATCTCATTGACGAGTTTCTTGCAGGAAAGCTTAGCGTCACAGAGTCCCAGCAGTTTCACAATCACTTCCTTATCGCTCTTGAGAGGCAGCGCAAACTTGAGTTCAGCCGCATATTCCGGGAGTATGCCAACAGGAAACCGGTTCCCGCTGTCCCCACCCTACCTGCTCCTGCCCGATCGTTCTGGAAAGAATTGGGTGCGCTCTGCCGGCTGCAACCGGCTTACGGAGCCGTATCGGCGGCCCTGATTCTCCTTATGATCGGTGGAGGCTACTGGTCCGGCGTGAGCAGCAGCGCGTTGCGCCTGGATTCCACCAAAGCTGCACTCCAACAGGCGGAAACGCAACGCCACGACCTGCAGCTTCAGATTGACGAGATCCAGGCTACAAGCAAGCAACTCTCAAGTCAGCTAGCCCAGTTGGACAACGCTTTCGGCGACCTTCAGTCGGTCGCAGTATCTGGAAGCGTAGTCGCTTTGAACCTGAGCCCGATCCTCACGCGCAGTTCTAACGACGACCTCCCCACAGCTCAACCGACACCCGCCACACACCTGATCCAATTCGTATTACCCCTGCTCGACGACAACTACCCTGCTTACAGCGTCGCCCTGGTCGATGGTGAAGGTAAACGCAGGGGCCCTAGACAGCCGCTGGCTGCCAGGACCATACAGAACGTTAAAGCCATTGTTGTCACCTTCCCTCCGGAGTCCCTG
>Ga0068859_100005090_pt1 | contig 13357 bp, 10 predicted proteins | sample KBSSwiS22_FD_66585 | JGI IMG/M metagenome (GOLD analysis project Ga0068859, IMG submission 66585) | Switchgrass rhizosphere microbial communities from Kellogg Biological Station, Michigan, USA - KBS Switchgrass S2-2 | ecosystem: Host-associated > Plants > Roots > Rhizosphere > Soil ... | reverse complement strand
CGGCCAACTCATCACCGTCGACGGGCCCACGGGCCGCCACACCCTCACCTGGGACCTCGGCGGGCGCCTCGTCGCCGAGGACCACGGCGACCCCGCGACCACGATCCGGTCGACGTTCGACGCCGCCGGCCAGCTCGTCACCCGCCAGGTAGGCAACGCCGCGCCGACCACGTTCCGGTACGACGGGGCCGGCCGGCGGGTCGCCGCGGACGGACCAGCCGGCGCGGTCGAGTACAACTGGGACCCGCTCGGCCACCTCGCCGACGTCCGCCACCTCTCCACGGGCACGAACGGCACAGCGGGCCGGACGACGCGGCTCACCGTGGACGCGATCGGCGACCCACTCCAGGTCAACGGCCTCGGCGTGCTCTGGGACCCACTCGACTGGCCCGGGCAGATCCACAGCCTCGGCACAACCACCTACGCCCACACCAGATCCGCCCTCGGCGTCATCGAAGACGCTCCGACGGATGAGGCGGCGCGGGGCCGCTGGATCGAGACCGACTGGCAGAACTCCCCCGGCAGTTATGACCCGTGGGGACTGCCAATCCCTGGCGGCCCCGACGGGCAGGCGGGTGGATCGGCCGAGTCGACCACCTGGCTCGGCTACCGCGGGGAACTCACCATCGACGGCCTCGTCTGGCAACGTGAACGCCTACTCGACCCGGCGACACGGTCGTTCCTCTCCCCCGACCCGCTCGAACACGTACCCGGCCTGCCAGGGACCGCGAACCCCTACCACTACGCGTGGAATGACCCGGTCGGCATGCTCGACCCAACAGGGCTGCGGCCGCTGAGCGACGACGAGTACGACGCCTACCGGACCCAAGCCGCCAAGGGCACGTTCAGCAAGGCATGGCACAACATCAAAAAGGACCCCTGGGGAAGCCTCGGCGCCGCCGCCGTCATCGGCCTCGGCGTCGGCCTCATGTTCGTACCAGGCGGCCAGGTCGTCGGCGCCGGGATCCTCATCGGCTCCGGTGTGTCCGCCGGCCTTGGCCTCGTCACGGGGAACTTCAACCCCCGCGCGATCGCCATCGCCGGCATCGCCGGCGGGATCGGCGTCGGCGTCGGACAGGCCGCCGCCGGGCTTCTCCCACAGGAAGGCCTACTCGCCGTGGGAGCGTCGGGGACGCTCTCCGGCACCGCCGGAGACGTCACCCAGCAGGAACTCACTCACCCCGGCCACCTCGATATCGGCGAACTGACCTTCAGCGCCGCGACCGGCGGCCTCACTCGCGCCGCCGGTGAGGCCAGTAGTGCCGGGGTCGCTGTTCAGCAGGGTTCTGCTGACGCTGCGGACATCGTTCAGATCTTCCGGAACGTGGACGCCGCCGAGTTCGACTCCATCGCCGCGACGGGCAGGTTCGGGACCGGCCAGGGCCAGATGGAGGGGAAGTGGTTCGCGACCCAAGGCGAGCACGCCGACCGGTGGGGCGAGCTACTCAACGGCGGTGACGGCCTGACCGTCACGACGCGGATACCCAGGTCGTTGGCCGACCAGTTGCACTTCCACGCGGGCAAGCTGGATGGAGTCGGCCCCGGCTACTACGCCGACGGCGACCAGCTTGCCCAGATCAACGACCAGATGAGCGGAATCGAGTTGTGGCCATGATGGAGAAGATTGAGAGCCCAGTTGCCGAGGGCGTGGCCGTTTGGCGCACACATGCAGAAGGAGGACGGAGGTCGGGCCCGCCGACCGCGCCCGTTTACATGGCCACGGCGGTGTTTGTCCAGGGCCGCGAGAAAGAAATCCAGCCGGGCTGGCCGGCTTCGGCGGACCAGCTGAGCATCCTGCTGCAGGAGACTGAGCGATTGGATGACGATCATCGGCGCTGCCTGGTGGGATTCCTCGTGCCCGAGTTGGCGCTCCCGCACCTTCGTCCAGGGGCCGAACTGCTCGTACTGGAAGGCCCGCGCACGGTCGCCCAGGTGCGGATCGAGACCATGCTCGGCCAGGAGTAGCTGGTTTCACGAGTTGCCGCCAGGCGATATCGATCCTGAGCTGTCAATACTGACAGGACTCCTTGACTCGGACCAGAATATTACTCTGGGATATCGCGGCTCCCGGATGCGGACTTCTGTTCTGAAACCTGACACTCAGAAGCAGAATCCGTTCGATGGAGGCGTGAGAGTCCGCGCGAGGTCGGGAAACTCGGTGCGGATGATGGTCAGCGCCTGCGCTTCGAGAACGGGCGGCTCTTCCCTGGCGATTTGCCAGACAACGGCCCAGTCGACGCCGAAGTACCGGTGGATCGCGAGGTTCCGGAACGCTCGGATCTGTCGCCAGGCCACCTCGGGATACCGGTCACGCAGGTCATCTGGGAGCGAACTGGCGATCTCGCCCAGCAGCAGCATGCGGTACAACACCGCGTCGCGTAGCACCCGGTCGGAGTCCCAGCGCTCCCGGGTCACTCCGTCCAGGTACTCCTGGACGGCACGCACATTGTCCACGAAATCGGCAAGATAAAGCTCGTCACGCCGCATACAGAACCTGCGCGTCGCCGAGCACCTCGTCCCGGATCACGCGGTGCAGCCCATCCTTCGCGACCAGGTCAACGGGCCTACCGAACAGCCTTTCCAGGTCATCCCGCAAGTCGAAGTACGCCATGCCGAGGTCGTTACCTGGAGCCCGCACATACAGGATGTCCACGTCGCTGGTGGGACCGGCGGAACCGCGTGCGACGGATCCGAAAACCGCCAGTTCGGCGATCCCGTACTCGCGGCACAGGGCGGCGAGTCGAGGGCGGAGCCCTCGGATCTCCTCCAAGGTCATCGCGCCACCCTCCCTCCCTTGGCCGATGAACGTAAGTCTACGACGATCAACCATGCCCGCGCCGACCAGACTCGTGCCGGCACGGAGCGGCTCTACCGTCAGGCCGCCGACGCCGGCGACCCTAACGCGTTGTCGGTCCTGGCCGGGATGCGAGAGGCCGACGGCGACGCGACTGCTGGCGCCGGGCCGCGCCCCCGGACGGCCCGCGCGCTCGCGGTCAGCCGCGACGGCAGGACCAGGACCGCCGGACGACCGTAACCGCTCCGGCGACGCGTCGCCACCCCGATAACCGGCGCCGTCGCGGCGTTCGGCCGATGCCCCGCTCCTTCATCGCAGTGCTGCGGTTGACGGGTCAGGGTGCTTGTTGTGGCTGTTCGTATCAGCCTGCGATTCTGACCCGGAGAACGTCCATGATGGATGTCACGGCACTGATGGCTCAGGCCGGCACAGGTCCCGGCTCGATGTCAGTACGAAGGTCAGAGGCGGCTCCGACAACCGTGATCATAAGACTGCATGCGCGTGGCAGGGGCAGTTCGGCACGGGACTGGGAGGTCGAGGTCGGCGACGACACGACCGTCCTGGACCTGGCCACGCGACTGTTCGGAGCGGTCGGAAAACGCGGATTGCTGGCCGACGGGCAGTGGTTCCCGCCGGGCGGCCTCGTCGCGCGCTCCGGGATTCTCGACGGTGCCGAGGTGATGCCCACCGGGCCAGACCACCCTCGGCACGGGTACAGCGGCTCCGGACAGGCGACGGGTAGCCGCGCCGGTTCGTGGGAGCTGGTGGTGGTCACCGGGCCGGGCGCGGGCGGACGGCTGCCCCTCCCCGACGGCGATCTGGTCTCGCTTCTGCTCGATCCCTTCGATGGCCTACTGATCCATACAGGCGAGGTCGAGAATCCGATCGCGGAACTGACGATCTTCGCCGACATGGTGGCCTGCACCTGGACGGCGCCCGAGCTGACGGTCGACGGGGAGCCGCTCAGCGACGAGGTCCTACGGCCCGGCGCCATCCTCGCCGCCGGCTCGACCACAGCCCGCCTGACCTGGACCGGCGGCCCGCGGCCGGGCCCCGCGGTCGGGGTGCCCGCGGACGGCCAGACCACGGTCCCCTTGCACCGCACGGCCCGTCTCCCCCGGCCACCCTCGCCGGGAGCTGTCGCACCACCGGACATGCCCCGGGAGCCGGCGACGGCGAGCCCGTTCAACTGGGCCGCCCTCGGGGCCCCGTTGATCCTGGCCGGCGTCATGTTCACGATGACGCACCAGGCGACCTTCGCGCTCATGTCGTCGCTCGGCGCGCTCATCGTCCTGTTCACCTTCGTGGAAAGCCGGCTGCGGCGTCGCCGGGAGCTACGCCGATCGGTCGCCGACCGGCAGCGGGAGCTGGCCGCGTTCAGCAACCGGCTTGACGAGGCCCGCGCCGCGGAACGGCGCCGCCGCTGGGACGTCACGCCCGCCGCCGCGGACTGCGTGCAGGCGGCCGAACGCCTCAGCCCCGCCCTGTGGGAGCGCGGCCCGACCGACAGCGACTTCCTGGATGCCTTCATCGCGGTCGGGACGCTCGGCGGCTGGCGCACGGCCGTCGAGCGGATGGAACAGGCCGGATCCGATGCCCGGCAGCAGGTCGCGCGGGCCGACGGCCTCGGGCCCGTGCCCTTGACGTTCAGCGTCGACCGCGGCGAACTCGTGACGCTGACCGGCTCGCGGCCCGAGGTGCTCGGCCTCGTCCGCGCGCTGATCTGCCAGGTCTGCTGCGCGCAGGGACCGGCCCACCTGCGGCTCGGCCTGCTCGTCGAGGACACCACGGACTGGGAGTGGCTCAAGTGGCTCCCGCACCTGCGCGACGAGGTCAGCGGCGCGCTCCGCGTCGAGGTGATCGATGCGGCGCAGGATCTCGAACGTGCCGTCGACGAGGCGGTACGACGGCTGACCGCCACGCCGCTGGCCACCGGTTCCAGCGGCAGGACCGCAGGCGCGGCGGACCCCGCGGATCGCACCCAGGCTGTCCGCATCCTGCTGCTCGTCGACGGTCCGCGGCTTCGGCCCGGTTCCAGCCTCACCTTCCGCCGCGCTCTGGCCGCCGACACGTCGGCGATCGTTGTGGGCGGTCCGCCGGCGAACCTGACGACCACGCTCGTGGAGGTCGGCGCCGACGACCTGGTGACACAGCACGACACCCGCACCGGGAAGACCGCCACTGGCGCGGCTCCCGCTCCGCTTCCCGCGGCAGACGCGTCACGGTGCGTCCGAATGTTGGCACGGCTCGACGACCCGCTCGACGCCGACCGCCAGCCGCCGCTTCCCGCCAGCGTGCGGCTGTCCGCGCTCGTCCCGTTCGACCTCGCCCGGGCACCCGACGTCGTCGCCGACGGCGTCGCCGGGCACTGGGCGGTCCGCCGCGCCCCGGGAGGCCTCGCGGTCCCGGTCGGCCTCGACGAGAACGGCCCCTTCGAGATCGACATCGTGCGGCACGGGCCACACGGCCTCATCGGCGGCGCGACCGGATCCGGCAAGAGCGAACTGCTGAAGATGATCGTCGCCGGGCTCGCGGCCCGGTATCCACCCGACGAGGTGATCATCGGGCTGTTCGACTTCAAGGGCGGCACGTCGCTCCAGGAGCTCACGGCGCTGCCGCACTGCGTGGGACTGGTCAGCGACACGGACCTGCACGCGGCCGAGCGGGCACTGCGTTACCTCAAGACGGAACTGCTGCGCCGCGAACGGCTGCTGCTCCAGCACGCGGCGCAGAAGATCGAGCAGATGCCACGCGGCCTGCCCCGGCTGATCGTGATCATCGACGAGTTCCAGATCCTGGCCGACGAGCTACCTGACGAGCTCCAGACCGTCATCGACCTGACGAAACGAGGCAGATCGCTCGGCGTCCACCTGCTGTTCGCCACCCAGAGCCCCGCCTCCGTCCGCAACTATGACGAAATCAAGCGCAACACCCAGCTACGGATGACGCTCAAGCTCCTTGACGCCGAAGACTCGATTCGGCTCATCGACGTAGCGGACGCCGCCCGGTTCACCGTCCCTGGCCGGGGGCTGGCCCGGATCGACAACCGGGTGCTCGCCTTCCAGGCCGGCTACCCGTCCGGCCCCGTCGAGATCCCCGAAGAGGGCGCGCTGAGACTGACACCGTTCGCGCTGCTCCCTGCCCCGGCCGTGAGCCGTGCTGGCCACCAGCCGGCCGCCTCCCGGCCGGGGACTGTCCGGTCGGCGGGCAGTGCGTCGGGCCGCGGCGCGCCGGCGCCGGGCGGGCTGATAGACCCGCGGATCGAGGGCGCCGCGGACTGGTGGACGGGCCTCGAACCCGACGCCGAGCGGGCCGCGGGGACGCGGCCGGCAGCGCGAAGCGGAGCCGGTCACCAGCGCGCCCCGGACCGGTGGACCGAGGACGATCCCTGGTGGGAGGTCGACGACCCGGCCCCCAGGGATCCCGCGAGTACAGCCGGCCCGGCGGGCCCAACCGAGGCGAGGCGCTCGGACATCGGCGACCGGTCGTGGCTGTGGAGGGGAAACGAGTGGCTCAACGCCGAACGCCCGCCACCCGCGGGCGTCCGGCGCGTCGCCGAGCCCGGATCGCCACCGCGGGACCGATCGCTCGCTCCGGCCGACGGCCGTCCCGACTCGGCGACCTCCGAACACACCGAGCTCACGGCGCTCATCGCCGGCGTGCGGCTCGCGTACCAGGCGGCTCGGCAGCGCGGCGAGCTTCAGCCCGTCGCCGACGTCTGGCCGCCAGCACTCCCGGAATCGCTGGAACTCGACGAAATCATCGACCAGGTCCAGGCGGGCAATGATCTGACCGGTCCCTCCGACGGGATCAGGGCGTACTTCGCGCGCGGCGATCGACCGGACGAATCCGAACACGACAGGCAACCGGCCGTCGCCTGGCACCTCGACGCCGGCAATGCCCTCATCTTCGGCGCCCCGGGCAGCGGCGCGAGCACCCCCTGACCGTCCTGGCCACCAGCCTCGCCGCCACCATGTCCCCGACCGAGCTGCACCTCTACGTCCTGGACTACGCCGGAGGTGATCTCCGCGAACTGGCCGCCATGCCGCACTGCGCGGGCAACGTCATCCTCGGCGACGAACTCGAACGACAGGTGAACCTGTTCGCCTACCTGAGGGCCCGCGCCGCCAGGATCGGCACGCTGAGCCCAGCACGCCGGGCGGCCGAAGCGCAGTCCATTCTTCTGATCGACAATCTGACCGGATTCATCAACGCGCACGAAACCACCCGCTCCAAGCAGGGAGCCGCGGTGATCGAGGACTTCGTCGCCGTGTTCGGCGCCGGACCCGCGACGAAGGTAGCCGTCGCCGCCTCCGTCGCCGGAACCCGCGTCCGCGCCGAGGTCGCGGCGCGCGCGCCACAGCGGCTCATCCTGCGGCTACCGGATCGCAACGCCTACGCCGACCTCAACATCGCCCGCGGCGCGATCCCCCAGGGCACACCTGGCCGAGGCCTGTGGACGACCGGCAATGACCTCCAGATGGAAGTCCAGGTCGCGGCCCCCGACATCGGCCGTCTCCGCACGCACCAGCCGTCCAGGCCGCGGACGGAACCGGCCGACGAGGACGCGGCACGCCTGCCCAGCCTGATCAGGGCGTTGCCGACCTCGGTCGAGCGCGGCGAGCTGACCGCGGCGGGCGGCGCCCGCCTGGACGGCCCTGCTCTTCTGATCCCGATCGGGCTTGGAACAGACACCGGCGCCGTCGTCCAGGTATGCCTCCAACTAGCCGAAGACAGCCCGACGCTGATCTACGGCCCGCCGAAATGCGGCAAGAGCAGCCTGCTACGACGACTCGCGGAACTCACCCGGGAAAGCCTCGGCAACACCGTAGCGATCTACGCCGCCGCGCCGGCCGGTTCCCCCCTCGCCGGCTGCCAGGTCGCCGACCGGGTCCGGGAGGACGCCGAAGCAGCCGTCACCCTCGCGACCCGCGCCGCCGCGGAGAACCGGCCGGCGCTGCTGCTGATCGACGACGTCAACCGGCTCGGGGACAGCCTCAACACCTTCCTGCAGGACCGGCATCCCCAGCTGCGCCTGGTCGCGGCTGCCCGCACGGGAGAGCTCCGATCGGCCGACTACACCTCGACAGCGAGCCGGCTCAAAGCCGCACAGACCAAACTCGTCCTCGAACCCGAACCCGGCGAGTCCGACCCCGTCAGCGGCCGGTACTTCACCTATCCACCCAGCGGACCGGGCCGCGGCCGAGGCTTCCTCATCTCCGCCACAGGTACCCGATTCGTCCAGACCTGAGCGGGGTTGCTGGCCCTGAAATTACCGTCCGGCCGGCCGCCACCCGGGCTCTGAGCAGGGGCGACGCCGAGTGACCCTCCGATTGGCAACATCGACAGCGGATCGAACATGCGTTCCGTCAATCCAGCGGTTTCGGAGACTCCGGCCCGTCTGGTGACGGTCCTCGTCGGGTTGAACATCTCGGACCCTCGATCGCAGGCCAGCACGGCAAAGCAGCATTCGACGCCGGCCCCCTGCTGCTCATCGGCCGGGGCGAGGTTGCTTCCGAGGCCGACATAATCGCCGTGTGGCGGACGAACCTCTGGAGATCGTCATCGGCCGGCGGGACTCTGATCACGTCCTGATCCAGGTCGTCGGGCGTATGCACCCAGGCGCTGACGACTACTGGGACGGCAACTGGCTGGCCAGCCCCATCACGGCTCGTCTGCGCGGATTCACCGTCGACCTGGACGCCGCGCTCCGTACCGACGAGCTGCAGTCGTTTCGGCGGGAACTGGAGCGGGTCCACCGGACGATGAGCGGACGTGCCGAGCTCGTCTCCATGGAGGAATGGATCACTCTTCAGATCGTCTGCGAGCCGAACGGCCACCTCGACGTGGGCGGCGAGCTGAGCGAGGACTCGCCAGCTCGCAACACTCTGCGGTTTTCGCTACCCGGTCTCGATCAGACCGATCTGCCGGGCCTGATCGACGCGCTCCTAGCGGTCGAAGGGCGCTTTCCGGTCGTGGGCGAGCACCCGGGCCCCTGGCGGTGGCGGGATGTGCTGGCCGTCTGGTCAGCGCGGGCAGACCCAGCTCGGTGGGCATCGTACGGTGCCTGGGCGTGGGCGTCGGTCCGCCGGGGCTGGCCGGGGAGTGCGGCCGCGGACGTCAGGTCGCGGCGGGGGCGAGGCCTTCCCGGACGGTGCGGACGACGTCGTCGATGGAGCGAAGGGTGAAGACGTCCTCATCGTCGATCTCGATGCCGTAGGCGCGTTCCACCCGGGAGATCATGACCAGGACCTTCACCGAGTCGGCGCCCTCGATGCCGCGCAGGTCCAGGTCGGAGGCGAGCCGGCCGAGGGGATGCCGATCTTGCGGTGGGCGATCTCGGTGACGGTGCGGACGATGTCGTCGCGGAACAGTGCCATCGGTTGCCCTGGTCCTGGGTGTGGGCGGCGGCGGTGGTGGTCAGGGTGGACTCGGCGCGGGCGAACGCGTCGGGGCTCAGGGCGAGCCGCGCCCGGGCCTCGTCCGTGGAGATGGGCTGGTAGGTCGCGGTCGCCGAAGCCACGAGGTTGCCCAGGGACGATGCCCAGTGACCGCGCCGGCCGGAACCTCACCCACCGAGTCGAACGAGTGTTCCATGGGGCTGGCGTTTCCTGACGCTTTGGTCAGTCTCCTGACTGTGATCGTGGGCATCGTGGACCACCCTGCCGGTGGGCCCGCGCCGCGCCGGGATGTTGTTCGCCTACCCGGTGACCGCCCCGGACCTGCTCGCCGACTGCGTCGGCATCGACGCCGTCACCTGCCCGACACTGCTGCTCGCCGCCGAGGACTCCCCCGCCCTGCCGCCACCGCCCGCCTCGGCTGCGGCGAGCTGCACGTCCTGCCCACCGGCGGACACGCACTCGCGGCAACATCGAACGGCTCCGCGCCGTCCTCGCTGGCTTTCTCGGTTCCGGTTGGCCCCACAGGCGACGCGAGGCCGCGGGAAATGCCGTTGCCGGCGAGCCCGGACGGCGCAACCATCGGGCGCCATGCTGATACGCCGGGAACAGACGAAGGACGAGCGGGCCATCGCCGCCGTGCACGGCGAGGCCTTCGCCGCCGCCGACGGCCCGGGTGCGGCCGAAGCGCGCCTCGTCGATCTACTGCGGAACAAGGTCTGGGTCCGCCGGGTGGACCCGGGCGGCGGCGCGCACACGCAGGGCTTCGACACGAACGACGAGGCGGTGCCCAAGCCGGGCACCGCCTTCTCGGTGGCATATGACCCGCGTCATCCGTCCGCACCGGCCTATCTCGCCGGCCACGCCGACGAGGTCGACGCCGGCCACCTGGTGCTCGCGCCGGGAGTCGTGTATGGCGTGCCGCTGGTGGCGCAGTTGCTGTGCTGGGTCGCCCGGCGGGCGCGGCGCCGGTGGACTGCGCGGCTGCCGGCCCGGCCGATGACGGCGGTCGCCTGGTCGGCGAACTACCCGCGGGGCAACCGCGCCGACGACCTGTTCCGGCTGGTCGGGCCGTCGACCTGGCTACGGCTAAGCCCGCCGGATGCAACCGCGGCGACCCCGCGGGCGGCGGTGTGGCAGCGGGTGATGTGGAACCCGGCCTTCGAAGGCGAGGCGGTGTGGGGCCCGGTCACCGTCCGCGCCGGCGACCGACGCGATTGCCCGCCAGCTGGCCACTCAGGTGGTGCCGGGTAGATCTTGGTGGCCCGGATCAGAGCCGCATCGCGCGACGCATCGCCTCGGCGAGCTCGGCGAGCTTCTGTTCGCTCTCGGTCGAGCCGTCGCGCGCGGCATCGAGGACGCAGTGACGGATGTGGTCGTCCAACAGCCCGAGCGCGACCTCCTGCAGGGCCCGGTTCACGGCACTGACCTGGGTCAGTACATCGACGCAGTACCGGTCGTTCTCGACCATGTGGGCGATGCCGCGGACCTGCCCTTCCACCTTCCGCAGCCGGCACAGGTGATCCGCGCGCCGGTCGCTGTAGCCAGGCGCCGACGCGGGCTGGAGGTCTGTGTGGCTGGTTGCCATCACCGCTCACCGCTTTGTCGATCTATCTACCTGCGGCCGGCGCCGTGGGTGCCGTCGGTGTGGTTCCTGGTCGTGTCGTGATGCTGATGGTCGTGCGGCTCGTCGTGGTCGGACCTGTCGCCGCCGTGCATGCCGCGCATCATCACAAACATCATCAACGGGCAGACCAGGACCAGGCCGGCGACCAACAGCGTGGACACAGACACTCCGGCCCACGCCAGGCCGACCACCAGGATCGCCAGGGCCACCGCGTACAGACCCCATTGCTGGCGCTTCATCGCTTTCCCTCCCCCTGAGGCTCTCCGAAGGCGTGCACCCTGACGATGCGCGCTGCCGCCCAGCCGGGGTACGGGCCGAGGAGCCCGACCCGTAGACCAAAGGAGCCGCCCCGCCCGGGCCGAAGGCCCCTACCCGGTAGGGGTATGTAGGGAGACGGTGGGAATAGCTTCCACCACCTGGGGGTACCCATGAACGTGGCCGACATCACCGTTCTTGCCGTGTCCGTGCTGGCCATCGCCGGGCTGGGCTGGTTCTTCTTCGCCCCACGCAAGGGCCACACGGCGCGGCTCGACGGCAGCGTGCAGAAGATCGCGGTAACGGTACAGGGTGGCTACAGCCCCGACCTCATCCACGTCCGCCAGGGCGTCCCGCTGGAGATCGAGTTCGATCGGCGCGAGTCCGGCGAGTGCACCAACCGGGTCGTGTTCGCCGACCTCGGCGTCAGCGCCGGACTGCCCGCCCACACCAGAACTACCGTGCGGGTACACCCCGACCACGCCGGGACGTTCGGATTCGCCTGCGGAATGAACATGATCCACGGCACTCTCGTCGTGGACCCCGCCGAGCGGCCCGCCGACAGGGGGCCCGGGGGGTCCGGGACACCACCCACGCCCAGCGCGGACAGTGGCACGGGGGCGGCCGCGGCCGAGGCCGCCGACCTGGCCGAACGCCGAGCGGAGATCACCGACCTGACCAGGCGAGTGGCCATCGGCGCGATCCTCACCGCACCCGTGCTGTTCGCGGTGATGGCCCACGAGCTGTTCGGCGCCGACTGGGTGCCAAGCGTGCTGCTCAACCACTGGCTGCAACTCGCGCTCATCACACCGGTGATGTTCTACACCGGCTGGCCCATCCACCGCATCGGCTGGCTCGCCCTGGCTCACCGCGCCGCCGAGATGAACTCCCTGATCACGCTCGGCACCACGGCCTCCTACGGCTACAGCCTGCTCGTCACACTCGCGCCCGGTCTGTTGCCCGCCGAGGTCCGGGACGTGTACTACGAGGCCGTCGGCGTCATCATCACCCTGATCCTGTTCGGCCGGCTGCTGGAAGCCAAGGCGAAAGCCGGCACCGGGGAGGCGATCCGTGCGCTGCTGGGCCTGCAGGCACGCACCGCCCGCGTCGTCCGCGACGGCCACGAATCCGAAATCCCGGTCGAGGACGTCGTCGTCGGCGACGAGATCGTCGTGCGTCCCGGCGAGAAGGTGCCCGTCGACGCGACCGTGCTGTCCGGAACCTCCCCGGTCGACGAATCGATGATCAGCGGCGAGCCGATCCCGGTCACCAAGCACGAAGGCGACCTCGTCATCGGCGCCACCATCAACACCACCGGGTCGCTGCGGGTGCGGGCCCGCAAGGTCGGCGCGGACACGATGCTCGCCCAGATCATCCGGATGGTCCAGCAGGCCCAGGCCTCCAAGGCGCCCATCCAGCGCCTCGCCGACGCGATCTCCGGCTACTTCGTACCAGCGGTCATCGCCATCGCGATCGCCACCTTCGCGATCTGGTTCGCCGTCGGCCCGTCACCGGCGTTCACTCTCGCGCTCGTCGCCGCGGTCGCCGTGCTGATCATTGCCTGCCCGTGCGCGCTCGGCCTCGCGACCCCACTGTCGATCATGGTAGCGACCGGCAAAGGTGCCCAGGTCGGCATCCTGATCCGCTCCGCCGAGGCGCTGGAGACCGCGCACAAGCTGGACACCATCGTCCTGGACAAGACCGGCACCATCACCGCCGGGAAACCGGCGCTGACCGACGTACACACCCTCGGCGGATTCGACGAACCCACCCTGCTCGCACTGGTGGCCGCGGCGGAGAAGGACAGCGAGCACCCGCTCGCGACCGCGATCGTGACCGCCGTGACCGAACGCGGTCTCCCGTCGCCGCCGGTGGCTGGCTTCTCCTCGATCACCGGCAAGGGGGTGCGCGCCACCGTCGACGGCCGCGAAGTGCTTGTCGGCACCGCCCGTCTCCTGTCGGACGTCGGCCTGGACGTGACGGCCGCCGAACAGATCGCCGCCCGGTTCGCCGGCGAGGGCAAGACACCGATCCTCGCCGCGATCGACGGCGTGCCAGCCGGAGTCCTCGCGGTGGCTGACACGATCAAACCCGACTCCGTGGCGGCGCTGGCAGCCCTGCGACGGCTGAACCTGTCCACCGTGATGATCACTGGGGACAACGGGCGGACCGCCGCCGCGATCGCCGCCCAGGTCGGCATCCCCACAGTCCTGGCCGAGGTGCTGCCCGAGCACAAGGCCAGCGAGATCCAACGCCTGCAGGCGGCCGGCGCCCGAGTGGGCA
>Ga0068859_100005089_pt1 | contig 13360 bp, 15 predicted proteins | sample KBSSwiS22_FD_66585 | JGI IMG/M metagenome (GOLD analysis project Ga0068859, IMG submission 66585) | Switchgrass rhizosphere microbial communities from Kellogg Biological Station, Michigan, USA - KBS Switchgrass S2-2 | ecosystem: Host-associated > Plants > Roots > Rhizosphere > Soil ... | reverse complement strand
CAACGGCGCCGTCACTTCGCGATGCAGCTTCAGCGGCACGTCGTGCTCACCGATTGTCTTGATCGGTTCAGGCAGGATCAACTTGCGCCGATCGATCTCGAACCCCTTCGTCTTGAGGAACTCGGCGATGTCGGTCGCGGTCACCGATCCATACAGCTGCTCGGTGTCGCCCACGCGCCGCGCGATGGTAATGTCGATCGTCGCCAACCGTGACGCGATCGCTTCCGCTTGCGACTTCTCCTCCGCCTCGCGCGTCTCCATGATCTTCCGTTCGCGCTCGACGTGCTTCCTGTTCCCCTCGGTCGCGGGCAACGCGAGCTTGCGCGGCAGCAGGTAATTGCGCGCGTAGCCGTCCGAGACTTTCACGATCTCGCCGCGCTTTCCCAGTTTCTCGACGTGATCTCTCAGAATGACTTCCATGTCGCTACTCCGCCGTGTACGGGATGAGCGCCAGCTGACGGGCGCGCATGATCGCCGTGCGCAGCTTCCGCTGGTGCATCGCACACGTCCCAGAAATCCGGCGCGGCAGAATCTTTGCCCGCTCGGGCACGAACGGCATCAGGAGCTTCGTGTCCTTGTAGTTGATGTCATCGATCTTGTCCGAGCAGAACTTGCAGACCTTTCGTCGGCGGAACATCGGACGACGCTGGCCGTCCTTTCCCTGCTGGCCCTGCCCGCCCGCCTTGCCGCGGCCGCCGCCACCTCCGAACCCTCGTTTCCCGTTCATCGCTCCACCTCGGACATGTCAAACCGGTCCTCGTCTTCCACGTCGCTGCGTTGCCCTTCGCCCGGCTGCCGGTCAGGCGGCAATCCACGCGCGACCCGCCGCCTGCGGGACGCCTCGGTCCGCTTCGTCCGCGTCCGCTCGATCTTGACCTGATCTTCATCGACGCGGACGATGAGGTGACGAATGATCAGATCCGACACCTTCAGCCGTCGATCGATCTCTTTCATCAGCTCACCGCCGCCATCGATCGTTTCGAGGACGTAGGTGCCTTCCTTGTGGGGCCCGATTTCGTAGGCCAGCTTGCGGCGTCCCCAATTGTCGGTTTTGTCGATTTTGCCGCCAAGCCGTTGCGCAATCTGCTCCACCTGCGAATGCAGATCCGCGACCTGGGCGTCGGTCGCGTCCGGCGACACGACGTACACGAGTTCATACTTGCGAGTCATTGCTCTCCTTCTGGACTAAGCGGCTGCTGATGCAGCAAGGAGCTAGTCGTCAGTCCGGGTCCGTGGCGCCCGGGTTGTACGTATTCATCACCGTGGCGATGTCTTCCGCGGCAAACATCTCGGCGGCGTCCGCCGCCCGAGTGATGAACTCTCCGAGGGCCGACTGTTCGTCAGCCTCGAACTTCGAGAGCACGTGATCCGCGAGATCCCTTCGCGCATCGCCGCGCCCAACGCCCAGCCGAAGCCGGGCAAATTCCGTGGTCCCAAGCCGCGCAATTACCGACTTCAGACCGTTGTGCCCTCCCGCCGATCCACGCGCCCTGGCACGGAGCCGTCCGAAGGGCAACGCGACCTCGTCAACGACGACCAGCAGGTCGCCAATCGAGATGTCGTAATACCGTGCCAGCGCCGACACCGCTTCGCCGCTGTTGTTCATGAACGTCAGCGGCTTGGCCACCAGCAACCCGTCAGCACCGAACTTCTTCGCGATCATCGCGTCCGGGATCTGCGATGGCGCCATCGCGAACGTCAGATTGTGCCGTCGCGCGATCTCGTCGGCGACCACGAAACCGACGTTGTGGCGCGTATCCCGGTATTCGCGACCAGGGTTCCCGAGTCCGACGATGAGCTTCATGGCCAAGCGGCCCTGAAGGTCCGCCTCTACTTCTTCGCGTCCTCGCCTTCCTTCTCGGCCTTCCCCTTCTTGATGACTTCTGGTTCGGCCGGTGCCGCCGCCGCAGCCGCTGGTGCCGCCGCTTCGCCTTCCGCCGCTGTCGTCGCGGCCGATTCCTCGGCCTTCGGCATCACGACGTGGACCAGCATTGTCTCGCTATCGGTGACGGCCTTCCATTTCGGGTTGGTCGGAACGTCCTTTACACGAATCGACTGGTGGAGCATCAGCTCGCTCACATCAACGTCGATGTGCTCGGGAATGTCCGTCGGCAGGCACTGCACCTGGATTTCCCGCGTGACGAAGTCGAGCAAACCACCCTGCTGCTTGACACCGGCGGCTTCGCCCTTCACGAGGACAGGCACTGACACCACGATCTCCTTATCCATCGCGAGCTGGTAGAAGTCGGCGTGCAGCAACTGGTGCGTGACCGGATCGAGCTGGTAGTCGCGAACCATGACGCGCGACTCGCCGCCGTCGAGCTTCAAATTGATCAGCGTGTTGGCGCCCGATTCAGAGTGGAGGATGCGGAGCACCTCCTTCGGGTCGACGGCAACGGGAACGCCTTCCGGCACTTGACCATCTTTGCGGGCACCGTAGACGACCGCCGGAATCCGGCCCGAGACGCGAAGGCGCCGCGCCTCGTTCTTCCCTCTGCCGTCACGCTTCATCGCTTCTAACGTTGCATCCATCGCTTTCCTCGCAGCCACGAACCACGGAGAGACGGCGGTCACGGAGATCAGAACAAGAAAGCTCCGTGTTCTCCGTGCCTCCGTGGTTCGTGAATACCCTCACACAAACAACGAGGAAACCGACGTCTCCTCGTGAATACTCCGAATCGCCTGGCCCAACAGCCTCGCAACCGACAGCACCACGATCTTCTTGCACTGCTGACCGGCCGGACCGAGGGGAATCGTGTTGGTCACAATCAGTTGATCGAGCGGCGAGTTTTCAATCCGATCGATCGCTGGCCCCGACAACACGCCGTGCACGGCGCACGCGAGCACCCGCTCCGCGCCAGCCGCTTTCAGCGCGCTCGCGCCTTTCTGAATCGTTCCTGCCGTATCGATGATGTCATCCTGCAGAATGCAGGTGCGTCCCTGCACGTCGCCGATGACATTCATCACTTCCGCGGACCCGTCCTCCGATCGCCGTTTGTCGATAATCGCCAGTTCGGCGTCGAGCCGTTTCGCATACGCACGCGCGCGCTCGGCGCCGCCGGCATCCGGCGACACAATCGTGAGCTGCGGATAATTCAGCCGCGAAAGGTATTCGATGATCACCGGCGCCGCGAACAGGTGGTCGACCGGAATATCAAAGAAACCCTGGATCTGCGCCTTATGCAAATCCATCGTCAGCACGCGGTTCGTCCCCGACGCGCTCAACAGGTTCGCCACCAGCTTGGCCGAGATCGGGACGCGCGGTTTGTCCTTTCGATCCTGCCGGGCGTAACCGTAATAGGGGACAACCGCCGTGATCCGCGCCGCCGACGAGCGGCGGAACGCATCCACCATGATCAGCATCTCCATCAGATGCTGATCGACCGGGTTCGACGTTGGCTGGACGATGAAGACGTCGGTACCGCGGATGTTCTCGTCGATCTGAAACGAGACCTCGCTGTCGGGGAAACGACGAAGACGCGCCTGCCCGACGGGGATGCCGAGGAAATCCGCGATTTCGCGCGTCAGCTGCGGATGAGCGCTACCCGAGAACACCTTCAGGTCGCCCAACCCTGTCGACATCAACCCTTCACCGCTCAGCGGCCTTCTCATCCTGCCGGTTCCTGTCGACGTGCCACGCGCCTCCAACGCAAACCTCCGCCCCGCCTCCGCGGCCCGCCTTCGCCGCTAACGCGGCTACGGCGAGGCAGGCTCGCCTTTGCACGCGCTTCGCGCGTGCTCCGGCGCGCAAGCTTGGTTGGGGCGGAAGGATTCGAACCTTCGAATACGGGATCCAAAGTCCCGCGCCTTACCGCTTGGCCACGCCCCACCACATGAGGTTTGGTACGGATCCGAACAACTAGGGGCGGTGCAAACGCTTAGTGTAGACGAGACTTCATCTCGTGAGCAAGGCAAGACGGCGGTCGAACGCCGCGTTGGGGCTCAGAAACGCACGCTCTTGCCTCGAGTCGCAACCGGTCGCGCTCGCCGTTCGTATTCACCACGTCCAAGCGATTCGGTCAGCAACACCCGCCAGCCGGCACCCTTCAAGTGATCGACCGCGCCTACCGCCTCCCGTCGTTTCTGAAACAATCCGAATACGGTCGAGCCGCTTCCCGACATCGAGGCTGCCAGCGCCCCCGCCCGCCGAAGCGCGGCTTTCATTTGATCGATTTCGGGATGGTGCCGCGCGATCGGTGCTTCGAGGTCGTTGATCATCTGCGCCGCGCGCGAAGGCCACGGACCTGGCACATGCTGCGGTTCTCTGGGCGCCCGGGACAGCTCCCGCTCGGAGTCGTACCAACCATACGCTTCACTGGTCGAGACGCCGAATCCCGGAATCAACAGCACGATCCAATGCCGCGGCAGGTCCGCGAGCGGGTACACCTCCTCGCCACGTCCAAGCCCGAGCGCGGTACCGCCCGACAGGAAGAAGGGGACGTCCGATCCGATGTGCGCGGCAACGTCGGTGAGCTGCGACGGTTTGACCGGCACGCGCCAAAGATGGGCCAGCGCCATCAACGCAGCCGCCGCATCGGCGCTGCCGCCGCCGAGTCCCGCCTGCAACGGAATCTGTTTATCGAGCTGCACGACGACATCCCGAACCGGACCGGCTCGCCGGAGCGATCGCCACAGCGTCTCGGCGGCACGCCAGATCAGGTTCGTCTGATCGAGCGGCACACCGGCAGTGCCGCATTCGATCGCAAATGGACCCGCCCGCAGAATGCAGCGCAGCGTGTCGTGAACCGCGATCGCCTGGAACACCGTCCGCAGCTCATGAAAGCCATCAGGACGCATGCCGAGCACGCGCAAATCGAGATTGATCTTGGCATGCGCGCGAATCGAGACGGACGTCATCGCGCTCCCAGCGGTCCGCTCTCCCTCAGTTCATCGAGCGTGATCGCTTCGGCATCGCGGGGCACGTTGACGTTGAACGCCGCGTCTTCCAGATCCTTGTTGGTTTCGATCTGCGACAAGCCCACGGTCAGGTCCACCATCAAGGCTGGTTGCGTCGCCTGAAGTCGCACCGTTTGCGGGAAGCCTCCACTCCACGCGGGGTATTCAATCTGCCAACCGGCTCGACGCGCGGCGCGCAGCGTCCACGTGCCGCCGGCCGTGGGTTGGAGAAAAATGGTGGCGCCGCCCGCCAGATCGATAGACGCCCATCCGTTGGCGTACCTGCGCCCCTCCGTCGGTTGGGGCGCGGCGACGACACAGCCAGTCAGAATCGCCTGGAGATCTGCCGGCCCGAGCGTCACGCCCGCGAGCGCACCAAGGATGTCTTCGGGCTTCGCTCCGCGCAGCACGCGCTCGTCACGCGGCAACAGCAACGTCGCGTTTTCTCCACGCGCCACGAGGATGAAGGCTGGGGGACCAAACGGCGCTACGCCTTCGAGCCGCATCGATGCGGGCCGCGCGAATCCCGCCAGCACGCGGCCGCGCAGCTTTTGACGTCCCGCCCGCCCCGAAAGCGCCATTTCTGCCGTCAGCGTCCGCACACCGACGCACGCCGCGGACAGCTGCATGTGCATCGCCCTGAAGTCGGGAAGTGGAATGCCTGGGTCGGTCGGAAGAGTAATGTGAGGGCGGGCGCACGAGGCGACAAATCCCAAAACCCAAATCCCAAGACCCAAATCCCAAAGACGGCGCGATAGCCCTTTCGCTTGGGATTTGGGATTTGGGATTTGGGATTTGGGATTTATCAGCGCACCTTACCGCGGGCGTCTGCGATTTTCTTTTCGACCGCCGCCTTGTTGATATCGCCTTCGTCCCCCTGCAACGCACGCGTCCAGGCGGCAATCGCGTCCTGCCATCGCCCCCGCTTGGCAAGCAGGTCGCCGTAGTGTTCCTGCACTGTCGCGTTGCGAAGCATCTGCTGTGCGGCGGGCGCGAGGTACTTCTCCGCCTCTTCGTAGTTGCCGCGCCGGTAGTACGCCCAACCGAGGCTGTCGAGGTAATTCGGATTGTTTGGCTCGATATCGAGCGCTCTGCGGACCAGCCGGATGGCTTCGTCGAGTTGGCGACCGCTGTCGGCCAGGAGGTAGCCCAGGTAATTCAGCGCGTCGGCGTTGCCCGGCTCAACGGAGACCAGCTGGCGAACCGTACGTTCGGCATCCGTCTTCCGTCCGGCGTTGTTGTAGAGATCGGCAAGCGACAGCAGGGTCGCCGAATCGTTTGGATTGGCCCTCGCAACCGGCTCCAACACACTGATCGCGCGAGCGGTGTCCCCCGTCTGCTGCAGTATGTGCGCCCGAAGCTGCGGAAACCGCAGATCGTCGGGGTGCTGCATCTGCGCCTGCGCCGCAAGATCGGCAGCGCGTTCGAGTTCGTTTGCCTTGACGAGCGCTCCAATCCGTCGCACCTTCAGTTCGCGGCTGTTCGGCGCGACAGAGAGCGCCTTCGTGTAGGAGTCGGCGGCGTCCTTGAATCGGCCAGCCTGTTCCTGGAACTGGCCGAGCATGCTGGCGACGCGTGGCTCGTCGTCGACGATATCCTGCAGCGCTTCGATCGCGTTGCCCATGTCGCGCGCCGCGACGTACGCCTGCGCAAGCGCGAGACGCCCCTGCACCGACAGCGGATTCTCGTTGACGACGCGCGTCAAAGCCTGAATCGCCTTGTCTACCTGGCCATCGCGGGTATAGAGGCGGCCCAGCGTGTACTGAAGGTTCAGATCCGTGAGGCCGGCCGGATTTTCAGTGACGCGCTCGAGGTGCGCGATACCTTGCTTCGCGAGTGCCGCAGCGGCAGTCTGTGCCGCCTGACCACGGCCAGTGTCCTCCGACCGCGCGGCGTAGAGCATGCCGAGCACGCGATGCGCCTCTGAATTGTCATCCTCAAGTTGCAGCGCTTCTTTGGCTACGCGCTCCGCGTCGTCTGCCGCGTCGCGACGCAGGAAGAACGCGGCGAGCTCCGCGCGGATTTCAGCGGAGCTGGGATCGGCGGCGACCCCTTTTTCCAGCGCCGCCTGCGCGCCTTTGGCGTCCCCGGATGCTTCGAGATGACGCGCAATCAAAAAGTCGTAGTACGCCTCCGCTGAGGTCTGCGCGACTGCGGGGCGCGGCAAGGTCAGAAACAACGCCGCGCCGAGGGAAATAAACGCGGCGTGCGTGATGCGCATTGGCAAGGGCATCTTAGCTCAGAATGCTATAGTTCGAGCGTGCCCATCGACGCCGAGTTGCTGGAAATTCTCGCGTGTCCCAACTGCAAGACGCCGGTGAAGCTGGTGAAAAACGGCACGGCGCTCAAGTGCGGCACATGCCACCGGGTGTATCCGATAAAGGATGACATTCCGGTCATGCTGATCGACGAAGCAACCATTGAGCCGGAAACCGTCAGCTAAGCATTCGTGGTCAACGTCGCAAGTCCGGCGGTTTCCTCCAACTCCCCGCAATCACCGATCACGAACAGCCGACCCAAAATACTGTTAGTCCGGCTACGGCTGATTGGCGACGTGGTGCTCACGACGCCGCTCATTGGCGCCCTCCGAAGGAGCTATCCCGACAGCCAGCTCACCTATGTCGTCGAAGCGGGTGCCGCTCCCGTCGTCCGCGGTAATCGTAATCTGACTGACATCGTTGTCGTCCCAAGGACCGGCGGTATGGCGCGTGTGCGTGACGACCTGACGCTTGCGCGGCAGTTGCGGCGGCGGCATTTCGATGTCGCTATCGATCTGCACGGCGGTCCACGAGCGGCGTGGCTTACATGGTCGAGCGGAGCGCCGGTTCGCATCGGTTACCGGATACAGGGTCGGTCATGGATGTATACGCATGTCGTGGCGCGGCCACGCGATGAAGCACCGCGTCCGAGCGTCGTCAACCAATGGGACCTGCTGGCGCCGCTCGGGCTCGAGCCGCCGGATCCAGCCCTCAATCCGCTCGAGATGGAAGTGGACGCGACCGCGTCAGCGTCGGTCGATCGCCGGCTGAAAGGCGCCGGCATCCGCGCCGCTCATCCCATCGTCGTGATTCACGTCAGCGCGGGAAACCCGTTTCGCCGATGGCCGCCGGAGTCTTTCGAGGCGCTCGTTGTCGCGGTAGCGCGCCGCGATCCGTCCCGACGGGTCATCCTGACGTCCGGTCCTTCCGATGCGCGCGCGGCAAAGGAGATCGCCGCGAGAGCGCGCGCGGTCCTGGGTCCGCTCGCGGGCGCCGTTCCGGAAATCGGCGAATTCGACCTGGCCGAACTGCGCGCGCTCGTCGCTCGCGCGGCGGTGTACATTGGGGGCGACAGCGGACCGCTTCATATTGCCGGCTCGACAACCACGCCGATCGTGGCGCTGTTCGGCCCGACGCTAGCCGAACGGTCGATGCCCTGGCGCGACCCGCAATGGTTTGCGGAGGCGGTCGATGCAGGGCCGCTCGAATGCCGGCCGTGCCGGCAACGCGAGTGCGCGCCGGGAGACTTCCGCTGTCTGACCCGCATTACCGCTGAACAGGTAGCGGGAGCGGCGGAACGAGCGATCGTCTCGATTGGCAATAACCGGGGAGCGGCGCGGACTCTTTGGGCCCGTGAGGCGAGCCTGGAAGGCTCGCCCCGTACACGAGAGGGAGCATGACCACTGCAGCGATGAGCGTCACGCATCCGCGGACCGCGCACGGACTCGAGCGCGCGACCGTCGTGCTGTTGCTCTGCTTCGTGGCGTCGCTGCAGATTTCGATTGCCGCCGCGAACATCCTGCTCGCGCTGATGCTGGTGTGCTGGACGGCCCAGCTCGTGCAGGATCGAACGGTCCCGGCGGTCCCCTATTTCTTCTGGCCACTCGTCGCGTACGCCGCGGTCACGGTTGCGGTATCAGCCTTCTCGCTGGATCCGGCGACGAGCATCATCGACGACAAGCAACTGGTGTTGTTCGTGATCGTGCCCGCGGTCTATCAAATCGCACGCGGCGAGCGCGCCTCGCTCGTCGTGGACGTCATCGTCTCGGTCGGCGCCGCGAGCGCCGCCTACGGCATCATCCAGTACGGCCTGCTGCATTATGACAATCTCGGTCGCCGCCCCGAAGGCGCCATGTCGCATTACATGACCTACTCGGGACTGCTGATGCTCGTCATCTGCGCAGCGGCGGCCCGTCTCATCTTCGGCCGGCAGGGCCGCACCTGGCCGGCGCTGGTGATGCCGGCGCTGGTCGTCGCCCTCGCGCTGACGCTGGGGCGCAGCGCCTGGATCGGCGCGTCGGTCGCGATCGCGTTGCTGCTGGCCTTGAAGGATCTCCGGCTCACAATCCTGCTGCCGCTGTTCATCGCGGTGCTGTTCGCCGTCGCACCGGGAACGGTCACCAAGCGCGTGATGTCGATCTTCGACGTGCAGGAGCCGACCAATCAGGACCGTCTCGCGATGATCGAAATGGGAGCGCGGATGGTCAACGACCACCCATTGACCGGTGTCGGTCCGAACATGGTCCCACGCGTCTACGCACAGTACCGTCCGGATTACGCAATCAACCCGATCAATCCACACCTGCACAACGTGCCGCTCCAGATTGCCGCGGAGCGTGGGCTGCCGGCACTTGGCGTCTGGCTGTGGTTCGTCTTCTCGCTGGTGCTGGCGCAATTCAGGTTGTTTCGACGCCAACGCGACAAGGTGCCGGCCGCGGCGGCGCTGGCCGCGGTGTTTGCCATGCTTGGTGCGGGACTGTTCGAATACAACTTCGGCGACTCCGAGTTCCTGATGCTCTTCCTCGTGCTCGTGACGCTGCCGTTTGCGGCGGCTCGCGGCGATGATGAACCTGCTGCCGCTCGCGCCTGAGCGCGCGTCGCGTCTCGTCTCCGCGTTCCCCAAAGCGCAGGTGCTCGTCATCGGCGACGCGATGCTCGACACCTTTCTCATTGGCCGCGTCACACGCATTTCTCCGGAAGCGCCCGTGGCTGTGGTCGCCTTCGAGCGACAGACGCACCGCATCGGCGGCGCCGCCAACGTCGCGCACAACATTACGGCGCTCGGTGGCCACGCGATACTCATCGCCGTGATTGGCCAGGACGACAACGGCAAGACGCTGACACGCGGCTGCCGCGAGGCGGGCATCGAGGCGGGCTTTCTGGCCGCTGACTCCGATCGCGTCACCACGACGAAGGTGCGCATTGTGACCGAGCGGAATCAGCAGGTGGCGCGGGTGGATTACGAGAACGACGCGGACATTTCCGGCGACGCGGAACGCGGCATCATCGCCTCGATCCGCCAGAACGGAGCCGAAGCCTCCGCAATCGTCGTCTCCGACTATCTGAAAGGCTGCATTACCAAACGCGTGATCGCGGCCGCCGTTGAACTTGCCGCCGAGCGGCGGATCCCGTTGCTGGTCGATCCGAAAATTCCGCACCTCGACGACTACACCGGTGCGACGCTGATCACACCAAATCATCACGAGGCGGAAGCGGCAACACACATGCGTATTCGCTCCTCCGACGAGGCGCGGAGCGCCGCGCGCGCGTTTCGCGACCGCGCACGCTGCGATGCGGTTCTCGTCACGCTCGGCGACCACGGCATGTGGCTGCTCGGACCGGACACCGAAGGACACCTCCCCGCATCGGCCCGCGAGGTTGCGGACGTCACGGGCGCAGGCGATACCGTCATTGCGACGATGAGTCTCGCGCTCGCGGCGGGAGGGACATTCGCGGAGGCGGCGCAACTGGCCAATGCCGCCGCAGGTCTCGTCGTCGGAAAGTTCGGCGCGGCGACGGTCACACCGGGTGAACTGCTCGGCGGGATGTCGGTGTCAGCAGAACACTAGCGATGTCGGCCCGCACCAGGCACGCGATCGTCGCCGCCCTGGGTCTTGGCGCCTCGCTGATACTTCTGCTCCACCAACAGGTCGGGCATCTCGACTCGGTGCCCGACCTCGGCGATCCGTTGTTCTCGGTCTGGCGCATTGGCTGGGTGAATCACCAACTGTTCACCGACCCGCGCCATCTGTTCGACGCCAACATCTTCTACCCGGAACGGCTCACGCTGACGCTGTCGGATCCGATCGTGCTTCCGGCATTGATGGCGGCGCCTCTGTTGGCCGCTGGCGTCCATCCAGTCGTTGCCTACAACTTGCTGCTGCTCTCCGCGTTCTGGTTTTCGGGCATCGCGGTGTATCTGCTCGTCGAACGACTCACTGCGTCGCCGCGTGCGGCCTTCATCGCGGGCCTCATCTACGCCTGCTGCGGATATCGGTTCGAGCATTACAGCCATCTCGAACTGCAGATGACGCAATGGATGCCCCTTGGGCTGCTCGCATTGCATCTGTTGATTGGCCGTGGTCCGGGATCCGGGAGCCCGAAGTCGGTAGGCGGGAGCCAGGACTGGAGGCGATGGTGGTACGCGCTCGCATTCGCAGCCGTGCTCGCGGCGCAGCTCTACTCCTCGATGTACTACGCGGTGTTTTTCGTCGTCTACGCAGCCCTTATCGGAGTCGGGCTGCTCATCGTGCATCGGCCCTCAATACGGCGACTCGCGCTCCCCCTCGTCGTCTCCGCAGCGATCGCCGTCATTGCAGCGGTCCCGCTCGTTCGAGCGTTTGTAGCGGCGGAGCCAATCAAGGGTGAACGGTCCGAGGGTGAGGTCCGGTTGTACAGCGCAGTGCCTGACGATTATTTGCGAGTGCACCGCGACAGCCTTCTCTGGCGCAATGTGCTCCATCGGCCAGCGCCCGAACGAACACTGTTTCCCGGAGCGGCGCCGTTCACGCTTGCGGTTGTCGGCATGGTGCCACCGCTTGGCGCTATTCGGCTGATCTATACGGCAGGTCTCCTGCTTTCCTTCGACGGAACGCTCGGACTCAACGGCGTGTCATATCCATTCTTCTATCGATGGTTGAGTCCGTTTCGCGGGCTGCGCGCACCCGCGCGATTCGGTGCGCTGGTCGCGTTGACGCTGGCGATACTTGCCGGCTTCGGCGCGCAACGCGCGCTAGCCTGGCGCCCTTCGCGCAGATATCAACATGCCGCGTTTGCGGTCCTTGTCGCGTTCGTCATGATCGATGCCTGGCCTGCCCTTTCGGTTGGGCCGGTGTGGAAGGAACCGCCATCGATTTACGATGCGCTGAAGTACACACCCAGCGTCGTGATAGCCGAGATGCCGCTTCTCGACAACGAGACGGCCAACATTCCGTTCATGTACTTTTCGCTCTGGCACTGGACTCGGATGGTGAACGGCTACAGCGGCTTTATCCCGAACTCATACGCGGAATTCCGCAAGGGAATGGTGTTCTTTCCCGACGCGTCGAGCATCGCCACGCTTCGGAGGCTGGGAGTGACATACGTCAGCGTGAACTGCGGGTTGCACTATCCGGGCTGTCACGAATTGATCGACGCTATGCGTAAAGACACACGCCTGCGGCTTGCCGCCGATACGCAGTGGAATGAAGACACCGTGCAGCTCTACGAAGTGCTCGCGCCTGATCCGACTCAGGTGCGCGCCCCATGAATCGTTAGCCTTCACCCAATAGCTCGCTATGGGCGCGAGCACGCTCTCGATCGATCTGCTCAGAGGTCGCTCCCAAGGTGTCGAGGATGTCCTCGATGAGAGCAAGGGCGACTTCCCCTTCCGCGGAATAGACACGATCTGCGCCAGCCGCTTTCAACACCGGCAGGTCGCGCAAATATGGGGCCCGCGCCAGGACACGAATATCAGGGTTCAATCCGCGAGCCATACGGATGACCTCGTCGCTATCCGTCATGCCAGCAGATGACAGGATCAAGGTGCTGGCGTGAGCGACCCCTGCTGCCTCCATCGTTTCGCGACGCGTCGCGTCTCCATAAATCGCATCGACGCCTTCATCTTTGAGTGCTCTCACTGCGGCGATATTCAACTCAATCACCGTAGGCACAATGTCATTGTCACGAAGGAGTCGCACGACTGTCCGTCCTGTTGGCCCATAGCCGATGACCACCGCGCGATGGCCCGCGTCCGCGGTGGGCTGCGGGACTGCACCGCTCAGATCGAACGGGATCTGTTCGCGATTCAGGATGGCCCATAGGCGTGGCCGTGCCTTGAGCGAACGCTCGAGGGGTCGAATAGTCCTGTACGCGATCGGATTCAGCACAATCGAAGTGATCGACGTGGCAACGAGCGCATTGGTAGCGTCGGTTGTGAGGACGCCCAGATCCCGGCCGACCGTCGCGAGCATGAAGGAAAACTCGCCAATCTGCGCGAGGGCCACGCCGACCGTCAATGCGGCCCTGAATTGATACTTCATCGCCCAGACCAACACGAAGGCGACGAGTGGCTTACCAACGAGCACCACACCCAGCGCACCGACAGTCAGGCCGGGATACGCCATCAGAGAACCCGGGTCGAACAACATGCCGACGGAGACGAAAAACAGCACAGCAAACGCGTCCCGCATCGGCAGCGCCTCAGATGCAGCCCGAAAGCTGTAATC
>Ga0068859_100005083_pt1 | contig 13365 bp, 7 predicted proteins | sample KBSSwiS22_FD_66585 | JGI IMG/M metagenome (GOLD analysis project Ga0068859, IMG submission 66585) | Switchgrass rhizosphere microbial communities from Kellogg Biological Station, Michigan, USA - KBS Switchgrass S2-2 | ecosystem: Host-associated > Plants > Roots > Rhizosphere > Soil ... | reverse complement strand
TTCAGCACGGAATCACCGGTAGTGGATCGGACAAAAGTATCCCGATCGAACTTACGCCAGCGCGCGATCGGTGACGCGGTCCCCGAATAAGGTTGCGTTGAAACTGTCGCTTAGTTAGGACCTTGCCACCGCGAGTAGCCTTGTATGTCAATATCATGATCAGGAAATCTGCGATGTCTTCCGGTGACTTAGTGTGAGAGTAGAAATTGGCGTAATCCGTTGGAAAGGTCGCGATGATGTCCTGCGGAACAGAAGCTGTACTGGAAGGTCGTGTCTCGAGCAGGAGGTCGCGCAGATCGCGCGGTAGACAGAGATTCAAGGCAATATTTCTCGCACGTATCTGTTGGACGGATCTACGCCCTACGCCGGACGTATTCAACAATGCGAGTATTGACTGGGAACCCATAATCTCTGTCCCCAGCCTTTGCGTCTAGCAACTCCTCTCTATTCGCTTAACGGCTATGGGTCATGTGTCCCAATGCCATGTATTTTACGCGCGCAGCGCCTGCCTCGAGCAAGAGCAGCCGGCAAGCGACCAGAGAATTTCCCGAGGTGGTGACATCATCGAGCAACAAAATCTCGCGTCCCTTAATAATCTCCGGCTGCTCGATCCCGAATCGAGCTCATCTTCTCAAACTCGCTGACATAACGACTCACTTCTTCCACAAAACTCTCGTCCGACCTGACTCACAGTCCGAACTACCAGATGCGATCCGAGGTTTCGTTTTTGTCGAAACCAATCAGCATGTAAGCCCGGACGTGTGATGGTGGGATGCCGGCTTTTTCGAGTGTGTTGATTCCCGCGAAGAATACTTGCTGATCTTTCAGGTTGTCGCACGCGCAATAGATCACCCTGCGAGTGAAAGCTGTATTTCGGTATTATTGTAACTTGAACCTTGAACCATTAATTTGCCGCTGCGGCAACTTAATGGTTCCAATAGCCTCCGGCAATTTAATGGTTCCAGTTTTTTCCAATTCCTCAAAAAAGTACAAACTAACCTAAATTCCTTCGTAAATTGTACCCGCTGTTCTTTAGTCGCACTCTCGGCAACTTAATGGTTCCAAAAAACGCCCGGCAAATTATTGGTTCCATTTTATTGGAAAAGTAACGTGAAAGGCCGAAGCTTATAACGTTGACAGGCCTCGAAGCCTGGGTATAGCATTCGCTCGCCTCTTACGAGGACACAGTCTCGGAACCCCGACTCGAACCTGGCCTTCGCCTCATTCCAGCTCGGGTGTTTGTCCTCAGATCTCGTACACGTTGCGTCGCACAATCCGGATCGTCTATCACAATGGAGGCGAAACGTGAGAACTTGCCATCTTAAATCTAACTCGAAGACCTCTGCGCGGTCACTTGGTCGTGCTGAGCTTCTTAGGCTTGATTTGGCCTGTCTGGCATTGTTTTGGGTGATCCATGATTATCCTAATTCAAGCTCCTTGGAATCAGCACACATAATGGCGAACAGGGAGAGTGATGATGATCCGCGATCGCTATTTGATTATTCGCAATCTGATTGAAATAACTAGAGCAACTCAAAGTGAGCAGGCAGTGCGTAACGTGGTTATCGCGGCCGGTTTCTTGGAAAAAGGCACACAAGCATATCACGCAAACGACCTGCAGAAGGCTGTCACACTTCACGAGCAGGCGATTTCTCAACTGACAAACGTCGAAGGTGTGGAAATGCTACGGGCCATGATTCAGAGCGCCTTGGTTGCTTCTTATGCGCGAACAAATCGTCTGACCGAAGCTATTGCAAATGCGCGCGCTGCGATCCCGTTTCTAACAAGTGAGCCTCGGCTCTCTTTGGATCGCGCGAATTGTATGCATGATCTCGGAGCCGCTCTGAGCCAATGTGGGAGACTGGAGGAAGCTGTGCCTTGCTTTAAAGAGGCGCTTGCGTTTTATGAGTCGGAGCGCGGGGATGCAGCGTTGGCAAAAACTTGCCGAGACAATTTGAAAACTGTTCAAAGTGCAATTCAAGCACGGAAGAAACCTGATCAGGGCCGGCATTCCTGGTGGAGTAAGTTGTGGTGCGTTTAACTCGTCCGCTTGGAAACCATTGAGATTAATGCTTCCACGAATTAGAAAATGCGAGATCGAGGCGTGTCAGCGTGAAATGGAGAAGCTGCGGACCGGTCGGGGTCACCTTAATCTCACTACGCAACAGATTGAGAATGGCGACGGACCAGCCGAGGAGTGCCAGGAATGCGGTAGGGTGTACTGTTGTGATTGTTACGCGAATCGAGAGAATATTTGTGCGTGCGGACCACGCCGCTTGAGGCTCATTCATGTTAGATACCCTTCTGGCCCTCGCTTCTTCACAAGCTCCGCCAGACCGCCAACCTACGCGGATCCACTCCGTGGTCATCAATGGGCCGTACGTTTGAGACGGTTTCTGGCCCTTGGCCTTCCTTGCGATCTGGATAGATCCATATCCGCAGTGCGGGAGGACCATCAAGGATCAACGATCGGTTTTGCAAGTCTATTCAATCGGCGGAACCGGCCCGCGCAATGGAAACAGCAATTAGCGAAACTCTTGACCGCCTGGCGCAACAATGACATCCGCTCAGTGCGTGCACTGTTACCCGCATGCGAGAGTCAGTTGCTTCAATGCGGCATGGAAACAGAAGCATTAACGCTCTCTCTCTTGTCGAAGGAGTTGTTTGTTATGGAAGGCGAGGCCTTTATAGGGGCCGATCCTACCGAGCAGGTAAACATCTTAAATCTCGGCCTTGAAGCATGCGCGCAATGTGCGCAAATTTCCTCGATCATTCACGACATCGTTTGTGAGGCTGCTTATTTGACAAGACTCGGTAATGGTCTTTACACAGCAGCGCGATGGGACGAAGCTGAGGACACGTTCCGGCGCGCATTGTCTTTGTGGTACGTGGCAGCTCAAAAAGAGTCCCAAACATTCCTTCCAAAGGCGGCGAAAACACTGGGTCATCTGGCCGGCGTTCTCGACATGAAGCACAAGACGAGAGACGCGTTGAGTGCTTATCGAGAAAGCATCGACATGTTTCGGAAATTGCCAGGCCAACAGTTAGAGTTAGCTCGATCGCTCAACGATTGTGCAGCTATTCACCATTTTCGGAACGAGCTAGTTAAGGCTCGGGGTATGTGCGAGGAAGCCTGCCAGTTATACCGCAATTGTCTCTCTCAGGACGCAGCGAACTTTTCAACGCCGGAGGCTGTGTCGTTGCACTTTGAATATTCACGGGTGCTAGCAAGTCTCGCACAATGCTTAGCATCGCTGAAAGATTTCGAGGCCGCCGAGGAGAAGTTTCAAGAGGCAATAAGAATTCAGCAGAGCATGTTGCAAGTGGTTCCCAACCTGGTTGTGCTGCAACTGGCGAAATCTAGAAATGGCTTAGGTACGACTTTATACGCACACTGGGAATCCGATGACATGCACTCGAATTTCGACAATCAGCACTCGATGCTATTACGTGAGGCTCGACAGCAATTCGAAGAAGCCAACGAAATCTATCGCCGGTATCTGCCCTGGGACGACACGGCTTATCTTGAAGCGAGGAGCGATAACTTCCTCAGGCTGGGCACAGTCCTGGCATCGCTCGGTGAAACGGATGAGTCGCGGCAAATCCTCATGAGTGCCGAGAGGCTCTGTGAAGCTAACCGGCTATGGGTCAAACGAGCATATAGCTTTGAGGCTTTGCGCTTCCTCGAGACGCGCGTGACTGGTGATCCTTCATCGGGCTTTGACAATGCATTAGCCGCAGTCGAGGTAATTGAGGAAGGCATGGCCGCTCTGGGCGTCTCTGAGAGAGAACATCGGGATTTGTTCAAAGGCCAAATCGAACAGTGTTATTTGACCTGCTTGGCAGAGTACGCACGAGTAGGGGACGAAGAACGGACATTCCATTTCCTAGAGGCCATACGCCGCATCGACCGGCTATCCTTACCTTCACGCGATCAAGTAACACACGACGAATTAACGCTTGCAATTGCTCGCGAAATCGTGTGTCAGCACCGGATTGCTTTCTTGGCGGTTCAAGTGGTACCTGGAGGAGTTGTGTTCTTCAGCATATCTTCATCTGGGGACATCCATATCTCACGTCTCCCCGTAGGGTGGCGTGCACAATTCCAGGAGTTGTTTGAGTCTATCAATCTCGAAATACGTGTATTCGACCGGGATTCGGAACGGACCGTGTTGTTTGAAGAGCGTTGCACAAAGCTTTTCGATATGCTTCCTGAGTCCGTACGGGAGTTGTTCGCCTCCGAACCTCGATACTTATTTCTCTCAGCCGGAGGATACATACAACATCTTCCGTTTGAGTTCCTGCGCATGAGATCCGGTCAATGGTGCGGACTCACGAGTGTCTGTCCACGCGTGCATAGCTTTGAAGAACTCCGAACAGTATTGGGACGGCAGCCAGCTCCCGAGTCGCGAGTAGGTATGGTCGCAGGTGATCCGGAAAGCGATCTACCATTTGCGCGAAAAGCAGCGGTAACTGTAGGCAGCTTACTAATACAACACAACTTCCAGCTTGCCCCTACTGGAGGACCCCTACTGGGTGATGACGCTACGCATTGGAAGGTTTTGGATGGACTCGATTCGCGCATCACCACGGGACTGTTCATCGGTCACGGAGAATACGGCAAGGATGGCGCTTTGCTCAGACTGGGGCGTAACGAAGAATACATTCGGCCTTCACACATTCAACATCTTCAATTTGACTACAATCCTATTCTTCATTATGAGTGCTGTGACGCAGGCATGTCCGTATACCATAAAGGCGGTTACCAGGAGGGTTTTGCAGTTGCAAGTCTTGCTCTTGGAGCCTCAGCCTGCTTGGTAGCAAATCGTTTGTTATTTGCAGATGCCGGAGCTTCTATGACTGAAATGTTCTATTCAGAACTCCTGACTCCAGGTGTTACTGCGGGAGAAGCGCTGCTCCATGCACGCTGCGAAATCGCAAAGGCCGAAGCGAGTCCTTTGTTTTGGGCGCTTCCCGCCTTTTATGGTAACCCCGATGCTAGATTGGAGGTGGCCGCATGACAAATGAAGCATGTGTTGAGATTCTACTGATTCCGGAAGGTGGCTTCACTGCGGAAAAGCTCAAACAGCAGCTTGAGTCTTCCGCGGAATGGGATCCGTCCATCAGCCTCGAAATCACGCGACCGTCTAAACAAACCCTCGGACCTGACGTGGCGTTCGTTACTGCGCTCGTGCCTTGCATCTCGGCCGTTTTGCTTAGGTTAATTAAGGCAGTGACTGAGGTTCAGAAGGAGCGGAACCGCACGGAGGTCAGACTTGAGATTCCGGGAGTCGGTATGGTTACTGTGAAAGGCGCAATGGCGCTAAAGGACTTGGATCTAGTCGTTCAGCAACTAAAACCCAACACCGCTATTAGGGTAGAGTCTACCGACTAACCCTCTGAAGATCTCGATTTGACTTCCAGCAAACATCATTCTCCTTTCTTGAAACGGTTAGACCAATGTCGTACGTGTTCATCCAGCGTAATTATGCTTCAGCTGTTTAGGCATGATGAAGCAGAGACTTCAAGATTGACCCACCGAGTTTATGTTGATCGTCAGGCGTAATCGCGACGGTGTATTCAAGTCGCTCACTATGAAAGATGGAGTGCCGTGCGATGCTGAGTTGAAGGCAATCTTCGCAAGCACGTCCGGAAGAACATCCCGAGAAATACTCCGCTAAAGATGCTGCGCGCTCGTGGTCCTACATCGATCACTTTTGGGGGCGCACTTTGGAGCTCACGCGCGTAGCATACGCGTTAGCGACGCCGTGCTCAACGACTGAACAGCGAATCGAATCTCAGCCCACTCGATCCTTCACCACTGCCGACGCGCTTGCGACGGCCGATCCAAAGGTGAGTGGAGCCGTCGTACCAGCGCGCGAGTTGATAACTGCGCGTGACGCGAATGCCTTCGCGCGGGATCTCTTCCTCGAAAATATCCAGGCGCTTTGTGTCGCGGCTATTGAGAATCGCTCCGTGCGCTTGGACGAAGTCTTCCTTGCCGTCGAGCTTGAGGAGTTTGGCGCGTTCCAAACGCAGACCGGTAGGTCGTTTCACCGGAACCAGCGGCACCCAGTAATCGGGCGTCTCCGTGGCCAGCTTGTAAAGTGATTTGGCCGGCGGCGGCTGCGGCGGTTCCAGTGTCGAGCCGTTTGGTTGTTGCTCGAACCGGTTCAACTGCCGTTCACTCGCGCTTTCGACAACGCGTTCGACGCCCCACGACATGTTCGCCATCTCGTCGCGCAGGAACAACACTTCTTCGATCGGGCGGCTCTCCAGACTCTTGACCAGCGACGGCGGCAGGAAGAACAGATTTGGCGTCGGCTTCGTCAGGCCGCTGCCGCGCAAAGGTGAATGCTGGAACATGCGCCACGTTGAAAACGGTTCGGGAAGTTCGGCCGATGGTCTAAGCGCGGTGCGCACGCCGAACGAATCCGTTATGACGAGCGAGTTGGTTTTATAGAGCGAGCCGACGTCCAGTTCGACCGGGATAACAAACCAGTCGTTACCGTAAGAGAGCGCAAATTCGACGAGCAACAGGCGCAACATGTCAGTTGGACCAGCATCGACCGCGCCGAAGTTCACTTGCGCATCTTCAAATTCCCAGAACCGTGCCGCCGGCATGCCGCGAAAACTCGCCGGAGCCGGAATGGCCGTGTGCATGACGTCTTTGGACGCCTTGTCGGCAGCGGAGCCGAGCGACACTTCAAGATTCGAATCGAACGCATACCAGTCCAAACTGCCTTCGTAGTATTCCGGCGCGGTCAACACGCGCTCGCCGTCACTGAAGTGCGCGCCAACTGAGAAGGCATACTCCATTCGTTCCGGCAGCCACGTGGGATTGTCCCCGTCCGGTTCGCTGAAAAGATCTGCGGACCACTGCAACCAGAGCCGCGCGGCCTTTTCCACCTCGGCCTGATCGGACGCGGCGATTTGCAGCGCCGGAGCAAGAACAATATTTCCACCCGTTGAGTGAAAAGCGGCCGCGAGTCGGCGTCCGTCGGGCACGCGTCCCGTCATCAGGTCGATGAAGGCAAGACTGTCCCGCTCGAGACTCGCGCGTTGTGCGTCGCTCAGCGGTTGAAACGCATACTCGCGAATGAACGCATTGCGATAGAGCGCTAACGTTTCGTGTGATAAAGGCTGCTGGTCCAGCAAGCGCAGGAAGTGTTGACCTGCTTCCGCGGCGACGCGGAGCTTCAGCGGTTGCGGTGTTTGACTGGCTGGCGGACGAACTGCTTCGCGCTCGACGAGCGTTTCGAGTGGCAAATGACCGCCGTCATACTTCGGTGCGATCACCTGCGTGTTTGGTGCGATCGGTCCCGACTGGTAGCGCGTAATCGGCGTCGCTTCACCACGCCAGCGCGCAATCACCGGCGAGCCGTTGTCTTCACCTTCAAACTCGCCGAACTGCCATTGTCGCGCCAGCAGCCAAAGCGGGTCGTAGATGCGCGCCTGCAAACTAGTATTCATCTCGGCATCGCGGCTGCGCGGTTCCAGTCGAAGCCAACTGGTAATTGAGGGCATAAGTTCCTCTACTTGATCGTTGTAAAGTCAGTTGAAACTGTTTCGTTCAGCGCGTTGAAAGCGAAGTACAGCGCCGGTAGATAGTGGCCCACCTCAGCGAGCGCTTCGGAATCAACCGCCCGAACACGCGCGAGATCGAGCGTTTCCAACAGCACTTGTTGTAACGACCACGTGGTCCACGGTTGACCGATCTCCGGCGGCACTGCGATCAGAATCGTTTGCGGCGGCGCTGAATTTGGTTGATCGTATTGCAGCGCGATGCCGGTGACCTCCGTTGCACCAGGCACGACTTCAACCCATTCATCGATGAGCACGCCTGCGAGTGGCTGGCCCGCGTCGATCGCCGCCGCAGACTGCATGGCGAGCGAGAGCTTTCCGGGCGGCGGATTCTGGCCCGGCTTGAAAGGCAGCGCGAGCCAGCGATCGTTGTCGGAATAGGGAAGTTGAGCGATGGTCAGATTGAGTCGTTCACCGGTGTTGAGCGCTTCGGCATAACTCAATGTCGCGTTGAGTTTCCCGGCGCCCTCGCGAACGCGCGCCACACGCTCGAACCACGTGGCAGAGGCAAGCGGATCACCGTCCTGCAATTTTGCACTGCCGGCTAACGCTTGCTGAAGTTCCGCGGCGTTGCTGGCAGTGAAATGCGGCAACACGACAAACGGCTTGCCGAAGACGAGCCGCAGTTGCGCCAGCGCGCGGTCGCGCCGTTCTTCATTACTCGGAGGCGACGCAGGGTCGGCGGGTTTCGGCAGTTGTGCGACGCGATTGTTCAGCTCCTTGCTGATCGATTGCGCCTGCGCCAGCAGAACCTCGCGATCGCTTGCTGCGGCTCCGGCAGGCGAGAGCGGCACCGCGCCGGCAACGCCGAGAGACGCCGCACGCAAGATTAATTCGCGCAGTGCTTCGAGATCCGTCGTGGCCGACGTAGCGATCCGATCCGCAAACTCTTTCGCGATCTGTTCCAGCGATGCTCGCGCCGCCGCGGCGCGAGTCTCTAACTCATTTACGTCGACACTAAAACCCGTGCTGCGTTCAGGCGGATTCACGTCCGCATCGTCAATCGCACGAATCACGCCAAACAGTTTGCGCGCGGTTCGCAACAGCTCGCTAAACTCGCCGTAGCCCAGTTCGCTCGTTTTCCAGTCCGGCTTGCGGCTCGAACTGATGCGCAGCAACGAACCCGGTGCGAAACCGGCGGGCGTCGAACCACTGGGGCGCACGGCCTGGTAAAGAATGCGTTGTTCGATCTCGGCTTGCTGTCCGCCCTGTCCGCCTTCGACTGCATAGATGAAATCCAACGGCGCCAGCCGCAGTTGGTCCAAACGGATCTCTTTGATGTCGAGCACGTTTTGCGTCGCGGGGTCCAACTGCTCGATGAGGCAGCGCACGTTACCCGGATTACCGAGCAATCGAGCGGCCCACGCGTTCAAATGTGGTTCGGCGTCAGACCGAAACGGATGCGCCGTCGGTTGCCAACCTGAAGGCGCGGCGGCTTTGCCACTGAACAACGCCAGCAAGCGATGCGTGTGGGCGACGCCACTGCGCGGAGTTTCCACTACGTCCAGTTCGGGCGGCGGCGTTTCTCCGCCCGCAATCGCATCCACCGTCGTCGCCGCGCGCAACGGATTGCCGCGCACAACCTGATAGACGCCTTCGGCCATCAGCGCGTCACTAACCGCATCCACCGACTGTTCGAGCAGGTTCAGTTCGGCTTGCAGCGTTTTGAATTTCACATTGTTCTGGTCGAACGGCGGCAACTTGACCTTCTGCTGGCCCACTGCATTGCCGAACGGAATCGTGTCGTTGGTCCAGGGCTGCGCCGGTGGCTGAATGCTCTTGCCTTTCTGCCATCGTTGCATCAGCGCCAGCCCGTCGACGACGTTGTTCGCAGCCACCGCCTCGACCGACACGCCTGGATCAGGCGCGTTCAGCTTTCGCGCCACCAGCGGCGCGAGCTCGCGAAACGTCGCGATGAACTCCGGCGCATTCGCTTCCTGCAAACGTCGCTCGAACCGATAACCCAACAACGCGCCGAGCGGTTGACCTTGTCGCACACCGTCGAGCAGCCACGTCGCGAGACGCACACGCTCTGACGACAGATCGACGGCCATCAGATCGTTTGGCTTCTGCCTGTCGGCGCCGGCATGGGCCAGGTGAGCACTGCGCAGAATCGCCACGGTTGAAGCCTGCGCGAGCGAAGGCGCGTGCACAAAGCCGGGATTATTCGTGGGCTGAAAAACGGGATCCTGTTCGCCGGGTGGCGGAGTGATTTTCGGCGGCGCGTCTGCGGGTTTGAGGTTCATCACCCACCCATAGCCGCCGTACGAAACAGCGGTCGCGTTTGCCGCGCGCATTTCGGCTAATCGCTTGCCGGCAAAAGAAGTGATCCAGGCGTCGAGCCGGTGCGAGCAGAGATCGAGCGTTCCTTTCAACAACAGTTCGAGTTTGCTGACACTCAACGACTGCAAGTAATTCAGACTCGCGCGAAAGTCACTCAACGATTTCAAATCGAAATCGGTTGCCGGACCGGGATCACCTGACGGTAGCAGTCCCAACAGAAAATGCGAGATCTCCAGCGGCTGCGCCTGACCGGGAACAGTTACCTTCGTGGTCATCTGTCGCCAGAGACTCAACATCAACTGTCCGACCGGCATATCAATTATCTCGGGTTCGCGACGCAGCGCGGGTTGGACCAAGCCGCGCTTGATCAGTAGCCGCGTAGCCGCGTTGGTGTATTCGAGCAGCATCGAGTGACGCAGCAGCAGATGCAGCAACGTGTGCGGCGCTGGTTGTTCGACGGACAGATTGCGAAAGCGAACGTCTTTGACGAGGTCGCGCGCATCGAGCAGCGTCTTGATGTAGTTTGGCGACAGCGTCGGACTCTGATCGGTTTGGACCAGCGGACCTTCCAGTGCCGCCAACGGGCCGGAATAAGTCGCATGCGCCATTCGCGGGCGCCACGTCACACCCAATCTTTGCAACACTGCTGCGGTCAGTCGTTCCTGTGTGGTCCACCACGCGTTAAGCGCATCGCGCTTGCCTTTGAGAAGCGCCTGCCTCTGTGCGAGTGCCCGCGCGAAGGCGGCCTGCTTCGCGGCCTGTGCCTTGATGAAAGCGTCGCGCCTGGCTTTCTGTTGTTTAAGAAACTGGGCCCGCTGCGCCGGCGTCATGTCCGGATCGGGCGGATCGATTTCCGGCGGTTCCTCGTGCGGCGGCGGCTCGAGTTCCGGAAGGTTCCATACGTCCTTGTAGAAGTCGGCGCTGAGAAAAATCTGCAGGTGTTCGAGATACTGCCGGCCCAGCAGATTGCGCATCGAGTAGCGCGCCGACAACCCGTCCATGCTCAAACATTCCGTGAGATCTTTGTCTATGCCCGATTGCTGCGCAGTATCGTCGCTGCGTCCGAGCCGTGGAGTGTCGGGAAAATTTCGCCGCCAGACATCGCGCAGACGAACAAGAAAATCGTGCAACGCGACGTCACGATTAGTGTCGCGTAAGGTGTCGTCGCGAGTGGCGTCGTTCGCATTGCTTGACGGCTTCCACGCCGAGAACGAAATGACCGGCAGGAAGCCGTAAGGCTGTTGGCCGATGCGGATCACGGGCAGCGGTCCCGTCGCCCGCACGTACTGCACGAAGTGCTTGCGCGCCCACTCGATGTCATCATCCGTCAACGGATTCTCGCCCGTTTGACCAACGCCGAGCATCTGCAACAGGAAGTAACCCCACGTCGCCTGCCACAACGCGCGGTTCATGTTTTGCGAATCGAGCTGGTCCAGGTCAGTTGCGTTCGAGAGGTTGGCAAATACGCCCGGCGTCTTCGTCAGTCCCAACGCCGTAGTGAGCACGTCGGCGTTAGATCGATCTCCCGACGTGAACGTCGTGCCGCTGCGTTCAGCCTGATAACTGACTTCATGACCCGGATCTTCCGAACTGAAACCCGAGGGCGTTTTCGCAGTGTTGTTTGACGGCGCGCCGGGCGACACGAAACTCATGCCGTCCGTGTAATGATGTGCCTTGAACAACTCGATCAGCCGCGTGGTCCAATCGGTGTTCGCGGCATCCTTCACGCCCATCACCAGCAGGAAATCGAAACCCGCGGCGGCGATGTCTTTTGTCAGTTTGACGCGAACTCCCATGCCGGCTGCTTCGGCCTCGTTGAAATCCACCGCCCACTTCATCCCCGCATCGATGCCGACGTCGTCGTCGACGGCGTTTGGCGAAGGATCGGGTCCGGCCGCGAGAGAGTCGCGGATTGGACCGCCTTTCGCGTTCACAACCAGGCGGCCGTTCTTGTAACCAAGCACGACCCAAAAGTTCGGCATCGCGCGCGTAAGCGGCGCGCGCAGCCAGGGTTCGGCTTGAGTCGGCACAGTCGGAAAGGGATCGTTGGGTTTCGCGGTTTTCAACGAAAGCGCGATCCACGCCGCGCGCGGCGGATCGAAACGGTCGGCCAACTGATGCCAGGCAGCCTTCGCGCGCTCTTCGTCAGCGCCAGCGGCCCACGTCTGTTCCCAAAAATGTTTCCCCCACGTGAGTTCTTCATTAGTTAATGCGGGTTCGTGCGTGTCGATGTGGACCTTGTCGGGATACACGCGAACGCGTAACTCCGAGCTTCCGTCCGGCTGCGGAAAGAATCGCGTCTCCAGGCGCACGGGAAACAATACAAGTGGTTGGGCTGGACCAGACGAAAGCTGTGCGGCGACGTCGGGCGTGTTGGGAATATTCGGAATGTCAGGATTCGCGGTCTTCATGAGGCGCTCCTCCGGATCATCTGGCGCGCGTGAATGGCGATGCGCATCGGCCGTTGCAATGTGATGAAAGCCTGGCGCGACGAGTTCTGGCCCCACTTGACGTGATCGATCTCCGGGAACGTCTTAGTCGCCGGAACATACGAGAGCGCCTGGTAATCGTTCTCGGTGCCGGCAAAATGGCGCCAGCTCAGATCGTCCCAGGTTGTCAGTGGCGGCGCTGGCGACGAGAAGTCCGCGACGTCCAGACCAAAGCGCGGTTCCGTCGGTTGTTGTTGAATCACGAAGTACCAGCCATTCGGATCGTTCGGGGGTTTACCGAGCGCGAGGTCTTCTGTGAGATCGAAACCGACAAACGTGACGTCGGGTTTGAGTGTGCCGCGAAAGAGCGGATGGCGTTCGTCTTCGGGTTTGCGCGAGATGTCGAGTTGGGTGCCGGTTTTGATGGCCTTCGTGGCGTAGAGCACAGTGTTGGGATAACGGCGCAGCAAGTCGCCGCGAATTAGCAACACGAGTTTGCCCGCAGTGTTGGGTGTGTTGCCGCCGAGATGATTGCTGCCCCAATGCGTGATCGGCTTCTCCAGATCAACCTTCGCGTCGCCCACTGATGTATCCCAGAACTGCCGGAAGTAAGTGCCGCGCTGGTCCGTCGGGAAGTCGCGCCAGAGAAGTTCACTACTCATCTCGGCGTTCAGTCCGACCATGTACGACTCGACAAACGGCGAGTTGGTTTCGAGCAACGCGACCGTGTTCGCGGGCACATCCGCGAGACCGGGGAGGAGGAAGTCCTGCGAGAGATCGCGCAGCGCTTCGTACATCGGTTGCGGGAAGGTTGGCGCATCCACGATCGGTTCGAGCGGATCGGGCTGTTGCGGCGCGCCGGGCGCGGAGGTGAGCGACGCGAGTACGCGCGTGGTGATCGTCTTCGCGGGATCGATGCTTTGCAGCAGCTTCGTCTTGACGTTCGGGTCGAACAGATTGAACTGTGGCGCGGCCGCTGTGGCGACGGTAGCAAACAGCGGCGCGAGCTTTCCGTGATGAGCCTGGACCACCTTGCGAAACATCGCCGCGTCAGTGCTGTCGTTTCCGG
>Ga0068859_100005078_pt1 | contig 13368 bp, 12 predicted proteins | sample KBSSwiS22_FD_66585 | JGI IMG/M metagenome (GOLD analysis project Ga0068859, IMG submission 66585) | Switchgrass rhizosphere microbial communities from Kellogg Biological Station, Michigan, USA - KBS Switchgrass S2-2 | ecosystem: Host-associated > Plants > Roots > Rhizosphere > Soil ... | reverse complement strand
CAGCACAGTGCACGCGATCGACTGCCGCAACCCCGACGAGCTCATCGTCGTCGAGATCACCGCATGGCGGGCACAGAAGATTCGCCTCAAGGCGATCACGCCGTCATCAACCAGGTAGTGCCGCGAGACTGTGAGGGCCCTATGACACGTGCACTGAAGCTCGCAGCGCTCGCGGTTGTGCTGGTGATCACACCAGTCGGAGCGCAGCTCTCGATCCCCGAGATTCCTTACGACGCCGTCGATCCGATCAAGCTGCCCGACAATATCTACCTGGGCGAGGCGGTCGGCGTCGCGACGAATTCGAAGGGAAACATTTTCGTCTACACACGGACCGGCACTCCCTTCTCGACCCTCGGCACACGTCGTACGTTTTCACGCGGCGGCGGCGCGCGACTCTTCGAGTTCGATCCCTCGGGCAAGTACATCCGCGAAATCGGGCAGGGGCTCTACGGCTTCCTCTTCGCGCACACGGTGCGCATCGATCGGCAGGACAACATCTGGGTCGTCGACGAAGGATCGAACATGATCATCAAGTTCGATCCCGACGGGCGCGTCGTCATGACGATGGGCCGCAAGCCTGAGGCGATCAATGTCCCGGGTGGCGCGGGTGGTGGCGGAGAAGAGGGTGGCGGCGGCGGTGGCGGCGGACGTGGCCGCGGCGCGGGTGCCGCGCCGGGTGCGCCAGCTGCGGCGCCGGCTCCACAAGGAACAGGGGTTCCGGGCGACAACTTCAACCGGCCGACCGATGTCGCGTGGGATGCGCAAGGCAACATCTACGTTGCTGATGGCTACGGGAACTCGCGCATCGCGAAGTTCGACAGCAACGGCAAGTACATCAAGTCGTGGGGCTCGCGTGGTTCGGCCCCGGGCCAGTTCAACGTTCCCCATACGATGGCGATCGATGCCCAGGGTCTGATCTACATCGGGGATCGCCAGAACAACCGCATCCAGGTCTTCGACGGCGACGGCAACTTCAAGACGCAGTTCGTGAACGTCGGTGCGCCGTCAGCCATCTGCATCACGCCGGGGCCGCGTCAGTTCCTGTACGCGTCCAACTCGAATCCCTCGACGACGATGGACAATGGCGAGATCTACAAGATGACGCTCGACGGAAAGATCCTCGGCAAGTTCGGTACTGCCGGCAAGCTGCTCAAGGAATTCGGTTCGGTGCACGAGATGGATTGCCGGAGTGAGAACGAGCTCTACGTTGGCGAGATCACCAACTGGCGGGTGCAGAGACTGACCCTGAAGGGGCGATAGTCTTCAATTCCCAATTTCCAACTCCCAACTCCCAAACAGATTCTTGGTAGTTGGGGCTTGGGAGTTGGGAGTTGACACGTTTTCTTCAGAAAGCGAAGCGAGTCCCAATCCATCCTCGAATCGGCGCTCCCGGTGCGTAGAACGTGGAGTGCTGCACTGGAAACTCGCCATTGATCGGCGGCAGCGGTCGAGCGATGAACGTTTCCTGATCGGTGAACCCCATCGCTCCGAGCTGCGAGGCCGTGTAGTAGCGCCGGTCGAACAGGTTGTTGATCTGCCCCACAACGTGCAACCACCGCGTAATCGCGTATCGGCCGCCGAAATTGACCACGGCATATCCTGGAGAGTCGCCAGGCCCCAGATAGTAGGTTCCATCCGGTTCGTGCAGGTTGTTCTCGTTGCCGCGCGCGATGGTGCTCGACACGCCCATGAGATCGACGTCGATATTGAACGCACTCGTGACCTGGATGTTTGCGAAGACCTTGATCATGTGCCGCGGCACGAGCGGCATGCGGTCGCCAGGCACGATGTGTATCGTGCCCTCGAGGCCCGGTGCACCTGAGACGGCCGCGTCGTTCGATGCGTTGCTTTCGCCGTTTACGGTTTCCTCGCTCTGGAACGTGGCGTCCAGGAATGTGTAGCCGCCGCCGAGTGAAACACGCCCGAGCTGCGCAGTGGCGCCGAGCTCGATGCCCTCACGTCGCGTCTCGCCAAAATTGCGGAAGTATCCGAAGCCGGTCTGCTCCGAGGTCACAAAGAGGATGTCGTCTTCGTTGCGCGCGTGGAAGAAGCTGCCGTGCCATGTCAGCCGGCCACGTTCGCCGCGCATGCCGGCTTCGATCGTCCGCGTCACGACTTGATCGAGCGCGGGATCACCGGCCATTGCGTTGGGCAGCTTGCACGGCTGTTCGGGATCGGCGCATCCAAGCTCGATCGACGTGGCGGCGCGGCTCCCTTCGCTGTAGCCGGCATATACGTTGAGATGCGTGGACGGATCGTAGGTGATGCCAACCGCGGGATTGAGTCGGCTGAACACATGGCGGCCGTCGAGCGAGCCCGGTCCACCGCCTGGTGAAATGAGGTCGCGGTTCTCGACGGTCGTTTGATTGAAGCGACCCGAGAGCGTCAAGTGCCACTGGCTTTGCAGACGGATGGTGTCTGTCGCAAAGAGGCTCCACGTCTGAACGGTACCATCGAGATTCACTCGCGCATCGAAGGGCTCTCCATCGATCTCGCCGCCGGTCTCACCATTGGCAAACGCACCCGTGCCGGTGACGCTGCGATCGGGGTTGAGATAAGCGAGCTCGGTCGACTGAGTGAAGGCGAGGGTGCTCCGATCGAACGCGCCGCCCGCGGTCAGTTGGTGTCGGGGTTCTCGCACTGTGAACTGTCCCGACACGCCGCCGTTCCGTTGCTCGGTCTGGCCGCGGTTGATGAGGCCGTTGCACGTCTCGGCGGGTTCATCGTTCAGCAGCACGTTCGCGACACAGCGCAAATAGGGGAACGGCGTGTTGCTGGCGTTCGCGCCGATGACAGGCGCCGTGATGTAGCCGGCGGCGAACAGTGCGGCTTGTTCCGCGACGGTCGGCTGGTAGACCGCTTGATCGAGCGACGCCTCGTTGATATCGCCATTGAGTGTGTCGGTGTGGATGTCGCGGAAGTAGCCGTTGACCGAGAACGTGACGCGATCGCTCAGCGCGCGTGTGACCGTCGCGTTCAGAAACGTCGATTGATTGTTGGTTTCGTCGGGCTTGGTGTAGACGCTCTTGTAATCACGGTCGAGGAAGCCGATCTCCTGGACGCCGTTGCCGTTGAGCGAGTTGTCTGCGTAGGCAAGGCTCACCGACATATCGGTGCGGCCTTTGCCCCGGCCCAACTTGCCGAACAGTTGCCGTACGTCGGAGGGTGCGTGGCGCCAGCCGTCCTCCGCGAAGAGGTTTCCGGCGACGTACCAGTTGATGCCGCTCTCGGCGCGGCTACCGCCATGCTCGAACTCCAGCGCACGGCGTACGTCGTTGCCGTAGATCGCCTGCACCTTCGTCCCCGGGCTGTTGCGGCCGTCCTTGGTTTGAATCGACAGCGCGCCGCCGAGCGTGTTGAGACCAAACAGCGGATTGGATCCCGGCATCAACGCGCCTGAGAAGATCGCCACTTTCGGGATCAGGTCCCAGCTCACCACGTCGCCGAACGGCTGATTCAGCCGCACGCCGTCCATGTAGACCGACAGGCCTTGTGGTGTGCCGAGCAGTGGCGACGCGGTATAGCCGCGATAGTTGACGTCGGTCTGGAACGGATTCCCTTGCGTCTCGTTGACGTGAACGCCGTTCAGCCGCTGATTGAGGTATGCAGGGAGATCGAGGGCACCGCTGGTTTCGATGCCGCGCCCCGTCAGCGTCTGAACTGGCGCCGCGACCTGGTCGATGGGGAGCTCGATGCCGACGAGCGGCGTCGTTCCAACGACCGTCACCGTAATCGTCGTGGATGGTAGCGTCGCCGGCGTCTGCTGCGGATCCTGCGTTGTCGATTGGCTCGATGAGCTTTGGGCTGAGGCGAGCACCGGAAGCGTCAAGGCGAGGAGGACGCTCCAGGCGGCCGCCGGTCGATATCCCATCTTGAAAGATATTCCTCGTGGCCGTGTTTTGTTCACGGTTTCGATCGCCAGTCGCATGGCGGCGTCAACGGCCGACGCGGCGTGTAGAATGCGCCGAGGATCAATGTCGAAGGAATCGTCGGTCCTGGGAATCTCGCTTCCAGCGAGTCTGATCGGATACGGCGCCGATTCCACCACGGCGCCGCAAGACGATGTGCTGCGCCTGTTCGATGAGTGCGCGTCCGGGTTGCGCCGCTACGTCGCATCGTTCGGCCTGCCGGCCGAGGTGACCGAGGATGTCGTCCAGGAAGTCTTCCTTGAGTTGTTCAGGCACCTTCGGCTCGGCCGCTCGCGCGCGAACCTGCGTGGCTGGATCTTTCGCGTCGGGCACAACCTCGCGCTGAAGCAGCGCGCGAAGGCGGCGCGACGGTATCGGCAGGAGGGCGCCTGGGACGTCGCGCTCGCCAACGGCGTCATCGATCCCGCTGCAAGTCCTGAGCAGCAGCTTGCCCACGATCGACGCAGGCGGCGGCTTCTCGCTGTGGTTCGCGTGCTTCCTGAACGGGATCGACAGTGTCTGTTTCTTCGCGCCGAAGGACTGCGCTACCGCGACATCGCCCGCACTCTGGATCTCTCACTCGGCGGTGTCGCCAAGTCGCTGGCGCGCACGATGACGCGTCTCATGAACGCAGATGAGGGCTAGATCGATGTCAGCCTCGAACTCTCACGTCACCGATCGCGAGCTCATGTCACACCTCGACGGCGAACTCACGGAACCGCGGCGGACGGTCGTGAATCGCCATCTCGATATCTGCGACGCGTGCAACGCGAAGCATGCTGCGATGGCATCGACAATGAAAGCGGTGTGCGATGAACACCGGTCGCTGACGGACCAGTCATTCACGAATTCGGCACGCGCGCGGTTGGAGAGCCGCCTCGCACACATGGCGGCCGAGCCTGTCCGCCAGTGGTTGCCGCCTGCTCCTGCATTCGCGTTCGCGGCCGTCGTCGTGATGGTTGCGTCGGCAGCCGTCTACGTCCAGCGATCGCATTCGCCAGCCTCACTCACCACTCGTCACGGCCTCGTTCTCCCGGTCGCGTCCATTACGCCAGGCGCGACCGCAGATGTGACGGTCGACCAATTGTGCTCCGGCGCGACCGATGCGCGTCCGATCACGGTGGCGATGCGCGCGCAGGTTCTCAGCGCATACGGTGTGCAAGACGTACCCAGCGATCAGTACGAGCTCGACTATCTGATCACGCCAGAACTCGGCGGGGCGACCGACGTGCGAAACCTCTGGCCTCAGGGATACGGCTCGCCGATCTGGAACGCGCGTGTGAAAGACGAGCTCGAGGAACTGCTTCCTCGACTGGTCTGCAGCCACCAGCTCGATCTCACGACCGCACAGCGCGACATGGCGGCCGACTGGATTGCGGCTTACAAGAAGTACTTCAAGACTGATGTACCGCTCGAGGCACATCGCGGGCCAGCGATCGATCGCGACAAGGAAATCTATCTGATGGCGACCGCGGCCACTGCGCTGGAGACTGGGCGACTCGGTCGGCCGCTGGGACGGTGAGCGCTGTTGTCGAGAATGTCTGTGGTGCGGGACCTTATGTCACTCCCGCCAAATATCGATTGTCAGTGTGTCATCGCGTGTAGAAGGACGTTGATTCCGAACGCGTACCCGCGTGGGCCGAAGGTGTAGAAGTAGGTGGGGTCGTCAGCTTCGCGTTCCCAGGAGTCAGAGATGTCCGTATTGTGCGTCATGAAGACCATGATGCGGCCGCTGTCGTCGGCGATGAATCGCGCGTGAGGCTCGGCGCTGTCGGCGCCCTGCTCTGATGTGTCGCCTCCCGATCGCATGAAGTAGCCGATGTTGGGAATCTGCGGAATCGCCATCACCTCGAACTGGCTGCGAAGCAGGGAGTGATCGAGCGGGATGTCGATGATGGGGTAGCGATCGGCGGGAAGCACCTTACGGAGCTGCGAGACCCACTGCTCCCACTGAAAGCTGCCCCAGAAGTCATCTGCCCAGAGAAAGCCTCCCTTCAGCACGTACTCGCGTAGCCGGATCGCTTCCTCGTCGTTGAACACCGCGCTTCCAGGCGCCGCCATGATGAGAAACGGACACTGGAACAGTTCGTCGCTCGTGGCGCGGACCAGCAGATGATTTGGTTGTCCCGAGCCGTCGAAACTGACTTTCGTTCGCGTGAGCTCAGACAGCCGGATCGACATGTTGATGTCGGCGCGAGGGAAGTCGGTCGTCCAACTCCCGCCCCGCCCGTTGCCTTGGTACACCAGGCGGCAGAAGTGGAAGTGGCCGTCGAAGTCCCCCGGGCTCGCGAGTCGTACGCCGGAAAATCCTCTGCGAAACTGGGCGGCAGCAGTGCCGGCGAGACACACCGCCAACAGTGCGATCGCCAGTCGAAGCAGGACCAGCCAGCGTCGGCGCATGAATTCACCGCAGCGGCTGCAACTCCGCTTTCACGCCGTCAGGCAGCGGATAGCGGTCGACGTTCAACAGCATTGAGACGATCTGGTAGTACCCCGTGACGCCGATCAAATCGACGACGCCGCGCTCGCCGAACTTCTCTTTCGTCGCCTGAAACGTCTGGTCGCTCACCTGCTTGTTGGTGAGCAGCTCAGTGCAGAAGTTGTAAACAACTTCCTCATCCGGCTGCATCGTCGTTGGTCGCCGGCCGGCGGCGATTGCTTCGATGGTGGCCGGACTCACGCCATTCTGCTGCGCGGCGCGCCGGTGCGCATACCATTCGAAATGCGACGTCCAGTGGCGGGCGGTGATGATAATCGCCAGCTCGTTCAAGCGTGGAGGGATCGTCGAATGAAAGCGCATAGACGCGCCAAACTTCTGCGCGAGGTCACCCATCTCGGGGCTGCGCAGTAACACGTTGAAGGGACCGCCGGCGCCGCGGCGCTCGCCCGAGATCAGGCTCTCGAACATTTTCTTCTGCTCGGGTGTCATCTCGCGGTAGGTCAGCGGCTTGAAGCGATCGCCCACAAGCTTGACCGTGTTCGGATCGGGTACCGGAGCACTCGGTCCGGGATTCTGTGCCATGGCCACTCCCATTGCTCCAATCATGCCGACGACCGCGATTCCGAAGGCAATGCGACGCATGTCAATCTCCTATTTCTTCACATGCCTTTCGAGCATGCGGCGGCGGACGACGCCGCCATAGACGTTGCCTTTCGAGTCGACGCCGACTCCCTCGGCGCCGGAATGATCGGCGACCGTCGATTCCATGTCCTCGATGAAGGCAGTCACGGTTCCATCTTTGGCGCTTCCGATCCGGATCCCCTTCTTGATGCCGGGCAACTCGTGCGCGCCGGTATCCGGTCCCGATTCTGAATCAGTCACGTAAATCGTGTCGTCGCTGGTGATCGAGATGCCACTGGGACGTCCGAACTGTCGCCACTCAGTCAGGTAGCGTCCCTCCTGGTCGAAGATCTGGATGCGGTTGTTTTCACGATCGCCGACGAAGAGGCGCCCGCGCGAATCCATCGCGATCGTATGCGGCTCGCTGATCTCGCCGGGACCCGATCCTTTCTTGCCCCATTCCTTGATGAACTTGCCATCCTTGCTGAATTTCACCACGCGGTTGTTCTTGCCGTTGCGGTGACTGTCGGTCACGAAGATCTCGCCGCCGGGGGCGACGAGGACGTCAGTCGGTTGATCGAAGAGATCCGGCCCCGAGCCGCTGACGCCCGCCTTGCCGAGCGCCATGAGAACCTTGCCCTGGGGACTGAACTTGAACACCTGATGTCCCTTGCCGTTCTCGCCGCGCGCGTCGGTGACCCACAGGTTGCCGTCGCGATCGACTGTCGCACCATGCGGGAAGATGAACATCCCTTGCCCCCACGTCGCCAGGATCTTTCCGCTGGCGTCGTACCTGATGATCGGCGCCTCGCTGCGGCCGGCACAGGAGTTCTCGAAGCATCGATGGATGACGTAGATCGTGCCGTCCGGCGCCGGTTCGATCGCCGTCACCGCCGCCCACACGACACCGGGCGGCAGCTGACCCCAATCGCGCGTCGTCTTATAGGGCTGCGGGAGATCGTTGCGCGGCGACTGCTGCTGCGCGCTCAGCGCGACGGCCAGCAGGATTGTCGCTGCCCCCATCGTGATCGTCCCTCGCACCATCTCGTCCTCCGGGCTCACACCGCAGGCCCGGAGTGTACCGCCGGCCCACGACATGGGGCAAAGAGATTTCGTGCTCCTTCGTGGTACAAAAACACGATGCGTCCGGCATGTCTCTGATCGTCGCAATCCTGTTGCTCCTCGTCGTCTCGAGGGTGGCCGCCGAAATCGCTGAGCGTGTCCACCAGCCCGCGATGATTGGCGAGATCGTCGCGGGGCTCATTCTCGGCCCCACTGTGTTCGGCCTCATTCGCGAGTCGCCCGAGCTCACAGCCATCGCGGATATCGGGTTGTTGATGCTGGTGCTGCTCGCAGGCATGGAGATCGAGCTCAGGCAACTTGTCGATGCCTTCATGGGTCGCAATCTGTGGATCTCCGTGGTGGGCTTCGTCGTGCCGCTGGCGCTTGGCATCGCCACGGGTATCGTCATGGGACTCGATGCCAATCGAACGTTGTTCGTTGGGCTGTGCATCGCAATTACGGCACTCCCGGTGAGCATTCGGATCCTCATGGACATCGGGCGGCTTCAAACCAAGATCGGTCAGCGCATCATCGGCGCCGCCATCGCCAACGACGTCCTCGCCCTCCTCCTCCTTGGCGTCATCGTCAACGCGAATGCGAAAGGCGTCGCCTGGCACGAGGTGCTCGCATCTTCAGGCATGCCGACGGTGAAAGTCCTCGTCTTCATGGGCGCCGTTCTCCTGGCAGGACAGGTGCTCAACAAGGCGGCGGCCATGGCGCATCTCGACCGGCTGAGGGAGAGACTCGCGACCAGATTGCGAGTGAAGGAGCCGGTCTTCGCGGCGACCTTGCTGTTCGTGATTGTGTTCGCGGCGCTGGCCGAACTGCTCGGCCTTCATTTCGTCGTGGGCGCGTTCTTCGGCGCAGTCCTGCTGAACCACGATCTGCTGGGACAGCAGCAGTTCGAGCAGGCGCGGCGGACTGCATCGGCCGTGAGCATGGGGTTCCTGTCGCCGCTTTTCTTCGCCTCGATTGGGCTCGCGTTCGATCGATCCGGGCTGAGTGATGTCTGGCTGACGATGATGGTGATCGTGGCTGCATTCGTGGGAAAGATCCTGGCCGGACGCGTCGGCGGATGGCTCGCTGGCATGCGGCCAGCAGAGAGCTGGGCGCTCGGGTATGGACTGAACGGCCGCGGCATCATGGAACTCGTCGTCGCGCGCATCGGCCTGAGCAGCGGGTTGATCGGATCGGGGTTGTTCTCCGTGCTCGTGTTGATGGGCATGATTACGACGATCGTCACACCCACGCTGCTCAAGCGTGCGTTCGAAGCCGCCGATCGAGAGCAGGCGCAGAATCGGCCTCGATCGACGGCTTCGATCTGACTTCTACTTCTTTCCTTCGCCGATCTCGAGACGCCGCCCTCTCGACGTCGACGCCGGCGGCACCGGCATCGTGATTTCGAGGACGCCGTCACGGAAGTTCGCCTTGGCCTGTTCGCTGATCGCGCCTTCGGGTAACGGAATCACACGCCAGAAGGTGCCGTAGCTGCGTTCGCTACGGTACAGGCCCTCACGCTCCTCCTCGTGTTCTCGTTTGCGCTCGCCGTGTATCGTGATGGCCTCGTCGGTGACCTCGACCGACACCTCGTCTCTCTTCAACCCCGGAAGGTCTGCCTTGATGACCAGCTCATTGTTCTTCTGAAAGACTTCAACATCGGGGGCCCACGACTCGGCGCCGAGCTCCCTGTGGCCCAACGACCACCGTCGTCCGAGCCCGAAACCGTCGAACATGCGATCCACCTCGTCCGCCAGACGCTGCATGGCCTGGAACGGATTGCTGCTCCACTGGCTTGGGCGACTCAGTCCCAGCTGACGTTCCTCCCGCGGTCCTTGCTTATCAGCCATGTCGTACCCTCCTTTTCTTCTGAGCCGTTGGAGGTTCAATTCTTATGTGTGCAAACGACAGCCCAGCATGGCGTGGCCGAATGGTTGCTTGTTTTTGGAGGTTCAGATGATCCGCAAGCTCGAGTCTGGCAAGTACCGCTTGTATTCACGAAAGGCAGACCCGCGTACTGGAAGACGACGCAACCTCGGCACGTTCACTACCAGGGCCGCGGCCGAGAAGCACGAGCGCGAAGTTCAGGGATTCAAGCGGCGAGGGTGAATACATCGCAGGAAGCGAGGTGATAACGTCATCGAGCGCGATGAACGATGAGTCCAGGCGCGTCCAGCGCGTGTACCTCATCTTGCTGTTGCTCCACACGCTGGCGGCGTCGTTTATCTGGGGTATCAACACGCTCTTTCTGCTCGATGCTGGTTTGAGCAACGCGCAGGCATTTGCGGCCAACGCGTTCTTCACGGGAGGTCTTGTCCTCTTCGAGATCCCAACCGGTGTGACCGCGGACGTTCGCGGCCGCCGCTTCTCATATCTCCTTGGAACGCTGACGCTCACCCTGTCGACCTTTCTCTATCTTCTGATGTGGCGCATCACCGCGCCGTTCTGGGCTTGGGCGCTTTCGTCAATGCTCCTCGGCCTCGGCTTCACGTTTTTCTCCGGTGCCGTTCAGGCCTGGCTCGTCGACGCGCTGACGGCAAGCGGATTCAAAGGCCATCTCGACGCCGTCTTTGCGAAAGGCGAGATCGTAGAGGGCGTTGCCATGCTGACGGGATCGGTCGCGGGCGGCTATCTGGCTCAGGCGACGAACCTCGCCGTCCCGTATGTCATCCGCGTCATCGTGCTGGCGCTGACGTTCGTCTTCGCGTTTCTGCTGATGCACGACATCGGCTTCACGCCGAAGAACGCCGAAAGCCCCCTTCGAGAAGTGAAGAAAGTATTGGCGGGCTCCATCGCGTATGGGCTGGGATATGCGCCCGTCCGATGGGTCATGCTGGCCAGCGCATTCACCGATGGCGTATCGATTTGCCTTCTATGCGATGCAGCCTTACTTGCTGCAACTGTACGGGGACCCGAATGCGTACGGGATCGCCGGCCTGGCAGCGGCCATCGTCGGTGGCGCGCAGATTGGTGGCGGTCTTCTCGTGCCGCGGCTCCGCCGCATCTTCAAACGGCGCACGTCATTGTTGCTGATGGCGACGATGATCAGCGCTGTCGTCCTCGCCGCCGTTGGTCTCATACCACGGTTCTGGAATGCGATTCTGCTGCTGGCGATATGGGGACTCGTCTTCGCGACGGTGATGCCCGTGCGTCAGGCGTTCGTCAATCAGCTGATTCCGTCGGAACAGCGTGCAACCGTGCTGTCGTTTGCAAATTGCTAATGGAGCGTGGAGACGAACGATCGGCCGGCGCGTGCTTCCTGCACGGCGACGTTCAGATCGGAGACCAAGCGAAGCTTCACGACGTAACCGGTGGCGCCGGCCTGCCTGGCGGCGACGACGAACTCTTCGTCGTCGTGGACTGTAAGGAATACGACGGCCGCTGTGAGGCCTGCGTCGCGAAGATTGGCGGCAACCTCCAGACCCGTCATACCCGGCATCGAAATGTCGAGGACGATAACGTCAGGCCGCAACGCCTTTGCGGCGTCGATAGCGGCCGTTCCGTCTTTCACTGCCCCGACAATCACACAATTCCGGGACAGCACGGCGGACGCGCGGGCGAGCATCGCGTCACTATCGTCTACGAGCAGGACGCGCGCCGGTTGCGATGACGTGGTGGTACTCACGTGCAGATCCGGTCGCAGTAAAGCATTCATCGTGCCAATAGCAGGGTGTGAAAACGGTATGACTTAAGGGGTTAAACGGCGGAGATATCCGTGTTATTCACGATGGACAACGGGACTCGCACCTCTAGCGCGGTCCCCGCGCCAGGCCGTGATCGAATCTCGACCGTGCCCCCGACGGCCTCCAGGCGCTCGGCGATGCTGATGAGCCCGAGTCCTTTGCCCATCGACGCGTTGACGTCGAATCCGACCCCATCGTCACTGATCGTCAGCGTGAGTTCTTTCGCCGAGCTACCGAGGTGCACTCGTATGGCGCGCGCGTGACTGTATTTCAGCGCATTGTGGAGCGCTTCCTGGACGACTCGGAACACGCACAACGTGACGTCCGGTGGAAGCGTTTTGGGTACTTCGTCGTGGGTGAAAGTAATAGGGATGTCAGGCTGTGTCAGCTCACGTTGCAGATCGCGAAGTGCCGCAACCAGGCCGATCAACCGTAGTTTGGTCGGATGTAGACGATGTGACAGGTCGCGCACGCTCCTGATGATGTGTTCGACGCGGGACATCGCCTCTTCGGCAAGCGTTTTCGCCTGCCCGTCGCCACGCAGCAGGGCGAGATCGATGACAAGGAGGGACATTTGCTGCGTGATGTCGTCGTGCAGCTCGCGCGCGATGCGCGCTCGTTCCGTCTCCTGCGCGTGAAGGATGCGCACTCCGAGGTCGCGAATACGGTCGTAACTCGAGCGCAACTCTGATTGACTCGCCTGCAGTCCTGTTTCTGCGCGTCGCCGTCGCATCCGCTGAATGAGCAGCCCCGCAATCAGGCCAGACTGCACCAGCAGTACACCGACCGCGCCAAGGATGTACAGCCTGTATCGATCCCAGACAGAGGGCTCCTTAAAGCTGATCGTCACCCCGGCAGGGACGCGCGATTCAGGTATCTTCCATCGTTGTAACTGCCGCCAGTCGACCTGCCTGACGTTGAGATCGCGCGACGAGATCGGAATGCTGTCGGCGCGCTCTCCGCCCAACACTCTGAGGGCGAGTTCTCCGATTGCCTGCGTCTCGACGGTCTGGCTTTTGAGGTTGCCTCCAACAATGCCGTGATCGATCGTCGAATCCACCCAGCTGTAGACGGGAGAATTCGAGACGGCGGCCACACGGTCCAGATACTCCAACGGGTGGAAATTCTTTCCTGTCCCATCATTGCTGACGAACAGGTAATAGACCATCGAATGTGCGGGCAGGGTCGCCAGTCGCGATTCGAGCTCTGAGGTTGGGAGACCCGTCAGGTGCGTGATCGAGAGTCGAGGTTCGAACGACTGCAACTGTGTCCGCATCGCCTCGAGCAACTGAGCGGCACCCTGAGTTCCGCTGACAACGAAGACGTGCTGCAGGTCCGGTTGCAGCACCGTCGCGAGTTCAACCGTGCCACGCATATCGACGTGAGACAGTATTCCCGTGGAGTTCGCAACGCGCTGCGTCTCGGGAAAAGCTGTGAAATACACGATCGGTGTTTCGGGAAAGAACTCCGCGCGATTCGTGGCGACGAAATCCAGAGCGACCTCGTCCATCGCGATGACGATGTCGAACCGGCGCCCTTGATACTTGACTTGAACGAAATCATGGAAGCCGGCCCGGTACGTCGGATTGGGAAATCTCACTCGATCGATGTATTCCGAGTAGTAGTCGACTTCGTTGTTCAGTCCCTTATCGAGAAT
>Ga0068859_100005074_pt1 | contig 13372 bp, 11 predicted proteins | sample KBSSwiS22_FD_66585 | JGI IMG/M metagenome (GOLD analysis project Ga0068859, IMG submission 66585) | Switchgrass rhizosphere microbial communities from Kellogg Biological Station, Michigan, USA - KBS Switchgrass S2-2 | ecosystem: Host-associated > Plants > Roots > Rhizosphere > Soil ... | reverse complement strand
ACTCGGGCGTGCGCCCGGCCGTGAACGTCGGCCTCTCGGTGAGTCGCGTCGGCGGCAACGCGCAGATCAAGGCGATGAAACAGGTCGCCGGAACGCTGCGCTTGTCGATGGCGCAGTACCGCGAGCTCGCCGCGTTCGCGCAATTCGGGTCCGACCTGGACAAGGCGACCCAGGATCAGCTCTCGCGTGGACAGCTCCTGGTGGAAGTGCTGAAGCAGGCACAGTACGCGCCACTGTCCGTCGAGCGGCAGGTTTTTGTCATCTATGCCGGAGCCAACGGATTCCTCGATTCGGTGGACGTGACGGACATCCGCAAGTTCGAAGCCGACATGAACAAATATCTGGACGTCCACCACAAAGAGCTGCTGGTCGATATCGCGACCAAACAAGCCTTGGACGACGACATCAAGGCCCGAATCGGGAAGGCGCTCACGGAGTTCAAGGCCGAGTTCGCGGCGCAGCGGGTCGCAGCGAAGTAGTCCGATGGCAAAGACGCACGATCTCAAGCGGCGCATCCGCTCGATCAAGAACACCATGCAGGTGACCAAGGCCATGAAGATGGTCTCGGCCGCCAGGCTGCGGCGGGCTCAAGACCGAATTCTGGCGACTCGCCCCTTCGCCATGACCATGGGCAAGGTGCTGACGTCCCTCGCCGCGCGAGCGAACCCCGAGCGGCACCCGCTTCTCGTCCAGCGTCCGGTGAAGAGGATCGAGCTGGTCCTCGTCACCTCGGACCGCGGTCTGTGCGGGTCGTTCAACGCGAACGCGATCAAGACAGCCACGGCGTTCCTCTTGGACAAGGGGCACTCCTCGGTCAACGTCATGACGGTCGGCCGTCGCGGGCGCGACTTCGTCCGCAGGCGGAAGCTCAAGATCACCGCCGAATGGATCGACGTCTTCCGCACCCTCGACTTCAACACCGCGGCTTCCATCGGCGACGACCTCATCGACCGTTATGTCCGCGAGGAGATCGACGCGGTCTTCGTCGTTTACAACGAATTCAAGAGCGTCGTCTCTCAGCGGCCGGTGGTGGATCAAATCCTCCCGATTCCGCGGGCGGAGCTGACCGCGGCGGGAGAAGGCGAGGACTACATCTACGAGCCTGATCCCGAGAGCCTTTTCGAAGCGATCCTCCCCGCCTACGTACGGAGCCAGATTTGGCGCGCGCTCCTGGAATCTGCCGCTGCCGAGCACGCGGCGCGAATGACCGCGATGGACTCAGCTACCAAGAACGCAAAAGAGCTCACCGACGCGCTCACGCTCCATATGAACCGAGTTCGCCAAGCGTCCATCACGACCTCGATCATCGAGGTCGTCTCCGGCGCGGCCGCGCTGGAATAACGGGGAAAGGCATGATGAAGGTCGGCAAAGTCGTTCAGGTCATCGGTCCGGTCGTCGACGTCGAGTTCGATGAGGGCCATCTCCCGGCGATCTACAACGCGGTGCGTATCGTCGATGCGGGCACCGAGACCGGCATACCGGTCGACGTCATCTGTGAGGTGCAACAGCACCTCGGCGAAAACCGCGTCCGCACCGTTGCGATGGAGCCCACCGACGGCATGGTGCGCGGCATGCGCGCGGAAGACGCCGGGGAGGCGATCACCGTGCCCGTCGGCGAAGCGACTCTCGGGCGCGTCATCAACGTCGTCGGCAAGGCCGTGGACAAGCTGGGCGACATCGAGGTGAAAGAACGTTGGCCGATCCACCGCGAGGCTCCGAGCTTCGAGGATCAGTCCACGAAGGTCGAGATGTTCGAGACCGGAATCAAGGTCATCGACCTGCTCGAGCCCTACATGAAGGGGGGCAAGACCGGCCTCTTCGGCGGCGCGGGCGTCGGCAAGACCGTGCTCATCATGGAGCTCATCAACAACGTCGCGCTCAAGCACGGGGGCTACTCCGTCTTCGCCGGTGTCGGCGAGCGCACCCGGGAAGGGAACGACCTCTGGCTCGAGATGCAGGAATCGGGCGTCGTCAACGTGCAGGACTTCAAGAAGAGCAAGGTCGCCCTGGTCTACGGCCAGATGACCGAGCCGCCGGGGGCCCGCCTGCGCGTCGCGCTCACGGGGCTGACGGTGGCCGAGTACTTCCGGGACGTCCAGAATCAGGACGTGCTCCTCTTCATCGACAACATTTTTCGATTCACCCAGGCCGGATCCGAGGTCTCCGCGCTGCTCGGCCGCATGCCGTCCGCGGTCGGCTACCAGCCCACTTTGTCCACCGAGATGGGGGAGATGCAGGAGCGGATCACCTCGACGACGAAAGGGTCGATCACGTCCGTCCAAGCGGTTTACGTCCCCGCCGACGATTACACCGATCCGGCGCCCGCGACGACCTTCGCGCACCTCGACGCTTCGACCAACCTCTCGCGTCAAATTGCGGAGCTGGGAATCTACCCCGCCGTCGATCCGCTGGCCTCGACGTCCCGCATCCTCGATCCGCGCATCGTCGGAGAGGAGCACTACGCGGTCGCGCGCCAGGTACAGGGTGTCCTCCAGCGCTACAAGGACCTGCAAGACCTGATCGCGATCCTCGGCATGGACGAGCTTTCGGAGGACGACAAGCTCACCGTCTCCCGCGCACGCAAGATCCAGCGGTTCTTCTCGCAGCCGTTCTACGTCGCCGAGCAGTTCACCGGGTACAAGGGCAAGTACGTCAAGATCGAGGACACGATCAAGGGCTTTAAGGAGATCGTGGACGGCAAGTGCGACGACATGCCCGAGCAAGCATTCTTGTACGTGGGCACGCTCGACGAAGCGCGTGAGGCCGCCGAGAAGATGAAGGCGACGGCGTGAACGAGGCGATTCAGCTGGAGATCGTCACCCAGGAGCGCCGCCTGCTCGCCGTCTCGGTGAGCGAGGTGGTCGTGCCGGGGATCGACGGATACTTCGGCGTCCTGCCCGGCCACGCCCCGTTTCTCACGCGGCTGGGAATCGGCGAGATTTCTTACAAGGACGCCACCGGGACGCACTTTTTCGCGGCCGCGGATGGAATCGTAGAAGTCCTTCCGAACCGCGTCACGATCCTTCCGAGCCTGTGCGAACCCGCCGGCGAGATCGACATCGAGCGCGCGCGGGAAGCCAAGCGTCGCGCCGAAGAATCCATGAAGCAGGCCGCGAAGCTGTCGGACCAAGACATGCTGATGGTCGAGCTTTCGCTGAAGAAAGCGCTCACGCGGCTCTTGGTGGCCGGCCGCATGCGCCACTAAAGGCGGGTGAGGCGGACTCTTCCGGCCGCGCTGGCGCTCGCGATTGCCGCGAGCTGCGGGAAGCCCGTTCGGGTGGGCGCAATCGTCTCGCAAAGCGGCGCGGCATCGTCGTACGGACAGCAAGTCGCGCGGGGATTCGACCTCGCCGTGCAGCAGATCAACGACGCCGGCGGTGTGGACGGGCGACCGATCCAACTGTTGTACCGAGACGATTCCACCAGCCCCGAGCTGGGGCTGACGGCCCTCCGCGAGCTCGTTGAAAACGAGCGGGTGACGACCGTGCTGGGCGCGGTGTCCTCCACGGTCACGCTGCGCCTCGCGCCCTACTGTGAAAGGCGCCACGTCATTCTCATTTCGCCCTCGGCGTCGGCGACGCAGCTCACCGGCGCGGGGGAGTACATCTTCCGCACCTACCCGTCCGACGTCCTCGAAGGGGCCTCGATGGCCGACTTCGCGCGGGATCTCGGCCTCGATCGGGTCGCGGTCCTGGCGGTGGCGAACGATTACGGCGAAGGCTTGGCGCGGGTCTTCGAAGACCGGCTGCACGCGTCGGGAGGAAGTATCGCGGCGACCGTCACGTTTCCCGAGGGAGACCAGGCGGCGATCGCGGATGCGGTGACCGCGTTGCAGGCACTTTCGCCGCGCGGCCTCTACGTCCCCGCCTACATCGGCGACCTGGCGACCGTGCTCTTGCGCTTGCGCGAATCGAAGCTTCGCCCGATCGTGCTCGGCACGTCGTCGGCGGCTCCCGACCTCATACGTAGGGCCGGACCGGCAGCCGAGAACCTGGTCTTCCCGCTGCCGAGCTTCGATCCGACCGCGGACTCCGCGGCGGTTCGCGCGTTCGTCCATGCGTTCGTCGCCCGATACTCGGCCGAGCCCGACATCTACGCCGCGCATGCCTACGACTCCGTGAATCTGCTGGCGGCAGCGGCAGCCCGGGCAAACTCGTGGGATGCCTCGAAGCTCAAGGATGCGCTCGTGCGGATCGACAACTACGAAGGGGCGACAGGACGCCTCGCGTTCGACCGCAACGGCGACGTCGTGCAGTATCCCCGCCTGTACGTGGTGCGGGACGGGCAATTCGTCGCGTACGACCGATTCGTGGAGGCGGGCGGGACGCTCCCCGTCCCCGGAAGGTAGACCTCGATGACGCCGTCTTTCGGTCGGCCTTTCCTTTCGATCGTCATCCCCGCCTACAACGAGGAACGGCGGCTGGGTGCTTCGTTGACGAAGGTTGCGGAATACCTCGACGCCGCGAGCGTCGACGCCGAGGTCCTCGTCGTCGACGACGGCTCGAAGGACAAGACGGCGGAGGTGGCGGCGAAGGCGCTCGCCGGCCGGCGCGGGCGAGTGATCGCGAACCTCGAAAACCGAGGGAAGGGGTACTCGTTTCGCCGGGGGGTGCTCGAGGCGCAAGGTCGTTTCGTCCTGATGAGCGACGCCGATCTTTCGACCCCCATCGAGGAGCACGCGAAGCTCGCGGCGGTCATCCGGAATCGCGACCTCGACGTCGTCGTCGGCTCGCGCGCGCTCGCGGGCTCCGACGTACAGGTGCGTCAGGGTTGGCTGCGCCAAACGATGGGGCGCACCTTCAACAAAGTCATCCGCATCGCGACCGGTCTTGCGTTTCGGGATACCCAGTGCGGCTTCAAGCTCATGGACCGCGAGCGCATCACGCCTTTGGTTCAAAAGATGGTCGTCGACGGCTTCGCATTCGACGTCGAGCTGCTGTTTCTCTGCTCCCGCTTCGGCCTGTCCGTCGCCGACGTTCCCGTCGTGTGGCGCAACGCCGAGGGCTCCAAGGTCTCGATCGTCGGAGATCCCCTCAAGATGATCTGGGACGTGCTGCGCATCCGCTGGCGTTTTCGCCGCGGGCTGTACAACCCCGAGACGGGAGCGGCCGGATCCCCATGAGCGCGGACCCCGCGCTGTTTCGGCTTCTCGAAGATGCGCCCGCCGCCCTTTCGCTCACCCGGGCGCTGGCCGGCGACGGTTCCCGCGCCACCGCCGTCGGCCTGACGGGCCCCGCCCGCGCGGCCGTCCTGACGGCATTGCTGAAGAAATCCAAGCGAAAGGTCCTCCTCGTCGTTCACGACGACGCGGCGCTGTCCGCATGGCAGCGGGACCTCAGGGCGATGGCCCACCTCGCCGGACGGGACCCGCGCGGCATCGTCGCGATGCCGGCTCTGGTCTGCGACCCCTACAACGACATTCCGCCTCACCCGGAGGTCGAGCGGGAGCGTGTGCGGGCGCTGGGACGTCTGGCCCGCGGGGATCTCGAAGTCCTCCTCGTTCCCGCGGCCGCGCTTCTCTCTTTTCTCCCGTCGTCCGCCGAGCTTGCCGCCACCTCCCGGGTGATCGCCGTCGGGGACGTTCTCCCGCCGGAGCGCTTCGTCCTCGATTGCCTGCGCGCGGGTTATCGGCGCGTGGACACCGTCGCCGCACCGGGCGAGATCTCGCGCCGCGGCGGGATCCTGGATGTCTTTCCTCCGGAGGCGGACGAACCAGTCCGCATCGAGCTGTTCGGCGACACGGTCGAGTCTTTACGCGCGTTCGACCCCGACCATCAGCGCTCGACCGGATCCCTCCGCAAGGCGGTGGTGGGACCGGCGACCGAAAACCCCGCGAGCGACGCCGCGGTCGGGCGCCTGGCGGATTACCTCGAAGGCGGGTTCAACCGCGCGCGGGCGGAAGACGGCACGCTCACGCAATTCCGCGCCAAGCTCGAAGCCCTGAAGTCGGCCGGCCACCTCCCGGGTTTCGAATCCATGGCCGCCTTGACCTCGGCAAATCCGGCCACGCTTTTCGAACACGCGAAAGACTTGGCGCTGATCGTCGACGAGCCGCAGCGGGTCGAAGAGCAGATCGCACGCGTGGGCTACGAGCTCCGTGTCTCCTACGAGGAGAGCGAGAACCACGCGCTCCCGCCGCCGGCGACGCTGTTCGTCCAGGACGCTTCGGCCATCGCGAAAACGCGATCTGCCGTGCTCATGTTCCAGGAGCTGGACACGGGCGAGCCGAGCCCCGGGACCGACTTGCTGCCGTGGCCCAGCCGCCGGGCCCGCACGTTTGCCGGTCGCATCGCCGAGTTCACGGCCGCCGTGTCCGCCGCCCAAGCTTCGGGCGAGCGGATCGTCTGCGTGATGCGCGCGGCCGGGAGCGCCGCGCGGCTCGCGGAGATCCTCACAAGCTACGAGCTGTCCGCCGAGATCGCCGTGGCCGGTCTCCGCGAGGGGTTCGAGCTTCCGGAGCAGAAGCTCACCCTCTATTCCGAGCGCGAGATCTTCGGCGAGGACAAACTGGCGCCCGAGCGCAAGTCGAAGGGTCGCGGTGCGTTCCTTTCGGATTTCCGGGACTTGAAGATCGGCGACTACGTGGTGCACGTGGACCACGGGGTCGCGAGGTATGCCGGGCTCGGCCGCCCCAAGGGCGGCAGCGTGAACCGGGATTTCATGATCCTGGAGTTTTCCGGGGGCGACCGGCTGTTCGTGCCCACCGACCGGCTCGACCTCGTGCAGAAGTACAGCGGCGTCGCGGGACACAAGCCGTCGCTCGACAAGCTCGGCGGCACGGGCTGGGAGAAGGTCAAAAGCCGCGTTCGGAAGTCCGTCGAGTCGATGGCGAAAGAGCTCCTGTCGCTCTACGCGCGCCGCCGGGCGGCGTCCGGGCACGCGTTCGCCCCCGACGGACCGTGGCAGGGCGAGCTGGAAGCGGCATTCCCGTTCGAGCTGACGCCCGACCAGGAGCGGGCCGTGCGCGAGGTGAAGGACGACCTCGAGCAGGACAAGCCGATGGACCGGCTCCTCGTCGGAGACGTCGGATTCGGAAAGACGGAGGTCGCCGTGCGCGCCGCGTTCAAGGCGGTGATGGACGGCAAACAGGTCGCCTTGCTGGCCCCGACGACCGTCCTCGCGGCGCAGCACTACGAGACGATCCGCGAGCGGTTCGCGCCGTTTCCCGTCAAGCTCGAGATGGTCTCGCGGTTTCGCTCCCCGGAGGACACCCAGCTCGTGCTCCGCGCGATGTCCGCCGGCGAAGTCGATCTCGTGGTCGGCACCCATCGCCTTCTTTCGAAGGACGTCGTCTTCAAGAACCTCGGCCTCTTGGTCGTCGACGAAGAGCAACGATTCGGGGTCGCGGCAAAAGAGCGGCTGAAGCAGCTTTCGATCGGAATCGACGTCCTTTCGATGACCGCAACGCCGATTCCCCGCACGCTGCAGATGTCCCTCGCGGGCGTTCGCGACCTGTCGATCATCGAGACGCCGCCGCCCGGACGCTCGGCCATCCAGACCTACCTCGTGCCGTTTCGCAAGAACGTGGTCGCGCAGGCGATCCGTCAGGAGATGCGGCGCCAGGGACAGGTCTTCTTCGTGCACAACCGCGTGGAGACGATTCCCGCCCTCGTTCGCGCGCTGGCCGAGCTCGTCCCCGAGGCGCGCGTCGTGGTCGCGCACGGCCAGATGCCGGAGCGCGAGCTCGAGCGCGTGATGCTCCGCTTCACCCACGACGAAGCCGACGTCCTGGTCACGACCACGCTCATCGAGAACGGCCTCGACATCCCTCGAGCCAACACGATCATCGTCAATCGCGCGGACCGCTTGGGGCTCGCGCAGCTCTACCAGCTTCGAGGCCGTGTCGGACGGAGCGCGCAGCACGCCTACGCCTTCTTCTTGATCCCGGGCGGTCAGACCCTCTCCGACACGGCGCGCCAGCGTCTGAAGGCGCTTCAGGAATTCTCCGAGCTGGGATCCGGCTTCCGCCTGGCCGCGGCCGATCTCGAGATCCGCGGGGCGGGGGAGTTCCTCGGATCGCGGCAGCACGGCCACATCGCGTCGCTCGGGTTCGACTTGTATTGCACCATGCTCGAGCGCGCGGTCTCGGAGCTGAAGGGGGAGCCTGTCGAAGAGCGGCCCCCCGTCTCGCTCCATCTCGCCGTCGACATCAAGCTGCCCGAAAGCTACATGCCGGACGTCGGGGACCGTCTCGCGCTCTACAAGCGGCTGTCGGCGGCGAAGGATGCCGCCGACGTGGACCGTCTTCAGACGGAGACCGAAGACCGCTGGGGCCATCTGCCTCTCGCGGGACGCAACCTGTTCGACATGGCGCGCCTGAGGCAGACCGCCGAGAGGGCCGGAGTGAAAAGCGTCGACATCGTCGAGTCGAAGCTGCAGGTGCGCTTCATGGAAAAGGCGCCTGTCGACCCACGCCGGTTGATCGATCTCGTCGCCCGTCGACGCGGCACGATGACTCCTTCCGGGATGATCACGCTGCAGGCTCCGGAAAAGCTGGGCGAGCGCATCGCTGCCGTCCGCGAGATCTTGGAGGACGCCCTCGCGTAGAATGACTCGCGATGAAGCGGGTCCTCGTGATTTCGTACTCCCAGACCGGGCAGCTGACCTCGGTCGCACGATCCGTGGCCGCTCCCTTGTGTGAACACCCCGGCGTCGAGGTCGTCTTCGAGACACTCCGGCCCATCGAGCCCTATCCGTTTCCGTGGCCGTTCCTCAGGTTTTTCGACACATTTCCCGAGACCGTCCACGGAAAGCCGGCCCCGCTTTCGCCGCTGAGCATCGGAGACGACGGGCGCTTCGATCTCGTGATCCTGGCGTACCAAGTCTGGTTCTTGTCCCCGTCCCAACCGACGATGGCTTTCCTCAAGAGCGCGGAGGCAGCCCGCCTGCTCCCGGGAAAGCCCGTTATTACCGTCATCGCGTGCCGCAACATGTGGCTCATGGCGCAAGAAACGGTGAAGCGGCGCCTTGCGGATCTTGGTGCGCATCTGATCGACAACGTCGTGCTGACCGATCGCACCCACAGCGCGGCGACGTTCGTGTCGACGCCGCTGTGGATGCTCACGGGGCGCAAAGGTCCGTTTCTGTGGGGAAGGATCCCCGCAGCGGGGATCGATCCCGTCGACGTCGCGGCCTCACGGCGGTTCGGCGTGGCGATCGCGTCCGGCCTTCAGGAACTCGACGCCGCACGCCCGAAATCGCTGCTGCGAGGCTTGGGAGCCGTGACGGTCAACGAGCGGCTCATCGCGTCCGAGAGAATCGGACAACGCAGCTTCAAGATCTGGGGACGCCTCCTCATGGGCCTCGGGCCTCCGGGCTCGCTGTTGCGCCGCGCCGTCCTTTGCCTGTACATCCTCTTCCTCGCGACGATGATCCTGACGGTGGCTCCCGTGACCGCCGTGATCAAGCGTCTCTTCACGCCGTGGATGCGCGAGCGTATCGCGCGGCAGCGCGCCTATTTCGCTCAGCCCTCAGGCGAAGCGAATGAAGCGCAGGGTCGGCTCGTTCATGTCTGACGGCGGCGTGTACATCACGGGAACGGGTGCGTACCTTCCGAACGCTCCCGTCGAAAACGACGCCATGGAGAGGATCCTGGGCCAAGTGGGAGCCAAGCCGTCCCGCGCGCGCAGGACCGTCCTTCGCAGCAACGGCATCGTGCAGCGTCATTACGCGATCGATCCCGAGTCGCTCCGGTTCAACGACACCAACGCGGGCATGACCGCCAAAGCGGTTCGCTCGCTCGAGAGCGGTGGGTCGCCTCTGCCGCGGGTGGGGTGTTTGGCCTGCGGCACTTCGATCGCGGACCAGCTCATGCCCGGCCACGCGGTGATGGTTCACGGCGAGCTCGGCTGGCCTGCGTGCGAAGTGGTCTCCACCGCGGGGGTGTGCGTCGCGGGGATGACGGCCATGAAGTACGCGATCATGGCGGTCGCCTCGCGGCATCACCGGGCGGCGGTGGCCACGGGATCCGAGCTGTCCTCGGCCAGCATGCGGGCCGAGGCGTTTTCGCCCGAGATCGACGCGCGTGTCGAAAGCCTCGAGCATCACCCCGAGCTGGCGTTCGAGAAGGACTTCCTGCGCTGGATGCTTTCGGACGGAGCCGGCGCGGTGCTTCTCGAGCGCGAGCCGCGACCGGGCGGGGTCTCCCTGCGCGTCGATTGGCTGGACATCGTCTCTTACGCGGGGGAGATGGAAACGTGCATGTACGCCGGCGCCGTGAAGCGAAGCGACGGCGGCCTGGACGGCTGGCGCTCGTTCAACGCGGACACCTGCTTCCGCGACTCGGTCATGTCCGTGAAGCAGGACGTCAAGCTTCTCCACGACGGTGTCGTCCGCTACACCGTCGAAAAGCCGATCAAAGAGGTGCTCGGTCGGCGTGAGCTATCAGCGGACGCGATCGACTTCTTCCTGCCTCATTTCTCCTCGCAGTTCTTCCGCGATCGATTGACCGCGGGCCTGCGCGCAGCCGGGCTGGACATCCCGCAGGACCGGTGGTTCACGACGATGTCGACTTGCGGCAACACGGGAGCCGCGGCCATCTACGTAATGCTCGACGCCCTTTTCCGCTCGGGCCGCATCGAGCCGGGCCATCGACTCTTGTGCTTCGTTCCCGAAAGCGGCCGCTTTTCGAGCGCGTACCTGCACCTGACCGCGGTCTAGCACATGGACGAGGACCAGGTCCCTCAGGACGCCAGCCCGACCTACGGCGGCCACCGGAAGCTCGTCTACGCGGTCGACCGCGACGGGAGCTACGTCGGCGTGCGCTCGTCCGGCTGGGACGTCGAAGCGGCTGCGACCGGCGCGGCGCTGGCGGAGATCGAGCGGGCCAAAAGCGATGCCTGGGAGCGCGCGCGCGACGGCCGGACCTCGCCGCTCGAGTACTACATGCACCTTCGGAGGATGGATCTCGCGCTGCTGTCGCAGACGACGGGCTTTTCCCGCTGGCGCATCCGCCGGCACTTCCGCCCCGAGATCCATGCGCGCCTGTCCAAACGAGTGCTCGCCCGCTATGCCGAAGCTCTCGGCATCGACGCGGAGCGTCTGACGCGTCTGGTGGAGCTGCCGTGACCTCCGGCGTCGCCTTCCAGCATCGACAGTCGGCGCACTGCGAGAGCGGCGTGATGTCCTCGATGGTGACACACGCCGGACTCCCGCTGTCCGAGCCGATGGCGTTCGGTCTTTCGTCCGCGCTCGCGTTCGCTCTCATCCCGTTCATCAAGATCTCGGGGCAGCCCCTCATCGCCTACCGGATGCCTCCCGGGGCGATCATCCGGGGGCTTCGCCGCCGCCTGGGACTGCCGCTTCGGCGCTTCACGTTCCGAGATCCCGCCGCGGGGATGGAGGCGCTCGATCGCGCGCTGAGCGACGGTCGCGTCGTCGGGCTTCAGGCTTCGGTCTACTGGCTGCCGTACTTCCCCGAGGACATGCGATTTCATTTCAACGCGCACAACCTGATCGTCTACGGCCGCGAGGGCGGTGACTACCTGGTCAGCGACCCTGTGTTCGAGCGAGCGGTGCGCTGCGAGCGCGCGGCGCTCGAGAAGGCGCGATTCGCCAGGGGGGCTCTCGCGTCGCACGGGGCGATGTACTTTCTCGAGGGGGCGGCGCCGCGCGGTATCGAGCTTCCGAGACAGATCGATCGCGCGATCCGCTCCAACCACCGCTGGATGGCCGCGGCGCCCCTGCCGTTCGTGGGGCTATCCGGGATGCGGACGTTGGGTCGAAGGATCGTGAAGCTCTCGCGCAAGCCGGAGGCCACTGGGGCCCTTCCACGCTTTCTGGCTCACATCGTGCGGATGCAAGAAGAGATCGGCACCGGAGGCGCGGGCTTCCGGTTCATGTACGGAGCGTTTCTCAAGGAAGCGGCCGCGCTGACGGGCTGGCCGGCGTTGGACGACGCGGCGAAGGCGATGACGGACGCGGGTGACACGTGGCGGCTGTTCGCGCTGCGCGCGACCAAGATGTGCAAAGGCCGAGAGCCGATGGAGGCCCGGATCCTGTGCGACGTCGTCATGCAATGCGCCGATCGCGAGGAGGCGGCTTGGAAGATGCTTCGCCGTCCGGCGTCGCGTCGATGACGACCAGGCTCCGCCGGCCGCTCGGGTCGGCGTCGACGTGAACCAGCGTCGCGGCCTCGGGCGCGGTCAGGAAGCGATGAAGGCCGTGCCCCACCTGGCTGTCGTACCATGGGAGGTCGCGACGGTAATCGAGCTCCCGGTGCGCCCCGACAGCCGCGCGTATCGACGCAAGATCGGTCGGATCGAGATGCGGCCCCCACGCGAGCGCGGCATCGCGGTAAGCGCCGCGCTCTTGGGTGAGCTCCCCGATGAGCGCGCGATGATCCGGAAACCGGCAGATGCGCCGGACAACGCCCAACGCGGGCGTCTCGGAGGGCGCGCTCGAAAGCAAGAGCCAATGGCTCGCCTCGCCGACTTGACGGTCCGCGCCGACGCCGATCCGCTCTCGATGCGCGGAAAGTGGAACTGTCGCCGCATCGATGGAGCCGACAAGGGCTGTCGTGACGCGGTCGTCCGTCATGTCCAGCGTCGCCAGGCGTAACGCGGCTTCGAACGCGCCAAAGCGGCTCGTCACGAACTGGCTCCGGCCGCGCAGGCCGAAACACTTCGCCACGTGAAAGCACGCCGAATTCCCGACGGTGTTGATGAACGTGAACGGGGCAGGGGAGCGGCCGCGCTCGCACACGTCGGCCAAGCCTTCGAGCGTGGCCTCGAGATCCCCGCGAACGGAGGTGACGTACGTCGCCGTGTCCGGCGGGAGCGTCCGTCCGTCGACACAGCGGCCGGCGCCCACCAACGCGAGCTGGACGAAGCGTCCGACCCGCCGCACGACGACGCCGGTGGACTCGTAGGCAAGAGACTTGAGCGACGGCAACTCGTCCGACGCGCTCGCGAGGTAGCTTCCGGTCGCAAGGATGTGGATGGCGCCCAAGGGATCAGCTCCGCCCGATGAGGAGCGACGTGTTGCTCCCGCCGAAGCCGAACGAGTTGAGCATGAAGCACCCGCGCGACATGGGCTGCTCGACCTGGTTCAGCGAGACGCCGCCGGTCGCCGCACGACCGCCGATGCCTGGCGTCGCGGCGAGGAACCCGCTTTCGAGGGCCCGATAAAAGAGGACCAGCTCGGTCAGGCCGGATGCTCCCAACGTATGGCCGAGGTGCGGCTTCAGCGCACAAATGGGAGGGAGCGGCGCAAAGACACTCGTGAGGCCCGCCGCTTCCGCATCGTCGTTGGCCGGGTTCGCGGTGCCATGCGCTTTCACGGCGGTGATGTCTCCCGCGGCGAGCTTCGCGCCCGTCAAGGCCTCGTGCATGACCGCGGCGATCGTGGACCCACCCGGATGGGCGGCCACCAT
>Ga0068859_100005072_pt1 | contig 13373 bp, 9 predicted proteins | sample KBSSwiS22_FD_66585 | JGI IMG/M metagenome (GOLD analysis project Ga0068859, IMG submission 66585) | Switchgrass rhizosphere microbial communities from Kellogg Biological Station, Michigan, USA - KBS Switchgrass S2-2 | ecosystem: Host-associated > Plants > Roots > Rhizosphere > Soil ... | reverse complement strand
GATAACCCGGCGCTTACACAAGAGGCAAAAGATAAACTAATGCGGTATAATTATCCCGGTAATATAAGAGAGCTAAAAGCTATGATTGAACTGGCAGTAGTGATGAGTGATGGTAAAGAGATAAAGGCCGATGATGTCAGTTATACTTCCGCTAAAGGCGACGAAACTTTTACAACAGAAGAAAAAACGCTGAGGGATTATACCTGTGATATCATAAAATATTTTCTCAAGAAATATAATAACGATGTTATTGCTACTGCAGATAAATTAAACATTGGCAAGAGCACCATATATAAAATGATCCAGCAAAAAGAACTGGTTATTTAAGTTCTTGTGCATAAACACAGCAGCTTAAAAATTACAATACCCTCATTAATTATCCTTATAAAACTTAATTATGAAAACTACATTATTTCAGCTGCAGAACGAAACCCTTGTAACAACTGAAAAAGACAATTTAGGCAACAATAAAGCGCCAGGGCTGGTGATGTGCTTTGCAGCAAAAGAAAAATTAACAGCACCCAATGTTTACGCTGTTATTAATAAGCGGTTTCCCGGTGCAGAAATTGTAATGTGCAGCACAGCGGGAGAAATATTTCAGGAATCGGTACAGGATAATACACTGATTGCAGTGGCCCTTCAATTTGATGATACTATTATTAAAACGGCGGTGGTAAATATTGCCGGGTATAAAAACAGTTATGATGCTGCCTGGGCACTGGTAAAAAAATTACCACAGCAAAACCTTGCTCACATACTGGTATTTTCTGATGGTAGCCTGGTAAATGGAAGTGAGCTGGTAAAAGGTTTAAACGATGCAGCGGAAAATAAGATACTCATCACAGGTGGCCTGGCAGGCGATGGCGCAAATTTTACATCCACACTGGTAGGGTTAAACGAACAACCTTCGCAGGGGAATATTGTGGCTATAGGATTTTATGGTGAAAAAATTACAGTTACGCACGGCTCCCGGGGAGGTTGGGATACATTTGGGCCGGAAAGAGAAGTTACTCAATCATCGGGCAATAAATTATTTGAGATAGATAATAAAAACGCACTGGAATTGTACATGCGTTACCTGGGCCCGGATGCAGATCAACTACCAGGTTCTGCTTTATTATTTCCTTTATCAGTAATTATACCGGGAAGCCCCTTACCCGTTGTACGTACCATTCTTTCCATTGATAAAGATCAGCATAGTATGACTTTTGCAGGCGATATTCCGCAAGGATCGAAAGTAAGGTTTATGAAAGCCAATTTTGATAAACTCACTGCCGCTGCTGCTAAAGCGGCGCAGCAAACTACAGTAGGAAAAAGGATTAAACCAGGTTTTTCATTACTGGTGAGTTGCGTGGGCCGTAAATTAATATTAGGAGAAAGAATTGATGAAGAAGTTGAAGCAGTGATTGATTCATTGGGTAAACAAACGCCGGTAGCGGGATTTTATTCTTATGGTGAAATATCTCCGTTCAATGAAGGCGGGGATTGCAGGCTGCATAACCAAACTATGACTATTACTTCTTTTTATGAACTTCCATAAATTATTAAAAAAACAGATCAGAAAATTGCTTCCGGAAGCATTACAACAGCATCCGGAGCTGGTTGAATTTTTTCGGGCCATTAGTAATTCCTACATAGCTTGCGAAAGAGATGCAGCACTTGCAGAGAGAGCATTTCGCATCAGTGAAGAAGAATACGTTGAGATCAACAATAAAATGCAACATGAAGTTGCAGTAAAAAGAGAATCTATTGAAAAATTAAAGGAGGCCATAGGAACAATAACAGGCGATGAAAGAAGTGATACAACTGAAGATCTGCTGGTAGTGGCAAGGTCTCTTAACGACCAGGTGAATAAAAGAAAAAAAGCGGAGGCAGATCTTAAAGCCAGCCAGGAGTTGTGGCAGTTTGCACTGGAAGGTGCCGGCGACGGGGTTTGGGAATATGATTTTGAAACCAAAGACGTTTTCTTCTCCAGGCAATATAAAAAAATGCTTGGCTACGATGACGATGAATTTAAAAATGATCCCCAGGAATGGATGAGCAGGATTCACCCGGATGATATTACAGTAATTACAGCAACCGACGAAGAATATTTTAGCAACAAGATCACCTCTCACCAAAGGGAATACAGGATAAAACATAAAAATGGGAATTATCTCTGGATACTCGACCGGGGAATGCTTATTAACTATACACTATCAGGAAAGCCTAAACGAATTATTGGTACGCATACTGATATTACTGCAAGAAAAAAAGCTGAGGACGAATACCGCCGCATTTCTGTAGTGGCCAGTGCCAATGAAAACGGGGTGGTGTTTACTGATGCGCTGGGAAAGATTTTTTGGACTAACGAAGGCTTTTCAAAAATTACAGGTTATACTAAAGAAGAAATACTGGGGCAAACCCCGCTGGAATTATGTGAAGGCCCTTTAAGTAAAAGTGAAGCATTAACCAGTATGGTGAGTGCTTTTTTTGGAGGCCGTTCATTTAATGTGGAAGTCATTCACTACCGTAAAGATAAAACCTGGTTTTGGGGAAGGGTTACCGGCCAGGCCATTACCAATGAAGAAGGAAAAGTAGAACAGTATTTTGCTATCATTGAAAACATATCTGCCGAAAAAGAAGTACAGCGTAAACTAAAACAATACGATGAAAGACTGAAGCTGGCCTTAACCAATGTGGGTGATAATTACTGGGAACATGATTTTTCAACAGGAAAAACATTTTTCTCCAACAATATTTTTGAATTTCTGGGGTATACTATGGACGAATATGCAGATACTGCTTCTTTATGGTGGGACTGTGTTCATCCTGACGATAAAAAGATGCTTACAGAAAATGATACTAATTATAAGACCGGGCTGATTGATCATCACGTTAATGAATACAGGGTATTACATAAAAACGGAAAGATAAGATGGGTGTACGACAGGGGAGTTGTTACGGAGAGAGATGAAAAAGGAAAACCACTTTTTATCATTGGCACCCACATAGATATCACTGAAAGAAAACTTTCTGAACAGGCGCTCAAAATAAATGAAGAAAAATACCGGAGTATTATTGCCAATATGAACCTGGGATTGCTTGAAGTGGATAGCAGTGAAAGCATACAGTTTGCTAACCAGAGTTTTTGTGATATGAGTGGTTATACGCTGGAGGAATTGACTGGCAAAAAAGCATCTACCCTGTTTGCAAAAGGAGAGAACCAGGAATTTTTGGACAGAAAAAATGAAATGCGCAAAAAGGGAATATCTGATGCCTACGAAATATCCATGAAAAGCAAAAGTGGTGAAACAAAATGGTGGCTGATCAGTGGTGCACCCAGGTATAATGATAATGGTGACCTGGTGGGTTCCATTGGTATTCACCTGGACATTACCCAGCAAAAAATATTGGAGCTGGAATTGATAGATGCAAGAGAACAGGCAGAATCGTCAGTTAATGCCAAGCAAACTTTTCTTGCAAACATGAGTCATGAAATAAGAACTCCTATGAATGCCATATCGGGTATGACCAATCAATTAGCTAAAACACCACTAAATAAAGACCAGCATTTTTATCTCAGCACCATTCAATCTGCTGCTGATAATTTACTCATTATCATTAACGACATTCTTGACCTTAGTAAAATTGATGCCGGGAAGTTAACGCTGGAAAAGATAGGCTTTGAACCAGCGACCGTGATGAACAGGGTAATGCAGGTGATGATGCACAGGGCAGAAGAAAAAGGATTGAAATTTACCAACTCTTACTTTGATCTGAAAACGTCACCGGTTTTATTGGGAGATCCTTACCGGCTTAACCAGGTATTGCTTAACCTGGTAAGCAATGCTATTAAATTTACCCAAAAAGGAAGCGTGGATATTGCATGCAGGGTAATTGCCGAATCAGCACTAACACAAAAACTGGAAATAGCAGTTACTGACACGGGAATTGGTATGGATAAATTATTTGCTCAAAAGTTATTTGAAAAATTTTCGCAGGAAGATAATTCAGTGATCAGGAAATATGGTGGAACAGGATTGGGAATGAGTATCAGTAAAGAATTGATTGACCTGATGCAGGGCGAAATAAAAGTAAGTAGTGAAAAAGGTAAGGGCACTTCAATTGCTATAATTGTTGATTTTGAAAAAGGTACTATTACCGATCTGCCTTTTAAAGAAATTGCAGTAACAAACACCAGTTTGATAAAAGATAAAAAAATATTGGTAACAGATGATAATGAAATGAACCAGTTGGTGGCTGCAACCATACTGCAGAATTTTGGTGCAGCAATTACAAAGGCATTTAACGGGGCAGAGGCAATAAAGAAGATCAGGGAAACTGATTTTGATATTGTGCTTATGGATATTCAAATGCCCGTAATGGATGGTATTGCCGCCACAAAAATTATACGGGAAACAATCAGCAGCACCCTTCCTGTAATTGCACTTACTGCATTTGCAATAAATGGAGATAATGCTAAGTGTATGGATGCAGGGATGAATGATTATTTATCCAAACCATTTGAAGAAGCCCAGTTGCTGAATATTGTTTCTAAATGGTTAGAGAAGTCTGCAGCAAAAGAAAAAACCGGCAACGGACCAGCAACTGAATCTTTATACAACCTGCAAAAGCTCAACGAAATTGCACGGGGCAATAAAATGTTTGTTGATAAGATGATCAATTTATTCATTGCACAAATTCCTGTTTCGGTTGAAGAAATGCAGGCGGCTTATTTGGAGAAAGATTTTGAAACATTAAGAAAAACTGCTCACCGGATAAAACCGTCGATAGATAATATGGGTATCAGTTGTTTAAGATCCGAGATCAGGGAAATAGAATCCCTTGCCCAGGAACATTCAAATTCGCATAAAATATTACCACTTTTACAACAGCTGGATATGACATTAAAAAAAGTAGTTGAAAAACTCCAGGTTCATTCTGCGGTATAATATTACATTCCACCGGAATAAAATTGCATTGCCCCCGATAAAAATTTTTATAACAGGTATGAAATTATTAATTTTGCCCCTTGGAAAGACGGGACTTAATACTAATTCAATAAAAGCCCCAAAATTTGTTCTTTACATTGCCCGATAGTATAACGGTAGTACCGCAGATTCTGATTCTGCTTGTCTTGGTTCGAATCCAGGTCGGGTAACAAAAACGGAACATTCCTTTACTGATTGACTAAAAGCCTCGCCGGTACTGATTTACAGACGGTTCGAGGCTTTTTTCATGACAGTCAAATCTACCTTAAATTAAAAAAAGAATTTCGCCCTGAAATTCAATACAGGTAAGTGTTATAACAGGTGAGTGTAATTTTAAAAATCTTTTGGTTCGAACAATAGCAAACCGGATTCGAACCGCTTATTTTTTATTGATCCTCAAATCAATAGTTTTCCCTCCTTGTTCAATCGTTATGATAGTTCAAACGCACTTGCCACCCCTTTATAAATATCTAAATTACTATGCAACATATATCATATCGTCTTGTCTCTATAATTGTATTCGGCATTTGCAGTTTTGCCGTAGCAAATAAGTATAGCAATTTTAATATAGCCATTAAACAACTGAATTAAAAAATGAAAAACATTTTACTGCTTTTTATGTGCGTAGCCATATGCACAGCAGCCTTTTCGCAGGCAACACTTAAGGGAAAATTGATAGACAGTACAGCAAAAACACCGCTGGGTTTAGCTACCGTAACTGTTTTTAAAGCATCTGATACAGCCATTATTACTTACAGGTTAAGTAACCCTGAAGGCGATTTTAAAATTCCGGGATTACCATTTGATGTGAATTGCAGGGTGGTAGTTTCGTATAGTGGGTACAGTGGGTACAGGAAAGAATTTACCGTTAAAAGCGATCAGCCTGTTTTAGATCTTGGCAATGTTTACATGTCTCCCGTTTCGGCAACAATGCAGGAAGTGGTTGTATACGCAGAACGGCCACCGGTTGTAATTAAAAAGGATACAGTTGAATTTAATGCATCTGCTTTTAAAACATTACCCAATGCATTGGTAGAAGATCTTTTAAAAAAATTACCTGGGGTACAGGTAGATAAAGACGGAAATATCATGGTTAATGGAAAACCTGTTAACAGGATATTAGTTGATGGCAAATCATTTTTTGGTGATGACCCAAAGATGGCTACCCGTAATTTGCCGTCGCAGGTGATCGATAAAGTGCAGGTAACGGATGATAAAGAAGAGATGTTGCGTAATGGAGATGATAATGCGAACAACGTAGGCAAGGTGATCAATCTTACATTAAAAAAGGGTATAAAGAAAAGCATGTTCGGTAAAGCCTATGCCGGTGGCGGTGGCGGGCCGCAGGGTGGCCGGTATGAAATGGGAGCTATAGCAAATATTTTTAGGGACACACTGCAGGTAAGTGTAATGGGCTATTCTAATAACCTTAACCGCCCCGGCTTTAGCGTAACTGATATGCGGCAAACAATGGGCATCAGCCGTTCGATAGAAACGATGGGAGGCAACTCTAACAATAACACCAATAACAGCAATTACGGTTCCTCCTTCAGCATCAATGATATCAATTTTGGAGGAGAATCGCGGAACGGCGGCATCACAAAAAGTGATGGCGTAGGCATTAACATCAACCATTCGCCCAGCAATAAACGATCTATCTACGGTCAATATTTTTATGGACGTGTTCATACAGATGTGCAAACGGAGAACAGAACTGATATCTATAAAGAAGATACCGTAATAAGTAATTTTTCAAAACAGCACTATACCGAGATCGGTAATTCGCATGTGTTTGGAGCCGGTGCCAATTTAAAGCCCGACTCTACAGTCAACCTCATCATTGGCTTAAACTATGTAATATCCGGAACCACATCTGAAAGAAATGATGCCCGAAGTGGCGTCAATAATTTTCTTGGAAACTTAAATAACGGTTTTGTAAATAATACAGGTGACCTGAAAACCAGGATGTATAGTCATAATATAATGTTTACCAAACTATCCAGAAGTAAAAAAGGGCGACGATTGAATATTACGCATTACATGGGATGGAACAAAAGAGACAGGGATGACTATACTAATGCTGACATTGCATACCAGCAGCCCGTTAGCAAAGATACCGCTTACCAGCAATTGCGTAATGAATGGGTACCAACGTGGACGGCTAACGTTGCCGGTAATTACAGCGAACCGCTGATCAAAAATTTTTTCTTCAGGTTAGGTGCACGCTACGATTATGAAAAACTGGATGACAGAGTGGGCACGTTTGCAAATAACTCCAATGACCCTATCAAAGGTTTGAGCAGCAGGTTTACCAGGGAAAGCAATAAGTATAGCGTTTCCGGAGGAATTGAATACAGGTACAAAGGTTTTACTTTTCGGCCAGGCATACGTTACCAATCGCAAAAATTTGATAACAATATTTACTCACTAAAGCAGTCAATTGTACAGGAGCAGCGTAATATTCTGCCACAGTTTGATTTTGTATATAAAAAATTATCGCTTTCGTATAACCGGGATGTAGTGTTACCCTATTACACCAACCTGGTACCGGTATTGAACAATAGCAACCCTTATATGACAAGGTTGGGCAATCCTAATCTTCAACCGGCATTACAGGACAGGGTACGTATTACTTTGAACACTTATAGCCCTAAAAGTACTTTGGGTGTATGGTCATGGTTTGAAGCCTCGCAATCGAAAAATGTGATAGTAGATAGCATTACTTTAGATCAGGGTGGTATACAAACGGTATACCCCGTAAATGCAAATGGGTATAAACGTGTTGCCACTAATTTTGGTTTGTACCAGAATAAAAGGAATGCAAAGAATTTTATGATCCCATGGAATTTTGGTACCTGGACCGAATATGTTCAAAATTATTTTTACTATAATGGAGTTCGAAGCCTGCAAAACAGGTTGAATTGTAATTTCTGGAGCGGCATTGGATTTAATTGGGATGATAAGTTGGAGCTTAACCAGGAGTACTCCTTTGGTTACCGGTTTGTAAAGAATAGCAATGCTGGTTTTGAAGATATCAAAACATTTAGCCAAACGATCGGTACAGAGGTAATAGTCCGTTATATAAAACATGTAATATTCGATACAAGATTGCGTTTGATCACGAACGATATGTTTGAAGATCCGGCATTGAAAAAGATATATCTATGGAATGCTGCAGTAAATTTCACTTTCTTTAAAGATGAAAGAGCAGTATTAAGGATAAGTGCAAATGATATATTGAACCTGGGGAAAAATGTGTACATGTCTCCTAACCAAAATACAGCATTCTTTTCTAAGGGCGATGTGCTGGCGCAGTATTTTTTGTCAACATTCACCTATAACCTAAGGCCTGCAGGCGCAAAGAAAACAGCTGCAGGTGGAAAGTGGTCTTTGTTTTAAGCGGTTGGGTGAAAAATAATTGGCCAGGGAATATCAGGAAGCCAGGTAAAATTTTCTTTGCATTCTTGCGTAGCCCAACTGAACCGCTACAGGTAAGAAAGTAATGATATGAAGTTTTTTATTCGATCAATAAATTCGCAAGCCTTTTTAAATCAGTCATAAAATGGTTCGAAATCTGTCCAACTTGGTAACACAATGTATTGAGTATATTTTTCATTATTTAACTGTTATTACAACTTTTCCTTTTGCACGACCCGTTTCCACATAGGTTATTGCTTCATTAGTTTGTTCAAATGGAAATGCTTTGTCGATAACCGGTTTTATAATTCCCGCCTCAATTAGTTTTGTGATTTCACCTAACTGTTCGCCTTGTGCTCTCATAAAAAGAAAAGAAAAATTTACACCAGCACGTTTTGCTTTTTTCCTGATACCTGCGCTCAAAAATTTCAGTATTATTTTCAAAAACCAATTTGCATTAATTGCTTGTCCAAAATCAGGATCGGGCGGGCCAGAGATAGAAATAACTTTTCCTCCGGGCTTTAATACTTTCAATGATTTTTCCAGTGTCTTTGCATCCTGGCTATTCAGCACCACATCGTAATCCTTTAGTATTGTTTCAAAATCTTCTTTTTTGTAATCAATAATAATATCTGCACCTAAACTTTTTACCAGGTCAATATTTGCAGCACTTGTTGTTGTAGCCACAGTAGCACTCAAATGTTTCGCCAACTGAATTGCAAATGTACCTACACCGCCCGAACCAGCCTGGATGAAAACTTTTTGTCCCTTTTTTAGATTTGCTTTTTCAACAAGAGCCTGCCATGCCGTTAAACCAACCAGGGGTATAGAAGCGGCTTCTTCCATAGAAAGGTTTTTAGGTTTAATAGCAGCATCATTTTCATTCACAGAAATGAATTCGGCAAAAGTACCGATCCGGTGATCTGCAGGTCTTGCATAAACAGCATCACCAACTTTGAATTTACTAACTTTTGAACCAACTTTTGTTACAACACCTGCCACATCATGCCCCAAAGTAAATGGTGTTTTATAAGGCAAGATCATTTTGAATTCGCCATTTTTGATCTTTGAATCCAAGAGGTTAACACCTGCTGCATGTACCTGAACCAAAATATCATTTTCCTTTACAACAGGATCTGCAATTAGTTTTAGTTGCAGTTTTTCTTTTTTGCCGTAGCGATTTACTATGAATGCTTTCATTTAATAAGTTTTTTATTTTTCGTTGTTATTTATTTTGCTAAAAACGATAATGCACTTTTTACAAACTCATCATGATATTGAAATATACCGCCATGACCAGCATCTTTATACATTATGATTTCCGAATTGGAAATGCGTTTACTTAAATCATGTGTATTGCTACTTGGAACCATTCTGTCATTATCACCATTTGCCACTAATACCGGTTGCTTAATTACCGATAAATCCTGTGGTGCTTGTAATCCCCAGGTATGAATAGCTTTAAGTTGTTTTTGGAAGTTACCAATTTTCATTTTTTTATCACGATCTTCTTTGCGTTCATTCAACCGGCTTAAAAATTCCTTTGCTGATCTTTTCCCATTTTCATTCCTGTTAAAAAAAAGATAGGTTTTTGCATCTTTAAAACTAAACAAGCCCCTCATAATATCTAAGTAAGTAATGCCCGTAACTTTTTTTATTCCTGTACCGCCTGCAGGCCCGGTACCTGCAAGTATAACCTTTCGCACAAGTTGTGGCTCCTGGAGTAATATTTCCTGCGAAATGAAACCGCCCAAAGAAAAGCCCACCAGGTCAACTTTTTTGTAACCTAACGCATGAATAAAAGCTCTTGCATCTGTTGCCATTGCAGCAATAGTTTTTGGCGTTTTACCTTTGGTGGCTCCTACACCACGATTGTCAAAAGCAATTATTTGATGTTGTGAAGCAATGCCATCCATAATTCTGGGATCGCAGTTATCCAATGTAGCGGCTAAGTGGTTAAGAAAGATCACTGGTACACCCGAATTATTTTCACCAAGTTTACGATAGTGGAAATCTGTGCCGCCCACATTAATAGTTTGAGTTTTTACATTTTGAAATGTCATAGTTGTAGCTTTTAGTGTATTCTTATTGGAATTATTGGTTTGAGCAATTGATGCGGTAATGATTCCTATAATCAATGAGGACATTATTAAATACTTTTTCATTTTTTATTTATGTTTTTGATAATTGCTTTTTCAAAAGTTTTGTAAGCGAAATGTTGCAGTCCAAGCATTAGAGGTGCCCCTTTACCAACAGGGTGATTGAATTTGGGGTTTTTATCTTCTACCAGTTTTACAATGGTATCAATAACAGGAGTGGGTTCGGGTGCTTTATCAAATACATCTTTTGCAAAGGCTTCAATTTTGTTACGGTAAGCTGCGTAATCAGCTATTTTACCCTCAGCCACTACAGAGCTGGTAACAATGTTGGTTTTAAAACCCATTGGTTCAACCATACTAACCTTGATATTAAATTCATTTAGTTCGAATCGCAAAGATTTGAAATAACCTTCCAGGGCGTGCTTGGAGGCTGAATAGTAAGCAGCGCCTGGAAAACTGAGTAATCCCACAATAGAACCTACTGTAATTATTTTACCAGAGCGTTGCTTTCTAAAATAGGGCAATAACTCATTGGTGAGTTTAATGGTTCCCCAAAAGTTTGTTTCCAATTGTTTTCTGCCCTGTTCAATAGAAGTTTCTTCTGCAAGTCCGGATAAATAAAAGCCTGCATTGTTTATCAATACGTCTAATTGACTGATGTGCCTGAACAACTCTTTTCCAAAAGATTGAATCGATTTATCATCAGCAATATCTAATGCCAATATCTTGAATGGCAACGACGCCTGTATTTTTTCGGGATTACGGCTTGTGCCTATTACATTGTAACCGCCTGCCTGCAGCTTGTTTGCTATTAGCAATCCAAAGCCCGATGATGCTCCTGTAACTAAAACTGTTTGTTTCATTTTTTAAATTTTTATAGTGTAAAATTTTGTGGTTATTATTTCCAATTTTATTTGTTTCATTTCGCAGAGTTTTGTACTTTTACTTGCAAAATGCAAGTGCAAGATACAACTTACTTGCAATTTGCAAGTACTTTTTTAAAATATTTTTTATGAAATCGAAAAAAAGATCAGATTGCCCTGTTAGTACTTCGCTTGATATATGGGGAGATAAATGGTCCCTGTTGATTATCAGGGATCTTATGGATGCAAAAGAGTGTACTTATGGTGACTTATTAAAATCTCCCGAAGGAATAGCCACTAATATTTTGGCCAGCCGGTTGCAAAATTTAGAGGAAAATGAACTGATTGAAAAATTAGAACACCCCGACAGTAAAGCTAAAGTGTTGTATAAATTAACCAGGAAAGGGATTGATTTAATGCCGGTAATGCTTGAAATAAGTTTATGGGCCGAAAAATATTATTCCATAGCGGCAGACAGAAAAGCAATGTTAAAAGAAGTGAAAAAAGATAAGACTGCATTTATTAAATCAGCGACTAAGCAATTGGAAAATTGAAGTAATAGTTAGTATGAATTAAGTATCGGCCCTTTGATATCGAATTTACCGGAACTTGCATTAATCCTCTAATAAGAAAGATAAAATATGAACCTGATAGAGTATATCAATACTAAAATAAAACTGAGTGCAGAAGAAAGCGCTGTAATTGACGATTACAACGTTTTACAAATGCTGTCAGACAATTTTTACCTGTTGATCTCAATGACCAGCAGATATAGGTATGCTGCACTTGCACATGACAGCACAACAAAAATCGCATCACTGCAGTTTTTGTTGCCTGTTGCATAAGTCAATTAATGTTTCATGATAAGTGCCGCCACAAGCATTTCGTTTTCCATCGTTTTGTGTTTGGCTTCATAGGCAAGCAACGATTGTTCCAACACTTTTTTAAGGTTCATTTTTACCCTGCGTTTGTTCAGTTTGATGACTACGCCTTCCACGTTTTCCTTATATATCAATTCGTTCTTATCGTTGTAGAAGTAAACAATATTGCTTTTGGGCTGATGGCCTTTGGTTTCAACCACCCAGTATCCTTTTTCAGGTACCCATTTGGGAGAACGTTGTGCTGTAACTGCGAAGGATAATAAACTGAGTGCTGCGATGATGATTGTCTTTTTCATGATGGAAAGTTTTTTTGTTTTGATTGATGATGTAAAATTATCCGTAGCAAAAGGCCTTTTTTTCGATAGTGGATGGACTGCAGGCCGAAGGCGGCATACGGTGGTTCAAGGGCAACGAACAACAATAGCAGCAGCCCGGTGCAGTTCGGCGACGAAAACGGGCGTTTGGTCTATAAAGGGATGATTTGGTTTGTCCCGTTTGCGGAATGCCGTAATTTTAAAGAACAAACTTCATCATGAAAGCCATACTGGATAACCGACTCACGCAGCATTGCATCTTCTGGTGCTTCTATGTATTGATCTACACAGGTAATTACTTAACGGGCAATGATTATATAGCGTCCGCGGTGCCCACCCTGCTATTGCTGCCGCTTCATATCGCCTTCACCTACACGCAACTCTACGTGCTGATCCCACGGTTCCTGTTGCGGCGCAGGATTGCAGCATATATTATATACACCTTACTGTTCACTCAGTTCATGTATGATGTGGACCTCATATTTTATACCTTCGTGGTGTACCCGGTAAAATTCGGGACGGCCTGCCCGAATTTTGAATGGAACTGCCTTTGGATCATTAACCGCTTTGAATTTCGTACCATCTTTTCCTTCTTCATGATCTGCGGGATGGCGGTGTCGGTAAAACTGCTGAAGAAATGGTATTATGAGAACAATCGCAACCAGAAGATTGAAAAGGAAAAACTGTCGATGGAACTCGATATGCTCAAGGCGCAGGTACACCCTCATTTTCTGTTCAATACCTTAAACAACCTGTATGCGTTAACGTTGGTTAAATCGGACAGGGCACCGTTGGCGGTATCGCACCTGGCGGATTTGTTGCGGTA
>Ga0068859_100005068_pt1 | contig 13378 bp, 13 predicted proteins | sample KBSSwiS22_FD_66585 | JGI IMG/M metagenome (GOLD analysis project Ga0068859, IMG submission 66585) | Switchgrass rhizosphere microbial communities from Kellogg Biological Station, Michigan, USA - KBS Switchgrass S2-2 | ecosystem: Host-associated > Plants > Roots > Rhizosphere > Soil ... | reverse complement strand
TGGCCGACGGCTCGGGGGTGCGCGAGGCGGCCTTCCCGCTGACCAGCCCGAACGGGATCGGCCTGTCGCCGGACCACAAGACGCTCTACGTGGCCGAGACGCCGACGGCGCGGGTCTACGCCTGGGACGTGATCGGCCCGGGCCAACTGCGCAAGCTGAAGCAGATCGACATCCCGCACGGCGGCCGCTTCCTGATCGGCTCGGCCAACTTCCAGCGCTTCGACAGCCTGGCGGTGTCGGGATCGGGCCGGGTGATCGTGGGCACGCTGACCAACGGCGGCCTGACCGAGATCTGGCCCGACGGCTCGCACACCCGCCACCATCCGCTGCCCGACGGGCATGTGACCAACATCGCGTTCGGCGGGCCGGAGCTGCGCACCGCCTTCGTGACCCTGGCGGGGACCGGCAAGCTGGTCGCCATGGACTGGGCCGAACCCGGCCACCGCCTGGAACACCAGGAGCTGCCGACGGCGTAACGCCGCCCAACCCGGAGACACACCATGACCGATCGATCCGCGGCCCTCGAGACGGCCGACTACGACGAGTTCGGATTCCTGGCGGACACGGTCGCCGAGTGGGGCGTGCCCGTGCCGCCGCTGAAGCCGCGGCGCACCGAGGTGGAGACGGCGCCGGGGCAGATGCTCAGCGCCATCGTCTGGGGCGAGGCGCCAGAGATCGTCTTCCTGCACGGCGGCGGCCAGAACGCCCACACCTGGGACACGGTGGTGCTGGCGCTGGGCAAGTCCGCCGTGGCGTTCGACGCCCCGGGGCACGGCCGCTCCTACTGGCGGGAGGACCGCGACTACGGGCCGTGGAAGAACGCCGAGGCGCAGGGGGCGGCCATCGCGAAACTGGCCCCCGACGCCAAGGCCGTGGTGGGGATGTCGCTGGGCGGGGCGACCACCATCCGCCTGGCCGCGACCCGCCCGGACCTGGTGAGGAAGGCGGTGATCATCGACGTCACCCCGCAGGTGAACGATCCGTCGCGGCAGTGGACGCGGGCGGACCGCGGCACCGTCGCCCTGATCGCCGACAGCCCCTATTACGACAGCTTCGAGGCCATGGCCGCGGCCGCCATCGCGCTCAGCCCCAACCGCTCTGCCGACGCGGTGCGCCGCGGGGTGCGCCACAACGCCAAGCGCCTGGACGACGGGCGCTGGACCTGGCGCTACGACCTGAACCGCGCGGGACGGCCGAGCTCGGACTTCATGACGCTCTGGGACGACGTCTCGGCCATCAAGGCGCCGGCGATGCTGGTGATCGGCGGGGCCTCGAAGTTCGTGCTGGAGGCGGACGCCGCGGAGATGAAGCGCCGCCTGCCCGGCCTGCGGGTCGAGACCGTGGCGGGCGCCGGCCATGCGGTGCAGAGCGACAGACCGCTGGACCTCGTGCGGCTGATCAAGGATTTCGTGTTCGACGAACGCTAGGAACAGCCAGCGTCGACCGCGCAAGACAGTTGGGAGTTCAACCAAAAGGATGACGCTCGGTCGATAGCTCGCATCGAAGCGTATAAATGCACTGAAAATTAGAATGAATTAAATTCGCGTCCTGCGCGCTGCACAATTAACGTGTTTCTTAATTGAAAAGAGCCGCGATTTTGAGCTTTCTGTATATGTGATTTGTCTGGAGGGGGCGAAGTTTGTCCCGGTGTTGCGCGTCATCCACTGCTTTCCTCGTGCCCGAACCGGCGCGGACATGACCCCCGAAGAGATCAATGTCGGGATCGGACGCAAGATCCGTCAGCGTCGGACGGAGTTGCGGCTGACGCTCGCCCAGGTCGGGGCAAAGTGCGGCGTGTCGCTGCAGATGATCCACAAATACGAGATCGGGTTGAGCGTCATTCCCGCCCACATGGTCTGGCGCCTGTCGCAGTGCCTCGACGTGCCGATCGGCTACTTCTTTTCGGACCTGCCTCAGATCCGGGCTCTGCAGAGGGCCTGAGCCGGCGCTTCACGGCGATGCGCGACGCCGCTGGACATTCCGTAGATCCGGAAAAATTCTGCTGTCAGTTGAAAGAATTGCGGGTCCGGAACGGCCCAGGCGCGAGCACATTTCCTTAGTGTCCTTCGGGACTTGGCGTGGCGGTGACTGCGAACGTCCCGCGCAGCGCTTCCACGCCAAAAAGCCAGAGCTGTCCGGAGTGAGCGTCGCGTGCCCGCCTATCACACCTATCTCCATCGCGCCGACCTGCGCATCAAATCGGAAGGGCGCGGTCCGCGCCTGTTGCTGAGCTATTCCCACTATCGGCTGTGGCGGACCTGGTGGTTCGTCTGGCGCTGGGAGGCCACTTACCGCGACGACACGAACGCGAGCGGCCTGGCGCTGGGAAAGGCCGCCGCGAGACGGGCGGCGCGCACCTGGCTGCGCAACGTCAAGCAGCCGGCGTCCGAGGATGCGGCGGCCGACGCCTTGCAGGTCGAAAGCGTTCACGACGCCGCCCGAGCCTGATCTCTAGGGCATGTTTGGTTCAAGTCGAACCAAACATGCTCCGTAAATCTTTGAAATTAGAGCGTGACGGGCGCCGAAACCGCACACACTTTCGGCTGTCACGCTCTATTCGACCCAGAGCCCGCGTTCCCGATGCCAGTCCTCGATGGACTGCGTCGGGTAAAGGTCGAACTGCGCATCGCCGGGGCCGACCTGCGGCTCCACCCACGCCGGCTTGAACCGCAGCATCAGGTGGACCGAGTCCGGCGGGACCGGCAGATCGCTGTCGATGGCCGAGGCGAAGGGATGCACCAGCTCCGGCCACTCCGGCGAGAAGAGCCACAGCGCCGTCCCGCAGCGGGAGCAGAAGTTCCGTTCCGCCGTCGAGAGCGCGCAGGTCCCGTCCTCCCCGAGGATCTCGGCGCGGAAGATGCGGATCAGGCCCTCCGGGTCGTGGATGTCGAGCGTGCGGGCGTCGGCCGACAGGTTGATGGCGTAGCCGCCGCCACCGGCGGTCTTGCGGCAGATCGAGCAATAGCAGCGCTGGTAAGGCTGCGGCGCATGGCTGGCGCAGGCGAACGCGACCGCGCCGCAGCGGCAGGAACCTTCGAGGGTGACCGGCATCGGGATCGTCTCCGGGGCGATGACGCAGATAACGCCCTGCAAGAGCCGGCAGGCCCAAACGAAAACAGCCGGCCCGAGGGCCGGCCGTCTCGCAACTCCGGCCGATCGCCTCAGGCCGCCTTGGCGAATTCCGGCCGCGGCAGGCGGAACAGGCGCGCGGCGTTGCCGCCGATGATGTCGGCCTTTTCCTGCTCGGTGATGTCGATGCCCTCGAACAGGGTGTCGATGACCTTGCGGGAGTGCGGGAAGGTGCCCTCGTGGTGCGGGTAGTCTGACCCCCACAAGAGCGCCCGCGTGCCCGTCACCGAGCGCGACATGATGCAGGCCCGGTCGTACTGGAAGGAGGCGGAGACCTGGCGCTTGACGATCTCGCCGGGCGTGACCGACAGCTTCGGGCGCACGAACATGTGGTGGGCGGCGTAGACCTCGTCCATCCGCTCGGAGAGGCCCGCCAGCCAGCTCGCGCCGGACTCGATCACCGCGATCTGCGAGCTCGGGAAGCGGTCGAGGACGCCGCCGCCGACCAGGTACATCAGGCTGCGCTGAGCGTCGCACATCTGGATCGTGTAGTTGATCACCGCCCCGCCCGGCCCCTTCGCCGCGCGGACGTCCGGGCGGCCGGTGCCGGTATGCAGCACGAAGACGATCCCGGTCTGCTCGGCAGCCTCGAACACCGGGTCCCAGGCCTCGTCGTTGTATTCCGGCACGCCGGGGGGAATGAGGCTGGGCAGCATGGCCGAGGTGAAGCCCAGGGCCGCGATCCGCTTCATCTCGGACACGGTGTTCTTGAAGTCGCGGACCGGCAGGATCCCGCAGCGGATGAACTTGTCGAGGTGGCCGGAGAAGAAGCCGTTGTTCCAGTTGTTGTAGACCTGGGTGGTGGCCAGCTCGGCCTCAGGGTTTTCGATGAGGAAGGTCCACAGGCCCGAGCTCGGGAAGACGATCTCGGCGTCGACGCCTTCCGCCTCCATATCGACCAGGCGGCCCTCGATGTTGTTGGCGCCCAGGCGGTTGGCGCGGCCGAAGGTTTCCTCGCCCTCTTTGGGCGGCGCCATCTTGGCCAGCGGGATCTTGTTGATCACCGTGTCGCCAGACAGGGTGACCATATAGCCGTCCTGCATTTCGGAGCGGACGCCGAACTTCTGCAGGGATGGGGGCAAGCCGTCGGTAAGCAGGCCGCGCGGCTCGACGATGTGGCCGTCGGCGCTGAAAACGAACCTGGACATAGGTTTTTTCTCCACGTGCGAATTGGGCTCTTAAATCAATGCGGGAAGGCGGCGGGACATTATCCGCCGCCCGGATCGTTCAATGTTTTCCATATGGACCGCGCAGGCGCGCGCCGCCAGCCCCGAGATGGCCGCGAGCCGGCCGTTCCGGGCCCTGGACCCCAAAGCGTCCCAGGGATTCGCGTCGTGGCGCGGCGTCAGGCGCCCAGCAGGGATGCGACCCGGACGACCGCCCAGACCGCGAACGGCGTGAGAATTGTCGCCACCGCCAACAACGCAGACCACCCCATCAGACTGGGCTTGAACCAGGCGCCCTCCGACCTGGGGTCTCCAACTTCTCCGAACAACATGCGCCCCTCCCGGGCCAGGCGAGACTTCGCCCCTCAACCATCGTTTGCGGCTCCGGATTCAGGTCCGTCGCTCGTTCCAGGCCTGGCGCGGTCGTTCAAGCAGCGCGACCGCGCAAACCAATTGCTCGCCATGTTCTCGCAGAAATGTCGTCAAGTCGACACGTTTGTGATTTTGTCGCAGCCCTATCTCAAAGGTTCAGGCGATAGACCTTGCAGGCCGTACCTTTGAACAGCGCGGTTTTCTCGTCAGCGGAGAAACCAGCGGCGAGCCGTTTGAAGACATTCCACAACGTAGCGTAGCTGCAACTGCCGAAATCAACCGGGAAATTGCTTTCGAACATGCAACGGTCGGGACCGAATGCTTCGATGCAGGTTTCGATATAGGGTTTCCATTCCGCCGCCAGGATCTCGGAGCTGGCCGCGGGCTGGGACATGAAACTCTCGAAGCCCGGGAAGGACATGGCCAGGCCGCCCAGCTTGACGGCGACGTTCGGCGATTGAGCGAGGGCCCGGATGTTGTCGCGCCAGAGGGGGAAGCGCTCCTCCCGGCGGCCCGTGTAGACGCCGACGCCCAGCGGCGTGCCGACGTGATCGAGGATGATCTGGGTGTCCGGGAAGGCGCGGGCCAGGTCGACGACGTCGCCGAGCTGGGGCTCGAACAGCCAGGCGTCGAAGGAGAGGCCCAGCGGGGCCAGGGCGGCGAACCCCTGGCGGAACTTGTCGGCGCGGTAGACCCCCGCCCCCAGCCGCCAGCGCCCGCCGATCACGTCGGGGTCGGCGTCGTAGGGCGCGGTCTGGCGGATGCCGCGGAACCGGCCGCCGCCGGCGGCGAGGTGAGCCTCCAGGGTTTCGGCGGCGCGCTCGCCCTGGTTGAACAGGTCCGCGTGGCCGACGATGCCGGCCGCCACCTTCGTCGGCCCGTAGCCGCCGCTGGCGGTCATGGCCGCCACGCCCCTGACGAATTCGGTCTCGCCCACCGGACGCAGGAGCTCCGGCCCGTCGGCGCGGTACATGGAGCCACATTCCAGATAGACCGTGGCCTGGATGTTGTGGCCGCTCCCCAGGTCCGCCACAAGCTCGTCCAGCAGGTAGCGGGGCTTGAGCCGTGTGGCGTTCTCGAAGGCGTAGCGGGGCGGCGGCGGGCCGGGCGGCGGCGGCGGGCGGTCCCACAGGTGATGGTGCGGGTCGACGATCGGCAGGTCGGGCTCCAGGATCGTTTCCACCATGGACTCCGTTTGGGGCATCGGGATCTCGTTGGTTGAGGACGGCATGGCTGTGACCGCGCGAGGCGCAACCTTCCCTTCCACGATGTTGGCCCTGCTGGCCGCGGTTGTCGCCTGCGAATTGGCCCTTGCGGAGCCGCGACCGGCCACGCTGACCGAGCCCGCGGTGCGGGACTTCATGACCCGCCAGGAAGCCGCCTGGAACGCCCGCGACGCGCGGACCTACTTCGCCTTCTTCACGCCCGGGGCGACCTTCGTGGAGGAGGCGCGCACCAACACCGGCGGCGTCGTGCGCTACGGCTCCAGCACGCTGGCGCAGGCGCGGCGGCAGGCGGCGCGGTTCTTCGCAGGCGCGAAGGCCCAGGACCGCACGGTGGTGACGCGCATCGAGATCGCCGCGGACGGCCGCAGCGCCCGCGTGTTCGGCCGCAAGGTCACCGCCACGGCCGGCGGAGCGCGCAACCGTTGCGCCGAGACGACCCAGACCCTGGCGGCGACGTCGGGCCGGATCCTGTCGCAGGGCGAGACCTCGACGGCCATCCGCTGCCGCGACGCCGGGCGCTGAGCGGGGGCTCGCCTCCGCAACGGCGTTGCTGCAAGACTGCGGCGGAAAGCGCCCCTGGGGGAGACCATGAGCCCGACGAACCTGACGCCCGAATTGCCCGCGTTCCACGCCGCGACCCGGGGCGACGCGATCGCCCTGCAGCTCGACGCGCGCACGATGACCTACGCCGAGCTGCACGCCCGGACGCAGTCGGCGGCGGCGATGATGATCGACCTGGGGGTCAAGCCGGGCGACCGGGTGGTGTGGATCGGCCGCACGAGCCTGGCCTTCTTCGAGGTGTTCCTGGGCGCGGCGCTGGTCCGGGCGTGCCTGACGCCGATCAACACGCGCCTGGCGCCGCCCGAGATCGGCTTCATCCTGGACGACAGCAGCGCGACCGTGGTGTTCGCCACGGGCCAGTACCTGGAGATGGTCGAGGGCCTGGCCAAGGAGATCGAGCGCCCGCTGAAGCTGGTGGCCGTGGACGGGGCGCGGGCGGGCTTCGCCGACTACGCGGCGCTGATGCGCGCGAGCCCGCGGGCGCTGGAGCCGGTGCGCGCGCAGGACGACCTGATCCAGCTCTATACCAGCGGCACCACCGGCCGCCCGAAGGGCGTGCGCCTGACCAACGCCAACTACGCCTTCTTCATCGGGGCGGCCTCGCAGGTGGAGGGGTTCCACTTCCTGCCCGAGGACACCGCTCTCAGCGTGATGCCCCTGTTCCATGTGGCGGGCGTGAACTACTCCCTGGGCAGCCTGGCGGGGGGCGGACGCCTGGTGCTTTTGCCGGAGTTCAACCCGGGCGCGGTCCTGCGGAAGATCGAAGAGACGAAGGCCGCGCACGTCTTCCTGGTGCCGGCGATGATCCAGATGTGCCTGCAGGCGCCGGAGATCGAGACCGCCGACCTCTCCAGCCTGCGTTCGGTGAGCTACGGCGCCTCGCCGATCAGCGAAGCGGTGCTGAGCACGGCCAAGGCGCGGTTCGGCTGCGGTTTCGTGCAGTACTACGGCATGACCGAGACCACCGGCGCGGGCTCGTACCTGCCCATGGACTGCCACACCCCCGACAAGCTGCGCTCTTGCGGCCGGAACTGGCCGGGGCTGGAGATGCGCATCCAGGACGCGGCCGGAAACCCCCTGCCCATCGGCGAGATCGGGCAGATCGCCATCCGGGGTCCGGCGATCATGGCGGGGTACTGGAAACGCGACGACGCGACCCGGGAAACGGTCTCGCCGGAGGGCTGGCTGGCCACGGGCGACGCCGGATTTCGGGACGAGAACGGCTACTATTACGTTCACGACCGCGTGAAAGACATGATCGTCTCGGGGGGCGAGAACATCTATCCGGCCGAGGTCGAGAACGCGATCCACGGCTGCCCCGGCGTGGCCGACGTGGCGGTCATCGGGGTGCCCTCCGAGAAGTGGGGCGAAGAGGTCAAGGCGATGGTGGTGCCAAGCGCCGGCGCGCAGCCTTCGCCCGAGGAGATCATCGCCTGGACGCGGGGGCGGATCGCCGGTTTCAAGGCCCCCAAGTCGGTGACCTTCATCGAAGCGCTGCCGCGTAACGCTTCGGGCAAAATCTTGCGCCGCGAGCTGCGACTTCCCTATTGGGAAGGGCATGGGCGGGCGGTGGGCTAGGCCGAGCACGACGCCCGGAAAAGCAGCGCTTCGGCGTCATAAGTGATGCCAAAATGCCACGCACGGAATCTATGCCGTAAAGTCGCCCTAAACTTTAACCAGGGACCTTCAGTTAAGGACTCCGAGCGCATATTTGCGGATGTGCGGTTCCTCCTCGCCGCCCACCCGATTCCCAGGTTCAGTCGCCTTGTCGTTCGCAGACCCGCCCGTGTCCTTCGAAGACTCCGAGTCCGCAGCCGCTCCGTCGCTGTGGAGCACGCTGGTGCGCGTGATCCTGCTGAGCCTCGGTTTCCTGTTCCTGGCGGTCGGGTTCGTGGGCACGCTGCTGCCGGGACACCTGGGCATCCCGCTACTGGTGGCGGGCCTGATCCTGGTCCTGCGGACCTCGCGCCCGGCCCGGCGGCGCTTCATCCACCTGCAGCGCCGGCACCCGAACATCGTCTTCCCGATCCGCCGCCTGCTGCGGCGCGAGCCCGAGGTGGCGCCGGTGTTCTGGCAACAGATCCTGCGGACCGAGCGCATGCTCCTGCCGCATCGCTGGCGGTTCGCCGGCGGCATGCGCCGGCGGTTCTTCCGCCGCCGCCGTCGGCGTGGCGCGGACGCAGGCGCCGAGCGCGACTACAACCTGATCGCCGCCGAGTAGGACCCCGCGCAGCTCAGGCGCCGAGCACGTCCTTGGGATCAGCCTCGTAGATCAGCGGTTCGCCGCCCAGGAACCGCTTGAGGTTCTCCACGAAGGTCGCGTCGTTGCGGGTCGACTGGCCGTCGGTCTCGCCGGAGGTGTGGGCGCTGACCGCCACGCGCGGATGACGCCAGAAGGGGCTGTCGGCGGGCAAGGGCTCTGTCTCGAAGACGTCCAGCACCGCATGCTCGGGCACGCCGCGATCGAGGGCGGCCAGGAGCGCGGCTTCGTCCACCAGGCCGCCGCGTCCGACGTTGACCAGCACCGAGCCCGGCTTCATGGCCGCCAGGAACGCTGCGTCCACCATGTGACGGGTGGCGGCGGTGAGCGGGGTGCTCAACACCACCACGTCGGCCTGCGGCAGCAGGTCGGGGACCTTGTCCAGAGGCGCCAGCGCATCCGCCAGTGGATGGGGCGAGACATCTCGGCGCACGCCGGTGATGCGCGCGCCGAAGGACCTGGCCCGGGCGGCGACCCCCTGCCCGATCGCCCCGAAGCCGATGATCAGCCAGTGCGAGCCGTTGATCTCGCGGAAATGGATCCGCCGCCAATCCGACGCCGCCTGGGCGGCGCGGCGTTCAGGGCCCTTCTGGAAATGGTCGAGGACGCCGGCCAGCACATATTCGGCCATGCCGAGCGACTGGCCGTGACTGGTGGTCAGGCGCACGCCGCGCTGCACGAACTGGCCGAACATCGGATGATCGAAGCCAGCCGCCCCGCTCTGCAGCCACTTCAGCGTCGGCGACTTCAGGAGCGCAACGGAGAAGGGGCGAACCACCGGCGACAGGAACACCTCCCCGTTGGCCCAGCCCGCCTCCAGGGCGGCGTCAGGGACGGAGATGGGCGCGCCGTTCAGCGACATCTCCCCGTCCTGGGCCATCAGGACGGGCTCGAAGCCGAGCCCTTCGAGCTCATTCGCAAGACGCCGGTAGGACGGTTCGTAGATCAGGACGCGGGTCATGCGCCCCTTTAACAGAGGCGCACGGCGACCGCGATATCCCGACGCCTAAGGCTAAGGACGATCCTTACGCGGGATGGCCGCGACTTCCTCAGGCGTCAGCAGCGTCAGCTGATGGGCGATCAGCGGCGTGTAGAAGCCGGTGGTGTCCGCCACCGCCAGGTCGAGGTCGAGCGCGGAGCAGATCGAGGTCGACCCCCGCACCTTGTTGACCAGGAACGTGCCCGGGCTCTTCAGATAATGAGACCCGCCGACCAGATCGACGCGATAAATCTTATGGGAGCCGGCGTCGATGTAGATCACATTGGGGCTAGGCGAGCTCCATCCGCGCCAGGCCGAGGTGAAGAAACAGCTCGACCCCGACCGGGGTTCGGCGGCGCCGGCCGCGGTGGCGACACTGGCGAACGCCAGGGCGGCCAGGCCAGATTTGACGACTTTAGACAGGATAGACATTTCGAGCCTCATCTCGTCCCCACGGAGGAGATTGGGCCGCATCCGATGGCTGTCAAGGCGTCCGGCTCAGCTGGCGCTCGCCGCATCCGGGAGGACGTCCGCCGGGGCCTGCGCGGCGGCCTCGAGCGCCTGCTCGATGGCGGCGACCAGGGTCTCGGCCTGGATCGGCTTGGCCACCACGCCGTTCATGCCCACGGTCATGTACTCGGCGACCTGGTTCGGCATGACGTTGGCCGACAGAGCCAGGATCGGCACGGGCGCGTGGCCGGCCCCCGCCTCGAGCTGGCGGATCGCGCGGACCGCCTCGACGCCGTTCAGTTCCGGCATCTGGATGTCCATGAGGATCAGGTCGTAGCCGCCCACTGTCGCCGCCTCGACCGCCAGGCGGCCGTCGCCGACCACCGTGAGGTCGACCCCGAACGGCTCCAGCAGGGCGGACAGGATGAGCTGGTTCGTGGGGTTGTCCTCGGCCGCCAGGATGCGTAGCAACTGACCGCCGCCCGCAGCCGCGGCGGCCGGCGCCGGCGCGACCGCCAGGGGCTCGGACAGGACGCGCAGGGGCAGGTCGAACGCGAAGGCCGAGCCCTCGCCCTCGCGGCTCTCGACGCGGATCGTCCCGCCCATCAACTCCACGAGTTCGCGGCAAATCGTCAGGCCGAGGCCCGTGCCGCCGTAGCGGCGGGTCGTCGAGCCGTCGACCTGGGAGAACTTGTCGAACACCTCGGCCAGACGGTCGGCGGGGATTCCGATGCCGGTGTCGCGCACCACGATGCGCACGATGTCCGCGTCACAGGCCACCCGCACCGACACCGAACCCTCGGCGGTGAACTTCACGGCGTTGGAGCAGAGGTTGATGAGCACCTGGCGCAGGCGATGACCGTCGCCCCAGCGCGCGCCGGCCCCCGTTTCGGGTAGGTCAATGACGAAGGCCAGACCCTTCTCGGCGGCGACCGTGGCGAACGGCCCGCAGGCGCCGTTCACCACTTCGGCGAGGTCAAAGGGGTGCTCGTCGATCTCGAAGCGGCCCGCCTCGATCTTCGAGATGTCGAGGATGTCGTTGAGGATGTTGAGCAGTTCCTCGCCCGAACGGCGGATGACCTGCAGGCGTTCGCGCTGGTCGGCGCGCTCGACGTCGCGGGCCATGACCTGGGTCATGCCCAATATGCCGTTGAGCGGCGTGCGGATTTCGTGGCTCATGTTGGCCAGGAATTCGCTCTTCGCGCGGTTGGCCGCCTCGGCCTTGGCGCGGGAGAGCTCGAGGGCCTGCTCGCGCTCGCGGATGCCGCGGGCCATGGAGTTGAAGCTGGCCTGCAGGGCGGCGATCTCGTCCTCGCCCACCGCCTCGACCATCGCATCGTCGCCGCGCTCCAGCCGATGGGCGGCGTCCTGCAGATCAAGGATCGGGCGGGTGACGTTGCGGGCCAAGGCCCAGCTTCCGGCCGCGATCACCGCCAGACCTGCGGCGCCCAGGGCCAGGATCACCCACAGCAGGGTCTGGTAGGGCGCCAGCGCCCGGGTCAGCGGGTAGCGCAGCAACAGCGCCACCTGGTCGCCGGTCATGGATTTAAGCGGCTTGACCACGGCCACCGCGTCGCCGATGCGGATGACGCCCTGCCCTCCGGCGATCCCCGGGTAGGCCCTGCGGTCGAGGAACTGGGCGACGATGGCGCGTTCCTCGGGCGTCGCCAGATCAGCGCCGCCGGCGCGCCAAGCGCCCTTGGGGCCGCGGATCAGCACCAGCGGCTGCAACGGAATGGCGGAGAGCTTCTCCAGCGACTCCATCTCGTGGGCGTCCAGGCGAACGGCGAACACGACCCAGCCGTTCAGCGCCGGCGACAGAATGGGCGCGGAAACGCCCTGATAGGGCGTGCCGCCCATCATGAACCCGCCCGTGGCGCTGTCCCGGGCCATGATCTCTTCGATGAGCGCCCGGTCCGGCGTCGCGCCGTCGGAGGCCATAAGCTGACCATCGACGCCGATCACGAAGGCCGCATCGATGCCGAGGCGGTTCTTCAGGTTGCCGAGCGCCGACTGGATGGTGGCCGCGTCATGGGTCGCCACGGCGGAGCGGAATCCGAAGTCGCGGGAGAGCAGGCCCGCGCCGTTCTGCAACTCATCGGAGCGCATCGCCCAGATCCGTTCGAAGACCGTGCCGCTGGAGGCCAGCTCCTCGCGGACGATCTGCTCGGCGTTGCGGGTCACGGCCGCGTAGACCGCGCAGAGGATCGTGAACAGGATGACGACGAAGAGCGCCGAATAGAGCACGGTCAGCCGCGTGCCTAGCCGCCGGAACTTCTGCGGACTCCAGGCCAAGACGCGGCGGAGCCGTCCACTGGGAGGAGAAGCGAACATTGTTGTCGGGAGCCGAACAGCCCTGTGCGTCTCGACGCACCCCCGCGCCGCAACAAGGGTCTTCGCACAGGGGTGGATAAGGGCGGGTAAACTCGCCGGCAAATAGGGAAAAACAGTCAGCCGCGGGCGAGGAGACTTGCCGCGCTTCCCCGGCGATTGCATTAAGCGGCCATGACCCAGACCATCGACCTGACCGGCCGCAACCTCTTGATCACCGGCGCGTCTTCCGGCCTTGGCGTGGAGTTCGCCAGGGCTGCCGCGGCGGCGGGCGCGCGCCTGGCGCTGGCGGCGCGCCGCACCGACAAGCTGGCGACGCTCGCCGGCGAGATCGAGGCCAAGGGCGGCCGGGCCATCGCCATCACCATGGACGTCCAGGACGAAGCCTCGGTGATCGCGGGCTACGACCAGGCGCAGGCGGCCCTGGGCCCCATCGACAGCGTCATCTGCAACGCCGGCGTGAACAGCGAGGGCCTGGCGGTGGACATCCCCGTCGAGGAGTTCGAGCGCGTCCTGTCGATCAACACCAAGGGCGCGTTCCTTACCGCCCGCGAGGGCGCGCGGCGGATGATGGCGGCCTTCAAGCGCGAGGATCAGCGCGGCCGGATCGTCATCGTGGCCTCGATCGGCGCCCAAGTCGTGCTGCCGGGCGCGGCCGCCTACTGCGCCTCGAAGGCGGGCGTGGCCATGCTGGGCAAGGCCCTGGCGCGGGAATGGGTGAACCGGGGAATCAACGTCAACGTGGTCTGCCCCGGCTACATCGAGACCGAGCTCAACAGCGACTGGTTCGCGAGCGAAGGCGGCAAGAAGCAGCTGAGCGGCTTCCCGCGGCGGCGGCTGATGGCGGAAGCCGACCTCGACCCGGTGGTGCTCTATCTGCTGTCCGACGTGGCGCGCGCGGTCA
>Ga0068859_100005067_pt1 | contig 13378 bp, 8 predicted proteins | sample KBSSwiS22_FD_66585 | JGI IMG/M metagenome (GOLD analysis project Ga0068859, IMG submission 66585) | Switchgrass rhizosphere microbial communities from Kellogg Biological Station, Michigan, USA - KBS Switchgrass S2-2 | ecosystem: Host-associated > Plants > Roots > Rhizosphere > Soil ... | reverse complement strand
TGTGCATGCTGCCGTCGGCCTCGAACGGGTTGTCGTGGAAGTTCGTCATGTAGTTGTTGTAGAAGTCGATGGAGACCGGGCGCCGGTCGAAATATTCCTTCGACGGATATTTCGGTCCGCCCACCGCCGCAGACCCGTCTGGATTCCCATACGTCTCCACGTCGATGCCGTCGTGAAAATTGGCCACGTAGTTGTACGCGATGACGTGACCGGGGCCGTACAACTTGATGGCCAGGTACGAGGCCATCACCGGCGGGAATTTCTGCCCGTCCTTACCGTTGAACGGCGCCCAGAACGCGCCGGACCAGCCGATCACATGATCGGGATCGTCGCGGCCAATGAAGTAGTTGTCGGCAACGTAAAAGTTGCTCGACCCTGAATAGTTCGTGAAAATACCCGACCCCACATTTTCGAATCGCGATCGCTTCACGGTCAGACCCTTGGCACCCAGCAGGAACTGAGTACCGGCGAGGATGCCGTAGTCCGCGTTGCGAAATGTCAGCCCTTCGAAATAGGTGTAGTCAGCGGCACGAACATCGAACAAGGCGAAGTTGCCATTGCCATCGAAGATGGCGTCGCCGTCACCAGCGCCCTTGATCGCGATTGGCTTGTCGGCGGTGCCATCGGCCGTCAGATAGTACGTACCATCGAGCGGTTGTGTGCGATTCACGGAGGCATCGTTCGTGTACTCGTACCTGTTGTACTTGTAGAGTCCCGCATGGACGAGGATCGTGTCGCCCGGCTTCACTCTGGGTCGTCCCGCGGTGGCCCAGTCGGTCCCGGCGCACGTGTAGTTGTACGCGCACATCAATCCTTCGAACGACGGTTCCACTTTGGAGCCTTTGAAACCCGGCGGATAGACGTGATACACGGTGCCGTCCGCTGCCGGCATCGGCTCGGGCCTCGTGCGCACGGTCACCGTCTTCGATTTTTCACCGGATACACCGTCCGGGTCAGAAACGGTGAAGCGTGCCTCGTAAGCCGTGTCCGGCTCCAGGTCGAGGATGCTGCCCGCAAACATGTTCGGCGCAATCACATCGAGCTGGTCGCCCTGCTTGATGTGCTCACCCTGGAGACGCAGCAGCGGAAGGCCACTCTTCCATTGGGCATCCCCTTGCTTTCGATATGACACCTCGACCGACGCATTGCGGTTGTCATCGCCTTGGATGAACCATTCGAATCCCAGATTGATGAGCGTAGGCGGGTCGATCACGAACTCGCCCGTCTTGACACCGTTGCCCTCAGCCGCAGCCGCGACAGTGCGAGTGCTCAAATACTCACCCGACGCGGCAATGACGACGAACGCCGCGATTGCCAAGGCGATGGTCTGCATCCTCATGTCCAATCTCCAGTCCCTTAAACAGACCCTCATCACTTCGCCATCAGCGCTCCGGCCTTCGCGCACTCGCCGGCCATCGTCATGTAGCGCTGAACGGATTCCTTGCCCACGATGAGTGGGTTTGAGTCGCCCGGCTTGCGCGCCGCGAGCTTCGGCAGTGCGTCCTTGGTGCCGTCGAATGCGGTGTGATTCGACAAATAGATGTCCGCGCCCGCATCTGCGGCAATCTTCTTGAAGCGCGCCGCGCTCTCCGCGTACTGGCTGAACCAGTAGCTCTCGGGCTTGCCCACGTACTCGCCCGTTCCGCGGCCGGTGGCGTTGATCCAGTTGAACATCGTGCCGCCCCAGTACGCCACCACGTGCGTCTCACCGCGGTCCTTGACGGTAAAGATGGACGACACAGTGCCCTGCGTGTGGCCCGGTGTGTTGTAGGTCGTCACCGTCGTGTCGCCGAGCGTCACCTTCATGCCGTCGGTGCTCGCAATGTCCTTCTTCGGCTTGTACGACGGGTTCTGCTTTTCAATGTTGTCCCAGTCGGCGGGCCCCATGATGATCTGGGCACCGAGTTCCTGTAGCGTCTTCGCACCGCCGGCGTGGTCGCCGTGCCAGTGCCCGAGAATGGCGTACTTGATGTTGGCGGGATTGAGGCCTACCTTCAACAGTCCGTCGATCACCTCATCCTTGATGTTGTAGTCGAAGATCGCATCCATAAGGATGATGCCTTGCGATGTCGTGATCGCCCACGCGGAATGCTCCTTGGTGCCGAGCCAGTACACATTGTCGAACACCTTCACCGGCTCCATGTGATACGACTCGCGCGGCGGCGGGCCCGGCGGCTGCGCGCCGCGGCCGCGTCCCGCTCCCGGCGCCGGGGGATTTCCGATACGTCCGAGCGACTGGACGCAGAGCGTGTCGAACATGCCGGCCCACTGCGTGCCAGCCGCATCCTTCGCCGCCAAAATGTGCTTCTCCGGTGTGTCGCCGCCCTGGCCGACGACTGCCGCTTGCCCGAGTCCTATGCCTAGTGCCAGCGCCACCATCCCGGCCGCGAGATATCGTTCCATGCGTCCTCCTAAGCGAGACGTTGCGGGATGGATCGTAGACCGGATTGATAGGCGCGCGCCGACGAATTTGGGTGCTCCGGCGAAATGAATCTGTGTGGCACACCCTGCTATCATCCCGAGCCAAATGGAGTCATGAAGATCATGACCTCGTCCTGGTCGAGATGACGGGCGTGAACGTGTTAAGACTTGCGGAATGACGGGTGATCACAACAACTCGGAGGAACGATGACGCGAACCGGACTGCTGGCTGTCATGGCTGTGATGTTCATGGGCGCCATCCTCGCGCAGTCCAGGCAGCCGGCCGGCACCTCTCACACCGGCAAGGCGTTCCGTTTCAACAAAGTGAAAGACGGCATCTACCATGCCGTCGGCACCGGCTCGCTGGCCGTCGTAGGCAACTCCTCCTTCATCGTCAACGACAACGACGTGATTGTCGTCGACGATCACGTGTCGCCGGCCGCCGCCTGGGTGCTCCTCGAGGAAATCAAGGAGGTCACGAACAAGCCGGTGACGACGGTGATCAATACGCACTTCCACTTCGACCACGCCCACGGCAACCAGATCTTCGAGCCGAACGTGCAGATCATCGGTCACGAGTTCACGCGCCGCATGCTGCTGAACAACTCGATTGGAATGCCGCTGTACCGGAGATACGTGTCAGCGATCCCAGGGCAAATCGAGGACCTGAAAAAACGAATTGCATCCGAAGCCGACGTCGCGGCCAAAGCGAAGCTCCAGACACAGCTGGAGGTTGCCGAGAACAACCTCGCCTCGCAAAAGGAACTTCGACCGACGCCGCCGAACGTGACGCTGACGACTAAGATGACGCTCTATCGCGGCACGCGCGAGATTCAGATTCGTTTTCTCGGTCGCGGCCACACCGCCGGCGACGTCGTCGTGTTCCTGCCGAACGAGAAGGTCGTCATGACCGGCGACTTCCTCACATCCGGACTGTCGAACATGAGCGACTCCTATCCACAGGAGTGGGCGGCGTCACTCGACGAGTTAAAGAAGCTCGATTTCGACACCGTGCTCCCCGGCCATGGGGAAGCGTTCACCGACAAGTCAAAGATCGACTACTTCCAGGCGTATCTGGGCGATGTGTGGAGTGAGGTCAGTCGCCTGAAGAAGCAGGGCGTGTCGGCGGAGGAAGCCGCAAAACGGGCGGACCTGACGAAACACAAGGACCATCTGCCGATTCAGGGTCTTGGTGTCCCACTGCTCGCCGCAACCCGCATTTACGAGCTGCTGAACGGATCAGCGAAATAGAGCTGACTCCCTCCAGACATCCTGCTCAACGCTTCGCGAGAAGCCTGAGGACGTATTGAACGTTCACGTCCACCAGGGCGGCAGCCTCGCTCGTGAACCCCTTGCCGGAGAGCGCTGCGACTTCTGTGCGCAGCGCACCCAGGATGTTCCCAGACGCGTCCAGTTGATTCCGTGCGATCGCCGTGCGCGCCGCTTGCAGCTTGTCGGTCACGTTGCGCGTCATCGCGTCGTTCGAGATCCACCGCTGCGTCCGGGCCTGGGTCACCTGGGTGGCGAGGTTCGCAAGCAAGGCATCGGGCGTCATTGCCTTGAGAGCTGAAGGCGCCAGCGTGAGGCCTGTCACACTTTGTGATGCAACGTAGTGGTCGAAATCCTGCTCGAATCGCTCTACTTCCAAGGCATCGGGCTGCGGCGGCTCGACTGGTGCGAGTTGAGGATCGATGTAGGGAGTGACAGCGAACCGCCTGAGCGACGGCGGTCCATGACTCGCAAGCGAAAAGCCGGCGAGCCTTTGCTTCGGGGAGATGCGAGCTGCGTCGTTGACCGCGATCCAACGGGCTGTCGCATCCGTGCCCAGCGTTGTCCTCCATCCCGGCTGTGGCGCCGACAAGCCCACGGCAATAGCTTCCCCTGTCCTCAGAGTTCTTCCTGGCGCGGACAACTCGGCGACGAAATAGCCCGGCCCGTGCGCGACCCCGAAAGCCGACGGCCGGGAAGCGCCCGCCGGCAGCGAAATGTCGATGGTCATTCTCCAGATTGCAGCGGTACTCGCGGCGCTGTTTTCAAGAGCGTACCGGTAGATGAAGACCTCGTTGGAATCGATCTCTACCGAAGCCTGAAGGCGTGGAGCCGACAACGACGGAGACTGGGCCCACCCGAGGCCCGGGCCGGTCGGCAGGGTGACGGCCATCAACATGATCGCGATTGTCGCGAGTTGCCTCATTCCTGCCTCCTCATCGCTGTTTTCCATTTGTAGCAGGTCTTCGGCGAGATCCCAACATCTGGAACGAAACTGAATCCGCAAATCGTTGATGACTCCTCGACAGCTCCCGTTGATAGAATTGGCGTCGAGGTAGTCGATGGCCGGAATGCACCGCCTCGTCAGCTCGGGTGTCATCGCTCTCGCGTCCGGGATTACCCTCGCGCAATCGCCGGCTCGGGCGCCGCAAATCTGGGGCGACAAGGATCTCGCAGACTGGGCCACACCGATTGCCGCCTTGAACGTTCGGCCGGCGCACTACTCGTCGGACGAGTATTACCGAATTGAGGGTGATAACCTCAGAACCTATCCGCTCTACGATCCCGGCCGTGAGCCCGCTGGGTATTGGGAGCAGCTTCAACAAAAAAAGCCTGAGCCGCTGGTCGATGTCGGCAAGATCCGCGACGCAAAAGACTGGATCGAAGCGGGACGTCGTGCGTTTGTCGAGATCGATTCCTTCTGGGCACGGACGAGCGATCCGACGCTGATTGCCGCAGCGCGCGACCCGCGCAACTTCGAGGGCGTACTCAAGCGGGCCGACGGGAGCGTCGGCGAGTCGCGCTGGGTTGTGACGCGCGAGGGCCTGATGCTGTCGCGGCGCGAGTGTGGCGGGTGTCATCGCGACGTCCTAGTGGCGATTGGCGCGGAAACCCCTGAGGACGTGTCGGCGGTGCAGGAGCGCATCGCGTCGTCCGCCGGAGGAGGCGCGCGCCTCGAACCGGTGGGGCTGGGCGATCCGCAGACTCAAGTACGCGCGCTGCCGTACTATTTCGTCGGCGACACTATTCCGCTCGCGATGTGGCGAAAGTTCACCGTGCCCTGGGCACCCGATGAGCGCGTCGAGCGCCTGAGAACGCTCGATACGAAAGCCCTTTCCGAGCTGGAGCTACGACGGATGACGCAGCTTGGTGCGACCGCGGGCGGTTTTCCGCGGATCCACGGCAGTCCGTATTTCGGCGCAAAAATATCCGACTTGCGGCTTCTGAAATACAACCGCTATCTGGATGCAACCGCCACGCATCGTCTCCGTGGGCCGGAAGACATCAGCCGCTACGCAGCCTTCGTCACCGGCGCCGATCGAATGGAATTCGGAGCGCACAAAATCCTGACCGACGAACAGCGTCGCGTTCGATTGCGATATGCCGACGAGGTTCTGTACTCGATCGGAGTGTTCCTGATGTCTCTGGAGCCGCCGAACAATCCCGTGCAGCCATCGGTTGTTACTCGAACGCGCGGCGAACAGGTGTTCAAGCGCGAGGGATGCGTCAACTGCCATGTTCCGCCGTCATATACGAGCGGCAAGCTGACGCTGGCACGCGGTTGGCAGCCGCCTGCCAACCATCCGAACCGCGCCGACATCATACCGATCTCGGTAGGGACGGACCCTGGTCTCTCGCTCGAGACGCGGAAGGGCACCGGCTTCTACAGAATTCCTTCACTACGCGGCGTCTGGTATCGGCCATTCCTCCTGCACGACGGTTCGCTGACGAGCCTCGAAGAAATGTTCGATCCGGCGCGGCTCGATCCCCGGTACCAGCCGAAGGGCTGGAATCCGCCTGGTGTAAAAACGCGCGCCGTTCCGGGCCATACGTTCGGATTGTCACTCCCCCCCGACGACAAAGGTGCGCTGCTGGCATTCTTGAGAACACTATGACTATTTCGGATCGCACTGCCCGATCAGCAGGCCCGGGCACGGTGATCCACTCCTGTTTTGCGACGTGAGTCGAGAGCGGCCCTCGCGGTGCGCTCACGCGCGGTTCACGCGCCGGTTGCGCCGTGTGAATCGATTGGCTCGCAGGTGCTGCGCACCATTTGGACGAATTTCTTCGCCATGTGACGATCGCCGAAGCGCGTGGCGACGTCCTCACGCAGCCGGCGCAGCGACGCAGCGGAGGGCGGTGCGCTCCGCAGTGCCATCAGGCGGGCGGCGAGACTGCCGGCGCCGGTCAGATCGGCCATCCACGTATCATCTCGCACGATGGACCTCGCGCCGTCATGGGGATGTACCACTACGGCTATCTGCGACAGCGCCGCTTCAATCAACGCATTCGGGAGACCTTCCTTCAGACTTGCGAGGACGAACACGTCGCACAGCTTGAGGATGCGGGGCACCGTGGCATGGGGGACGGTCAGCCACTGTACTCGCGACCCGAGCTGCTGGCTCGCCAGTGCTTTGAGCGCTTCGGTGCCCGGCTCCGGTTCCCCGCACAGGAGCAGCTTGACGCTTTCGTCCGGGATGCGGGCGACCTCGTCAATCACGTAATCGATCCGCTTCTGATGCTTGTTCCACGCCGCCACGCAGATGACGACGAAGTCGGACTCTCGCAGCCCGAGCGACGCTCGCGACAGCGGGGCGTCGTCGACCGGCTGATCCAGCGAAATGCAGTTGCCCAGCACTTCCATCCGCTCGCCGGGAATGCCTGCCTCGACAGCCTGCTCGTAGGCGCGGACATGCGGCTGGTGGATGCGATCGAAGTGTTTGTAGAGCGACGGTTCGAGCACGCAGCCGTTCGCGAAGATGACCTTGAACTGCGGCATGCCCGGGAACGACCGGCTCCTCGCGATCATGTGCGCGAGCGGCGCGTCCTTGAGCCAAACGACATCCGGTTTCCAGCGTCGCAGATGCGGGATCAGAGCAAGAAAGAACGTGAGCTCCTCGACGTTGGAGGCCAGGATCCACCGATCCTCTTCTCTCCGATAAGGCAGCTTCCGCAGCGAATGGACAATGCTCGTCCGCGGGATGTTCCAGACGGTCGTGGCGCCAGGATGCCTGCCACCGGCGAACAGGCGCACGTCGAGGTCGCTGTGCTTGCGCAAGGCCTCGAACCAGCTTGCCGTCGAGACTTCGAATCCGCGAGAGGTGTTGCCCAGCCCGCTGCTGACCAGCGCGAGCCTGAGGCCCGTGTTCTTCCGCATGCCCACTCCGTCTGACGGCCGGAACGTCCCACATTCGTGGGTCTGGCGATCGGGGCGGCCGAATCTGTTGCTGTTGGCTGACCGACAACGCAGGATGTTACTCAGTTTCGTAGAGCCGCCGATTCGGTGATTTGAGATTCTTTCGGGAATGTCGTCGTTCTGATCGCTCGGTGCCGAAAGGAACGAGCTAGTGTGAGAAGCAGAGCAGGGCAGTGACGACGATTCTTTTGGCCATAGCTCGCGAGGCCCAGCAAAAGGCCTGCCGAACGCACGTCTTCTAAAACCGGATAAACCATTGACCGGACTACTCGCAAGTTTTACGACAAGCAGAGAAACGTCGCCTCGCGGGAGGATTGCCTTTTCGTTCTGAACAACATCCGCATTACTTCTTATCATTGGGTCGCTGCTTGCGGTTCTCCTGTTAAAGCGCTGCTGCGAAGTCATCCATCATCATCGCTGCGACTGATGTGCGCGGAGAAATGACTGCTAACGCGGATGCTTCAGTATGTCGTCCACGCTGTCGTCGACACGGTCGAGCTTTCGCGTGCCTGGAATCGGTACGATCCAGGGCTTCTGCGCGAGCAACCAGGCGAGCGCGATCTGCGCTCTGCTCAGGAGTCGTCACTGTCGGCTGTCGACGGCCCTGCCGATACAGCATCAGGGGGGATCCCGGCCCCGGTTGCTCCGTGGCTGCTGACATCCCCTGAGCCAAGAAAAGCGGCCACGCGCGGCGGGCAGGGATCGATCGAGCGAAAAGCATGCAGAAACCAATCGCCGTCCTCGTCGTGACGTTGACGCTTTGCACCGCCGCCGCCCCTGGTGCGGCGCAAGGTGTCGCAGCCATCGCCGACCTGAGCCTTGAGGAGCTCATGGAAATCGAGATCACAACCGCCAGCCTGACGACCGAGACGGTGGGCAACGCACCGGCGCGCGTTGAGGTGATTACGGCCGCGCAAATTGAGCGACGCGGCTACACTTCGCTCGTGGACGTGCTGAAGGATCTGCCGGACTTCAAAGTTGATCTCGCCGGCGATCCCGACTATCCCACTGAGCTTGTCGTGCAAGGGGCACGGGGCGCGTCCTCGATCGTGCTGCTCCTCGATGGGATCCAGGTGTCTTCGCCCACCGACGAGCCGCTGCCGATTCTGGCGAACTACCCCGTCCACAACGCGCGGCAAGTGGAGATCGTCTACGGGCCCGCGTCCGCGCTGTACGGGGCGGACGCGTTTGCGGCGGTCATCAACATCATCACCAACGACGCGCTTGACGCATCCGGCCTGGCGGTCAGTGGATCGGTCGGACAGTACGGCGTGACCAGCGACACCGTGAGCTACGGCCGTCGCTTCGGCCGGGTCGGCCTGACCATGGCGGGGCAGATTTTCTACGACCGGCAGCCCGACTTGAGTCGGTTCTACCCGGAAGCGTTTGGTGGCCTGACGGCCCAACGGACGGGGGTGTTCCCGACCATCTTCGGGCCGATGGTGTCGCCGCGTCCCGTGTCACGCGCCTACGACATTCCGACGTCTGCGCGTTCCGTCCAGGTGGGCCTCAGCGTTGGTCGCCTTCGGGTGCTGCTCTTCGAGAACTATTCGCGCGTGTCTACGGCGCCGCCGATTAACCCGGACAATGCCGTCTACAACGCCGACGCGTTCATCGGCAACCATCTGCTCGTGATGGCCGGTATCTATACGCATCCATTTGGACCCTTCGCCAGTACGTCCTCCGTGACAGTGAGCCGACACACGCTCAATCCGCAGTCCGGCTACTGGAATGTCTACAACAACCTCGATCGCGGCTACAAGTATGCGTTCGGGTCGATGCAGAAGTTCGACGAACAGTTGGCGTGGAAGCACAACAAGGTGCAGGTGACGACCGGCGGCACGGTCGAACGTTTCTTCGCGGTTCCGCAGGGGGCCGACCTCATTGACCCGATCACCTCGCACGACGCGCCGGGCCTCATCCTGGGCACGAGGCTCGCCGACGAGTTCTTCAAGGTTCGCTATTACAACGTCGGCGCCTTCGGACAACTGCACTATCGGTGGACGCCGCACCTGACCATGACGCTGGGGGCGCGAGCCGACCGCCACAGCCGCTACGGCGGGACGTTCAATCCTCGCGCCGGCGTTGTGCTACAGCCGACATCGGCTACCACGTCAAGCTGCTCATCGGTACCGCGTATCTTGCACCGTCGGCGGCTCAGGGTTATTCCCACTACGGCGCGTTCTATTCGACCGACGGTGGTGCGACCTATGCGTCTGACTATTGGCATCTGGGCAATCCAGATCTCAAGCCGCAGCGGAAGCGAACGCTCGAGCTGAATGCGTTACACCGCCTCGGCGCGTCGGTCATAGTCAGCGGGTCGGCGTTCGTGTCGCGGTTCACCCATCTGATCAAGTGGGGCGATGCCGCTCAGAGTTATGCCGGCACATACCTCGGGTGGCCGGTGGCCTACATCGACTTCCCGGTCAATCAAGGCAATGCGATCAGCTACGGCGCTACCCTCGATGCCCGGGTCGTGCGGTCTATTGGAACCACGCGTCGATTTGAGGCGCGCGCCGGGCTGGCGCTGGCTGACGGACACGTGGATGAAGACGACAGTTTGCGAGCGCCGATCGGCGGCATGGCGCCGTGGCAGCTGCGGTTTTCGACGGACGTCGACTGGGGCGTCTGGAGCGTCGCGCCGCGCCTCGCGATCGTCAGCCGCCAGCGGCTACTGGCCACGCGCCAGGTTCAGGACACCATCGTCCGCGAGACCCTGCCGGGATATACGGTGGCTGACGTCTCGATCCGACGTCACACCGTGCGCCGCGGCGTCGATGTCTTCGCCACGATCGAGAACGCGTTCGATCGACGGTACCGCACCATCAACGGGCGTGCCGTCAACAATCCCGAGGAGTTCGTCGGAGCCCCGCAGAATCCGCGTCGGCTGACGGTCGGCGTCTCCGTCCGGGTTCCGTGATCCGGCTTCGTCGCCATGAATCTACAATGGGTATAGATGTCGGTGGCGACGCCTGCCTACGAGTGCGGTTTGCCAGGCGTTGACGCCAGTGCTTACCCGAACATCGTCCCAAGAGAGACTCAGCGGCGATTTCCAGCCGGCGAGTCGCGAGACTACGCAGGAACATAGGCCAGCCTGATCACATCCTCGCCAATCCGATCATTGGCTATAAGGCGGAGCGGCGGCCGGGGCCCGGCAAAATATGGCCTGCCGTGACCAAGCACGACGGGGTGCAGGTAGATTCGATACTCGTCGATCAGGCCGAGTTCGGTCAGGCTGTGCGCCAAGCCCGGGCCGGCAACCTCGATCTCCCCGTCCCGCTCAGTCTTCAGCTTGCGGATCGCGCCCTCGAGTTCACCCTCAACCAGCCTGGCGTTGGGGCCAACCGACTTCAGTGAGCGCGAGACGACCCATTTCGGCTGGTTCCGCCAGGCCGCCGCGAAGGCGTGCTCCGCTGCATCCCATTCAGGATGATCGTCGTCCCAGTAACGCATAACCTCATACATTTGGCGCCCGTAGACACTGCCCGCCTGCCCCTGGGCCTCCTCGATGAAGTGGCGGAAGAGCGTGGGGCTGGGCGCAAACGCCGGATGGTCGACGTAGCCGTCCAGGGACTGGTTCATTCCGAACACGAGCCTGGCCATACCATTTCCTTCCTCACGGGGCACGTTAACAAAATCCTTGCTACAGAGGGGGTACTCTGGCAAAGTTATGGCCAAAATCCTAGGAGTACATATGGCAAATAAGAAGCTCGTAGGGGAGAACTATTCGACGCCGGAACTGCGCGCAAAAGTGACAGGCCGCTCGAGATACGCGGAAGACTTTCGCGTCGATGGGATGCTGTTTACGCGGTTGGTTTTGAGCCCGTACGCGCATGCCCGGATCAAGAGCATCGACGCGAGCGCGGCGCTGGCGATGCCTGGCGTGAAAGCCATTCTGACGGCGGACGATGTGCCAGGGCCCAAAGATCAGATCAACGACAACGGTCAGGTGATCAGAGCCAATCCCCGCAGCGAAACGGCGCTCACCAACGAAGCGATGTATCAGGGTCAGCCGGTGCTCGCCGTGTGCGCCGTGAGTGAGTTCATCGCTGCCGAAGCGATCGAACGCATCAAGATTAAGTGGGAGCCGCTGCCGTTCAACGTCGATCCCGTGGCGTCGCTCGTGCCGGGCGCGCAGAACCCGCGCGTCGAAGGCAACGTCTGGAAACGGCCCGCGCCCGTTCAGGGTCAACCGCCTGGCGTTCCCGAGCCAATCGACGTGAAGTGGACCGAGGCCGAGGCTGACGAATATAGACAAGGCCGGTTGCCGGTGAGCAAGTTCACCGATCCCGAATGGAAGCTCGGCGACGTCGACGCCGCTTTCAAGCAGGCGGCGCTCGTCCTCGACGAAACATTCATCACCGCGAACGTCAGCCATCAGTGCCTCGAGTCGCGGACCGCGATGGCGTTCTGGCAGAACGGCAAGCTCCATATCCACACCTCCACGCAGGGCGTGGCGCAGGCGGTTTTTTCGTTCGTGCGCTGGCTCGACCTGAAGCCCGAAGACATCGTCCTCGTGAACGAGTACACGGGCGGCGGCTATGGCTCGAAGGGCGGCGGTTCGATTACCGACATCATTCCCGCGCTGTTGTCGAAGAAACTCAACGGCGCGCCGGTGATGATGCGGATCAGCCGCGAAGAGGAGCATGCGATCGGGCGCGCACGCCCCGCGATGCACGCCCGCCTGAAGGTGGGCTTCACGAAGGAAGGCCGCGTTACCGCTGTTGACATGTTTACGGTCACCGAAGGTGGCCCGTACGGTCCCGGCGGCGATGGCAACACAGCCAGCCAGTACGCATCATTGTTATATCAGCCGGAAAACTTCCGTTACCGCGGCATCACCGCGATTACGAACACGCCGCCGCGCGGTGCGCTCACCCAGCCGGGCGGGATGCAGGGCTGCACGTTCATCGATCAAGTCGTCACGAAGGCGGCTCGCAAGCTCGGCATCGATCAGGTAGCGATCCGCAAGCTGAACGCACCGGAAGGCAAGGCGAAGTTCGGTCCGGCCAATGCTCGAGGCGAGCGCCAATACGTGACGAGCTGCTTCATCAAGGAAGCGCTGGATAAAGGCGCGGAGCAGTTCAAGTGGAACGAACGTGTCGCGCGCAACGGACAGCGCAACGGCACGAAAGTGCGCGGCGTGGGCGTCTCGATCAGCTCCTATAGCGGTGGCTCGGTGGGGTTCGACGGTCTCTTCGTCATCAAGCCAGACGGCAAGATGGACATCTATACGGGAATCGGTAACCTCGGCACCGAATCATTCTCCGATTGCCAGCGCGTGTCGGCGGAGATGGTCGGCATGCCGTGGGAAAAAGTGAACCTCACCTGGGGCGATACGTCGAAGAATCTGCCGTGGAGCTGCAACTCGGGCGGCAGTCAGACCATACACGCGATGACGCGCGCGTCACATGCTGCCGCCACTGACGCGATCAAGAAGCTGCAGCAGATCGCGGCGAAGGATCTCGGCGGCAAGCCGGAAGACTACGTGGTGGCTAATGAGCGTGTGGCGCGTAAGGGCGGCGGCGCGGGGATGACTCTCGCCAAGGCCGCTCAACGCGCGATCGAGCTCGGCGGTGTCTACGACGGCCACGAGCTGCCCAAAGACATCAATGCAATGACGACGCGTTCTGCAACGGCTCTGGCCGGGCAGGGGCTCATGGGCGTCGGGAAGGACAATTACAAGCACGACGGAACGACGCGTTCTTACTGTGCCGCATTTGCCGAGGTCGAAGTCGACACCGAAACTGGGATGTACAAGATCCTGGACTT
>Ga0068859_100005065_pt1 | contig 13379 bp, 8 predicted proteins | sample KBSSwiS22_FD_66585 | JGI IMG/M metagenome (GOLD analysis project Ga0068859, IMG submission 66585) | Switchgrass rhizosphere microbial communities from Kellogg Biological Station, Michigan, USA - KBS Switchgrass S2-2 | ecosystem: Host-associated > Plants > Roots > Rhizosphere > Soil ... | reverse complement strand
TCGCATCAGTCCGCCCTGCACATCGGGGGTAGATATAATAGGCCATACTTCCTGGAATTCATTATTTACCTGGTCAGGCATATCAAGTGCTCCATATGAAGGATTCATTTGTACACGTACCAATGGCTGTTCACTGCCGGCGCTTGAAAGAAATAGCCGGCCATAATTATCATGCGCAACTCCCCACTGCCCGCCTGTGCTGGAATAAACTGAATCAGCTTCGAGCATACCATTCTTATAACGGAACCGCACCGGGTCGTAAGTTATATAAATATAGTTGTCGAGATTCCAGTCGAGACCGCTTCGCTGATGCTCCATATTAGCATCCAGCATACGATAATCATCCCTTTGAAAAACTGTTCTTTTCTGATCAGCTTTCCCGTCACCATTTGTATCCTTATAGGCATTAATCGTTATGGTATTTGTTTCATTTACCAGGAGTTCATGATTCACACACAGAAGCATTCTTGGCAATAGTAAACTATCAATGAAAACGCTGCTTTTATCCATTTTGCCATCATTATCGGTATCCTCGAGCAATGATATCCTGCTAAAAGGTTTTTGTTCATTTGTGGCATCCGCATCCATCATATAAGTAAGCATTTCTGCCACGTACATTCTTGCATTGCCATCCCATGCAATAGCTACGGGTTCTTTTATCATAGGCTCACTGGCTACCAGCTCTAAATGATAGCCCGCAGGAAGATTAAAGGTTTTCATACTTGCCTCGGGAGTCAGGTAATCCAATGATGGAGTAGAATCAAATATGCGGGTAGGATAAGGGTTCCCAACATTATTCTTCACGATGGTCTTCGGTTCACTACAATTATAGATAATAACACATACCACAAGTAAACCGATAATGAAATAAATCTTTTTCATGTAAAATAAATGGATGATTATTTAGCTGATGCAATTGGTTTTAATTCAGGATCGGCGCCCATCGCATATTTGATGCCGCCCAATACATGCTGCAGGTATAATGGATCTTCCCATGATTTATTGTCGTGGCCCAGTGCTGTATAAAAACCTCTTCCCCCATCAAACTCATGATACCATGCCATAGGATGATTATCGCCATTGCCGCCACCGGTATAACTGCTTTCATCAATTGTAATCAGCACATGAAGATCGGTGCCGATCCATTTGAAATTATACAGCTCATCTGAACGCTTCCACGGCCTGGGAAGATGAGCCGTAGCAATATTATTACTGTCCACTATGTTAAACACGGCTTCTTGTGGCCGTGGATGGTTTTTAAAATAAGCGCCGTTCAATTCACCAAACCAGGCCCAATCATATTCTGTATCTGCTGAAGAATGCACACCTACATATCCACCACCATTCCGAATAAATTGTTCAAAAGCTTTTTGCTGATCTTCATTCAGTACATTACCTGTCGTGCACAAAAAAATCACAGCAGCATATTTTTTTAAATTTTCGGGAGTAAAGGCATCTCCGTTTTCGGTGGTATCCACTGCAAACTTATTTTTCTTTCCTAACTCAAGTATATATTTTTTTCCTGCAGTAATTGAAGATGCATGCCGGTAACCTGCAGTTTTGCTGAATATTAAAATCCTCTTTTGTTTCTTAGGTAATGTATAGCTGCTCATACCTACTACTGCTGCAAGCAGTAAAAAAAGAAAAAATTGTGATTTATGTCTGTTCATTTTTATGGCTTTAAGCAAGATTTACAATAAAGATGAGAGTAATCCGTGTCAAGTAGCAAAAAAAATTGATTAAAAAATAAGTACTGAATAAAAATAAGAGAAAATTTTCCAAAATGAATATGACGACAAATGAAAAATAAACCTGTGCACAGATGTTTATTTATTAATATATCTCCAGAAATCCTACGTCTTTATTTGGAAGATAAAAGCAATGTTCTTCATGATTTTTATATTTAAACTGGTTTAAAATGATTAATGTGTGCTTTAGTGATTATAAACGTACCTTTTTTCTTCATTACCATTCATTCAGCAAGACCCGGTTTATCTAAATAAGAGCGGAGCGAAAGCATTCAATGATCTTCTCCAGGTGAGCCATTCGTGAGCCGTGCCCGGAGATTCAAAGTAAACATTATTTATTCCTTTCTTCAGTAACACCTCATGGTTTTGTTTTACACGTGGCCATGGTCCTTCATCGGTTCCAATACTTTGAAAAAACACTTTAAATTTTTTGTTGAAAACGTTCGGGTCTTTCAGGGTACCTTGATAAAAAGTATTGATGTCATCGGTTGACGATACTCTCATGCCACCACTAAAAGCGCCTATGTATGCAAAAGTTTCCGGATGTTCAAAAACTGTATTCACTGTTAAAAAACCGCCCATTGACAAGCCGGCCATTGCCCGATGCTCCCTGTCAGAAATAGTACGATAAGTTTTATCAACAAAGGGAATCAAATCATTGATCAATACTTCTTTAAACGTCGATGGCCCGGACATCCATTCATTGGAACCCGGTGCGCCACCCATCATCATACCACGTCCTGTTTCTCCGGGCTTTACCGCATTGCTGTTTTCCATTACAATCAGCATCGGAACGGCTTTCTTTTCTGCAATTAAGTTATCCAGAATAATATCTGCTTTTCCTTGCTTCACCCATACGGTCTCATCCTCTCCTCCTCCATGCTGAAGATATAATACAGGGTATTTTTTATTTATATCTTTATCATAGCCGGGCGGGCGGTAAACATAAAATTTGCGCCAGGCATTGGTTGTTTTTGAGAAATACCATTTGGCGCTTACATCTCCATGCGGTACATCTTTTACGGTATAATAATCCACTCCTTTTTCAGGTATCTCAATGCCACTCGACATTTTGCCAGTGCCAAAAAAGGAATCACTCGCCGGATCAGCCACCGCAATACTATCGATAATTAAAGAATAATAATGAAATCCCGGGTCCTGTGGTTCAGTTGTTCCGGTCCACACTCCTTTTTCATCACGTTTTAAATTGTAAGCCTTTCCAAAATTGATCACAACACTTTGGGCATAGGGAGCATTTATTCTGAATATCACTCGCAGATCAGGAGTAATTTGCGGATATTCATTGTTGCCGATATTAGATGATGGCCGGATATTTTGTGCATACCCAAAATTCACTGCAATAAAAAGTAACATCCCGGCCAGAAAGCATTTTTTCATTTGTGGAATTTAATCATTCAAATTAAGTTGCCGATTCTATGTTTAATATAAAATACAGGTAACAAATGTAAATGAAGTTTCGTATTGTTTGTTGCATCGTTGGAACCTGAAGCAAAGCGGGGAACCTTAACTAATTTCTTCCACTAAATTGACCACGGTAGAATTTTACTAATTCCCGCCATTGATAAGAATCAGTCCTCTCTCTGACTTCTGTTCTCAAATTTTTCTTTATTAGTTCATAAATATGCAATTGAAAAAGCTGCATTTATGACAAAAAATTTTAAAACTCCGAAGTATGTATACTCCTTTGGCGGCGGTAAAGCTGATGGTAATGAATCTATGAAAAATTTACTCGGCGGCAAGGGAGCTAATCTAGCAGAAATGGCTGGTCATTCTAATCTTCGTTTGCCGGTACCTCCGGGATTCACGATTACTACAGAAGTATGCTCCTGGTATTATCAGAATAAAAAAACGTATCCTTCCATTTTAAAATTACAGGTAAAGGCTGCACTTGAAAAAATGGAAGAACTTATGGGAAAAAAGTTTGGCGATGTAAATGATCCTTTACTCCTCTCTGTTCGTTCCGGAGCAAGACGTTCGATGCCCGGTATGATGGAAACAGTTTTGAATGTTGGATTGAATCTACAAACTATTAAAGGTCTCATCAAACAATCAGGTGATGAAAGATTTGCTTATGATGCTTATCGCAGATTGATCATGATGTATGCTGACGTGGTAATGGAAAAAGCAGCCGGCGTTGAAGTAAAGAACGGAAAAGGCATTCGCAAACAATTGGATGAAAAGTTAGAAAAAGTAAAAATAAACAACGGATATAAAAGCGATACCGAATTAACAGCTGAAGATTTAAAAGCACTGGTAAAAAATTACAAAGCCACGATAAAAAAAGTTTTAGGAAAAGAATTTCCTGAAGATCCTTATGAACAATTATGGGGTGGCATCAGCGCTGTGTTTTCAAGCTGGAATGGAAAAAGAGCTATTGAATATCGCCGCATTGAAAAGATACCTGATGATTGGGGAACTGCAGTGAATGTACAGGCAATGGTCTTTGGTAATATGGGCAATGGCAGCGCTACTGGGGTTGCCTTCACAAGAAATCCTGGTAATGGTGAAAATAAATTCTATGGTGAATTTTTAGTAAATGCGCAAGGTGAAGATGTCGTTGCCGGCATTCGTACTCCGGCACCAGTTAACGAATATTCAAAGAATGCACAAAGTGAACATTTGCCGACATTGGAAAAATTAATGCCGGTTTTATATAAAGAATTATTCCGTTATCAATCTCAGTTGGAAAAACATTACAAAGACATGCAGGATATTGAATTCACCATTGAGAAAGGAAAACTTTATATGCTCCAATGCCGGGTAGGAAAAAGAAATGGGATAGCAGCAGTTCGCATGGCAACTGAAATGTATCGGGAGAAATTGATTGATATAAATGCTGCAGTAAAACGTGTCGCACCCAATCAGCTTGTTGAACTGCTGCTTCCCATGATTGATCCGAAAGCCGAAAAGACTTTTGAAGTAATTGCAAAAGGATTACCTGCAGGACCTGGTGGTGCAAAGGGACGAGTTGTTTTTTCATCAAATGATGCAGTGGAATGGGCAAGCCGCGGCGAAAAAGTAATTCTTGTTCGTGAAGAAACGTCACCTGAAGACGTGGATGGTATGCATAAATCACAAGCTATTTTAACAAGCAAAGGTGGTATGACTTCACATGCTGCTCTTGTAGCAAGAGGTTGGGGAAAATGTTGCATTGTGGGTTGCGGTGATATAGAAATGCACAATGACACTAAAACTTTTCATGCGAAAAATGGCGCCGTAATTAAAGAAGGTGACTGGGTTACATTGAACGGCACAAAAGGTTTTGTATATGAGGGAAGCCTTCCATTGGTTGACATTGATCTTGAAAAAAATCAATCATACAATGAACTCATGAAGCTGGTTGATAAAGTGAAAACAATGGGAGTTCGCACCAATGCGGAAACACCTGAAGATGCAGCCCAGGGATTAAAGTTTGGTGCAGAAGGCATCGGCTTGTTCCGCACTGAACATATGTTTTATGGTGCAGGCAGCGAGCAACCTTTATTTCTCCTTCGTAAAATGATCGTAAGCAAAACAGAAATAGAAAGAAGAACCGCATTGAATGAATTATTTATTTATGTAAAAAAAGACATTAAGGATACACTAAATGTAATGAAAGGTCATCCTGTTACTATCCGTTTACTTGATCCGCCATTGCATGAATTCGTTCCACATGATGCAGAAAAATTACATCAGCTTAGTAAAGAACTTGGAATCAGCATGAGTGTATTGCGCAGAAGAGTTCTTGCATTGCATGAAAACAATCCAATGCTTGGTCATCGTGGTGTTCGTCTCGGTATTAGTTATCCTGAAATAACCGAGATGCAGGTGAGAGCCATATTCGAAGCAACAGCAGAATTGATCAAAGAAGGTAAGAAAGCATTTCCCGAAATCATGATTCCCGTCACTTGCACAGTGAATGAATTGAGCCATCAGAAAAAAATTGTTGACAAAGCATACAAAGAAGCATGCGAAACAACAGGATTAAGAAAAATCCCTTATCTCTATGGAACCATGATTGAAATTCCAAGAGCTGCCCTTAAAGCAAACCACATGGCACAGGTGGCTGACTTCTTTAGTTTTGGTACCAATGATCTTACGCAAATGACCTTTGGCTTTAGTCGTGATGATATTGGCGGCTTCCTTCCCAACTACCTCGATCAAAAATTGTTGAAAGATGATCCTTTCCAAACAATAGATCAGGACGGCGTAGGCCAATTGATAAAAATGGGTACTGACATGGGCCGCAAGACTAAACCAAATTTAAAAGTTGGCATTTGTGGTGAACACGGGGGCGATCCGGAGAGTGTAAAATTCTGTCATCGCATTGGTATGAACTATGTAAGTTGCTCACCATTCCGTGTACCAATTGCAAGACTCGCAGCAGCACAGGCAGCGATTGAAGAAATAGAAACGAAGAAACAGCTCATCTCATCAGTAAGCGTTTCAACAAATGGTAAGCTCCTTAAAAAAACAAAAATAAAAGGAAAGCTGGCGTTGAATTGAATTACCGATGAGTAATCTTCAAAAATCGTAATCCCTTCATGTTTATGAAGGGATTTTTTTTAAGCTAAATAATAAAAGGGTAGAATATGAATTATACTTACTAAAATCACCTCCTTCCCTGCTGTAAATCATAATTAATTACAATATCAGTAGCTACCTTTTGAATGTCTAAATACAATTATTCATTCTTAATACAGTAGTTATGAAATACATTCTCCTTGTTGCTGCTGTATGGCTGTCTGCTTCAGGCAGCGCCCAGCAATGGACCAAGCTATACGACAACTTTGACGATTGCACCTGCGGGCTGGCAAAAGTGACAAAAGGTGATAAAGTCGGTTTTGTAAGCAAAGATGGAAAACTCATAGTCCCCCTTATTTATGATGATGCTTTGCATTTCAAAGAAGGAATGGGCGCCGTGAAGAAAGATGGCAAATGGGGTTATCTCGATAGTACAGGCAGGGAAGTAATTACTTTTCAATTCACCGATGCCAGCTCATTTGTAGATGGTTTGGCCCTGGTATTGAAAGAAGGCAAATATGGGTATATAGATTATACAGGTAAAACTATTATTCCCTTTGCTTATGATAACGCCTCCAGTTTTTCCGAAGGACTTGCTGCTGTAAGCAGAAATGGGTTGTGGGGCTTTATTAATAAAAACGGTACTGAAGTAATTTCATTCAAATATGGATTTGCCGGTTCTTTCAATGAAGGTGTTGCCAAAGTAATGAAAGGAGGTAATTGGTCAACAATAGATAGGAGTGGTAAAAAAGTGGAAGAGTAAGCGCTGCTTCTTATTAATTACTAATAAACATTTTAAGTAGTAACTATAAAGGGAAAACAAATAGATGAAAAGAAAACCGCTCCGATAATCGGAGCGGTTTTCTTTTGGGAAAATTCATTTACTTAAGTTGGCTGTCTTTTATTTTTATAAACACAAAATCCTTTTCTTCTATAAATATAAACAAAAAGCTGCCTCAATCGAGACAGCTTTTTTTATTTATGACAACAATCATCAGAGGGCTTTCAACGCTTCGAGGGTTTCCCAACGACGCTTTATTCCTTCATTGGCTAATCCAAGAAACTCATTTGCTTTTTCAGGATAATTATTTTTAATAGTAGCAAACCTGTTTTCATGATATAAGAATTCATTCAATTCAACTGAAGGTGGTTTGCTGTCGAGAATGAAGCGTTGACCTTTTTCTTTTGTCGGATTGTAGCGGAACAATGGCCAGTAACCCGTATTAACCGCCAGCTTTTGCTGATCCAACCCGTGACACATATCATAGCCATGTGCGATGCAATGGCTATATGCGATGATAATGGAAGAACCAGGATAAGCTTCTGCCTCAATAATTGTTTTCAATGCATGCACATCATTTGCACCCATAGCAATCTGTGCTACATAAGCGCTGCCATGTGCAATGGCCTGCATGGCCAAATCTTTTTTTCCGGTTGTTTTTCCTTTGATAGAAAACTTGGCGCTGGCGCCTATCGGAGATGCTTTTGATTTTTGTCCGCCAGTATTACTATAGACTTCTGTATCGAGTACAAGTATGTTTATATTTTCGCCAGTACTCAGCACATGATCAAGTCCGCTGAAACCAATATCATAGGCCCAACCATCACCGCCTACGATCCACATTGATTTCTTTTTGAGAAACTCTGCTATCTGGTAGAGCCTGAATGAATCTTCTCTTCTCAGATCTTTCAGGCGATGTTTCAATTCATTTACATATTTCTTTTGTTTGATCATGTCTGTTTCGTTGCCTTCTGTATTATTAAAAATAGCATCGGCCAGTTCAGCACCCACTTCTTCTCTTAATTGTTTGAGTAAGTTCATAGCCATTTCTCTTTTCTTGTCCGTTGCGAGTTTGATGCCTAATCCAAACTCTGCATTGTCTTCAAATAATGAATTGGCCCATGCTGGTCCGCATCCTTCATAGTTAGTTGTCCATGGAGTGGTGGGAAGATTGCCGCCAAAGATGGAAGAGCATCCTGTTGCATTGGCTGTTATCATCCTGTCGCCAAATAATTGTGTTAGAAGTTTGAGATATGGAGTTTCACCACAGCCGCTGCATGCACCGGAAAATTCAAACAATGGTTCTAATAATTGCGAACCCTTCACGGTGCTTCTGTTTACTCTTGTCCTGTCAATGTCAGGCAATGAAAGAAAGAAATCCCAATTGGACTTTTCTGCTTCTTTCAATGGCAACACATCCTGCATGTCAATTGCTTTATGGCCTGGCTGTGTTTTACTTTCAATAGGGCAAACCTCAGTACAAAGCTTACAGCCCGTACAATCTTCAACCGCAACCTGCAATGTATAAGCTTCTTTATCCTTAAAGAATTCTTTACCGATGGGATCGGTGTGTTTAAAAAATGAAGGAGCATCATTTAGATGGTCACGATCATAAACCTTTACACGGATAGCAGCATGAGGACAAACAAAAAAACATTTACCGCATTGAGAGCAAAGCTCAGGATCCCATACAGGAACTTGTTCTGCTATATTTCTTTTTTCCCATTTAGTAGTGCCTGACGGATAAGTTCCATCAACGGGGAATGCGCTAACAGGTAAATCATCACCATCGCCTGAAATAATTTTTGCGAGCACTTCCTGTACAAATTCGGGAGCATCACCACTAATAGCAGCTTCTATTTTATTTTCACCAACGCTGTAGTTTGAATAGTCAATTGCAAAAAGATTATCCAGGGTTTGATCAACTGCTTTAAAGTTTTTCTGAACTACTTCATCGCCTTTACGTCCATAAGATTTCTTAATCGCATTTTTGATGTATTGAACAGCTTCTTCTTTAGGCATCACATTGGAAATAGCAAAGAAGCATGTTTGTAAAATTGAATTAATGCGTGATCCCATTCCCGTATCTCTCGCAACTTTTGAGGCATTGATAACATAGAACTTTAGTTTCTTATCAATAATCTCCTCCTGTATCTTTTTAGGCAATTGCTGCCATACTTCTTCTTTTGTATAAGGAGCATTCAATAAAAACGTCGCACCTTCTTCTGCATCTTTTAATACATCATATTTTTTCAGGTAATTAAAATGATGGCAGGCAATAAAGTTGGCGGAGTTAATAAGATAGGTAGAATGAATAGGGTTTTCACTAAAACGCAAATGAGAAACGGTAAGTGATCCTGATTTTTTGGAATCATAAACAAAATAACCCTGGACATTGTCATCCGTTACTTCGCCAATTATTTTAATTGTATTCTTATTAGCACTTACTGTTCCATCGGCGCCAAGACCAAAGAATAATCCACGAAATAAATGGCGATGCTCAAGCGAAAAATTTTTATCCCAATCCAGGCTGGTATAAGTAACATCATCATCTATGCCTATGGTAAAATTATTTTTAGATGTTTCTTTCTTTAGCTCATCGAATACCGCCTTTGCCATACCTGCATTGAATTCTTTTGAAGCAAGTCCGTAACGGCCGCCAATCACCCTTGGCATTTTATATTCCCATTCTTTATGCAGTGCATTCACCACATCCATATACAATGGTTCGCCGATCGCTCCCGGTTCTTTACAACGATCAAGAACGGCTATCCTTTCCACAGACGACGGGATAGCATCTATTAAATGTTTTACAGAAAACGGTCTGTATAAATGAACATTGATGTAACCGATTTTTTCACCCCGGTCATTTAAATAATCCGTCACTTCGTGCACAGGGCCATATCCTGAACCCATGATAATTATGATACGTTCAGCTTCGGGATGTCCGTAATATTCGAATAGCTTATAAGAACGTCCTGTCAGTTTTGCAAATTGGTTCATCGTTTCCTCTACAATTCCAGGTACATGTTTGTAATAGCTATTGCATGCCTCACGGCTCTGAAAGAATACATCAGGATTTTGAGCAGTACCTCTTATAAAGGGATGCTCGGGATTCAATGACCGGTGACGATGTTCATTCACCGCTTGTTCATCAATCATCATCTTAATAATATCATCAGGAATGACTGATACTTTATTTAATTCATGCGAGGTTCGAAAACCATCAAAAATATTCAGGAAAGGAATTCTTGCTTTTAATGTAGATGCCGTAGCAATCATTGCCATGTCCATCGCTTGCTGAGGATTGCTGCCAAACAATTGTGCGAAACCTGTTGAGCGGGTTGCCATCACATCACTATGATCACCGAAGATGGATAAGGCATGAGTAGCTAATGCTCTTGCCGCAATATGAAAAACGGCCGGCGTTAACTCACCGGCGATTTTGTACATATTGGGAATCATCAGAAGTAACCCCTGTGAACATGTAAAAGTTGACGCTAATGCACCTCCCTGCAATGCACCATGAATAGCTCCCGCGGCACCAGCTTCACTTTGCATCTCAATTATCTTAGGTACTTCGCCGAAAATATTTTTTACTTCATTGCTGCTCCACTCATCAGCCCACTCACCCATTGCAGATGAAGGAGTGATGGGATAAATAGCACAAACTTCACTGGTTCTATAAGCAATGTATGCCGCTGCCTCATTGCCATCCATAATGGCGAATGAGGTTGGGTTTGCCATTTCTTTTTGGGAAATCTCTTTTCCCATAGTTGTTTCCATAAACGATGGTATTATTGACCTTCTAAAGTAACATGTTGATAAGCAGTGTTGGATGAGTAAAGTCAACCGGATATATGATTATTATTTTAATAAAGTGATTTACGCCTATTACGCCGGGCGGGTGTACTGAGCTTACCGAAGTATCTTCACCCGCCACGTATCTTTAAGTTAGTCACGATAATGAGTAAGAAATCCCTCCGGAGCTTGTCGAAGGATTGTCAATTCCCGTATGATAAAATAAAGCATTGAACTAAGTAGGTAAGTTGGTCTTAGTCCATGTGGTCGGTGGAGAAAACACCAACCACATGAGGATATATCGTCTACCAGCATAGAAAACCGCTGTGTGTTAGTGCTTATCTGCTGCTAAATGTATGTTTCTAAGAATTTAATTGCATCTTTTTTGTCTTTGAAAAATGCGTCAATTTTATCACCAGTGTTATATCTAATGATGATTTCATATTTGACCAATGGCTGTTTTGTGTCACCTTCCGAATATTTTTTTAAGAACTCGATAGCATCAGTCACTGTTTGTAATGCAGACTCTTTTCCGTGTAATGGTAAAATAAAAACACTATCAATGTACCGAGAAACAGAATTTGTCAATGCATCAAAAAAATCGTTCACATCTTTTTTATTCAGTTTTAAAAGTTCCTTTGCTACTTCTGCCTTGTCGCTTATTTTCTGCCATCCTGAAATTTTCTTTTTAAATTCTTTTTCGGAAGTGCTTTCGTCAAAGTCTGCATTAATACCAAACTTTGCAAACGCTTTTATAACTGTTTCGTATGAAAAATAAAGCACACTAAAGCCAAGTGATTTCAATTGAGTCAATGCTGCTTCTGTAAATACTCCTGCTAAAATTACACCTAGAAACGGCGACGAACTTTTATATTTTTCTGAAAGAGGAATTATAGCTCCTTGAATCTCTTGTGCCTTATTTTTGGAATGCTTTGTATATCGCCTCCATGCAGTTTCAATGAATGCAATAGGAATTCCGAGTTTATCATCAGTACCGCCTCTTTCCAATACAAAGTCCAAGTCGTGTTTATTTTCTTTTAAATCCGCCCAAGTAAGTTTCTTTCCTTTTCGTGTTACTCTTTCACCTTTCTTGTCAAGGTATAAACCTTGTTTTCTTGCAAACTTTTCAAGATTTGGCTGAACAGCAAGCTCTAAAAGGTCACCGATTATTTGTCCAAATTTGTGAGATAATGATTCTGCCATATTCTAACTATTAATCCAAAGTCTGCCTTCATGTAAAGGAACATTGTGTTTACGGTTTTTCCATTTTACATTTCTGTCTCGAAGCTTTTCAAATGAGTAACTGCTGAAACCAGCGGAAACTGCTAATTCACCAAGCCACCGGTCAACTGGAACGTAAATACCATAAGGAGCAGAATCACCTATTACGAAACACATTAAGCATTTGTTATTTGTTACTTTTCTAAGAGAATGAAATACATCTGCAAGGTCATTGAAGTATGCCGCTATCATAAAATGATAATTTTTTTTCCCTCCATGACTAAGCCTTTCAACTTTAAGCGTTTCATAAACTTCAAATAATTCATTTTGAATCGGAGCTAAACGAGGATTTGCTAAAACGCTATCAATACTTTCTCCAAGTTTAGATACATGTTGAGTACAAGCCCGAATTAAATATTTTCTTACACTATCTTGTAAATCAGCCCATCCATTAATGTCGCCCCAAAAAGTCATTTCTAACCTTGTTGCATCTGCATAATCATAATTATTTGCATAAGGCGGCGAAGTAATTACTAAATCACCCCATTCTTTGGGAATTGATTGAATGTTCCTTGCATCTTCATTAAGAATAATCGAGTCAACAACATTTTTGAACCGATTTTGAGTTCGTTTCATGTCTAAGTACATATCATTGACCTTAGCTTCAAAAGCTATAAATGGATCAAGCACTTTGGATTTTGATTTATTAGGTTGTATGTATTGCCATTGAGCTGTACCTACAGGAGAAGTTGTTCTAAGTATTGCAGTAATAATAAACCAATTAAAGTTTTTTATATCATCATCTTGTTTTTTGTCAAACCAAGTTTGTTTTAATGCTTCAAGTTTTTGAATTGTATCAAGTGGATAACAACTGGTAATCAGCTTTGGGAATTCTGTAGTTGTAATTTTTTTTGCTTTCGCTTCTTTTAATAAGGCAAGAGCTTCTGACTTGAATTTTTCATAAGAGTAGTTCCAGTTTAATTTGGCTTTAGCAATTCTGTAAACATATGGATGTGCTTCTATACCATAAGATTCTACCTCGGCAAATTCACTTTCAAGTAAAACAGTTCCAGAGCCAGCAAATGGGTCAATAATCCTTGTTCTGCCATTTTTCCGTTCTTTTCTGATTAACTCGTTAACCCACGATGCTGAGAAACCTGCGGTATATCTGTACCATTTATGAATAGGCAAAGACATATTATCCGCAAAGGTTGCACTGTAATTCTGCTCCAACTTTTGTTCTTCCGGAAATAAGTCTAATGTCAAATTCTTTATTGCGTATGCCATGTATCAAATGTAGCTAA
>Ga0068859_100005063_pt1 | contig 13380 bp, 15 predicted proteins | sample KBSSwiS22_FD_66585 | JGI IMG/M metagenome (GOLD analysis project Ga0068859, IMG submission 66585) | Switchgrass rhizosphere microbial communities from Kellogg Biological Station, Michigan, USA - KBS Switchgrass S2-2 | ecosystem: Host-associated > Plants > Roots > Rhizosphere > Soil ... | reverse complement strand
GTCCGCGACTTCGACCTCGACGGCGAGACGGTCATGATCGCGCCGGCCGACGGCTTCTACGCGACCCCCGGGCTCGGCCGCGACGAGGTCCGCCTCGCCTACGTGCTTGAGGAGAAGAAGCTCACGCGCGCGATGGAGATCTTCTCGAAGGCGATCGCGGCGTACAACGCGCGCTAACTGATGCGCGCCAGCGCACCGACAACCTCAGCGCTTCCGATCTCCCTCATGCATCGATGATGACCTAGCGGGCACACCTGCGGTCCGTGCGCGTCGCACGGGCGGCATTCGAGACCCACACGCTCCACGATGACGTTCCGCTCGCCCCACGGCGTGTAACCGAACGCGGGAACCGTCGGGCCGAAGATCGCGACGACAGGCGTGCCGACCGCCGACGCGACGTGTCCCGGACCGCTGTCGCCGCAGACGAGCGCCTTCGCGCGTGCGAGCAGGGCGACGAACTCGGGCATGCCGGTCGTTCCTGCGAGCACGGGCACGTTGCCTCCTGCGAGCTTCGCGACCTCGCGGCAGAGAGCTTCCTCGTCCGGCGATCCGGTGAGCACGGGCGTCAGGCAGCGGCCCGGGGCCGCGCGCACCACCTCCGCGAAGCCCTCGGGCGTCCAGCGCTTCGTGCCCCAGATCGAGCCAGGCGCGATCGCGAGGATCGAGTCGGTTTCGGCAATGCCTTGCTCGCGTAACAGCCGGTCCACCTTCTCGCGCGCCTCGGGGCGGACGGGAAGAGAAGGCGTCGGATCGGCGATGGTGGGGTTGCCGCCCGCCGGTCCGGCGAGCGCGAGGTAACGCCTGACGGCGTGGTCGTTCGCGTTCCAGCGCACCTTGTCGGTGTAGGCCCAAGCGCCGGCGGCACCGGCGAAGCCGATCCGCTGCTTGGCGCCGGAGCCACGAACCAGGATTCCGGTGCGTGCCGAGCGTTGCGCCGCGATCGCCAGGTGGAAGCGTGCGTTACGGAGCTCTTTGACGGCGCGCAGGACGCCGCGGGCTCCCCTGTCCTTGTTGCGCTTGTCGTGGACGACGATCGCGTCGATGGCGGGATGGCCGGTCAGGAGCGCACGGCCGAGCGGGGTCGTGACGAGCGTCGTCGTCGATCCGGGATGCGCGCGTTTCAGCTCGGAGAGCAGCGGCGTCGTGAGGACGATGTCGCCGAGGAACGCCGTCTGGACGACGAGGATGCGCTCGATCAACCGCGCCGCGCCCGCTCGAGCCCCACCGCCGCCGCGAGGAGCGGGACGTTGATCTCGTGGTGCCCTGTGAGCGCGAAGCTCCTTCCCTTGCCGAGCGTCGGACGCCTCAAGACGTTTTCGTCCGTGCGGTAGTGGCGGACCATGTCGAGGTTCGCGGTCGAGAAGCCCGACGGGTCGTGGCCGAGGTTCTCGGCGACCGACAGCGCCTTGAGGAACACCTCCGGAAGCTGCACCGCCGAGCCGAGGTTGATCCACACGCCGCCCGCGAGGCCCGAGACGACGCTCACGAGCCGGCGAAAGTCCGTGAAGGTCGCGGCCCCGATCGCGGCGCCGTCCGCCGCCGGGTGCTGGTGGACGATGTCGCTGCCGATCGCGACGTGGACGGTCGCCGGGATTCCCAGCTCGTGCGCCCGGCCGAGCAGGCTCTTGTCCCTGTGCGGGAGCTTCCCTTCGACGATGCGTTTGCCCAGCGTTTCGCCGAACCCCTTCCCGTCCTTCCGTGCTTCCACCGCGGCGTCGTTGAGGGCGCGGCCGGTTTCCTCGGCCATGCCGAAACGCCCCTGGTGCAGCACGCGGCCGACGTCTTCGCTCGTGGCGCCGATCGCGGCGATCTCCCAGTCGTGGATCGCGCCCGCGCCGTTCAGCGCGATCGCCGTAACGGTGTCCTCCTCCATCATGGCGATGAGGATCGGCGACACGCCGACCTTCACCACGTGCGCGCCGGCGGCCACCGCGACCGTGCGGTGCTCCGAGCGCGCCTGCACGATCGCCGCGGCGAGCTCGCGGAGGACCTTCACGGCGAGGATGTCCGGCAGCGCGTCGAGGAAATCCGGGAGGCTCGAGGACGCGGAGACGGGACGGGCGAACTCGTCGACGCGCACCTTGTTCGCGCGCTCGGCGAGGGGATAGGTCTTCACGCGCGAGAGATCGGCGGGGGGAACACGGTCTTGCATCGGGCCTCCGTAACGAAGGTTGCAGCATACCGCGCGCCTCCGGGCGAAGATGGGCGCAGCGACTTTTCGCGTGTAACGGAGGATTCATGAACGCCACGACGACGGCCCTCGGCACGAGCCGGACGTTCACGGGGAACGCCGCGCAGTGCCTCTCGCGTGGAAGCCCATGAGGGGCGCACGGGGCTTCCTCACAGCGTTCGTCGTCGTCGCCACCCTGAGCCTGGGGGCGTGTCACGACACCCCGGAGGAGCCGGCGATCGGCACGCCGGGAACGAGCTTCTACGGGACGTACACGGACCAGGCGGGGCACGCCGGCACGGTCGAGCTGGCCGGCGTGTCGCAGATGACGTCGAGCGTGGTCCTCGCGCAGGGCGGTGGGATCTCGCTCATCGGCGAGCTGCGGATCGGCGGCTCGCCGATCGTTCAGCTGACGGGCCGTTACGACGCGGCCGCCGGGACGCTCGCGTTCGCGAGCGTGGACGGCGCCTACGACTTCAGCGGCTCGGTGGTCTCGAACCAGGTCAAGGGCTTCGGGACGGGACCGGGCGGGCCCGCGACGTTCGTGGTCTTCCTCGGCGGCACCGCGACCTCGGTGGACACGTTCTGCGGCACTGCGACGTGCACGAGCCCGCCGGGTTGCGCGGTGGGCGGCGACTTCAACGTCGCGGTCAGCGGCTCCGAGGTGCTCATGACCGGGAGCGTGGACGGGGCCGTCACGGTGGCCACCGGGACGACGTCCGCCTCCGTGTTGCAGCTGACCATTGCCCAGGACCCCGTGAACCTGACCGTCGAGGGCACGATCACCGGGAACACGATCAGCGGCACGTGGACGGATGCGACGAGCGGCACGAGCGGAACGTGGACGGCGAGCGCGTCGCAGTGCCAGGAGTCGGGCTAGAGGCGGCCGACGGCCGCGGCGACCCGGCGCGTCGCGGCCATCAGCTCGTCGAAGCCGGGGAGCGTGAGGCTCTGCCGGCCGTCCGAGCGCGCGCGCTCGGGGTCGTGGTGGACCTCGACGAGGAGGCCGTCCGCTCCCGCGGCGACGGCCGCCCGCGCGAGGGGCGCCACCCACGCGCGGTCCCCGGCGGCGTGCGACGGGTCCACGAGCACCGGCAGGTGCGTCCGCGCCTTCAGGACGGGGACCGCGCCGACGTCCAGCGTGTTGCGCGTCGCCGTCTCGAACGTACGGATCCCCCGCTCGCAGAGGATGACGCGCGGGTTGCCGTGAGTGACGACGTACTCGGCCGCGTGGAGCAGCTCGTCGAGGGTGGCCGCGATGCCGCGCTTGAGGAGCACGGGCCGCGCGCTGCGGCCGCAGGCCGCGAGCAGCCGGAAGTTCTGCATGTTGCGGGCGCCGATCTGGAGGACGTCGGCGTGCGAGGCGACGAGGTCGACGTCTTCCGGCGAGACGACCTCCGTCACGACGGGAAGGCCCGTCGCGTCGCGTGCGGCCGCGAGAAGGCGGAGACCCTCCTCCCCGAGTCCCTGGAACCCGTAGGGCGACGTCCGGGGCTTGAAGGCGCCTCCCCGCAGCAGGCGGGCACCGCTTCGCGCGACGCTCCTCGCGATCGTCAGGATCTGATCCTCCGACTCGACCGAGCAGGGGCCCGCGATGACGACGACCTCCGCGGCACCGATCGTCACGTCGCCGACGCGGATCGTGGTCGCCTCCGGATGGAGGGCCCTCGAGACGAGCGCATAGGGCGGCACGTCGCGATCGACTCGGCGTACGCCCGGAAGGCGCGCGAGACGGTCCTCGAGTCCCGCGGCGGCCTCTCCCAGGATCCCGACGATCGTCTCCTCGCCGAGCGGCGCGACGCTCACCCTGTACCCCTCCTGCTCGAGGAGTCGCACGACGTCGGTCTTCTCGCGGAGCGTGCACGCGCGATCGAGCAGGACGATCATCGTGTCAGCCCGGCGAGGAAGGCGGCCGGCTCGACGCCCGCGTCGATCGCCTCGACGAGCGCGGATCCGACGACGACGCCGTCGGCGGGCGGGACGAGCGAGGCGACGTGCGACGCATCGCGGATCCCGAACCCGGCGAGCACCGGCGTCGCGCAGGCCTCCTTGAGCATCGCGATCGCGCGCCGGAGCGGGGCCGCATCGCCCGCCGCACCCCCCGTCGTTCCGGTCACGGCGATCGCGTAGACGAACCCCTCGCTCGTAAGCGCCAAGCGTCGCGCCCGCTCCGGGGGCGTGGTGGGCGCCACGAGCTGGACGAGGGCGATCGAGGCGTCGCGCAGGTCGGGCGCGAGAAGATCCTGCTCCTGAAGCGGCAGGTCGGGGAGGATGACGCCGTGAACGCCGGACGCGGCGGCGTCGTGCGCGAAGCGCCGCGGGCCGTACGCCAGAAGCGGATTCACGTAGCTCATGAGGACGACGGGCGCGGAAAGCGCGGCTCCCGCACGCAGCTCCTCGAGGAGCGAGGCCAGCGTCATCCCGTCCCGGATCGCCACCCCACTCGCGCGCTGGATCGTCGGTCCGTCGGCGACCGGATCGGAGAACGGGACGCCGATCTCGACGACGTCGGCGGCGGAAGCGGCGGAACGCAGGCAGGCGGTGAAGCGTGCGCGGTCCGGATAGCCGGCGGTGAGGAACGCGGCGATCGCGGGACGCCGCGCGTCGATCGCGCGGCGCAGCGCGCCCTCGATGCGAGCCCCGCCCGCGGTCATCCGAGGTCCTTGTCGCCGCGCCCGGACAGGCCCACGACGATCGTGATGCCGGGTCGCGCCCGGGCGAGACGGCGCGCGCCCGCCAGCGCGTGCGACGACTCGAGGGCGGGGACGATCCCCTCGGTGCGGCAGCACAGGTCGAAGGCTTCGATCGCCTCCGCGTCGGAGACGCCCTCGTACCGGACGCGCCCCGACGCCGCGAGGTACGCGTGCTCGGGGCCGACCCCCGGATAGTCGAGGCCCGCCGCGACGGAGTGGGCGTCTTTCACCTGCCCCGCCGCGTCCTGGAGCACGAGCGACATCGCGCCGTGAAGGACGCCGGGACGGCCGCGGGAGATCGACGCCGCGCCCTCCGCCTCGAAGCCGAGCAGCGCCACGCTCTCGTCCTCGCGGAAGGCGTGGAAGAGGCCGAGCGCGTTCGAGCCGCCCCCGACGCACGCGACGATCGCGTCCGGGAGACGGGCCTCCTGGGCGAGAACCTGGTCCCGCGCTTCGCGTCCGATCACCGATTGGAGCTTCCGCACGAGCCAGGGGTACGGGTGCGGGCCCACGACCGAGCCGACGAGGTAGTACGTCTCGACCGGATCGGCCACCCACGCGCGGAGCGCCTCGCCGATCGCGGCCGAGAGGGTGCGGTCGCCGTCCTCCACGACGGAGAGCACGGCCCCGAGCCTTCGCATGCGCTCGACGTTTTGCGCTTGGCGGGCGACGTCCTCCGCCCCCATGGTGATCCGGCACGGAAGCCCGAGGCGCGCGCAGGCCGCCGCGGTCGCGACCCCGTGCTGTCCCGCGCCGGTCTCCGCGATCACGCGGCGCGCCCCGAGGCGCCTCGCGAGGAGTGACTGCCCCACCGCGTTGTTGACCTTGTGCGCGCCGGTGTGCGCGAGGTCCTCGCGCTTCAGCAGGATCCTGGCACCGAGCGCGCGCGAGAGTCCGGGCGCCTCGGCGAGCGGCGTGGGACGGCCGGCCCATGATCTCAGGACCGCGTCGTTCTCGGCGAGGAAGGCGGGATCGGAGAGCGCCGCCGCGGCCTCGCGCGCCAGACGCGCCAGCGGTGCGACGAGCGTTTCGGCGACGAAGGACCCGCCGAAGGCGCCGAAGCGGCCGCGGGCCGCGCGACCCGCATCGACCATCGATCGTGCCGCCGCCTCCGGCCGCGGCGATCTCAGGAGCGCCTCGCCGACGAGCGCGAGGGAGAAGCCCAGCGACGAGGCGGTCTCGGCATCCTCCGCGGATCGCAGACCGCTCTCCGCGACGGTCGTGATCCCGGGCGGGACGAGGCGTAGGAGGCGCGCCGGGCGCCCTCGATCGACCGAAAGCGACACGAGGTCGCGCGCGTTGACGCCGAGGAGGCACGTCCCCGGGGCGTCGAGCACGTGGCGCGCCGCACGATCGATCTCGTGCTCCCCGAAGACCTCGACGATCGTGAAGAGCGACAGCTCGTGCGCCGCCCGCAACATCTCGGCGAGGCGCGTGTCGTCGAGCAGCCGCGCGACGAGGAGCACGCCCGACGCTCCCGCCGCCCGCGCCTCGGCGACCTGGTACGGATCGACGAGGAAGTCCTTCCGGAGGACCGGAGCGTCCACCGCCTGCGCGACACGCCGGAGGAGATCGAGCGAGCCGCCGAACGCCTCGGGCTCCGTGAGGACGGAAAGCGCCGCCGCTCCCGCTTCGCGAAGGCCAGAGGCCAGGGTCGGGACGTCGCACGCTTCGGGGAGGAGTCGTCCCAAAGACGGGCTTTTCGGCTTGATCTCCGCGATGAGATCGAATCCGCTGCGGTCGAGCACGAGCGGCGGCGGGATCGCGGACCGGCCCGCCCGCTCGACGAGCGCCGCCTCGGAGACGGCGCGCCTCGCCGCGCGGACGCGCTCGCGGCTCCCCGCTTCCATCGTCGCGAGGAAGTCAGACATGGGCCGCCATCGCATCGAGGATCGCCGCCGCGGCGCCGGAGTCGATCGCGGAGGCGGCGCGAGCGATCCCCTCGATCGGAGATCCCACGGCGCCGGCGACCTCCAGCGCGAGCGCGGCTCCCAGGGTGAGCGCGTCGCGGTGCGCGCCCCGCTCGCCGTCGAAGACCCGTCGCAACGCCGCCGCGTTCTCCGCCGCATCGCCGCCCGTCAGTTCGGCGGCCTCGCACCGCGGCAGGCCGAAGTCCAGCGGATCGCGCTCGGACGCCGCGACGTGCCCCGGACGCACCTCGAACAGGGCGAAGGGAGCGATCGGCGTCGGCTCGTCCCAGCCGTTGGCCCCGTGGAGCACGAACGCCCGCTCGATCGGGAGGCCCGAGAGCGCCACCGCGATCGTGCGCGCCGCCGAGCGCGACCACGCGCCGATCACGGCGTAGGCGGGCTTCGCGGGATTCGCGAGCGGTCCGACCATGTTGAAGATCGTCCGCGTCCCCAGCGCGCGGCGGAGCGGACCGACCGTGGCGAGCGCCGGGTGGTAGTGCGGCGCATGGAGGAAGGTGAACCCACACGCCGAGAGGAGCGCCCCCGCCTCTTCCTCGGAGAGCGGCAGTGCCAATCCGAGCGCCGCGACGACGTCGGCGCTCCCCGCCCGCCCCGATTGCGCCCCCGTCCCGTGCTTGGCGACCGAGAGGCCGCACGCCGCGGCGAGGATCGCCGAGCCGGTCGAGAGGTTGAAGCTCGACGAGGCATCGCCCCCCGTGCCGACGACGTCCACGAGGGCGCCGATCGCGGGAAGCCGGCAGGGCCGCGCGGCCTCGGTGAGCGCGCGCGCCAGGCCGCGGACCTCTTCCGGGCGCGCGCCCCGCAGCCGGATCGCGCCGAGCGCCGCACCAACGACCACGGGGGGCGTGGACGGATCGGTGAGCGTGCGGAACAGATCGATCGCGGCGTCCTCCTCGAGCACGCCGCCGTCGAGCAGGCGGTGGACGAGCGCGCTCACGACGGCGTCGTCGCGAGGAAATTGGCGAGCAGGCGAGGCCCGTCCGGCGTGAGGATGCTCTCGGGGTGGAACTGCACCCCCTCGACCGGGAGCGTCGCGTGACGCACGCCCATGACGTCGCCGTCGGAGGTGTACGCGCAGACCGCGACCTCGGCGGGGAGCGTGCGGTCCTCGACGCAGAGCGAGTGGTAGCGGCCGGCGACGAACGGGCTCGGAAGGCCGGCGTAGATCGTGCGGCCGTCGTGGTAGACGGGCGACGCCTTCCCGTGGACCAGACGCGGCGCCTGCACGATCCGCGCGCCCCAGATGACGCCGAGCGCCTGATGCCCGAGGCAGACGCCCAGGGTCGGGACGCGATGCATGAGCGCTTCGAGGACCGGGATCGAAGCCCCCGCGTTCTCCGGCCTTCCCGGTCCCGGCGAGACGACCAGGTGCGTCGGCGCCAGGTCCACCGCCTCCTTCGGGGAGATCGCGTCGTTCAAGACGACGTCGACCCTCGCCCCGAGGACCATCAGCGCCTGCGCCAGGTTCCACGTGAAGGAGTCGTAGTTGTCCACGAGCAGGACGTGCGCGCTCATGCCGCCACCTCTCCCGCGCGCGCCAGCACCTCCCGCATCGCCTCCGCCTTCGCGAGGACCTCGCGGTACTCCGTCTCCGGGACGGAATCCGCGACGATCCCCGCTCCGGCCTGGAACGTCACCGCGCCGTTCGCAACCGAGAGCGTGCGGATCGTGATCGCCTGGTCGAGCGATCCGTCGAGGCCGAAGTAGCCGACGCACCCGGCGTAGAACGCGCGCGGGACGGGCTCCATCTCGCGGATGAGCTCCTGGGCGCGCACCTTCGGTGCACCGGTCACGGTACCCGCGGGGAAGCAGGACGCGAACAGGTCGAGCCCGTCCCGCTCCGGCGCGAGCACGCCCGAAACGCCGGACACGAGGTGCATGACGTGACTGTAGCGCTCCACGACGCGCGAGGGGCGGATCGCGATCGAGCCCGGGACCGCGACGCGGCCGAGGTCGTTCCGCGCGAGATCCACGAGCATGACGTGCTCGGCGGTCTCCTTGGGATCGGACGCGAGCTCGGCCTCGAGGGCGAGGTCTTCGGCCTCGTCGGCGCCGCGCCGGCGCGTTCCCGCGATCGGCCGCAGCTCGGCGCGGCGCCCGGACAGCCTCACGAGCGCCTCCGGCGAGGAGCCGACCAGCGTGGCGTCGGAGAAGCGGAGGAAGAAGGTGTACGGCGACGGGTTCAAAAGGCGCAGCGCGCGGTAGAGCGCGAACGGATCGCCGTCGTACGCGGCGCGGAACCGGATCGACAGGACGAGCTGGTAGACCTCCCCCTCGCGGATCGCGCTCTGCGCGCGCGCCACGGCGTCGCAGAAGCCCGCGCGATCGAACGAGGCCGAAATCGCGCCGATCGTCGCCGCGCGCGACGGCGCCGGGATCGGGCCGTGCAGCGCTCGCACGACCTCCGCGCGCAGGTCGCGGCGCTCCGACGCGTGCCCCGCGTGGAGGAGCGCGCCGCGCCGGCTGACGTGGTCGAAGACGAGCACGGAGCGCGGGGCGAGGAACACGCTTTCCTCGTTCCCGTACGGAACCGCACCCACGAGGCCTCCGTGGAACGGGACGCCGGGGAGGCTCGGATCGAGACGAGGGGCCCTGGCGAGAGCCAAGCGGATCGTGTCCGCATTCCCCCGGCAGCGGATCTCCTCCGCCTCACCGAGGCCGAGGAACGAGTAACGCCCCACGCGCTCCCCTCCCTCGACGCTCTCGAGGAGGTAGCGCGGCTTCAGCGCTCCGAGCTTGAGGAACGCCGACACGGGCGTGTCGAGGTCCGCGGGGATGTCGAATCCGTCGAAGCCCATGTCGCCTCCGGAGCCGGAAAACAAAAAAGCCCACCTCCCTCACGGGAAGTGGGCCGGTTGCTCGCGCGCGATCGTCTCGCTAGACGGCTTCCGCCACCTCCCGGGGGGAGAGGCGCCACCACCAGCCCGAAGCGATCCGCGTGCGAAGGGTCATGCGCCCGCTCTTGTACCCCCATTCATCCGCGGAGGCAACTACTTCCCCTGGAACTTCGGCGGGCGCTTCTCGACGTACGCCGCGAGCCCCTCCTTCGCGTCCTCGGACTCGAAGAGGCGCTGCTGGAGCTCGCGCTCGATCGCGAGGCCTTCGGAGAACGACGCCTCGAGACCCGACACGACCGCCCGCTTGATGAGGCCGACCGCCTTGGACGCCCGTCCCGGCGGGAGGAACTGCTGCGCGTAACGGAGGACGTCGGCGTCGAACGTCGCGGCGTCGAAGACCTCGTGCACGAGCCCGAGCGCCTGTGCCTCCTCCACCGTCATCGTCCTGGCGGTCGCCATCAGCTCGAACGCCTTCGCGCGTCCGAGCGCCCGCGCGAGCCGCTGGGTGCCGCCGGTCCCCGGGAGCACGCCGAGGCTGACCTCGGGAAGCCCGATCTTGCCGCCGCCGCGCTTGCCCACGCGCAGGTCCGCGGCGAGCGCGACCTCGAGCCCGCCGCCGACGCAGTGCCCGTTGATCGCGGCGATGACGACCTTCGGCGTCTGCTCGAGCCGGTTCAGGGTCTCGTTGGCGTGGAGGCAGAAGGCGTACTTGAACGTCGGGTCCGCCTTCACGAGCATCCCGATGTCGGCCCCCGCGCAGAAGAACTTGTCGCCCGACCCGCGCACGACGATCGCGTGGACGGAGGCGTCCATCCGCGCCTCGAGGATCGCCGCGTCGATCTCCTTCATCATCGCGTAGCTGTAGGTGTTCGCGGGCGGGTCGAAGAGCTCGATCCAGGCGATGCCGCCCTCGGACCGGTAACGAATCTTCTCGCTCATGACAGGATCCTCTCGACGACGGCCGTCCCGGCCGCGTGGGTCCCGAGGCTTCCGCCGACGTCCGCGGTGCACGCCTGGGCGTCGAGGCAGCCGATGACGGCCCGCTCGATCGCGACGCCCGCCTCCTTCTCGCCAACGTGCTCGAGCATCATCGCGGCGGTCAGGATCGCGCCGAACGGGTTCGCCGTGTCGGTGCCGGCGTACTTGGGCGCCGAGCCGTGGACCGGCTCGAACATCGAGGTCTTGCCCGGCTGGATGTTCCCGGAGGCCGCCATCCCCAGACCTCCCTGGAGCGCCGCGCCCAGGTCGGTGACGATGTCGCCGAACATGTTGCAGGTCACGACGACGTCGAACGCGCGCGGGTCCTTGATCATCTGCATCGTGAGCGCGTCCACGTAGAGGTGGTTCGTCTGGATGCCCGGGTAGTCCTTGGCCACCTCGGCGAAGGTCCGCTGCCAGACGTCGTGCGCGTGACGCAGGGCGTTGGACTTGTCGGACATCGTCACCTTCTTGCGGCCGTTCCGGACGGCGTGGTCGAAGGCCGCGCGGAGGATCCGCTCGACTCCCTTGCGCGTGTTGACGTCCTCCTGGATGCCGATCTCGTCCGGGGTCCCCTTCTTGAAGATCCCGCCCACGCCGGCGTAGAGCCCCTCCGTGTTCTCGCGGAAGACCACGAAGTCCACGTCCCCGGCGTGATAGGCGCGCAAGGGGCAGAGGCGCTCGGCGAGGCAGCGCACCGGGCGGACGTTCGCGTAGAGGTCCATCGAGAAGCGCGTGCCGAGGAGAATGTCGGCGGCGTGGCGCATGTCGGGGACGCGCGGGTCGCCGAAGGCGCCCATGAAGATCGCGTCGAAGTCGCGGGCCCACGCCTCGTGGGTTCCCGGCGGGAGCGTCTCCCCGGTCTTCAGGAAATGGTCGGCCCCGAAGGGGAACGACGTGAGGGTGAGCGTGAACCCGAAGGCCTTCGACGCGGCCTCCAGCACGCGGACCGCTTCCTTCGTGACGTCGATGCCGATCCCGTCGCCGGGAACGATCGCGAACCGTCTCTCCATCCGGCCTCCCTAATCGCGCCGCCGGGACCACGCCAGCACGAGGGCCCCGGCGATCGCGAAGCCGATCACGTCGGCGACGACGTCCCCGGCATCGGCGTCGCGTCCGGGAACGAGTGATTGATGGTATTCGTCGGAGATGCTCCAGAGAAGCATGAAGACGAAGGCCGCGGCGGTCGGGCCCGGCCGAAGGCGGGTCAGGCCCCCGTGGAACGCGCGAAGCGCCAGGAGCGAGACGGCGGCGTAACCGCCCGTGTGCAGGAGCTTGTCCCAGAGATACTCGGCGCCCGGAACCTGCGAGAGCGACGAGAGATAGAAGACCCCCGCGAGGGCGGCGAGAAGCGGCCCCCAGTTCGCGACGGCCCGCCGGATCACCGGGGGAACGGGAACATCAGGTAGGCGAGGAGGAGCACCCCTCCGGTCATGCCGAAGAAGACCAAGCCCCCGAACCGCATCTGCTCGCGCCTCTCGCGGCGGGTCAGGACGGCGAAGAACGCCGCGACGATCGCCGAGTAGAGGAAGAGATGGACGACGTGGGAGGCCACGCTCAGTCCTTCCGGCCGCGCGAGAGATCCCAGACGTCGAGGAGGAGGAGCAGGTTCATGAGCCCGGCGGTCCACAGGTAGGCCGTGCCGTAGATCGACAGGGCCGACCGCCAGCGCACGCGAAACGTCTCGATGCGGGCTTCCTGCGTGGGGTCGGGGTCGCCGTCCCGGCGGACGTAGGCGGGCTCCCCGTAGACCGACACGCGCGCGATCGCGTCGGCCGGCCCCACGCCGACGTTGGCGAGCACCTGCATCGAGCTCAAGAGCCACTCGCGGCTGGAATAGAGGGCGAGCCGGCCGTCGTGCGCGACCCCGAGCCCGAACGAGCCCATGACCAGCGCGAAGAAGACCAGGCCGCGGCGCAGGCGCCCGAGGACGGCGTGGCCCGCCCCGGGAAGGACCCAACCCGCGACGAGAGCGGCCGCCGTCTTCCCCGGGGAGGCGCTGGAGGCCATCGGTTACTCGGCGGGCTCCGCGACCACCTGCACCGACACGGTCCCCGCCACGTTGCGATGGATCTTGATGGGGACCTCGAAGGTGCCCAGCGACTTGATCGGCTCCTTGAGCTGGATCTTCCGGCGGTCGACGTCGACCCCCTGAGCCTTCAGGAGGTCGGCGATCTCCTGCGAGGTGACCGACCCGTACAGGGCGTCGTTCTCGCCGACTTTCTTCTCGACGCGGACGGTGAGGCCGGAGATGTGCGCCGCGACCTTGCGGGCCTCGTTGGTCTCGGCCTGCTCTCGGACCGCCCACACCTTCTTCTGCATCTCGATGGAGCGCAGGTTGCCCGGCGTCGCCGCCAGCGCGAGCCCCTTGGGGAGCAGGAAGTTGCGCGCGAATCCGGGCGCCACGTTGACGACCTGGCCGCGATCCCCGACGTGCTCGACGTCCTGACGCAGTACGATCTTCACGGGAGCCTCCCGCCTAGTCCGAGGTGAACGGCACGAGCGCGATCGTGCGCGCGCGCTTGATGGCCTGCATCAGCTGACGCTGATGCGTGGCGCAGGTGCCGGAGATCCGGCGGGGAAGGATCTTCGCCCGCTCGGGGATGTAGTTCTGGAGCGTGCGCACGTCCTTGTAGTCGATCCAGCGCGCCTTGTCCTCGCAGAACTTGCAGTACTTCCGCCGCCGGAACAGGAAGCGCCGGCGCCCTCCGGTCCGCGGTCCCCCGGGGCCGCCCCGGCCTCCCGGCCCGCGACCGCCGCCGCCCTCGTCT
>Ga0068859_100005059_pt1 | contig 13384 bp, 11 predicted proteins | sample KBSSwiS22_FD_66585 | JGI IMG/M metagenome (GOLD analysis project Ga0068859, IMG submission 66585) | Switchgrass rhizosphere microbial communities from Kellogg Biological Station, Michigan, USA - KBS Switchgrass S2-2 | ecosystem: Host-associated > Plants > Roots > Rhizosphere > Soil ... | reverse complement strand
CAGTGATGCCTTGGCGGCGACCGACTTGACTGAGGTCTTGGCAGGGAAAGCCCGCGGTGACCACGGTGCACGGTGGCAGTCGGTCGAGCGATCGCACGTCACTCTCGACCCTCGCTCCCGCAAATCGGGACTTCAATACCTGCCGGGCCGCGGGGTCTATCTCACAAAGGAGCGCGGTCTGGTACCCAGCGCACTGGAATCCTGCCTCGAGGCCCCCGACCCCGGCGAAAAGCCCCGCCACGGTGAGCCTCGTCGCCGGCTCCTTGCCGGCCCTCCGCCGCTTTTGGGGGGCGTCCCGCGCCGCGCTCGTTTTGCTCACCTCACCGAACTCATGATTTGCGCCTTCGAGAAAGCGTGGAAGAGTACCAACCGCCAGTTCCGGCAGTGGGGCGACGGGTATCGATTTTCGGGCAGTTGAGGCCGGTACCGAATTATTTTTCCCAAGGCTCCGCGCCCCGGGGGGGGGGGGCTACCGCCCAGCAGTTTGGGAGTCTAATAGGGCTCGGGGAATTGGCGGCCACCCGCCCATTCAGGCACCCGACCCCTGGCCCCGGCTGCCAGCCCCCGTAACTATGCCCCTAGGCGTTTCAAACCAGCCTACGCGCGGCGAGGGGCCTCAGCCGACCGTTCGCCGCCTCAACGTATGGGGGGCCGGGTAGGCCTGCATGATGCCGATCGGGGCACGTTCGGGGGCATATGTCATATCCGATTTACATAATGATATATAAAACAATAGTTTGGCATTCGTATTGCATGCCGACTGTCGCACCACATCGGCGTCCCGGACCGACCCTCTAAGTCGCTCAAGATTGTCCGCCGTCCACCGCCCGAGCGTCGCGCAACAGCACGGCGAAGGGGAGCGACCAGATCATACGATCCCGACTGAAATAGAGCGTCTGCTCGTCGGCGCTGAGATGGGCGTCCGTCAGGGGCGCGCCTTCGTTCACGCTGTCGGGAAGACGGACCGGAACTCCCCAGCCCTTGCCATGTCGGAACACGACATAGAGGCTGAGCTTTTCGGACGGCGGTCGATTCGAGCCGAACACCAAGAAGGACTCGTCTGCAGAAACAGCTGGATCTGCGTCTGTGTGCGCGATGTCGGTGAACGGAAGAGGCTCCGGTTGGGCGTAGCCTTTGCCGTCTGGAGCCGCGCGAAATAGATGGAACTTTCCGCTCGTTTGATCGGGACGCATGAAATAGAGCACGCCTTTCCGTGCGAGGCTCGGCTCAAACACCGAAGCGCAGTCATTGATGGTATCTGGCAACCGATACGGCTCGCCCCAGCCATCGCCTCGTCGGTCCACCCGCCACAGATTGCCGCCCTGCCCCGGCCAGCGGCGGCCACCCCATTCCCCATCCAGCGCGCCGCCGCCCTCTTTCACCGGTCGCGCCGACGCAAAGATCATGTAGTTGCCGTCAGGAGATAGAGCCGGTTCGAGGTCGTTCCAGCGGTCGGAAAACGAGACTGATTCGGGTGACGTCCAGGCGCCATCGATCAGGTGGGAAACCTTGATCGCCGCACGGACCCCATCGCTGTGTTGGAAATAGACGGTCTTCCCGTCCGGGGTGAAGGTCGGCGCAGTGTCGATAAAGGGCTCGGAGATAACACGAGGCGCGAACACGCGCGCCGCGGGCGCTGAGGTTTCGGCCATCGAGCCCCCGATCCCGCCAAGCAAAGCGGTTGGAAGTGCGATCGCAAAGGCCCTCAGGAGACCTGACGAGTAGACAAAGCCTGCAGTACTGGTCACGACGATCAATCCTAAAGTGGATGAGGGACACACTGGCGATGCGGCGTTGTGCGCCGGGGGAACAAACAGCGCGCTTAAGCATAGGCGGCACCCGTAACTCGTTCGCGCGGAATGCCGACGGCCTCGCTCGCCAACATGATGATCTTTGGTCGGCCTGATGAAAACGACGAATTTCGTATTTGCGGGGGAGCGCTCCGCGAAATCGCTCAAGCCTTTGCTTTCTTCGCAACCTTCGACTTGCCCGAACCGTTGAGCGCGACCGCCTGGCGAATGAGCGCCTTGAACGCGGTCGCATCGACTTTCTCTCCTTCGGCGATATCGATCGCGCGGCGCGTGTTTCCGTCGAGGCTCGAGTTGAAGAGTCGGGCCGGATCCTTCAGCGACGCGCCCTTGGCGAAGGTCAGCTTCACGACGTTCTTATAGGACTCGCCCGTGCAGAGGATGCCGTCGTGCGACCAGACCGGCGTGCCGGGTCGCGTGGCCTTGACCCACTTCCACTCTTCGACGACTTTCGGGTCTGCTTGCTGGATGAGCTTGCGCATTCTGGCGAGGGTTCCCCCTCGCCAGTCGCCGAGCTCGGCGATTCTCTTCGTGATGAGATCCGATGCCGAAGGGTTTTCGCTCGCGCTCGATTTTTTCATGGCGTCATCCTCGGAAGTTTCGATTCACGATTCTTGAGCCTACGACCAGTTCGGCATTTCGATACCGAACTTTTTTGCGTACTCGGCATGCAGGCGCTGCCAACCGGCGAACTTCATCGCATCGCCGCCGGCGATGCGGCCGATGGGGTTTCCGCCGAGCAGGTGATCGAGAACGTCGAGGCAAATATGCCATCCCGCTGCACCCATCGCGATGTAGGGACGAGCGATTTGGGTCCAGAGCGTCAGGCGCGTGCCGCCGCCGAGTGTTTCGAGCTCCCAACGGATGTCGTGATCGCCCCAGTTGTATTCGAGCAGCTTGGGAGCGTCGGCTCGCGTCACTTTGGTTTCGGTCACGTGCTGCGCGGGCGCTCCCACTGTGGTGAGCTTCACCGTGCTTCCGGTCTTGCCGAGATTCGCATCGGCTTCGAACGGCGCCCATTCGCGAAGATTCGCCGGCTCGGTCAGCGCCTTCCACACTTTCTCCGGCGGATGGCGCAACTCGCGGACGAGAACCAGCGTCCACTTGTCTCCATCCTTGCGTACCTGTGCCCCGCTCGCAGGACCTGGCATGTAGTGTTCGCGATCGGTCATTTCTTTCTCCTTGCCTTCTTTTTGGTGGGTGCCGGTCGATCCATGCGATCGAGGTGACGTTCGAGAGCGTCGACATGGGCCGACCAGAAGCGGCGAAACGGAGCCAGCCAGGCATCTATTTCCATCAGGGGCTCCGGTTTGATGCTGTACACGCGTCGCTGCGCATCGACGCGCGACTCGACGAATCCGGCCTCGCGAAGCACTCGCAGATGCTTCGAAACCGACGGCTGCGGAAGGCGCAGCTGCTCCTCGATGTCGCCGACGGTCTGCTCCGAATAGGCGAGCAGGCTCAGGATGGCGCGGCGGCTCGGTTCGGCGATGATCGCGAATGTGGATTCCATGTGACGTATATACCTACAAAGGCATATTAATGTCAAGACCGGACTTCAAGCGCGCAGCTTTCGCGTTCTGATACAGCGCCGAATACGCCCTCATTCCAGACAGCGCGCTCTCGCGCCGAGCCGTGCGCAGCGCTCGCCGATCGGCGCTGAAGCTCCGATTCGACATGCTATACACGTGCACTTGTTCTGATGCGGAGCGTTCTTCGTGCCGAGTCTTGCCGTTTCCCTGCTCGCGGTTTCGATCGCGGCGCAGGCGCCGATTCCATCTGCCGACGTCGCGATCGTCGGCGCGACCATCGTGGATGTTTCCGACGCAGGTCGCGCGAAGGGCGATATCGAGAATTCGATAGTTCTGATTTCGCGCGGCCGCATCGCGGAAGTGGGCGATCGGCAGCATGTGCGCTTGCCGCCGCACGCGCATGTCGTCGATGCGAAAGGCGCATTCCTCATTCCAGGACTAATCGATGCGTACGGCGCGATGCGCAACGCGCATTTCGCGGACGCTTATCTCTACGAAGGCGTGACGACGGTGATGGTTCCGCTCGCGCCCGACGATGCGATGATCGACGGCGAAACGACGGTTTTCCGTCCGGCCTCGGGTCCGTCGCTGGTCACGTCGACGCCGATCAGCGGCTATTCGACGAACGGCGACATTGCGCATGCGCATCCGTGGACCGCGCATCGGACGGAGGATCAGCGCGCGAGCCTCGCGACACTGAAAACCGAGATCGCAAACGCGGCGGCGCAAGGATCGCAAGTCGTCGCCGTCGATCAGGATGTCTGGCCCGATCAGCTCGATGCGATCGTCGCGGAAGCGCACCGGCTTGGACTCGCGGTCAGCGCGCAACCGGCGTTCACGACGTATCCGTACGCAGCGCACGCGGGCGTCGACGTGTTCGCGCGCAACGATCGCTACACGCTCGCGGCAACGCGCGCTCAGGATTTTCTCGCGTATTCGGATGATCCGGTCGGACCCGGCTCGCGGCCGGCAGTGCGCGCGGTGTGCCAGGCCGATGCGCTCGGCGCGCGTATTGACGACTTCGCCGCGCAACTCTCGGGCACGCACACCGCGCTTATGCCGATACTCTCGATGGAGGCGACGGCGGACGATGTCGGCGGGCCGAATCCGTGGAGTCTTCGATCGTCGATCTTCGTCACGCCAGGTGATCTCGACAATCCGGTCGATCCGAAGACCGGCGTGCGGCCGTATCTCGAACAGCATCCGGCGGATCGCGAGCGGCTTCAGGCGTGCGCGCGGAGCAAGCAGTCGATCGACCGCAGGCTTCATGCCGGCGGCGCGATCTATGTCGCGGGCACGTCCGTACCGTCGTACGGCGTAATGCCCGGTGGCGGATTGCACGAAGAATTGCGCCGGCTCGGAGAAATCGGACTCACGCCACGCGAAGCGTTGGCCGCCGCGACCAGCAACGCGGCGGATGCGCTGCGACTTTCGGATCGCGGCCGTATCGAAGCCGGGCGACGCGCCGATCTCGTCGTTCTTTCGGCCGATCCACGCGTCGACATCGGAGCGGTCGATGCGATCCGAGAAGTGCTGATCGAAGGCCGTCGCGTAGATCGCGATGCGCTGATGGCGACCGCGAAGAAAGCGCAGCGCTCGCATCACTGACGCTTATCGCAGTTCCCGCAACGTCGAATCGCGCGGCGCTGATAAAATCCTTCGGATATGTCCCGTCTATCCTTGAATCGATCGTTTCATCTGCCGGTGGCGTGCGCGCTGGGTTTGCTCTGCGCATCGGTCGCCGCGGCGCCCGCCGGTCCTGAATTTGTTTCCGCGGACGTCAACCGGTTTTACGACGTATACGACGCGACCGGCGGACATCCGACGGTCGCGCAGCTCGACGACTATCTCGCGCACGGCACCGAAGCGCTGCACGAGTTCGCCAAACTCCGCAACGTCACCGGACAGCGGATCGCCGATTCCATCGCCGCGCATCCGGAGACCTACACGAAGGCGAGGCAATGTCTCGCAGCGTTGCCCGCGGTGAAAGTGCGCTTGACGGCGGCGTTCGCCAAGCTTGCGTCGCTGTATCCGGAAGCGAAGTTTCCGCCGGTCGCGATCGTCGTCGGTCGCGGCAAACCCGTGGGAATCACCAGCCCGTCGGGCGTGACGATGGGTCTCGAAGCATTGTGCGCGGCCGACTTCATGGATCCGAATGTCGAAGCCCGCTTCGTGCACACGATCGCGCACGAATACGGCCACATCCAGCAGACCGCCGCGCTGCAGGCGCTCGAGCCCGGCAACGCGGAAGCGACCGTGTTGCGCATGTCGCTGATGGAAGGCGTCGGCGAATTTACCGCGGAGCTGATTTCGGGCGGTGTCGCCAACTATCAACACGCGGCCTGGACGAAGGGCAAGGAAGCGGACATCGAAGCCGCTTTCGTGCGCGACGAAGACAAGACCGATCTTTCCGCGTGGATGTACAACGGCGTCGGCAATGCCGATCACCCGGGAGATCTCGGTTATTGGGTCGGCTATCGGATCGTGAAAACCTACTACGACCACGCGCGCGACAAGCACGCCGCGTTGAAGGAAATTTTCGAGATGCCGGATCCGAAGGCGTTCGTCGCCAAGAGCGGTTGGCATCCCGCCGCGACGAAGCGCTGATCCGCCGCTGCGCGACGAAGTGATCCACGGTGCAGACGATCGCAGCGTAATGCCTGCGCGCCACGTCATCGCGTTGCGATCTCAGCTCGCGATCCACACGAAACCGTCGCGATCGGTGCGCACGCCGACGATGACCATCGGCGGCTGAACGGAATGTCGACGCTGCGGCAATTCAGGGATTCGAGGACGGCGCCTTCTTCGCGCGCGCCTCGGCCAGCACCGCGAGCGTCTTCTCGCGACGGCCTTCCTCGACCGTCTCGGCGCGATCGTAGATCGCGAGCGCCTGCGCCGCTTCGGCGATCGCCTCGTCGACGTCGCCGCGCATCAGCGCGACGCGCGCCGCGGCCGTGTGCATGTTGCCGAGCTTCTGATCGTTGTCGCGGAACGCCGTTGGGGCGAGCCGCAGCGAATCGCGGATCGCGGATGCCGCATCGTCGTGACGGCCGAGCTTGGCGTAGCGGAGCGCAAGATTCGAGAGCTGCACCGTGAGCCGCGGGAAATCCGGGCCCATGACTTTTCGATACAGCGCGACGGCGCGCTCCTGCAGACGCACGGCTTCGTCGAGATGGCCCATTTCCTCCTGCAGGTACGCGAGATTGTTGAGCGCGACCGCGATATCGAGCTCGGGCGGCGGTTCGATCGATTCGAAGAGATGTAGCGTTTCCTGATAGGTCTGGTTGGCGCGCTCGAAGCGGCCGAGGCCGTCGAGCGTGCTGGCGAGATTGGAAAGAGTCACCGCACGCTCGCGCGGCGCGACGTCCGGCAGCGCATCTTTCAATCGCAGCGATTCTTCGGCGACCGGCAGCGCTTCGGCGTAACGTCCGACGTCGTTGAGCAGTGCCGCGTAATCGTTGAGAAGCTCCGCGCGCTGCGTCCTGCCGCGCGCATCGCCCTCGCAATTGTCGAGCCCGCGCTTGAGCAGGGCTTCAGCCGCCGCGTAGTGACCGAGCTGCCATTCGAGCAGCGCTTGTGAATCGAGCACTTTCGCGTAGTCGGTGCCTCCGGTGTCGGCGCGAAGCGAAGCCGCGAGCTCGAGCTGCACTTTCGCCGCGTCGTTGCGTTCCAGCATCAGGTACGCATGTCCGATCGCGCGGCGGATGTCGGCTTCGAGCAGCGGTTGCCCCGCGAGCTGCTGCGGAATGTCGACGGCGGCGCGATCGAGCGCGTCGACCAGCAGCGGCGGCTTGCCGCCGTAGTAAGGATCGGCGCGACCGATCATGCCGGTCAGGAATCGGTTGGCGCGCTGCGCTCGCTCGCCTTCGGCCGCGGCGCGATGCGCCTGCACGAGCGAGAACGCGATGCCGAACACGATCGCGCCGAACGCAACGACCGATGCCGCAACCGGCACGCGATTCCTCTGCACGAACTTGCGCGCGCGATACCACGTGCTGCTCGGACGCGCGAGCACCGGACGATCGTCGAGCCAGCGTTCGAGATCGTCGGCGAACGCGCGCACCGACGCGTAGCGACGCTCGGGCTCGGGCTCGAGCGCCTTGAGCACAACGCGATCGAGATCGCCCGCAAGTTGGCGCCGATGTTCGGCGATCGCGCGCTGCGCGAGGCCGAGGCGATCGGCATCGACGCGCGTGCTCGGCCGCGTCGGCGCTTGCGCGGCGATGTGACGCGCGAGATCGGCGGTCGGAACGTCGGCGTGCGCGTTGCGTCCGGTCAGGAGCTCGTAGAGCACGAGTCCGAGCGCGTAGATGTCGCACGCGGTCGTCAGCGGCTTTCCGGCGAGCTGTTCGGGGCTCGCGTATTCGGGTGTCATCGGCATGAAGCCGGTGCGCGTTGCGCCGCCGATGCGACCGTCGAGCGATTTGGCGATGCCGAAATCGAGAAGCTTGGCGACGCCGTCGCGATTGACCAGGATGTTCGCCGGCTTGATGTCGCGATGGATGATCAGCGCGCGATGCGCCGCGTCGACCGCGGCCAGCACTTCGAGAAACAGGATCACTCGCGCGCGCGCGTTTTCGGCATGCACTCGGCACCAGTCGTCGATCGGATCGCCTTCGACGTATTCCATCGCGACATACGGCTGGCCCTGCGCGGTCGTGCCGCCGTCGAGCACGCGCGCGATGTTCGGATGATCGAGCCACGCCAGGAACTGCCGTTCGCTTTCGGCGCGGCGGATCGATTCGGGATCGCCGAGCGTGCTCGCCAGCACTTTGATTGCGACGCGCTGCTCGAACGCGCCGTCGCGGCGCTCGGCGAGCCAGACCTGGCCCATGCCGCCCGCGCCGAGGCGCTCGATGAGGCGATAAGGACCGAGCTCGCGCGGCTCGAACGCAGGCGCGGGTTCGAGGAAGCCTGCGCTCGCTTCGTGCGCCGCAAGCAACGCGAGCGCGGTGCTAAGCGTGCCGGGCTCGGCGCCGGACGCTTCGATCCAGGCCCGACGCTCGCCGACCGGGCGTTCCAGCGCGGCCTCGAACAAGCGAAGGCCCAGCGCTGCGTCGCCGTGCGGAGCGGTCGTCGTCCCCGTCATTCGGTTTTCCCCCTCGGCCGATTGTAGCCGCGCTCGGCGTGGCGGCGCCGCGAAAAACCGATGCGACACGCGGGCCCGTTTCCGCGCCTTGTCTATCGAACCCGCTGCCGTCGCAGCACCTGAACCCACCGGAGACTTCGATGAACCGCCGCACCGCTTCGCTGCTCGCCCCCTTGGCTTTGCTCGTCGCCGGCAGTGCCGGCGCGCAGGTCATGTACGGCGGCTACAACCTCGGCCCGGATTACGGCGCGATGATCCAGCAAGAACAGCAGAAACAGCAGGTCATGAACGCACAGATGGAGCAGCAGGCGCAGGCGATCGTCGCGCAGGCGATGCAGACGCCCGAATGCCAGGCGATGTATCGCCAGCATCTCGCTCAAGGCGGCACGCTGTCGTTCCCGCAATTCGCGTATCAATACGTCGCGACCGGCCGCTTCACGCCGGAAGGCATGGCGCGCTATCGCCGCAACGAAGGCGACAACCAGCGTCGCGAAGCCGTTGCCTGGGCCGGAGTGCGCCAAGCCGAAGACGCCAGCGCCGCCGCGATCCAGGAACGCTCGGATCACTACGCGCGCGGGCAGGACGAAGCCGGCGAAGTGCTGCGCGGCAATTCGAGCTGGATCGATCCCAACGACGGCCAGCGTCGCGCGCTCTCGTACATGGGCGAGAACGCTTCGTACACCGATCCCGCGAGTGGGCGCGTCTACCAGCGCGATGCGAGCGGCCAGTACTACGTGCAGGGCGCCGACGGACTTTGGTATCCGATGGCGCCGGCGCGCTGATCGCTACGCCAGCGCCTGATAGAGGAACGAGCGCGCGACTTCCCAGTCGCGCTGCGCGGTGGCGCGCGAGATGCCGAGCACTTCGGCGATATCGATCATGTCGAGCCCGGCGAAATAGCGCAGCTCGACGATCTGCACTTTGCGCTTGTCCAAGGCTTCGAGTTGCGAGAGTGCCTGATCGAGCGCGAGCACATCGACGTTCGAGGTGGTGTCGTCGGTGGTGAGCCCTGACAGCGTGACCGCTTCGCGCGCCGAGCCGCCGCGCTTCTCCGCATCGCGATGGCGTGCGTGATCGATCAGCACCTGGCGCATGCGTCGCGCGGCGATCGCGAAGAACTGGCGCCGGTCGGCCGGCGCCATCGAGCCGTCGGCGTTGAGGCGAAGCCATGCTTCGTTGACTAAAGCCGTCGGCGACAAGGTATGTCCGGGGCGCTCGCCGCGCAGATACTTCGCCGCGATCGTGCGCAGCTCCGCGTACACCAGCGGCAACAGCTCGGCCTCGGCGCGCGGCTCGCCGGCGGAAAGCTGCTTCAGGAGAATCGTGATGGCGCCCGATTCGCTCATGTTCGCCCCGTTCGAACGAAGCGATTGTAGCGGGCAGGGGTCGCAGCCGGCGCGTTCAGCCGCGACGTGGCTTGATTCCTCCCCGAATATCCATACCGTAGCCGCATGGCGCGCGTGCTCACCATCGAAGACGACGCGGTCACCGCGCACGAGATCGTGACCGAGCTGACCCGCCGCGGAAACCAAGTCGACTGGGTCGACAACGGCACGGCCGGGCTCGATCGCGCGGTCGGCGGCGACTACGACGCGATCACGCTCGATCGCATGCTGCCCGGCCTCGACGGGCTCGCGGTGATCACGGCGCTGCGCGATGCGGGCGTCGAGACGCCGGTCCTGATGATCAGCGCGCTCAGCGACGTCGACGAGCGCGTGCGCGGCCTTCGCGCCGGCGGCGACGATTACCTGACAAAACCCTTCGCGCCGGACGAGATGGTCGCGCGCATCGAAGTACTGCTGCGCCGCCATCGTGCAACCGATCGCGAAACGGTACTTCGCGTCGCCGATCTCGAGCTCGACCTGATTGAGCGCAGCGCGCGCCGCGGCGGCAGCGTGCTGGAGCTGCTGCCAATCGAGTTCCGACTGCTCGAAGTATTGGTGCGCAATTCCGGGCAAGTGCTGACACGCACCATGATCTTCGAAGCCGTCTGGGGCTATCACTTCGATCCCGGCACGAACGTCATCGACGTGCACATCGGACGCCTGCGCAAGAAGGTCGATCCGCCGGGCCTGCCGCCGCTGATCCACACCGTGCGCGGATCGGGGTATCGCCTTGCTGCGTCTGAGTGATCACTGGCGCTCCGCGACAACACGCCTGATCCTGATCTACGGCGCGTTCTTCGTGGTGTGGAGCATCGTGCTGGTCGGCGTCGTCTACTGGGAGACGAACCGCTATCTCTCGCGCGTCGTCGACGAGATCGTCGAGCAGCGCGCGCGCTACCTCACGTCGATCGATCGCACGCGCCTGCCCGAAGCGATGGAAGCGACGGGTGCGCTCGATCTTCGCGGCGTGATGTCGCTCGGACTCTTCGATGCCAGCGGCGGCTACGTCGACGGCAACATCGACAGCGTGCCGGCCGATCTTCCTCCCGACGGCGTGATCCACGCGCTCCCGCAAGGCCTCGATCGCCGCGGCCGCGCCATGCGCGAGCCCGCGCGAGGACTCGCCAAGCGCCTCGAATCGGGCGAGCTTCTGGTCATCGCGCGCGACACCAGCGTCATCGACCAGGTCGCCGTGATCTTGCGCCACGCGCTGCTATGGGGGCTTTCGCTGACCGTGATTCCGGGCCTGATCGGCGGACTCTTACTGAGCCGCCGTCCGCTGCGTCGCGTGCGCGAGATCGAAGCCGCGATAGAGCCGATCGCGCACGGCGATCTCGGCCGGCGTCTGCCGGTGTCCGGGCGCGGCGACGAAGTCGATCTTCTCGCCGCGATCGTCAATCGCATGCTGGGCGAGATCGAGCGCCTGATCGTCGAAGTCAAAGGCGTCTGCGACAACATCGCGCACGACCTGCGCACGCCGCTGACGCGCCTTCGCACGCAGCTGCATCGCTTGCAGGAGACCGGCGGCGGCGAGGAAGGCTTTGCGCCGACATTGGAGCGCTGCATCGTCGACGTCGACGCGCTGCTCGATCGCTTCCGCGCGCTGCTGCGCATCTCCGAGCTCGAGGACCTGCGCCGGCGCGGCGGTTTCGGCAGCGTCGATCTCGGCGAGATATTGCGTCAAGTGCATGAACTTTATGCGCCGCTCGCAGAAGACAACGCGATCGTGTTTCGTCTGGAATCCGAGGTCGCGACGAGGATCCGCGCCGATCCGCATCTTCTCTTCGAGGCTTTCAGCAATCTCGTCGCGAATGCGATCAAATTCACGCCGAACGGCGGCAAGGTGTGCGTGCGCGCATCGATGGAAGCGCAAGGTCCGCGCGTCGACATCGTCGACAGCGGACCCGGCATTCCGAGCGGTGAGCGCGACGCGGTGCTGAAGCGCTTCTACCGCAGCGAATGCGGACGCGAGATCTCGACACCAGGCTACGGCCTGGGCCTCAGCATCGTCTCGGCGATCGTGCGCCTGCACGGATTCCGCATGCGCATCGGCGACAACGAGAGCGGCGGCGCTCGCGTCAGCGTGCAGTGCTGGATCGACGCGATGGCGGCTGAGCACGCTTCGCGCTGAGCGAATCGGCTGCGCGCGACCGATGACGCGATAAAGCCAAGCCGTCTCTCGCAGAGGCGCAGAGATCGCAAAGAAAAACTCTATTGGCGATCTCTGCGCCTCTGCGAGAAAACTGCTCTGGCAGGCCTGATTTCATGCGCTGAGCCCGCATAGGCTCGTCAAGTGCCGATCGCTTTGCCGTGCGACGAAACGAGCGCGACGCGCGCTCGCTAAGCTCCAGCATTGCGTAAATGATCAGATGAAGTTTTCTTCATGCTCGCGCCCCTTGGCTTGCACGGGTGCGACACATACCTTGGTGCGCCGCACCAGTTTCCCCGCCGGATTTCGCGCATGAATGGGATTGTCCGCATAGCGCTGCAGCGCCCTTACACGTTCGTCGTGTTGGCGCTCTTGATCTTGATCATCGGTCCGCTCGCCGCGTTGCGCACGCCGACGGACATCTTCCCGGATATCCGCATTCCGGTCATCGCCGCCGCGTGGCAGTACACCGGTCTTCCGCCCGATCAGATGGCCGGCCGCATCACGACGCTGTACGAGCGCGTGCTGACGACGACGGTCAACGACATCGAGCACATCGAAGCGAATTCGTACAACGGCTTCGGCATCGTCAAGATCTTCTTCCAGCCCGGCGTCAACGTCGCCACCGCGAACGCGCAAGTGACTGCAGTCTCGCAGACCGTGCTGAAGCAGATGCCGGTCGGCACGACGCCGCCTCTGATCCTCAACTTCAACGCATCGACGGTGCCGATCCTGCAGCTCGCGCTGTCGGGCGATGGTCTCTCGGAACAGAATCTCGCCGACCTTGGCCTCAACGTCGTACGCACGCGTCTGGTCACGGTGCCGGGCGCGGCGATTCCGTATCCGTTCGGCGGCAAGTCGCGCCAGGTGCAGATCGATATCGATCCCGGCGCGCTGCAGGCGCGCGGACTTTCCGCGCAGGACGTCGCCACCGCGCTCGCCGCGCAGAACATCATCACGCCGGTCGGCACGCAGAAGATCGGCGAGTTCGAATACACGGTGCAGCTCAACAACGCGCCGTCGGCGATCGAGGATCTCGGCGATCTGCCGATCAAGGCCGCCAACGGCACGACGGTCTACGTGCGCGACGTCGCCACCGTGCGCGACGGCAACGCGCCGCAGACCAACATCGTGCACGTCGACGGCGCGCGCTCGGTGCTGATGTCGATTCTGAAGAACGGCGCCACCTCGACGCTCGATATCGTCTCGGGTATCAAGTCCAAGCTCGCCGAGATCAAGCCGACCTTGCCCGACAATCTCAAGGTCACGCCGATCAACGATCAATCGCTGTTCGTGCGCGCGGCGATCAAGGGCGTCGCGTTCGAAGGCGTCATCGCCGCGGCGCTGACCAGCATCATGATCCTGCTGTTCCTCGGCAGCTGGCGCTCGACGGTCATCATCGCGATCTCGATTCCGCTCTC
>Ga0068859_100005058_pt1 | contig 13384 bp, 8 predicted proteins | sample KBSSwiS22_FD_66585 | JGI IMG/M metagenome (GOLD analysis project Ga0068859, IMG submission 66585) | Switchgrass rhizosphere microbial communities from Kellogg Biological Station, Michigan, USA - KBS Switchgrass S2-2 | ecosystem: Host-associated > Plants > Roots > Rhizosphere > Soil ... | reverse complement strand
TTTTTCTTAGCCCCGTTATTGCTTAAATTGTTTGCAGATTTTATTCCTCCCGGTCTGCTGTTTCAGCCATTTCAGCAACCATATATCTTTTTGTTTTTATTATTGCTGGCTTTGCTGGTAAGTTTTCTTTCTGGCTTGTACCCGGCTTTTATTTTATCTGGATACAAACCTGTACGTGTTTTAAAAAATCAATCATTCATCAACAGTAATGCAACAAGACATGTATGGATAAGAAAAACACTGACTGTATCACAATTTGTGATTGCGCAGTTTTTTGTGATTGCTACTGTTATGGTTAGTAAGCAAATCAATTATTCATTGAATGCAGATATGGGTTTCAGGAAAGATGCAATAGTAAGTTTTGATGTGCCACGCAATGATACTGTTTTAAATCACCGTGCTCAGTTATTGAATGAAATAAAAAACATTCCCGGAGTGCTGCTGGCAAGCCGGGGTTATCTAACACCTGCAGATACACGTGCAGGATTCACTGATATAAAATATAACGGTGCAGCAAATAATAATAAAGAAAGTGTACAATTGCGGTGGGGTGATACTAATTATTTAAAGCTGTTTGATATAAAAATACTTGCGGGAAGAAATGTTGAGCAAAGCGATACCATTAAAGAGTTTTTGATAAATGAAACCTATGCAAAGCTGATTGGATTTAAACATCCGGACGATGCGCTGGGGAAGCAATTAGATTTTAATAATAGAAAGATGCCAATAGCAGGTGTAATGCACGATTTTCATGAGCAGTCTTTTCATTCGCCCGTTGATCCGCTTGTATTTGCCTCATTCAGCAACAGAAGTTATTTCTTTCATGTTCTCCTGCAGCCACAGGACGCAGGCGGCACATTATGGCAAAGTACTATCAGTAAAATTCAAAAAGCATATCATCAAATATATCCTGACGAAGATTTTACTTATACATTTTTAGATGATACCATTGCAGGGTTTTATAAAACAGAACAGCACACTGCAAGCCTGTTAAACTGGGCTACAGGTTTATCGGTGCTTATCAGTTGTTTGGGATTATTAGGCCTGGTGATTTACACGATCAATACACGTACAAAAGAAATAGGGGTAAGAAAAATATTAGGTGCAACTGTCGCTAATATTGTTTCCCTGCTATCAAAAGATTTCGTGCAGTTAGTGCTGATTGCTTTTGTAATTGCTGCACCGGTTGCCTGGTGGGCAACCCATAAATGGCTTGAAGATTTTGCATACAGAACAGCAATGAGCTGGTGGATATTTATGCTATGTGGTTTTTCAATGTTGGTTATTGCATTGCTTGTATTGAGCATACAAACTATAAAAGCAGCAATAACCAACCCCGTAAAAAGTTTAAGAACAGAATAAAAGTATAACCATGATAAAAAATTATTTCACTATTGCCTGGCGCAATCTTTTCAAAAACAAAGTGTCTTCCTTTATTAATATAGGAGGATTAGCAATAGGCATGGCAGTAGCTATGCTGATTGGTTTTTGGATATACGATGAAGTGTCGTTTGATCACTACCACCAAAACTACAAACGCATTGCGCAGGTAATGCAAAAACAAAGTAATAATGGCCAGGTATGGACAGGAACCCCACTTCCGTTTCCATTGGCCCAGGAACTTAGAGACAAACACGGCAGCGATTTTAAATACCTTGTTATGTCTTCCTGGCAGGGCGGTCATATTCTTTCACTGGGAGAACAAAAAGTAACACAGGAGGGTGCATACATGGAACCTGATGCAGCAAAAATGCTTGCCTTAAAAATGCTGAAAGGAACCAATGATGGATTGAAAGATATGAATTCAGTTTTGTTATCCGCATCCGCCGTAAAAGCTGTTTTTGGCAATACTGATCCCATCAACCAGGTAATAAAAATTGATAATAAACAGGATGTAAAAGTTACAGGTGTTTATGAAGACCTGCCTCATAATACCACATTCAGGGATTTAAAGTTTATAGCGCCCTGGCAATTGTTTGTGGCATCAGAGCCGTGGGTAAAAAGTTCCATGACAGAATGGGGCAATAACTCTTACGAGGTATTTGCGCAGATAGCGGACAATACTGATTTTAATTCAGTTGATAAACATATCATCAATACCAAGTTTGATAAAGTGCCGCCAGAAGATAAAAAATATAATGCCCGGATATTTCTTCACCCGATGGAAGATTGGCACCTGAGATCTCATTGGGAAAATGGAGTGAACTCAGGCGGCCTTATTGAGTATGTATGGTTGTTTTTAATTATCGGCGTGTGTGTGTTACTGCTAGCGTGTATCAATTTTATGAACCTGAGTACAGCACGTTCAGAAAAAAGAGCGAAGGAAGTAGGGATAAGAAAAGCAATAGGTTCATTGCGCAGCCAGTTGATAGGACAATTTTTTTCTGAATCATTATTAGTAGTGGCATTTGCATTTTTGTTATCACTTATTATAGTGCAATTAGTATTACCATGGTTCAATGATGTGGCCAGTAAACAAATGTCTGTATTATGGTTTAATCCATATTTCTGGATATTGGGCATTGGCTTTGCATTGTTCACTGGTTTAATTGCAGGAAGTTATCCTGCATTATACCTGTCTTCTTTTAAACCGGTAAAAGTATTAAAGGGAACGTTTAGGGTTGGCCGCTTTGCTGCAATACCACGAAAGGTATTGGTGGTGGCGCAGTTCACTGTTTCTATTACTTTAATTATCGGCACTATCATAGTGTACCGGCAAATACAATTTACAAAAGACCGGCCGGTGGGTTACGACAGGAGTGCATTAATGATGATTGAAATGAAGTCGCCGGATTTTTATCATAAGCTTGATGTGTTGCGTACAGAGCTTAAAAACAATGGCACTATTACACAAATTGCAGAATCATCAAGCCCGCTAACGGGTGTATGGTCAAACAATGGCGGTATTAGCTGGGAAGGAAAAGACCCGGGCCTTGACGCAGATTTTGCAACGATATGGATAACACATGATTTTGGAAAAACAGTAGGCTGGCAATTTACAGCAGGAAGAGATCTGTCAAACGACTATGCTACAGATTCCACAGCAGTAGTTATAAATGAAGCCGCTGTAAAATTCATGGGCATTAAAAATCCTGTTGGTAAAATATTAAAATGGGGCGATGATAAGGACGCAAAAAATTATACAATTGTAGGGGTAATAAAAGATATGATAATGCAATCACCCTATGAACCGGTGAAGCAATCAATTTATTTAATTGGATATGATAATGTAAACTGGATCAACCTTAAATTAAACCCCAACAAAAGCACATCAGCATCTATTGCAAAAATTGAAGCCGCTTTTAAAAAATATATTCCTTCTGCACCATTCGATTACAAATTTGCTGATGATGAATACGCCAAAAAATTTGCTGCTGAAGAACGTGTGGGTAAACTGGCAGCCTTCTTTGCCATACTTGCGGTGCTTATCAGTTGCCTGGGTTTATTCGGGCTGGCATCATTTGTTGCTGAGCAACGTACCAAAGAAATTGGTGTGAGAAAAGTGCTGGGCGCTTCAATGATCAATCTATGGCGCATGCTTTCTAAAGATTTTGTATTCTTAGTTATCATCTCTTGTGTTATTGCTGCGCCCATTGCATGGTATTTTTTAAGCGGATGGTTGCAAAAATATCCTTACCGTACTCCAATATCGTGGTGGGTATTTGCAGCAGCATTCAGCGGCGCTTTGGTAATTACATTATTAACAGTAAGTTTTCAAAGTATTAAAGCGGCGTTGATGAATCCGGTGAAGTCGCTGCGATCGGAGTAAGCGTAGGTGTCAAGACGGTTAGAACCGTCAGACACCTAAATAAAGCAGTAGCGATAAAACAAAGGGTCTGACGGCTTAAAGCCGTCCTGACCCTGAAGAGCAGGATGAAAGGTTTACGTTCAGAATAAAAACTCATAGTTATGTTTAAAAATTATTTTAAAACTGCATGGAGAAATTTATTGAAGAATAAATTTTATACTTTGATAAATATTTTAGGACTAACAGCAGGGTTAACAATTGGCGTACTTATATTATTATGGGTGCAGGATGAAATATCTTTTGATGGGTTTCACAAAAAAGCATCCTCAATATATCGTCTTGAAAACAGGGTAGGCACGGGCGCCAGCATACAAATATGGCAATCTACTGCAGCACCCATTGGGGTAATGGCAAAACAAGAATTGCCGGAAGTGAAGGATGTGGTACGTCTTACCGGTGCATCTTTCAGAGTGTTTAAATACAAGGGTAAAGTTTTTAACGAAGAAAAAACAGCATTCACAGATCCATCTTTGTTTTCGATTTTTGATTTTAAATTAATAAAAGGCAATAACGAAAAACCTTTTACTGATGACAACTCTATTGTGGTTACAGAAACAACCGCTAAAAAATATTTTGGCGATGCAGAGCCGGTTGGTAAGGTAATTACGGCAAACGATACCATCAACTTTACTATAACAGGTGTTATAAAAGATTTTCCTAAAAATTCCAGTATCAAACATGATATGTTTTTCCCTAAGCAGTGGTTAGCAAAAGACGCTTACAGGGGAAGACCTGCGGGGCAAACAATGGATGATGATTTTAACCAGTATAGTTACGAAACGTATCTTTTACTTCAACCAAATGCAGTAATAAATAATCTTCCTGAAAAATTAAAACAGATACATTTACGTAATAAGGCTGATGATACAGATATCATGTACCTGCTGCAGCAATTGCCTCAAATGCATTTATACAAAGCTGATGGCACAGATGGTGGCATTGAAACGGTACGCATGTTTATCATTATTGCATTGCTGATATTGGTTATTGCCTGTATCAATTATGTAAATCTTTCTACTGCACGTGCAATGCTTCGTGCCAAAGAGATCAGCCTGCGCAAAATTGTTGGCGCCGCCAAATGGCAATTGTTTCTGCAGTTTATTGTTGAAACAGCATTGTTGTTTGTTATCGCCACCATATTTTCAATGGGATCAATGTACCTGTTAATGCCTTACTTCAATACTGTTTCAGGAAAAGAATTGGTGTTTGACCTGGCTGATCTTCATATATGGAAGGTGATAGGCATAACCATTGTTGCCACACTTGCAGCTTCCAGTATTTATCCTGCATTACTGTTGTCATCATTTCAACCGCTTAAAGCATTAAGGGGAAAGATAACAGCACGTTTTAGCGATGCGGCATTTCGTAAAATATTAGTGGTGGTGCAATTTTCGTTTTCTATGGTGTTGATAACGGGCACATTCATTATCAACAACCAGTTGAAATATATTCATTCAAAACAATTGGGTTACGATAAAGAAAATGTTTTTGCTTTTTACATGAATGATATGCAAAAACATTTTGACGCCGTAAAAGCTAATCTGCTTAGGCAACCCGGCGTGGTGGATGTTACAAGAGCCAGCGCAAATATTATAAAGATCGGTGGCCAAACAGGAAATAATTACTGGGAAGGAAAAGGGAAAGATGAAACGATGATGGTAAGGCCAATGGCTATCGACAGCAATTTTATGTCGTTCTTTAAAATGCAAATGAAAGAAGGCAATGGTTTTACCGGCGCTGTTTCAGACTCTGCTCATTTTATTTTAAATGAAACAGCTGTACAAACGGCACGTATCACTAATCCAATTGGTAAAAAATTTAAACTGTGGAACCAGGAAGGAACAATCATTGGTGTGGCAAAAGATTTTCATTTGGCTTCAATGAAAAATAAAATTGAACCCGTTGTTTTTTATTATCAGCCCCAAAGCATGGCGGCTATTTATATAAAAACAACAGGTAAGGATGCGCCAAAAGCCATTGGTGCAGCAGAGCAGCAATGGAAACAGTATGGTGCTGATGTGCCTTTTTCTTACACCTTTTTGGATGATGCCTTTAATAATTTATATAAATCCGAACAACGTACTGGTACACTGTTCAGCATTTTTGCTTTAATGGCCATAATCATTTCTTGTCTTGGTTTATTTGGCCTGGCAACTTATACTGCACAAGTACGCACAAAAGAAATTGGTGTGCGTAAAGTATTAGGTGCAAGTGTTCCTTCAATTATAAAATTGCTGTCAGGCGATTTTATTAAACTCGTTTTAATTGCTATTGTTATTGCCACACCAGTGTCGTGGTACCTGATGAATAAATGGCTGCAGGATTTTGTTTATAAAACAAATATCGGTTGGATGGTATTCGCATTTGCAGGTATTACCGCAATTGCGATCGCACTGGTCACTATAAGTTTCCAGTCAATAAAAGCTGCTGTTGCCAACCCGGTAAAATCATTACGAACAGAATAAAATTATATTACCATGATAAAAAATTATTTCAAACTTGCCTGGCGTAATGTTATCAAACATCCGTTTTATTCTGCGGTTAATATTATTGGTTTATTTGCAGGCATCACCTTCGTGTTACTCATAAGTGCGTATGTATGGAGTGAACTGGAAGTAAATAAAAACCTGCGCCATGCAAAGCGACAATATTTTTTACAAAGCGAATGGAAAGGCGATGCTGTGAATTATGCCATCACCACACTGGCGCCAGTGGCAAGGCGATTGAAAGAAGATTACCCCAACCTGGTAGCAGATTATTATCGCTGGGATGGTATTACATCAGTAGTATCCAAAGGTGATAAACATTTCAGGGAAGGCATGCAGGTAGGCGATAGCACGCTTTTAAACATGTATGGTTTTGAATTGTTGCATGGCGATAAGGCCACTGCTTTAAAAGAACCTTACTCAGTAGTGATCACTGAGGCAACAGCCATAAAATATTTTGGTAAAACTGATGTGGTGGGAGAGACTATTACTATTCAAAGTTTCTCAGGTGGTAAAAAAGATTTTGCGGTTACCGGCATATTAAAAACACCGAAAAAAAATTCTGTTACCAATTTAAATGATAATAACAACAATACGGTTTTTATTCCCGTCAATACTGCCACTTATTTTGGCAGGGTAGGCATGGAAAACTGGAACAACACCTGGATACCTTCTTATATTGAATTGAAAGAGGGCGCCAGCTTAGCCAGTGTTGATAAAGCCATCAATCAACTGGTACAATCCAATGCACCGGAACAAATAAGATCAACTTTAAAAATTCACCCGGTTCCTTTAACGCAGTATTACATCCAAAAAGATAATAACCTGGTAAAACGGATGCTATATACTTTATCATTTGTGGCACTCTTTATTTTACTGATGGCAGTGGTGAATTTTATCAATATCACTGTCAGTAGTGCAGGTAACCGTATGCGTGAGATTGGTGTAAGAAAAGTATTAGGCGGATTAAGAACACAACTGGTGCTGCAGTTTCTTTCTGAATCATTGCTATTGGTACTGATAGCAACAATACTGGCATTGCTGGCTTATCCTTTTACAAAGCCATATTTTGCAGCAATAGTGGGCAAGCAAATTCCTTCATTAACTGCATTTCCTTTATACTTTGCTGCTGTACCACCGCTGCTGGTAGTAGCCGTTGGTTTGCTGGCAGGGGCTTATCCGGCATTTGTTTTATCTTCCATCAATACTGTGAACTCTTTAAAAGGCAAATTAAAAATTGTAAAAGAAAATATTGTACTCAGGAAATCACTGGTAGGTTTCCAGTTTGCTGTTGCATTGGTAGTACTGATAGCGGCAACCATTGTTACACAACAAGTGGCGCATTTCTTCAGCCAGAGTTTGGGGTATAATAAAGAGTTTGTGGTGTCATCACAGGTGCCGCGTGACTGGAGCCGGGCAGGCGTTCAAAAAATGGAAACTGTCCGTGATGAATTTGCAAGGATGCCCGAAGTGAACAATGTAACCTTATCGTATGAGATCCCCAATGGCAATAACGGTGGCGCACAAGGAGTATATACTGCCGGTGGCGATTCCACCAAAGCCGTTCCCATAGAGGCATTAATAACAGATGAAAATTATATCAGCACTTACCAGGTGCCTTTAAAAGCGGGAACTTTTTTTGATGGCCATGGTCTTGATTCAGGCAAAGTGGTACTTAACGAAAAAGCTGTAAGTGCATTGGGGTATAAAAATTCCAGCGAAGCTATTGGGCAACGGTTAAGGATACCCGGAGATCCTACCATGTTTACCGTTAAAGGCGTGGTAAATGATTTTCACTTTGGTTCCATGCAGGGCGCTATTTCACCCACCATGTTTTTAAATGTAAATTTTGCTGTCAATTACCGCTATCTTTCCTTTAAATTAAAACCTGGTAATGTAGCAGCAAACATTGAAGCCATTCAAAAGAAATGGGCCACATTATTACCCGGCAGTTCTTTTGAATACAGTTTTATGGATGATAGCTTAAAAAAATTATACGCTACCGAACTGCAGTTAAAAAAAGCGGCGTATACCGCTACATTTTTATCACTCATCATTGTGATATTGGGTGTGGTGGGTTTAGTATCCCTGGCCATTCAAAAAAGGGTGAAGGAAATTGGCGTAAGAAAAGTATTGGGTGCATCAGTAACTGATATCGTCTCGCTCTTTATAAAAGAATTCATCATCGTTATTGTAATAGCCGGAGCCATTGCCTGTCCCGTTGCATGGCTGGTGATGAAAGACTGGTTAAATAATTATGTGTACAGGATAACATTAACACCCATGCCATTCATTATTGCAGTAGCCGGCCTGGCATTGCTCACCACCATTTTAATAGCCCTGCAAACTATAAAAGCAGGCACCGATAATCCTGTTAAATCGTTAAGAACAGAATAATCCAACAAAATATGCTGTGCGATTATGAACAGTTACTGTTCATTTTCGTACACTTGCATTACGGCAGCTGTTATAACAAGCTGGTAAGCAGTTACTTTTGCCATTGGCACAGGGTTGGCGTATGTTGGTGTCAAGGTGGTTGCAACCGTCAGACACCTTGATAGTGCTTGCAATAACTCTTGGAGGGTTAATGGAAGACTTTGAATTTTTTTTGATCTCTGCTAAACCCTCCAAGAGTTTTGAAGGGCCTTCAAACAAAGGGCCTAACGGCTTAAGGTGTCAAGACGGTTAGAACCGTCAGACACCTTGATAGTGCCTGGAATAACTCTTGGAGGGTTAATGGGAGACTTTGAATTTTTTTGATCTCTGCTAAACCCTCCAAGAGTTTTGAGGCGACTTCAAACAAAGGGTCTGACGGCTTCAGCCGTCCTGACCCTGAAAATTCAGAAACAGATAAATAAAAATATATGCTCGAATTAAAAGGAATTTACAAATGGGTGAATACAGGCAGCAACAGAACTTTCCTGTTGAAGGACATCAATCTTTCTGTAAAACAGGGAGAATTTATCTCTATCATGGGACCTTCAGGTTCAGGTAAATCCACCTTACTGAATGTAATTGGTATGCTGGATGAATTTAATGAAGGCGAATATAATTTCCTCAGTGAATCAGTACACAAATTAAAAGAAAAACAACGTGCCGCTTTATACAAACAATACATTGGTTTTGTATTTCAGGCTTATCATTTGATTGATGAGTTAACAGTGTATGAAAATATTGAAACACCGCTTATTTACCAGGACATCAAATCATCTGAAAGAAAAGCAATGGTAGCAGATATCCTTGACCGTTTTAATATCGTGGGAAAAAAAGATCTTTTTCCCACACAACTTTCCGGCGGGCAGCAGCAATTAGTAGGTATTGCAAGAGCATTGATCGCCAAACCAAAATTATTGCTGGCCGATGAACCCACAGGAAACCTCAATTCCAAACAGGGTGAAGAGATCATGGAATTATTTAAAGAACTGAACAACGAAGGTGTTGCCATTATACAGGTAACACACTCAGAAAAAAATGCAGCATACGGATCAAGGATCATTAACCTTTTGGATGGCCGTATCGATCACTAAATAATTATTAAAAAAATGACGATGAAAATTAAAGCATTGCTGGCAGGATGTATTTTGATAACAGGAATGTATAACAATGCTGCAGCGCAAAATACCACGCAGGCCTACAACCTTAAAACCTGTATTGATGTAGCGCAGGCCAACAATATTCCTGTAAAACAAAACGGGTTACAGGTAGAAACTGCAGCAATCAATTACAGCAGTGCCAAATTCAGCAGGCTGCCCAATGTATCAGCAGGTGTAAACTATGGTATCAATAACGGCCGCAGTATCGATCCGTTCACTAACGGTTACATCAACCAGCAGTTATCCTCTTCCAATGCCAACCTCAGTGCTTCTGTACCCATATTCAAAGGCTTTCAAACTCAGCGTAATATTGAGCAGACTTCGTTAAGTTACGAAGCAGCAAAGCAGGAATACCAGCAGGAAAAAGATAACCTAACCCTAAGCGTTATACTCGCCTTTTTACAGGTGCTGAATAATGAAGACGTGCTTGACCTTACCACCAAACAGGCAGGTGTAACACAAAAACAAGTAGAGCGCCTTACAGAAATGAATGTTAATGGTGCCATTGCACCGGCAACCTTATCCGATATGCAGGGACAATACGCCACCGATCAATTATCAATCGTAACTGCAGCCAACAGTTTGGAAATATCAAAATTGAATTTATCGCAGCTGATGAACATTCCTTATTCAAAAGATATGCAGGTAAGCAGAGAAGGAGTGGACACTACTGTTGCGATGTATGCTGCCACCTCCGATCAAATTTATGCAACTGCATTGGATAAACTGTCCATGGTAAAAGCGGCTGACCTTCGTGTTAAGGCTGCAAATAAATCAACACAGATAGCAAGATCCGGCTTGTATCCCACACTTTCTTTGTCCGGGCAATTAAGCTCTAACTATTCCAGCGCTACAAGAAGCGCTACGGCCATCAGCAGTACTAATGTAGCCACCAGCGATTATGTAGTGGTAAACGGTAGTAACTCACCCGTATACACGAAACAAACCAGTTACAATTATAGTAAGATCGGTTACTTTGACCAGTATAAAAATAACTTCGGTAGTTTTATCGGCCTCAACCTGCAGGTGCCCATCTTTGCCGGCTTACAAACAAGGCATAGAATTGCTTTGGCAAAAGTGCAGGAAAAGAATACCAGTTTTATTGCAGAGAACACCCGTATACAATTGCAGCAGTCTATTGAACAGGCTTACCTGAATACGTCCACCGCTTTTAATAAATACAAATTACTCGGCGACCAGGTAAAGGCTTTTGAAGAATCTTTTCGTTCTGCAGAGGTACGTTTTAACCTGGGAGCTATCAACTCTGTTGATTATCTCATTGTAAAAAATAATCTCGACAGGGCGAATGTGAACTTTACCATTGCCCGTTATGAATATTTATTGCGCACTAAAGTGCTGGATTTTTACCAGGGAATTTTGAAGTAGAAAATATTAAGTATAGCTATGGAAATGGAAACCGGAGTTTAGGCTTCGGTTTTTTTTTGTGCTTGCAAAAAATCTCGGTCTTCTTACCATTGCCGGTAGCCACTATTTCACCCGGCACAAGCCGTTGTTGGTATGCCGCAAAGGAAAAGGAGCGGAGGCGTACCAACAACATCGGTTAACAAAGGCTGTCACAAACCTGGTACTCCCGCTGCAACTTTTGCCATAATGCAACCAATATTAAATATAAGTCATCTCTTAGAAATAAAGGAGATTAATAAAATTGCCAGCACTATGCCACAAACTTACCCCCGAATATTGGCCACAATTTTTTACCGCCACCATTTTAGAATGGAAACCATTGCTACAGCAAAAAAATTACAAAGATGAAATTGTCAAAGCGCTGCGTTTTTTAGTTAAGCAAAAACGAATACGGTTATACGCTTTTGTAATAATGCATAATCACATACACTTAATATGGCAGCCACTGCCAGGCCACACACTGCAAACGATACAACATAGTTTGCTAAAATACACCGCCCAGGAATTTAAAATCAATCTGCAGAAAAACAACCCTGTTTTGCTGGAACAATTTAAAGTAACTGCAAAAGACAGAAGCTATCAATTTTGGGAACGTAATTCATTATCAGTAGAACTGCGTTCATCTAAAGTGTTTAATCAAAAAATGGTATATATTCATTACAATCCTGTAAAAGCGGGTCTGTGTATTTTACCGGAAGATTATTATTACTCGTCGGCTAAATTTTATGCAACAGGAGTGGATGATTTTGGAATGCTGACCCATGCGGATGATTAATACTTGTTCATAATAGCAAATTTGGCATTGCATTTTCCGGTATCCTTTAGTGAAAACATTTTTTAATTGTAGCCTTGGGCGTTTTAAATTTGCTGCCACTTTTTTTTATCCGCTGTTGTTGGTACGCTTGCCCGCATTTGCCTGCCCTGCATACCAACAACGGCTTGTGCTGGTTTAGAAGTGGGTACCAACAAGGGTGAGGATAAGCCCTGCTTCTTTATTTATGTCTTGCTTCTTCCAGTGCTTTTATATAATCCTCTTCAATGTTTTTATATGCTGTTGTATAAACTGAAGTATAGTCTTTTTTTGATACTCTGTCACGAACAACATAAATAATACTTCCGCCGCTACCGATTTGACTTGAGTTCCAACGTGGTTCGGCATCAAAGACGTATCTGTATTTTTCCGGCGGATAATTATCGAGATCTTTTCTTTTAATAAACAAGTAGTTTCCTGTATAATTATTTTTAAAATTTTTTATTAATGATTTATCATAATCTTCAAATGCTACAAATATAGCCTTGCTTATAATCAACAATGTGTCTGAGAATTTATTAAACTCGGGTGGTATCTGTCCTTTTGCTACACTAATTTCACCATGTTTCGCAGCAGAGCTCGCTATTGCTGCCATAAAAAAAATAAAAATAGTTAAGAATGAAAGGTAGTTTTTCATTTTGGTTGTCATAAAACTTAATTTAAGGGGTATTTAAATAATTATTAAATAAAAGAGCTATTATCGAAAAAATTGAATAAGATACAATGTCTAAAATATCACCTGTGCCACTAAATATATGGAGGAATTGAAAAAGCTCGAAAAGTATAAAAGAAAGTAAAATCAATACTAGCCAAAGTATATTTATTTCTCTTTTCCATATAATTAATATACATGAGACTAATGCATAAGCCCACAATCCATCCGGAAAATAATTACGAAAAAATCCTGTTATCCGTACGTTACAAATATCAAAGTAAAGTATAGTTCCCAAAAGGATAGGGGAAATTACGTTTATAATAATATCTGCTTTTACTTGAAGTCTCAAAATATTCCTGACAATGTTCAGTGCTTTGTATAGGCGGATTAATATTATTTGTCCCGTCCTGAACTGAAGTTGAAGATAACAACTAATGTTCAAGAGCGTACTGCTGGCTGGGATAAAAGTTGATAAATGGTTTCCGCCATCATAACAATCCACACCAACAATTTTTATTCATCAGGCCAAGGAAAACAAACTTTATTTTCTACTATTCGCAACTCACAGCACAGCCCCATCGGGGCAACAGGTTGGTAGAAATATCC
>Ga0068859_100005057_pt1 | contig 13385 bp, 14 predicted proteins | sample KBSSwiS22_FD_66585 | JGI IMG/M metagenome (GOLD analysis project Ga0068859, IMG submission 66585) | Switchgrass rhizosphere microbial communities from Kellogg Biological Station, Michigan, USA - KBS Switchgrass S2-2 | ecosystem: Host-associated > Plants > Roots > Rhizosphere > Soil ... | reverse complement strand
ACGGGCCACGGCATGACCTGGAGGATCTCGCTCGGGTTGTCCGGATCGTGCCCGGTGCGGATTGCCGAGATGAAGTCCTCGAGCGTCAGACCGTGCGGCAAGCCGTTCTCGTCCGGCGTGATGTTCGCGGACACGAAGGGACCGAACGCCGTTCCGCCCGCGAGGTAGTTCTCGGCGTTGATCTCGCCGTCCCCGCCGGCGAACGGATCGTGCCCCTCCGCGTACGGCGGGCAGGTGTGGCAGTCGTTGCAGCCGCCCTGCGCGTTCACGATGTAGCTTCCGAGCGCGACGAGCTGCGGGCTCTTCCCTTCCAGATTCAGGTGCACGGGCGCGATATCGATCCCGCGCTGGACTTCACTGCCGTTCCCCTTGGCGGCGCCGTTCCGGTTCCCGCCGGGACCGGAGAAGGCGAGCGTGGCGATCACGGTTGCGGCGGCAAGCGGGAAGGCGAATCGGAGCGCTCTCTTCGTCATCGAGGTTTCCCCTGTGCGCGGCAAGACGTCGCTGCGTCCTGGGAGCGTACGCCGCTTCCGAGGGCGCGCAGCATCCGGGACGCTGTGCGCGAGCGTAGGTGTTACGTCTGGCTCCTGGGAGGGCGGCCGTCATCCCCGAGGCGGCCGTTCTCCCCTTTTCCGCGGTTCGGCGTTACGCTGGGTCGTACCTTCTTGCGCGGAGGCCGACCATGACCGCCCATCTGCCGATCCTCGTCGCGACACTCTTCCTGCCCGCTCCCGCCACTCCCCCGCCGCTCGACGAAGCGTCCCGGACCGCGCTCAACATGCGCGTCACCGGCGGCGCGCTGCAGACGTTCGTCGAGATGGGAGGCGACCTCGGTCTCGACGAGAAGGAATTGAAGACCGTGGAGGCCGCGGCGGCCGTCCTCGATCCCGAGATGCGCGACATGCTCCAGACGGCCGACGGCTGGGGGAACCCGCTGCGCCTGCGCACGAACGGCAAGGTGGGATTCGTGCTCATCAGCTACGGCGCGGACGGCCAGCCCGACTTCAACTACGACCTCGCGTTCGCCTGGAAGCGCGCGACGCCGACGCCCAACCGTGACGTCGTGTGGACCGGCGGAATGTTCCTCGCCAAGCCGGTGCGCCCCGGCGACGCCCGCGAACAGATCCGGCAAGCGTCCGAGGAGCTGCAAGCGATCTCGGGCGCGCTGCGCGTCTACGTGACGCGCGAGGGCGCCTATCCGGACACGGCGGGCATGCGGACGATCGAGACGGTCGCCGCTCCGCTCGAGGCGGTGTCGGGGAAGACGCTCCCCAAGACCGACCCGTGGGGCACGCCGTACTTCGTCTGGAGCGATGGTCGCGACGTGCTGGTGATGAGCGGCGGCGCCGACGGGCGGCTCGATCGCGCGTACGTCGATGCGAAGTCCCCGACCTCGGCGCTGGGCCGGCCGGGCCCGGCCGCCTCGCCGGAGGAGGACATCCTGTTCATCGACGGCGTGCCTGCGAGGTGGGTCGGAGAAAAGCTTTAAATTCCGCTATACGCATCATCTATATAGAGAAAATCCCCCTCGACCGTCATCAGACGTCCTCTCCCTCCCAGTAGTCCACGCGGGCCTTCGTGAACGCGTAGGCGTAGAACTTCGACTCCGCGATGGGCCGTCCCGGGATGCGGCCGACGGCGACGCCGTACTTGCCCGCGTCCGGGTACTCCACGACCTCGGGGTCCTGGATCGAGCTGAGCGCGAGGTAGCGCAGCGGCTCCTTCCCGGTGTTGACGATCTGGTGCGCGCCGTCGGGGCCGGGTGGGCAGCAGAGGATGTCCCCCTCCTTCAGCGCGTGCGTGCCGTCGGGCATCCGCACTTCGCCCTTCCCCGAGACGATGAAGAACATCTCCTCGTTGACGTGGTGGAAGTGGTACGGAAACGCCTTCTTCCCCGGCGGGACCTCGGTGAGGTTGTAGCCGAGCTTCTTCGCGCCGAGCGCCGGCGCGATCGGCAGAAGCTTCGCCGCGAACTTCGTCCCCTGCGTGACTTCCCGCGTCTCGCCCTTCAGCTCGTGGATGTTCACGATGTGCTTGCTCATGGGACCTCCAAGGGTCAGGCACCGTTTCGGTCCGTGAGTATCGCCGAAATGATCTCGGGCACGGCTTCTATGACGCGAGCGGCGCATGCCGTTCCCCAGCCGCAACCCGACCCTGCGCCCTGCTGGAATCAAGCGTGCTCGCGGCGTACGCTTACGGCATGGACGCGACGGACCGGCTCATCGAGGCCTGGGAATACGCGGCCCTTCCCGACGACGGGCACCGTCATTCGCTCGTGGGTGGATGCGTCGTCGCGGAGCCCGTTCCGTCTCATCGGCATGATCGAGTGCGGCGACGGCTCGAGAGGTTGATCGAGGACTTTCTGGCGGAGCACGAGTTGGGAGAGTGCTTTGGAGAGGCCGGATACTTGCTCGCCGAGCGGCCCGACACGGTTCGCGGCCCCGACATCTCGTTCATCTCCCAATCACGCCTCGAGGGGTTCAACGACGCGAAATTCTTCCGAGGCTCCCCGGATCTCGCGATCGAGATCCTCTCGCCGTCGAACCGCGCCGGCGAGATCCACGGGAAGATCGCCGACTATCTCGCCGCGGGAGCGCGTCTTTGCTGGGTGGTGGACCCGGAGCGGCGGCGCGTCAGCGTCTACTCCAAGCTCCTCTTCCCGATCCACCTGGCGTGGGATGACGTGCTCGAAGGCGCGGACGTTCTGCCAGGCTTCTCCGTCAGGGTCGCCGCGCTCTTCGACTAGAGAAGGGGTCTGACCCTAGTTCGAAACGGTGCCTGACCCCTTGTCCACGTCCTGGATGAAGGCGATCACGCCGGGGAAGTAGTGCTCGGGGTCGTCGTACTGCGAGCAGTGGCTCCCGTTCGGGCAGAACAGGAAGCGCCCGTTCTTCACCTGCCCCGCCATCCACTTCATGTGCTCGGGGTCCATCGTGTCGTGCGCGGCGCCGATCGTCAGCGTCGGCACCGTGATCCGCCCGAGGTCCTTGCTCCGATCCCAGTTCTCGAGGATCCCCGAAGCTCCCAGCTCGGAGGGCCCCTGCATCGGCACGTACACCGCGGGATTCATGTGCTTGAACGCGCGCATCATCGGGTCGGGCCACGACGCGAACGGCATGCGGAGGACGTGCTGCTCGTAGTGGTTCGGGATGAGCAGCTCCATGTAGCGCGGGTTCTCGGTGGTCTTCGTGGCTTCGAAGTGCCGGATCTCCGCGAGCACCTTCGGATCCATCGTCTCCTTGAAGATCTTGTCCGCGTACTGATTGTAGAAAGGGATGCTCGAGACCATGTTCGAGACGATGAGGCCCTTGAGGTGGTCCTGGTGCGCGAACGCGTATTCGAGCGCGAGCATCCCGCCCCACGACTGCCCCATGAGGTAGAAGTTGTCGCGATCGAGCCCGAGCGCCTGGCGCACCTGCTCGACCTCGTCCACGAACCGCGGCAGGCTGAGGAGATCCGGGTCGTTCGGCTGGTCGCTGTAGTACGAGCCCAGCTGGTCGTAGTAGTAGTACTCGATGCCGGCGCCGGGGAAGTAGCTGTCGCAGGCTTCCCAGAGCTCGTGCGTGAACCCCGGCCCGCCGTGCAGGAGCAGCACCTTGATGCGGGGGTTGTTGCCGACGCGCTTCGTCCACACCTTGAAGTTGCCCTTCGGGGTGGTGATCGGGATCAGCTTCACGCCGCCCGCGAGCACGTCGTCGCGGCCTTCGTTGTCGAAGTAGCTCGAGGCGGGCGGCGCCGCCGCCGGCGCCGCGGCGGGACGGCCGCACGCGGCCAGGAACAGTCCCCCCAGCAAGACGACCGAGACCTTCATCGACCGTTCCCCCCGAGCCGTGTATACACCTGTCCGCTCGGACCGCGGACCAGCACGTCCCACACCTCGCCCGACAGCGTGTGGATCGTCGCCGCGCTCCGCCACGCGCGATTCTGCGAGAACGCGGGGGCGAAGCGCCACGTGCGGTCCATGACGAACGTCTGCACGCCGCGCGCCTCGAGCTCCTCCTCGCACGCCTCGACCGTCGTCCCCGCCGGCGATCCTACGAACGGCGCGTCGAGGAAGTAGCCGAGGTACATCCCGGCCCAGTACCCCGTGCTCGCGATCGGTCCGCCGACCCCCGCGGCGCGCAGGCGCTCCGCGGCCCCGCGGTGGGGCGCCGAGTCCACGGTGACGTTGTCGAAGCCCGTGCCGCCCGGCTCCTCGACCGTGTACGGCGCGAACGGAACGTTGGCGTGCGCCACGAACGACGCGATGACGACGGTCAGACACGCCGCCGCGAGGGGCTTGGACAGCTTCTCCGCGATCCGCCAGGCCAGAGCCGACACGAAGAGGATCGTCAGCGGCTTGAGCCAGGGGGCGGTGTACCGGTACGTGAAGTACACGAGCGCGAAGGGCGCCGCGTAGAGGACCAGCGTCATCGCCGCCCAAAGGGCGCGGTCGATCTCTTCCCGCGGACGCGCGAGCGCCGCCGCCGCGAACGGGCCGAGGAGCAAGAGCACGAGACCGATCCCGAGGGCGTCGAAGCGCTGGAGCGTGCCGCGGATCTCCTTGAGCGTCCGCCACGAGTAGGAGATCTGGTGGCGGAACGACGCGCGGTCGTCGAACATCGACCAGGCGCGGTACGCGCGCGTCTCCGGGATCTCCCACACGGTGACGCGGCCGGGAACCGCCTCCCACAGCTCGTCGCGCTTGAAGTCGTCCGGGCCGATGATCGCGTGGTTGATCCCGCCGGACAGGCCGTACGTCGGTGTTCGGAACTTGATCGACAGCGCGAGCGCCCAGGGGAGCGCCACCGCACCGAAGACGATCGCCCCCGTGACCCCGGTCGCGATCGCGCGCTCGCGCGGGATCCCGCGCCGCCAGGCAAGGAGCGCCACCGTCGCCGGCCAATGCACGAGGAAGAACGGGAAGCCGTACGCTTTCCCCAGATAACCGAGCCCGCCGAACGCTCCGGCGAGGATCGCGGCACGGCGCCCTTCGAACAACCGCGGCGAGAGCGCCGCCGCCGCGTACGCCATGAGCATCGCGGCGAGGATGACGTCGGGGAACGCGGTCGCGGACCACGTGACGACGCTTTCGGCGACGAGCACCATCGCGACGATCTGGAGCCACGCCGGGATGTCCCCCAGGCGGCCGAGCAGCCACCACGACGCCGCGACGAGCAGCGCCCCCCATAGGCCGAGTACGAAGTACGCGGCGTGGAGCGCATCCGCCCCCATCGCGATCAGCGGCGCCACGCACCACGACAGCATCGGGCTCCAGTATCCGGAGAGCGCGTCGACGAAGCGCCCCTGCGTCCAGTACAGCGCGTTCCGGAGGTAGCAGACCGCGTCGGGGTTGATCCGGTCGAGGTTCGTGAGTCCCGCGGGGATCTCGAAGGCGACGTAGGCGGCCAGCGCGACGACCAGGACGTGGAGGCGCTTCATCGCCTCCCCATGCCCAGCAGGCTCACGAGGAACGACGCGAGGACTGCCTGGAAGCCGAGCGCGGCGAGGACCGTCCCGGGCACGACGAAGCGCATGGTGCGCGGGTAGTCGAGATCGCCGAACCCCGATCGCCACCAGGCGGCGAACGCGACCGCGATGAGCGCGATGCCCGACACGAAGGCCGCACCGCCCGCGATCAAGCCGTGCTCGAGGCGCACGCGCCGGAAGAAGGCGTCGATCCGCGGATCCGGCGGGAGGAACCCCTCGGTGATCCCGAACACCTTCGCGCACATCGCGAACACGACGAGGTTGAAGCCGAGAACGGCCAGGAGACCCGACACGAGCAGCGTGTGCACGTCGAGATGGGCGCCGAACAGGTGCACGCCGGGAAGCGCGAGCGAGAACCCCGCGACCCCGAGGGCGATGAGGAGCGCGCCGGGGACGAGGTAGAGCCACCTCGGGCTCGACATGAGGAAGAAGCGGAGGGTCTTCCAACCGTCGCGGAACGTGCGCAGGTGGGGGGCGTGCGCCTTGCGGCCGTCGGGATGGAGCGTGATCGGGACTTCCGCGAGCTTCCCCCCGTTGAGGCTGGCCTTGACGATCATCTCGGTGGCGAACTCCATCCCGGTGCAGCGCTGCGAAAGGCCCGCCTGGAAGTCGCGCCGGAAGCCGCGCAGCCCGCAGTAAACGTCGTGGACGGGAGCGCGGAACATCTTGCGCGCGAGGAAGCTGAACATCGGATTGCCCCAGAAGCGGTGCAGCGCCGGCATCGCGCCGGGGAGCACGGTGCCGCCGCCCGAGGGGAGACGGCACCCCTGCACGAGATCGAACCCCTCGCGCAGCTTCGCGACGAAGCGGGGGATCTCGCGGAAGTCGTAGCTGTCGTCGGCGTCGCCCATGACGACGAAGCGGCCGCGCGCGGCCTCGAACCCGCCGGAGAGCGCGCAGCCGTACCCCTTGTCCCGGACGTGGACGACGCGCGCGCCCAGGCGCTCCGCGATTTCGACCGACCCGTCGGTGGACCCGTTGTCGGCGACGATCACCTCGCCCTCGATCCCGGCGGAGCGTAGCGTCGTCAGCGCCTTCGTCAGGCACGTCTCGAGCGTGTCGGCCTCGTTCAAGCAGGGAAGGACGACGCTCAGCTCCATGGCGGGCGGAGGATACGACGGTCGGCGTCGCGCGGACGCGCGAGCATCGGTGCCGCGGCCTTCGACGTCGCCGGAAGACGCCCCGCGACGTGCTCCGCGAGGTCGGCCATGCGGTCCTGACCCCAGAACATCTCGTCGCCGACGACGAAGGTCGGCACGCCGAACACGCCGGCCCGGACCGCCGAGGCGGTCGCATCGGCGAGCGCCTGCTTGACCGGCCCGGAGGTGACGCGGCGCGCGAGATCTTGCACGTCGAATCCCGCGGCGGCCACGACGTCCGCGATCACCGCGACGTCGGTCAGGTCGCGCCCCTTCCCCCAAGCGGCGGTCGAAAGCGCCACCGCGAGGTCGAGCGCGCGATCGTCCTCGCGCCAGAGCATCAGCGCGCGCAGCGCCTCGAGGGAGCGGAAGGGGTGCGCCGGGGGGCCGGCGAGCGGCACGCCGAGACGGTGCGCGACGCGCAGGACGTCGGCGAAGGTGTACCGGCGCTTGACCTCGATCTCCGCCGGTCCCGAAAGACCGGTCGCGTCCAGGAGCTTGGCGTACACCACCGGCCGCACCTCGAAGCGAACACCGTGGTGGCCCTCGAAGGTCCGCGCCTGCGTGAGCGCGAGGTAGGAGTACGGGGAGACGAAGTCGAAGTAGAAGTCGACCTGGGTCAAGGATCGATCCTCCTGCGCTGGTCCTCGGGGACGATCGGGCAGGTGTCGGCGGGCTGGGCGAACAGCCGCTTGCGGACGGAAGCGACGAGGTCGTAGACGCCGTCGCGAATCGGGCGTGGGACGATCCAGACGAGCGCGCCCAGCACCCGCCAGATGCCGCCGAGGGCGAAAAGGACGTGCACGGTCCCCGACGAGCGGAGGAGCACGCGGCCGTCCTCGCTCAAGACGACGAAGCTGTCGGGGAGATCCGGGACCACCGCGGGATCGACCTCGCGCTGGAACGTCGGCCCTCCGAGGGGGGCGAACCGGAACCGGCGGCCCGCGTCGCGGGCCAGCACGAAGCGCACGCCGCGATGGCAGAGACCGCACGTGCCGTCGTAGAAGATCCGCTCCACGGCTCAGCGCGCCAGGAAGGCTCCCCCCGTGATCGCGACGAGGCGGAACCCCAGAGCGACGGTCGCACAGCCGACGGCGAGATGGACGATGCGGAACCCGCGCGCCGGGATCCACCCGAGGCGCGCGGGCACCGAGACGACGGCGCCGAGCAGGCCCATGCCCGCCGCGGCCCCGATCGAGAACAGGGTGACGAAGCCGATCGCGGACCACGCGGAGGGCGCGGCGGCGGCGGCGGCGACCACGAGCGCCGCCGAGCCTGCGAATCCATGCGTCACCCCCACCAGCACCGAGCGCCACTTGAGGGACGAGGCGTGCGCGTGCTCGTCGTGCGCCTCGCCGTGACCGTGACCGTGACCGTGCGCGTGGGCGTGGGCGTGGGCGTGGACCGTCCCGTCCGCGTGGCGGTGGACGTGGACGTGCACGCGGTCGCGCCACAACCGGTGGAGCACCCGCGCCCCGAGGAGGACGAGCATGACGCCGACGGCCATCTCGGCGAGGGTCGAAAACGAGGCCGGGATCATCCTGTGGGCCAGGAGGGCCGAGCCCCCCACGATCAGGAGCGGCACCGCGTGGCCGATCCCCCAGTAGAGTCCGGCCGAAGACAGCGACCTCGGCGTGCGGTGCCGCGAGGCGAGACTCCCCACCGCCGCGAGATGGTCCGGCTCCAAGGCGTGTTGGAGACCGATCAGGAGTCCCCAGGTGAAAAAGGCGATCACGTCGGGCATGGTATCAACGTCCATGGAGATCGAGGCCCCACCCGACGCCCAGGATCGGATCCTCCTCGATCGCGTCGCCACGATGCGCTCGGAGAGACCGGTCTCGTTTCTGCGGGCGAACAAGCCGACGTGGCGCCTCCTCGTGGAGAGCCACGCGCTCCCTCTGGACGCCGCATCGGAGGACGCCGTGGCCGACAGCGACGCCGCCTTCCGCATCATCGGGCTCGACGTCGAAGGGAAGCTCGGACGGAGCCGCCGGGAGGTCGTGCTCGCGTCGTTCGCCTGGGCCGTGGGCGCATCCGGGGCGAGCGACGAGGACCGGAAGAGCTGGCACCGCGCGGGCTACCACTGGGCGATGGACAACGGGCGCTGGGACGCGACCGCGGTCACGGCACTGCAATCGCGATTCGACGAGCAGGCCGTCCCGCTGGCCTCTTTCGTCGCCGCGGCGAGACGCGGCGAGGATGACGCCTTCGGCGGCGAGCACGCGCGACGCGCGATCGTCGAGAGATGGAACGGCCGCGCCACGCCGGGGTCGCTCCCCGAGGCCCTCGAGCGGCATGCCAACCGGCTCGGCGTCTTCGCGGAGCCGGCGGCCATCCTGCACTACTTCCTGTGGCGCTTGACGGCACCGTGACGCCGGCGTATGAGAGCCGGGTCCCGGGCCGAATCATCGATCATGGAGGGAACGCGGATGAAGGACGGTCTGTTCAATCTGAGCCTGGAAGTGGAGGAGATCGAGAGCCGTGAGCGCGCGGGGGGATGCTCCACCTCCTCGAGCACGTCACGCCTCTGCACGTGTCCCTGCCGGTACGACACGACGCTCGTCATTCCGACCAAGAGCTAGAGCCTTGGGCGACGCGACCGGGGAAGCCGTCTTCTCCGGTCGCGACGAGGCCTGCCTCTACACCCTTTTCCACGCCGACGCCTCGCATCACGAGGAGCTCCTCCGTTCCACGGTCATCCCGCTCTCCCACCGCTTCCGCTCATCGCCTCACATGCGGTGCCTGTTCTTCGCGCGGTACAGCGAGCCGGACTGGCAGCTCCGCTTCCGCATCCTGGGCGATCCCCTCTGGATCGAGCGTGAAGTGAGGCCCGAGATCGAGGCCAGGCTTCCGGCGGCGAAGGCGGCCGGCCTCTACGACGCGGTCGAGTACGCGAGCTACCAGAGGGAGTGGGACCGTTACGGCGGGGAGACGGGGATGCCGCTCGCGGAGAAAGTGTTCCTCCACGATTCGCTCGCCTGCCTGGACCTCATCGAGGCCGAGGCGGGGGGGGCGCTCTTCCGGTCGCGTCGCGAGTGGAGCCTCCTGTTCACCGACCGGTTCCTCGACCTGTTCGACCTGACCGTCGCGGACAAGGTGGCCTTCTACCACTTCGGCCATTCGTGGGCGCTTCGCGAGAAGGAGTGGGACGAGGGCGACCTGAGAACGCTCGACGCGAAGTACGAGGGGCTGGCGCCGGGCCTCCGGACGCTCCTCGGGGGTGCCGTTACCGACGACGCGGGGTGGGGTGGTCCGCGGCCCGCGCGGATCGCGCGGTCGGCTCTCGAAACGCTCGCCCCGGTCGCGGCCGCCGTCCGGGCCGGACTCGGCAACGGGTCGGTCGCGCAGGAGCCGATCTACCTGCTGTGGTCGTACGCGCACATGCACGCGAACCGGCTGGGGATCTCCGCGACCGGCGAGGCGATCCTCCGCTACCTCATGTGGCGCCACTGGAGTTGAGCCGGCCCGTCCTCCTCCGCGTCGCGACGCGACCGTTCGCCGCCCTCGCACCGCTGGCGGCCCCCGAGTGGATCGGCGCGGAGCGAGATCTCTCCTCGCTCGACCAGAAGATCGCGGGGGAGACGCGCCGCCTCGAGGCCTTGCTTCATGAAGCCGCGGGGCCCCCGGGCGGCGAGAGGCACGCGGAGCGTCACGCGATCCTGGCCGTGCTTCGAAGCGTCCACAACGGGCGCGCGCCTCGCGAGCGCGATGCGGCGTCGCTCCCACCGGCGCTGCGAGCGGAGCTCGTCCGTCATGCGACGATGCTCGCTCGCCGCGACGACCTCGAGCACCGGTGCGCCGGGCTCCTCGAGGACGCGGAGGCCGCCGCTCGTGATGCGATCGCCCGGGCCTTCGCCGACCCGCTCGTGCGCGAGGGCGTCTCCTCCTCGTCGTTGGAGCTGGCGGCGAAGCTCGACCGGATCTTCTCGGGGCCCCGACGCGCCGCGCGCCACGGCGACCGGCACGTGCTCGCGAAGGCGCTCGCCTACCTCGCGCGATTCTCCACGAAGACCTCGCCCAACGGGGTCTTCTGCGCGACCTCGCTCTCGACGTTCGCGAGCGGCGCGTGCGCCGTCCGGGGGCTCGCCGCGATCGACCGCTTCGACGTCCTGCTCTCCGTCGCCGAGGCGCGCAAGGCCGCGTGCACGCTCGCCGGCGACCCCGCCGTGGACGCCGCGATCGTGCCGCGCGGAAACCCCACCCTTCGGGAGGATGCGGAGGGGTACACCTTCTGGCGCCTCGCGTCCGCCCGGCGCCCGGATGACCGCGAGAGCTTCTCCCGCGTGCGGCATCACCCCGTTCTGGCGGCGGTGCTCGAGCAGGCCGCGAACGGCGAGCGCCTCGAGCCGTCCTCCGTCCGAGGGCTCATCGACGCGGGGATCCTGATCGGTGAGATCGAGATCCCGTACGCGGAGCGCCGGCCGCTCCGGTACGTCGGGACGCGCGCGCGCACCGCCGGCTGCGAGGCCGCGTGGATCGACCAGGTTCTCGCGATCGAGGAGGCGGTGGATGCGCTGGCCGTGGCACCGCTCCCCGAGCGCGAGGCGAGGAGGGAGACGATAGCGCGGCAGGTCGCCGCCCTCCCCCGCTCGCGCCCGCTCGAGCGGGACGAGCTGTTCCGGACCGACGCGGCGGCCGGGGTGACGGTCGCACTTCCCTCGTCGATCCTCGAGGAGATACACGGGACGGTGTCGCGCTATGCCCGCCTGTTCGCCGGCATGTACCCGGCCGCGCGGTACCGGTCGGGATGGGTCACGCGTTTCCTCTCCCGGTTCCCCGCGGACACGGAGGTCGAGATGCTCGACGTCTACCGCGGCCTCACGGAACAAGGCGACACGTACCGGCCGGCCGCCTTCCCCGAGCCGGAGGCGGAGGACGAGAGGGCCCGGAGCGTCCTTGCCGCCGCGCGAGACGCGCTCGCCGATCGTCGCGTCGCGACGCTCCCTGGCCTGCTCGCGGCCGCGGGGATCGCCGGCGCGCCGGAGCCGCGCTGGGCCGCCGGCGTCCTCTTCCAGATCGCGGCCGCGGATGCGAGCGCGATCGAGCGCGGCGAGTACCGTCTCGTCCTCAACGGGATCTTCCAGGGCGCGGGCCTGTCCCTGTCCCGGTTCGCGCACCTTCTCGGGGACGAGGCGGTCGAAGCCGAGCTGCGGCGCGCTTGGTCCGTCGTCGAGCGCCCGGGCGCGATCGTCGCCGAGCTGACCTACAACCACCTCGGGCGCACGGCGAACGCGGGCTTGCGCCCCGCGATCTTCCCCTTCGAGATCGAGCTCCCCGGCGACTGCGTTTCCCCGGGGGCCACGCGCGTCGCCCTCGCCGATCTGTCCGTGCGGTGGGACGCCGGCGTCGAGCGCTTCGTCCTCACCTGGAAGCGCCGCGGCGTCGAGGTGATCCCCGTCATCAACAGCGGGGTGAGCCCCGTGGGCTTCATCGCGTTCCTGGTGGCGATCGGCGAGCAGGGGTTTCAACCGGTGGGCTACCTCCCCGGGTTCGATCGTGAGGACGTCGTGCGCTGGCCGCGCGTCTCGGACGGCCGCGTGGTCGTCTTCCGGGAGCGCTTCGTCTTCCGGCGTCCGGCGTGGCCGGCACCCACGCCGCGAGCTCTCGCGCGCTGGCGCGACGCGCACGAGCTCCCGCGGCACGTGTTCGCCCATTCGTCCCGCGAGCCGAAGCCGCGGTACGTCGATCTCGAGTCGCCCGCTTTCCTCGACGCGCTCCGTCGCGAGGTGGAAGCGCTCGCCGCGCACGATCGCGGGACGCTCGAGATCACCGAGATGCTCCCGGGCGAGGGCGAGCTGTGGCTCGACGGACACGCCAGCGAATTCCTCGTGCAGATGTCCTCGGTCGAGTAGATTCCCCGCATGCGCCCCTACGATGCGATCGCCCACCGGTACGACGCGCACGGCTGGGACTGGTACGCGCCCACGACCGGCGAGAGGCTGCTCGCGCTTCTCGCGGAGCGCGGCGTCACCGCGGGCTCCCGGATCCTCGATGCGGGCTGCGGCACGGGGACGCTCGCGCTCAGGCTCGCGGGTGCGGGGTACGAGGTGGCCGGCGTCGATCTTTCCCCTTCCATGATCGAGCGGGCGCGAGGGAAGGACACCGCGCGCCGCGTGGACTGGCGCGAGGGCGACATCACGGCGCTCGAGCTCGACACGAGGTTCGACGCGATCGTCACCGTCGCCGACGTCCTCAACCATCTGCCCGACCTCGACCGGTGGGAGGCGGCTTTTCGCTCGTTCCACCGCCACCTCCGGCCCGGAGGGCTCCTCGTCGCGGACGTCATGACGGCGCGGGGTCTCGCGCAGATGGACCAGCAGTCGGTGCAGGAGCGTGGCGGGGTCACGCTCATCCTCGCGATCGTGTGGGAGCCGCGGGAACGTCGCTCGACGCTGAAGGTCACGTCGTTCGCGCCGGCACCCTCGGATCCAGGCCGTTACGAGAGGACCTCCGAGACGATTTCCGAATGGGCGTTCCCCATCGCGGACGTGCTCGAGCGCGTCGCGCACGCCGGATTCTCCCCGGTGGAGCGCGTCTGGGGGACCGAAGCCGAGGCCGAGGACGATGATCGGTTGACGATCCTCGCGGGGGCGCGTACATCCACGCCGTGAAGATCTTCCCCCACCTGGTCTTGGGCGCGGCCCTCGCCGTCACGACGGCCCAGGGCGCCTACGTCAACTTCGAGTCCTCGCACGTCCATCCGATCGCGCTGACGCCCTCGGGGGCCAAGCTCCTCGCGGTGAACACGCCGGACGCGACGCTCGAGGTCTTCACGGT
>Ga0068859_100005053_pt1 | contig 13392 bp, 13 predicted proteins | sample KBSSwiS22_FD_66585 | JGI IMG/M metagenome (GOLD analysis project Ga0068859, IMG submission 66585) | Switchgrass rhizosphere microbial communities from Kellogg Biological Station, Michigan, USA - KBS Switchgrass S2-2 | ecosystem: Host-associated > Plants > Roots > Rhizosphere > Soil ... | reverse complement strand
CACGATCGAGCCGCCGCCTTCGCCGAGGGCTTCCTGTTGGAAGACCCGATTCTTCGCGCTGCCCGCGCCCGAGCCGAGGAGGTCGGGATACTCCCGATCAGCCCCGGCGCCGGCGCTGTGCTGCGTTTCCTGGCCGCGTCCGTGGGGGCGCGCGCCGTCGTGGAGATAGGGACCGGGACGGGCGTCTCGGGCACCTGGCTGCTGCGCGGCATGCGGCCCGACGGCACGCTGACCACGATCGACGTCGAGGCCGAGCACCTTCGGCTCGCCCGGCGCACCTACGCGGACGCGGGGATGGCGCCCAACCGCAGCAGGCTGATCACCGGCCGCGCGCTGGATGTCCTGCCCCGGCTCACCGACGGCGCCTACGACCTGGTGTTCTGCGACGCCGACCGGCGCGAGGGCACCGAGTACCTGATCCAGGCGCTGCGGCTGCTGCGCCCGGGCGGGGTGCTCGCGTTCGCCGGCGTCCTCATCGGCGGTCTGGCGGCCGACCCGGCGGTGCGCAGCCCGGAGATCATGGCCATCCGCGAACTGGCGACGGCCGTGCGCGACGACGCCCGGCTGACCCCGATGCTGCTGAACTCCGGGGACGGGCTGTTGGTCGCGGCCGTCGCGCAGTCCTACCCCGTCGGATAGTCCTACCCCCTCGGATAGTCCGACCCGGTCGGGCGGCCGGCGCGGGCCGCTCGGCGGTGGCGCGGTCATGAGCCCACCTCACTACCGCCGCCTTACGGTCACCTGAAGTACTGGTAAGGCTCACGTACTTGGAGGCCTGTCGGGCTTCCGACAGACGGTCGTGCCACCACGCTCACCGAGTGCCACCAGGCAGACGAGACGCGGGCATCCCAGGCGGCGCTTGCCGCCGCGTCACCCCGTTCGTTCGGCTTGCCAGCCCCGGCCCACCCGGCCCCGGCCGTCACTCGGTCGGCGTCGGGTGGCTGGGGGCGCCGGTGCCGGTCGGGAGCGCCGCGACCCGGCGCCGGGCCCAGCGCAGACTGTCGTGCTCCGTGATGATCTCCTGCCAGCCGGCCAGCGCCTGCTCGATCGTCGCCAGATCCGCGACCGCGAGGATCTCGACTCGCAGCTCGCCGACGTCCGCCTGGTGCAGGTTGTAGTGGTCGAAGACCGACGCCAGCAGGCCGCCACCCGGATGCGGCTCGCGCACCGCGTAGAGCTCCTCGGTCCGCGCGACCCAGCTGAGCCGGAACGTCGACGCGGCATCGGTGTGCTCGGTCCAGCCGGCGCCGAAGGAGATCTCCTCCGATTCCTGGCGCCGCGGGTCGGCCGCGTAGAACTCACGGATGTTCACCAACCAGGCCTTCCCGCGCGCCCCGGCCGCGAACCAGGTCCCACCTCGCCTGCGCGGCCGTCAAGCCTGGTCGGGTACGGGCGCGGCCGGGCCCGCGGTGGGCTCGCCGGTGCCGGTGAGCCAGCGCAACAGGGTGCGGACGCCCCAGCCGGTGCCGCCCCGGGTGATCTCGGCGTCGTCTGAGTCGGACCGGGCGGTGCCGGCGATGTCCAGGTGGGCCCACGGCAGGCCGGCCGTGAACTCACGCAGGAACAGCGCGGCCGAGATCGACCCCGCGCCGACGTTGAGGGCCGAGCCCATGTTCGACAGGTCCGCGACCGTCGACTCGAGCGCGGGCCGGTACTCCTCGACCAACGGCAGCCGCCAGACCCGCTCGCCGGCGTCCTCGGCCGCGGCGGTGAGCGCCGCGGCGAGCGCGTCGTCTGAGGCGAACAGCCCGGCGGTGCGCCGGCCCAGCGCGACCGAGATGGCCCCCGTCAGGGTGGCGAGGTCGACGAGCACCTCCGCTCCGAGTGCCCCCGCCGCGTAGGCGAGGCCGTCCGCAAGCACGAGGCGGCCCTCCGCGTCGGTGTTGAGCACCTCGACGGTCGTCCCACCCCAGCAGCTGATGACGTCACCCGGACGCATCGCGTCCGCGCCGATCATGTTCTCCGCGATGCACAACAGCCCGGTGACCTTGCCGGGAACGCCCAGCTCGGGCAGCGCGGCCATCGTGGCGAGCACCGCGGCGGCGCCGGACATGTCGGTCTTCATGGCGGTCATCGAGCCGGGCGGCTTCAGCGACAGGCCGCCGGAGTCGAACGTGATCCCCTTGCCCACGAGGACCCGGTGGGGGGCGGCGGGGCCCTCCTGGGCCGGCGGCCCCTGGTAGCGCAGCTCGACCAGGTACGGCGGCCGGGACGACGCACGGCCGACGTTCGTCAGCCCGCCGAAGCCACCGGCAGCGAGCTCCTTGGCGTCCAGCAGCGTCGCGTCCAGCCCGGCGGCGCGCGCGGTGGCCATCGCCGTCTCGGCCAGCCACTGCGGCGACTTGACCAGGCTCGGGGTGTTGATCAGATCTCGTGCCGCGAGCACCGCGCGCGCGACGACGCCGGCCCGGCGGACCGCCTCCGCCGCCTCCGCCAACTCGGCCGGCGTCAGCGCCCGGGAGGTCCAGACCACGACCTCGGCGACGCCCGGGCCGTTCGACTCGGCCGGCGCGCTCTCGTCGGCGGCGACGGGCGGGGTCTCGTCGGTCTCCCCCGCGTCCTCGGCGGCCTCGGTGGAGCGCTCGGCGCCGGCAAGGTCGGTCACGCCGGGGCCCGGCTCGTCGGCCGGGATGGGCGCGCCCGGGTCACGCGGCTGCTTGTACGCGGCCAGCGCGAGTCCCTCGGTCAGGGCGGCGAGCTGAGCCGGAGGCGGGTCCGCGACCAGCACGATCCGGTCGCCGGCCTTCGCCCGGCGGGCGAGCGCCGCCCCGGCGGTCCGCCACTGCGCGGCGCCGCCCGCGCCCGCGCCGACCAGGATCAGCCGGGTCGGCCCGTCCGCCCGGGCGAGCGGGACGACGAGCACCGAGCCGGCGTCGCCACCGACGCTGTGGACGGTCAGCAGAGTCTCGAGATCGATGCCGAGCTCGGCGCACGCGCCGGCCGCGGCAGAGCTGACGACACCGGCCGCCTTGCTCGTCGGGCTGCCTGCGGCGACAGCGGTGCCCGCCGCCGCGGCGGTCTGGCCGGCCGGCTCTGCCGTGGCGGCGACATCCCCGCCGGCCGAGCCGGGCGCGTCGGGGACGCCAGCCGACAGGACGACCACAGCGAGCGCGGATGAATCCGGCGCGGCGGGCCCGCCGGGCCGTAGGGTGACCACCGGAACGCGCTGGCGCCCGGACTCCTCACGGATGGCGATATCCACAACTTCCCTGACCCAAAGCAAGGCGGCGGGCAGCCGAAAAACCGTGGCGAGCCGGCGCGCGGCCAGCCGCCACGGTCGGCGGCATCAACACGGACGCGCCCAGGTCGAGGTGGCTCGACGTAGGGCGTCCAGATTCTCCCCGGAGACGTTTCCCCCAGAGGGTGACAGGGCACCGGCGGGCCGCCCGAGGGCGGCGAACCGGGCGGCCCGCGCTAACCGACCGCGGTCTTGAGGGCGTCGCCCAGCGCGCTCGCCTCGTCGGCGGTGAGCTCGACGACGAGCCGGCCGCCACCCTCGAGCGGGACGCGCATCACGATCCCCCGCCCTTCCTTGGTGACCTCGAGCGGACCGTCACCCGTCCGCGGCTTCATGGCCGCCATCGGTGCACCTCTTCCTGCCGTCGGACCTACGTCTGCCGACGATTATCCCGTAGTCAGGGCAGCAAACCGAAACACGGCCCTCCGCAGAGCCACAACGGTCGGCGGGCCATGTTGTCAGGCACTAGGGCACCCGACATGTCGGGCGCCACGCGCCCTCCCAACGCTTGTTTCGCCATCACCCGGAAATCTGACACGCAGGAGGCGGCGTGTGGACGGGGTCCCTGCCGGATCGGCGAAGCCGATCTGGGAGGTCGTCTCGCCGGAGCGTAGCGAGGGCGAGACCGGAGCACGCAGCCGACGGAGTGGCAGCGGTGGTACCGCGCCCCCGTGGCTCTGCGGTCGGGATCCTGGTTGGGTGCCGCTGTCCAGGCTCCGGCCGGTAGGACCGCGGTCGGGCTGCGGCTGGCTACAGGTCCGGGCCGGGCCAGGCAGGCGGGGCGTCGCTCGCGGCCGGCGGGCCGTCCGGGGCCGGCGCGGGTCCCTCAGTGCCGGGCGCGGGCGCGTGGCCCGAGTCGGCATGGGCGAAGGTCGCCAGCCGGACCAGCTCGTCGTCCCGGCGGGCCAGCTCCTCGTCTCGCCAGGCCAGCTCGCCGGCGAGCCTGCTCAGTAGTGCGTCCACCTCGGCCATGCGGTAGCCGCGGAACGCCAGGTTGAGGCGGACCCCGGCGACCTCCCGCGCGCTGACCGGGCCCTCGGCGGGCAGGCCGGTCGGCGCCGCGTCGGGCGGCGCGGGAGCCATCCGGTCGAACCAGCCGACGGCGAGTGCCGCGACGACGAACACCAGCGCGGCAACGACGAGGACCTCGATAGCGAGCACCACGCTCCCGATGTTGCCACGCGGGCCCGGCCCCGCCTGGGCCGGGCGGCGCCCGGGCGCGCGAGGCTGGTCACCACCCTGTTTTGGAACCCCTGGCGCTCCCGGGGTCTGGCAGGCTCGGAGCGTGCAGCCTCACCTCGACCAGTCGGACGTCTTCGCCGCTCCTGCCGGGCCCGCTCGGGAACAGGGGCCGCTGCGGCTGGGCAGCCGGGAGTTCGGGCCGGCGGAGCTGGTCGTGATGGCGATCGTCAACCGGACGCCGGACTCGTTCTTCGACAAGGGCGCGACCTACGGCGAGGCCGAGGCCCTGGCCGCCGTCGACCGGGCGATCGCCGAGGGCGCCGGCATCATCGACATCGGCGGGGTGAAGGCCGCGCCCGGCGGCGAGGTCAGCGCGGCCGAGGAGCTGCGCCGGATTGGCGGGTTCGTCTCCCGGGTACGCGCGGCGCATCCGGACGTGGTGATCAGTGTGGACACCTACCGGGCCGAGGTCGGCCGGGTGGTCGTCGCCGAGGGCGCCGACCTGCTGAACGATGCCTGGGGCGGCGTCGAACCTGAGCTCGCCGAGGTGGCGGCCGAGGGCGGCGTCGGCCTGGTCTGCACGCACGCCGGGCATCTGCCGCCGCGCACCCGGCCACACCGGATGGCCTACCCCGATGTCATGGCCGACATCATCGCCACCACCCGCGGGCTGGCCGAGCGGGCGGTCACGCTTGGGGTGCGCCCGGACGCGGTCGTGATCGACCCCGGGCACGACTTCGGCAAGAACAGCCGCCACTCGCTGGAGGCCACCCGGCGGACCGACGAACTGGTCGCCACCGGCTGGCCGGTCCTGATGGCGATGTCGAACAAGGACTTCGTCGGCGAGACCCTCGACACGCCCGTCGAAGAGCGCCTGGAGGGCACGCTCGCCGCGACGGCGGTCAGCGCCTGGCTCGGAGCCCGGATCTTCCGGGCCCACCAGGTCGCCGCCACCCGCCGGGCGCTGCGGATGATCGCCGCGATCCGCGGCGACGCGGATCTCGCCGTCGCCCGCCGCGGGCTCGCTTGAGCGCGCCCCGGGAGCTAGTCGACCGGCGGCGCGGCCGCCTCTATCGCCTCGTCGGCTGTCGGGACGGCGGCTGTCGCAACGGCGGTCGGGCCGGTGGGGCGGGCGGCCTCCAGGAACTCCAGCGCCTCGGTGGAGGTGGTGGCCCAGCGCAGTAGCGCGCGGGCCTCGGCGCGCACGAAGCCGCGATCGACGAGGCCGTCGACGAGCGTGTGCAGATGGCTGAAGACCCCGTCGGGGTCGAGGACGACGATCGGCTTGGCGTGCATCCCCAGCATCGCCGCGACCCAGATTTCGAACAGTTCCTCGAGCGTGCCGAGGCCGCCGGGCAGGGCGAGGAAGGCGTCCGCCCACTCGTCCATGATCGCCTTACGTTCCCGCATGGTGTCCGTGATGATCAGCTCGTCGGCGTCGGTGTCGGTCACCTCCAGCTCGATGAGCTTGCGCGGGATCACCCCGACGGTGTGCGCGCCGCCGGCCCGCGCCGCCCGGGCGACGGCGCCCATACAGGACACCGAGCCGCCGCCGGAGACCAGCGTGTGCCCGCGCGCCGCCAGCTCGGCGCCCACCTGCGCGGCGAGCAGCACGTAAGCCGGGTCGATCCGGTCTGACGACGAACAGTAGACACAGATCCTCATGTACCGGGCTTTCTACCGGCCGGCGGCCGGAGCGGCCGGCTGGGAGGCGGGTTCGTGGGAGGCAAGGGCGTCGACGACCAGCCGGACGGCTTCGTCGACGTCGTCGGTGAGCGCGAACAGGTCGAGGTCGCTCTCCTTCATCCGGGCAGTGCCGACGACAGTGGCCCGCAGCCAGTCGAGCAGGCCGCGCCAGTAGTCCGTACCCAGCAGGACGACGGGGAACTTGCCGACCTTGCCGGTCTGCACCAGCGTCAGCGCCTCGAACAGCTCGTCGAGCGTGCCCAGGCCGCCCGGCAGGATGACGAACGCCTCGGCGTACTTCACGAACATCGTCTTACGGACGAAGAAATACCGGAAGCTGACGCCGAGATCGACCCAGTCGTTGAGCTTCTGTTCGAACGGCAGCTCGATACCCAGGCCGACGGACAGGCCACCGGCCTCCTGCGCGCCCCGGTTCGCGGCCTCCATCGCGCCCGGCCCGCCACCGGTGATCACCGCGAACCCGGCCTTGACGAGCGCGGCGCCGAGCCGGCGGCCGACCTGGTAATCCGGGTGGTCGCGCGGGACGCGGGCCGACCCGAAGACCGTCACGGCGCGGGGCAGATCGGCGAGCAGGTCGAAGCCCTCGACGAACTCGCTCTGGATGCGCAGGACCCGCCATGGGTCGGCGTGGGTGAAGTCCCCCGAGCCATGGTTGGCGAGCAGTCGCTCGTCGGCGGTGGAGTGCCGGATCTGGCCGCGGCGAGCGACCTGCGGGCCACGCCGCTGCTCCGGCGGCGGGCTCGGGAACACACCCGGCTCGTAGCGGCGCGGGCCGTCGCTCGGTGGCACCGGCGCGCCGAGCGGCAGGGCCCCGTCGGCTGGCAGGGCGCCGTCGAGTACGGCCGCGGCGTCGGCCGCGGCGGCGAGCAGGCTCTTGTCCGGGTCCGGTTCACCGGCCTTGATGGGTGTCACCACGGCACCATAGGCCACCCGCCGGCACGGCAGGGGCGCCGGCCGAGCGGTTTTCGATCAGCCTCCGGCGGCCGGATGCCGCGGCGAGCCGACATGTGACCGTCCGCGCATCCCGCCGCCGCTTCCTCTCGTTTCGGCCCGTTCGACCAATCCAGGCCGTCGGCCGGTCTGTGGGGAACTCCACCTAGCCGGCCCCGGGCTCGCAGCCTCACGCACGGCGGCAACCAAAGCGGCGCGATTCAGCTATGAGCGTTCAGCCCGGCGTCCAGGGTCCAGATCCGCACATCCTGGATCCGGGCCTCGGCGCGAAAGATCTCCCGTTCGACGAGAATGGACAGGTCACCGCAGCCGAGCTGGCTCACAGCATGGTCAACCAGCGATAAACCGGTCAGACCGCCGGCGACGAGACGTTCAAGATACTCGCCATCCCAGCGAACACTGTGCAGCTGCCAGGGCGCCTCGTCGGCGGCGACCAGCCTGAGGATGCTGCTAAACCGTTCGGCCGTCTTGCGGCGTTCGGAGCCGTTCGAGACGTGCGCGATGTGATTGCCCGTTTCGATCACTGTTGCCACGGGAAGCACCAGCTCGCACCGCGCCGAGAGTCGCTCCTCTTGTTCACGGACCACTCGGTCCCGGTGCTGGTCGCGCCCGGGCACACGCAACAGATTCACGAAGACCGATGTGTCCACGAACCAGACGGTTGGCCGCTTCATTCGATTCCCAGGATTCGATTGAACGCGGCGTAGTCGGCGCGAGCCTCCTCTGGCCCAACCATGCGGCCGCGCGAGACAAGGTCACCTATCCGTCCTGATGCCATCGCTCGCGCGTAGCCGGGCAACTCTGTGAGCCGGCTCAGTCGGCTGCCGCGCCGCCCTTCGCGATAGCAGACCATGACATCCTCGTTGACCTCTCCGGTCAACGCGTTCAACAGCGGAGGGCTGTGCGTCGTGAAGATGACCTGGGTGCCGAGCCTCCTCGCGGTCTCCTCGATCAGCTGGAACATCCGAGCGGCCTGCGACGGGTGCAGGCCGTTCTCCGGCTCCTCGATGACGAGCAGGACACCGCCGTCAGGCGCATCCCAGCCGGCATCCTGCTCGATATCCAGCCCGTGCCGTGAGGACAACAGCGCGGTCGCGATGGCAAGGAAACGTAGCAGGCCGTCACTCATCTCCCGCGCTGGGGTCCGCTGGTTCCGCCGTCGCCCCTCCTTGAGGGTCAACATGACGTCACCGAGGTCCGATTCGCTCACCACGAAATCCAGAACCGGCGAGTCCGATACGGCCTGCACCTGTTCGACGAGCCGTTCAAAGGTGGCGGGATCCTCGTGTTGGAGCCGGCCGACGGCCGCGGAAACGTTCGCCCCGGTGCGACGCAGCTCACTGTCACGGCTCGGTACATAGTCCCGCATCAGGTGCGGAACCGGATCGAGATGGAAGATCCCGCGCAGCGCCACGATGACAGCGCCCGCAGCGTTGCGGACAGCATTTTCGACCGGATTCCCGGGCAGGATCTGGGCCGATAGCCGCGCAGACAGCTGAGCGGTAATCAACCGGTTGTCACGAAACACCAAGGTAGGATTCCGGCCGCGCTTGCCGTTGTAGACCGCGACCGTAATCCCGGCAGAATCCAACGATGGCTCGTCGGTCTGCAGCAGCACCTTCTGCTCAATAATCGGCGAACCAGCGGTTGGCGCCGGGCCGACCAGCCGCTCGTAGACTATACGCAGCTCCGGCTCCACCTGAATCCTCACATCAAGCTTGATGTGGGCATCATCCAGTTCAACCGTACAGCCAAGTTCAAAATCTGCTCGCCCATGCGGGGAACACCCCTGCGAGCCGCCCCGGACCGCGCCAGCCTCCCTCCGGCGACCATCGAGTGCGTCAGAGAGGTCCTCACCGCCGGCCAGGCGGGAGAGGACCTCGATGCCGTCGAGGGCGTTGGACTTTCCACTGCTGTTACGGCCAGTGAGCACCGTGACCGGGCTGAGTGGCAACACGGCATCGGTGAACGACTTGAAGCTCGTGAGTCGGATCTCCCGAAGCCGCGCGGTGGTCACGGCGTGACTGTATCCTGCCGCGTTCGCTTCGTGATCTCCAGCTCAGGGCGTCTCCGCCGCTGGCCCGCGTCGTCAGCGCTGGTTGTCAGGCTGGATCGACCGTCAGGCGGCCAGTGAGGTAGGTGCGCAGGACCCGGGCCGCCTCGTCGACGAGCGGGAGCTCGACGTACTCGTCCCGGGTGTGCGCGAGGTTGGGGTCGCCAGGGCCGTAGTTGAGCGCCGGGATGCCGAGCTCGGCGAACCGGGCGACGTCCGTCCAGCCGTACTTGGCTCGGGGCCTGCGCCCGGTGGCGGCGACGAACGCGGCGGCCGGCGGGGCGGCCAGACCGGGCAGGGCGCCTCCTGCGCAGTCGGTCAGCTCCAGCTCGTAGCCGTCGAGCACCTCCCGCACGTGGGCGAAGGCGCCCTCGGGGTCCCGGTCGGGGGCGAACCGGAAGTTGACCGTGACCTGGCACAGGTCCGGGATGACGTTGCCCGCGACCCCGCCGGAGATCCGGACCGCGGACAGGCCCTCGCGGTACTCGCAGCCGTCGATGTCGACCGTGCGCGGCTGGTAGGCCGCGAGCCGGGTGAGCAGGTCGCCGGCCCGGTGGATGGCGTTGTCACCCAGCCAGGACCTCGCCGAGTGCGCCCGCCGGCCCGGCAGCGTCGCGACCACCCGCAGCGTGCCCTGGCAGCCGGCCTCGATCTCGCCGCCGGTCGGCTCCATCAGGATCGCGAGGTCTCCCGCCAGCCACTCCCGGTGGCCCGCGGCGAGCCTGCGCAGCCCGTTTCGGGCCGCCTCGACCTCCTCGTGATCGTAGAACACCCAGGTCAGGTCGTGCGCCAGCTCAGCGGCGGGCACCGTGGCGGCCAGGTGCAGCATCACGGCCAGGCCAGACTTCATGTCCGACGTGCCGCAGCCGTAGAGCCGGTCGCCGACGCGCCGGGACGGCACGTTCTCGGCGATCGGAACGGTGTCGAGGTGCCCCGCGACCACCACCCGGGCCGGCCGGCCGAGATCGGTCCGCGCCACGACCGCGTCCCCGTCCCGGTCGACCGAAAGCCCAGGCAACCCGGCCAGCGCTTTCTCCACCGCGTCCGCCAGCGGCCCCTCGGACCCACTGACCGACGCGACGTCCACCAGCGCCGCCGTCAGCTCCCCGACCGCCGCCCCCAGGTCAAGCCCCATACCAGCAACCCTACGGGGGTTCCCGCCGAGGCTCAGGTCGCGATGCCGTGCTCGCGCAGGGCGTCGTTGAGGGCGAGCTTGTCGTGGATCTGGCCCTCGGCCAGCGTGCGCAGGACGAGGATGCACGGCATCGCGAAGTCCCCGCCAGGGAAGCTCTTCACCCGGCTGGCGCCGACGGCGACCGCGCGCTCCGGGATCACGCCACGCGGGTACTCCTCGCCGGTGGTCGCGTCGAACACATGCGTCGTCGCGGTGAGGATCGCCCCGGCACCGAGCTTCGCGCCGCGCCGGACCCGGGCGCCGTCGACGACCATGCAGCGGCTGCCGACAAAGGCGTCGTCCTCGACGATGACCGGTACGGCGTTCGGCGGCTCCAGGACGCCACCGATGCCGACGCCCCCGGACAGGTGCACGTTCTTGCCGATCTGGGCGCACGAGCCGACGGTGGCCCAGGTGTCGACCATGGTGCCCGAGTCGACGAAACCACCGATGTTCGTGTAGCTCGGCATGAGCACGGCGCCGGGCGCGATGTGGGCCCCCCAGCGCACGATCGCGCCGGGAACGACCCGGACACCGTCGAACCGGGTCTTCAGGGGCATCCGGTCGTGGTAGCGGAAGTCACCAGCGTTGGACTCGCCCATCGGCAGGACTTTGAAGGTCAGCAGGATCGCGCGCTTGGCCCGCTCGTCGACGGTCACCGAGCCGTCGCCAGCGACGAACGCGACCCGAGCCTCCCCGGCGTCGATTGCGTCCACGGCCGCCACCACGGCCTTGCGGGCGTCCGCGTTGTCCGGGGTGAGGTCGGCTCGACGCTCCCACAGCTCGTCAATGCCCGGGTCCAGCGGAGAGACGAAGGATGAGGTACTCACCCGCCCGACCCTAGGCTATGTCGTTGGTTCGTGGCGTCCGGGCACGGGGTCCCACCGACGAGCGTGCCTCCGGACGAGCTCGTTCGTGATCTGGTGAATCCGTGGTCGCGCTGGCAACCGCGAACCCACCCGATCACGGGAGCCACCTTGGCTTCGGACTCACTCGTCCGACTGGTCGGTCGGGCGGTTAGCGCAGGTCGGCTGGCCGGTCCCGCTGATCGGGCTCGGAGCCGTAGGCCTCGGCGAGACCGTCGAACGTGTCGAACACCGGCGTGCTCTGCCGTCCGGCAGAGGCGTCCGGCCGCGCAGGACCTGAGGACGCAGAGCCGGACTGCGCGGCACCTGCCGGCACCGGGCCGGGCCAGGTGGCGCGGGGCGGCACGGGACCCGGCTGGCCGTACCCGAGTGGTGGGCCGAAGCTCGGCCTGCCCTCGGGCCCAGGCAGTCGGTCTTCGGGCTGCTCCGGGCGCGGCTGCTCGGGGCCGAGCCGCTCAGGTCCAGGCTGCCCGTATCCGGGCCGTTCGGAACCGCTCGTCCTAAAGCCAGGCGGTGGCAGGCGGTGGCCGCCCGTCGCGCCGTCGAAACGAATCGGCCCGGTGTCGCGCCGCTGGGTCGCGGGCGGCACCTGCCCGAGCGGCGGGTAGGCGTGGCCGGCCGCACCCGGGGCGGCGCTCGGCGACCCGGCCGGGTGTGGTGGCGCGAGCAGGGCCATCCGCTCCGGCACGGTCGCCACCAGGGCGTCCGGGGCGGTGAGCGCGACGCGCACATGGCGGCGGCCCGCCTCGCCGTAGAACGTCCCCGGCGCGACGAGCACGCCGACGCTGGCCAGCGCGTCGACCGTGGCCCAGGCGTCCTCGCCGCGGGTCGCCCACAGGTACAGCCCGGCCTCGCTGTGCTCGATGGTGAAGCCGGCGACGGCCAGCGCCGCGGCGAGGACCGTCCGCCGGTTGACGTACCGAGCACGCTGGTCGGCGACGTGCAGGTCGTCGGCGAGAGCGGCCGTCATCGCGGCCTGGACCGGCGCGGGCAGCATGAAGCCGGCGTGCTTGCGCAGCTCCAGCAGCTCCGCGACGAGCACCGGGTCACCGGTGACGAACCCGGCCCGGTAGCCGGCCAGGTTCGAGCGCTTGGACAACGAGTGCATGGCGAGCAGGCCCTCATGCGAACCGCCACAGACCTCGGGGTGCAGCACCGAGACGGCCCGGTTCTCCCAGCCGAGCTCGATGTAACACTCGTCACTCGCGACGATCACGCCGCGCTCCCGGGCCCAGCTGACGACGGCCCGCATCTCGTCGATGCTCATGCAGCGGCCGGTCGGGTTGGACGGGGAGTTCAGCCAGACCAACGCGACGCCGTCCGCCGGCCCGAAGACCGGCTCACAACGGGCGAGCAGCGCGCCGACCTCGTAGGTCGGGTACGCCGGCGTCGGCACCCAGACCCGGTCGCCCGGCCCGAGCCCGAGCTGGGTCGGGAGCTGGGCGACCAGTTCCTTGGTCCCGATCACCGGCAGCACCGCCGACGGGTCGACGCGTACCCCGAGCCGGCGGGCCATCCACCCGGCCGCGGCGTCCCGCAACTCGGGCGTGCCCCACACCTGCGGATAGCCAGGCGAGTCGGCCGCCGCGGCGAGGGCGTGCTGGATGACCGCCGGCACCGGGTCTACCGGGGTGCCGACGGACAGGTCCACCAGGCCGTACGGGTGCTGGCTGGCCTTCTGCTTGTACTGGGCCAGCGTGTCCCAGGGGAAGTCAGGCAGCCGGACCTTGGCCCGGCCACCCAGTCCCCGACCCCGGGAGGCGCGGTCGTGCTCCTGACCGCCCGCGCCAGCCGGCGGACGCGCGTCGTTCACGCCGCCGGAGCCCGTGCGGGCGATGGTGATACGGGTTTCCGGCTGGCCCGCGCTCAGTGCTCGCCCTGGGGAGCGAGCGCGGCGACGGCCGGCGGGTCGAAGTCGAGGGCACCGACCTTGGACGCCCCGCCCGGGGAGCCCAGCTCTTCGAAGAAGCTCGCGTTGGTGTCGGTGTACGGCTTCCACTGCTCGGGCACATCGTCTTCGTAGTAGATGGCCTCAACCGGACAGACCGGCTCACATGCCCCGCAGTCGACGCACTCGTCAGGCTGGATGTAGAGCATCCGTCCGCCTTCGTAGATGCAGTCGACCGGGCACTCTTCGATGCAAGCCCTGTCCTTGACATCGACACAGGGCTCGGCGATGACGTAGGTCACCGGATGTTCCTCCTCGGCTCACGGGCGACTG
>Ga0068859_100005052_pt1 | contig 13395 bp, 9 predicted proteins | sample KBSSwiS22_FD_66585 | JGI IMG/M metagenome (GOLD analysis project Ga0068859, IMG submission 66585) | Switchgrass rhizosphere microbial communities from Kellogg Biological Station, Michigan, USA - KBS Switchgrass S2-2 | ecosystem: Host-associated > Plants > Roots > Rhizosphere > Soil ... | reverse complement strand
TCGCTGCCGTCGCTGGCGAGGTCTTCCATCACCAGGTCCATCAGGCCGTGGCGCGACTGGAACACCTTGGGTTCGGGCAACGCCGGCGTTTTCAGGATCAGCTTCAAACCCGTGTTCAGGTAACTGTAATGCCGCAACCGGCGTTCGATGTGCTCGAGTTTGAATTCGCTGTCCTTGAAAATGCTCTCGTCGGGCTCGAACTCGATGAGCGTGCCGTTGGGATCCTTGGTTTTGCCCGTGTCCTCTTTCTTCAGCTTGCCGGTCTTGAAGGCCGCCTCGGCGAATTCCCCGTCCCGATGGCTGCGCACGAAAAAGTTTTTGGACAGCGCGTTGACGGCCTTGGTGCCGACGCCGTTGAGGCCGACGCTGAACTGGAACACGTCATCGTTGTACTTGGCGCCGGTGTTGATCTTGGAAACGCAGTCCACGACCTTGCCGAGCGGGATGCCGCGCCCGAAATCACGCACGGCCACGCGATTACCGTCGATGGTGATCTGGACTTCCTTGCCGTGGCCCATGATGTATTCGTCGATCGCGTTGTCCACGACCTCCTTCAGCAGGACATAACAACCGTCGTCGGGATTATTGCCGTTGCCGATGCGGCCGATGTACATGCCGGTGCGCAACCGGATGTGTTCGAGCGAGGACAGCGTCTTGATCTTGCTCTCGTCGTAAGTGTGCTTGGTCTTTTCAGCCATAAAATTCGTCGCTGAAAAGATGAATCAAAAATGGTGGGATTGAAAATAAGAAATGCGAACCGGCGGAAATTTTTTGGAATGAAGGAAGTGAAAGACGGTCTGCCATCCGAAGCCTGGGGGCCCGCCTTCGCTCCATCACTTCAGGGTATGGTGACCGATGCCTGGGCCGACGGCTTGCCGTAGAAGAAAGCGCGGACGCGAAAATAACATTTCGTTTCCGGCGGCAGCCCCGTTTTCCTGAACGAATCCGCCTTGGCCGGCAGCAGCGCGCACGGAACGAATTCCCGGTCGGGATGGCGGGAAACTTCAAGAAAATAACCATCTTCGCCCGAGGCGTGGTTCTTCCAATGCAGGTCGACGCTGGTCGGCGATGAAAGGCTTGCCGTCAGATCCGACGGCGTGGCCATGGCAAACGTCGCCATCTTCCGGATGGAATATTTTGGAACACGTTCGCCGGATGGGATTGCGTTCGTCGAATCGATCGGACCCGACACGAGGCCGGTCAAATTGGTCGAAGCGATGCCGGTCGTGATTTCCGCCGGAGGGGTAGGCTGTCCGAAGAAGGGCAGGATGTGATAGATATAAACGGTTTGGGGGGCCAGGTCCGGATGGATGAAGGAGGTCATGTTTTCATCCGACGGGAAGGCGTCGAGTTTGATCCACACGTAATCCGGTTGGGTATATTCCACCCAAACGCCGCCGGCGGCCGTGGCATTGTTCTTCCAATGCAACCAGATGTTATTGCCATTGGTCAGTGTCGCGGTGAGCGGGCCCGGGGAGGCTAAGGCTGCTTTCGCGCTGGCGGGCTTTGAAGTCGAGCAGCCGGCCAGGTGAATCATCAAGGCCATCGAGACCGTGGCAAAAAACCAATTCCAAAAGATCTTCATAATTTTCAAATTCATTTCGGAGACAAAACCAGCGCGGTCGAAACTTTCGACCGCGCTGGGTGAACGAACATCGGGAGATTACTTCTTGAAGAACTTCACGCTCTGCCAGTAGCAACCCGTGCGGGAGGAACTGGTCGTGGTGCTGGTGTCGTAGCAACCATATTTGAAGTAGTGTGACGTGGGCCCCCCATCATTCCAGGTGCCCTTTTTTGAACCGTTGATCCACACTTCAATACTGCCAGTGCTCATGTAATGAAGGACGTTAACCTTGTGATAGACACCCCAGCAGCCGGTGGTGAGCGTTGTGTCATTGTAATGCCGCAGATCGCCGCTGCCGCGCAACTGGAGCATGAGGGCCGTGGCATTACCGCCGGCATTGCCGAAGATTTGCATCGCCGTGTAGCCCTGTTCATTGTTTTCAGCGTTGAAACTGCCCTGGAATTGCTGGCTGCCGCTGGAGTAGCTGTTGTTCACGTGCCACTCGCTGCGCGGACCGCTGCCACTCACCGGCATCGGATCCGAGCGATAAACCCAGAAGTGTTCGGTGGAACCCGAAATCGAGTACCGCTGGCTCTGGGACCAGCCGCTGTAGGATTTCGAGGGGAAATACTGGCCCCAGCCGCTGCCGATCTGTGCGTGGGCCGTTTGGATTGTGCCAAGGCCGACCAACGCAAAAACTGCGCTGAGGCCAAGGATTGTTTTGGTGACCATCGTTTTACCTGGGACTTTTGATTTCATTTTAACTCCTTGTTCTTTCGTTTGTTTGGTTTGCACTATCTCCGGGAGAAAAAGGCAACGCGCGACCGTCTGGGGTCGCGCGTTGCCCCGGGGACAAAGTTACTGCTTGATCAATTTCCACTTCTGGTTGGCACCCCCGTTGGCGCCCCATTGATCCATCTGGGTGCTGGTGGACGTGCTGGAACCCGGGTCTTCAAGCACCAGGCCGCTGTGGCGGTTGTAGAACGTGAAGCTGCCGTCGCTGTTCGGCACCGGCTTCCACTGGTCGTTCTGGGCCGCGCCAAAGGAGTATTGGATGATGCCCGCGCCGGCAGCGGTGGACGCGCTTTGCACGACGGCATCTTTGCCGCTCTTGACGCTGTTGATCTCGTAATAGCCGCTGTCGGTGGGGATGAATTTCCAGCGCAGGTTGTCGCTCGAAACGATGCTCCACTGGGTGATCTTCGAGGCATTGGTCAACGAACCCTGGTTGTTGAGCACCAGGCCGCTGGCTTCGTTCTGCAGCATGTAGGTGGCCGCGGTGTCGATCGGCGGCAGGGAATTGCCGCCCGAGAAGTACCGCACGCCGCGCCAATAGCAGCCGTTGTAAGTGGCGGAGGTTGTCGTGTCATAGACACCATATTTAAAATAATGCGTCGTGTTGCCGCCGTCGTCGAAGGTGCCCACTTTGGAACCGTTGATCCAGATTTCGATGGAACCGGTGCTGCTGGTCGGGTAATGCAGGACGTTGACGCGGGTGTAGACGCCCCAGCAACCGGTCGCGAGGGCTTCGCTGTTGTAACGGCGCAGGGTGCCGTCGCCGGACCGCATCTGGAGCTGGATGGATGTGGCGGTATTCACCGCGCCGAAAATTTGCATGCACGTGTAGCCCGTCGTGCCGCTTTCCGCATTCAGGTCGCCCTGGAACTGTTGGCTTCCCGTCGTGTAATCGTTGAACACGTGCCACTCGCTGCGCGGACCGCTGCCACTTGGCTCGATCGGATCCGTATTATAGATCCAGAAGTGCTCCACATTGCCGGAGATCGAGTAACGCGTGCTTTGGGAAAAGCCGCTGTATCCTTTTGACGGGAAGTATTCGCTCCATTTACTGCCGATTTGGGCTTGGGCAACTCCCGCCGCAGACAATGTCAGCGCCCCGACGGCAGCCATCAGGGCTGATTTGAACAACGATTGTGTTTGGATGATAGATTTCATTAGCGTTTCGGTTTTTCGCCGCGGTCATTCGTGGTGAACACAGGGCTTGTGTGGCGTAGACTTTTTGGCGTTGAACCTTTTTAGCAGACCTGCGTTTTATTTCATGTCAGACATTCATCTGACACGAGAAGATCAGTCCCGCTCCAGGAATTTCACGGTGGCTTCCGTGCGGGATTGGACGTGCAGTTTTTCGTAGATGCGCTGGATGTAGGTGCGCACGGTGGCGATGCTGATGCCGAGCGTGTCGCCGATCTCCTTGTAGAGACGGCCTTTCGCCAGCAACGCCAGGACCTCTTCCTCGCGTTTGCTCAATTGTTCCACTGCCGATGACGGTTGTTGCCGGCAAAAGTGGTCCACCACTTTGCGCGCGATCTGCATGGACATCGGCGCGCCGCCGGCGTGGATCTGTTCGATGGCCTGCACCAATTCGCCGGGCGGCGCGTTTTTGAGCAGGTAACCCTTGGCGCCGGCGCGCAGCGAACTGAAAATCAATTCCGTTTCCTCGTAGGTCGTGATCATCAACACCGGCAGGCGCGGCAATTGCTGCCGCAATTTCGCCACACATTCGATGCCGCTCATGCCCGGCAGGTTGATATCCACCAGGACGACGTCCGGCTTCTCGGCGGGGATGCCGCGCAACGCCTCTTCACCGCTCGCATAAGTGCTCAGGCAACGCAGCGACGGCGCCCGGTTCACCCGCATGGCCAGCGCCTCGCGGGTCTTGCGATGGTCTTCCACGATGGAAACGGTGATGGGCATGTGGCGGTTATTGGTTCAGCGGCGCGGTGACGACAATGCGTGTGCCCGATGCCACTTTGCTTTGCAAATCAAATCTGCCGCCGATTTCCTCGACGCGCTGGCGCATATTGCGCAAGCCGTCGTCGCAGCCGTTGTCCGGCACATGGTCGAACCCATGCCCGTTGTCCTCGATGACGATGCAGACGTCGCGTTCATTGAGGGTGATCTTCAGCCTGGCTTCCGTCGCCTGCGCATGGTTCACGATGTTGTTCAGGGCTTCTTTCACCACCAGGAACAGGTGATGGCGCACTTCGGTCGGGACGGTTTCTTCGCGCACCCCCGACGGCAGGTCCACCTGGCAGTCGATTCCCGCCGCGCGCAAAAATTCGACGGCGAACTGGGCGATGTAATCGACCAGGTGCGCCAAGGTGTCGTTGCGTGGGTTGACCGCCCAAACCGTTTCGTCGAGTCGCTTGATGACCTGTCGCACCGAATCGGAGACGCGCTGCGCGGTTTTGCCGGATTTGTCCGGATCGTCAACCATCAGGTCGCTCAACAAAACGATCTCCGTCAGGTCGCCGCCCAGGTCGTCGTGCAGGTCGCGCGCGATGCGGGCACGTTCTTTGTCGAGCGCCGCCTGTTGTTCGAGCGCGCGCAGGCGCGAGCGCAGCCGTCGAAAGGACACGTAACGGGCGCCGAAAATCATCACGACCGCGAATAAGACCAGCGCCAGCGATTGGAACCACCATCGCTGCCACAGGAACGGCGTCACCGTGAACGCGAACGCCACCCCGGCTTCACTCCAGGTCCCCTCCTCGTTGCCGGCGCGCACGCGGAACCGGTAATCGTTTGCCGGCAGCCGTGAATAATTCGCGATGCGTTGGGGGTTGGCGTCGATCCAACCGTTGTCCAATCCGTCCAGCCGATACTGCAACTGGATGTTCTCCGGCGCCGAAAAATCCAGCGCGGTGAATTCGAACCTGATTTCACGGTGGTTCGGCGGTAGTGGCAACGCCGACGGTTTCCGCAGATCCATCACCCCGGCCAATGGCACCGGCCCGCCGTAGGCCGCGACATTTTTCCCATCGACCGCCACCCGCTTTAAAAACACCGGCGGCGGTTGGAATTCATTTTCCGATGTCTCGGGGTTGACGATGACGAGGCCGTTTTGCGTGGTGATCCAGACCCGGCCGTCGCGGCTGCGCAATGTTTTTGGCCCGAATTCGAAATTCGCTTCCAGTCCCGGCAAGCCTTCGCCCCGGCCGTAATGGATCGAATTAACACGTGCGTTGGGATTGGCCATGGCGGCGAGCAATTCCGACTGACGCACCTTGAAAATTCCGCGGTCGGTGCCGAACCAAAACCAGCCACGGCCGTCGGGAATGATTTGCGAGATATGATCATCAAACAATCCCTGGACGCTCGTGACCCGGTCGAAATGCCCCGCTTTGAGCCGGCCAAGCCCAAAACCGGCGTATCCGATCCACAAACCTCCTTCGGCATCGGCATAGAGGCACCGGATGGATTTGGTCGCATTGTCTGCATTTTCAGTCTTATCGATCGCGTTCGTGTCGTTGACCTGCAATAAAACGCCGCGCGAAGTGCCGACCCAGATTTGTCCCGCCGCATCCTGCACGATGGAACGGACGGTGTGGGTGTTTTCGTGCAGCGGCACGGTCGTGAATTTCCCGTCGCGATAAAACTGCAGCGTCTGGCTCACCCCGCCGATCCATACATCGCCGTTGCGGGCGACCATCAACGAGGCGATGGGAGAGACTTGAAGCCCGTCCGCCTGGTCCCAGGCGCTGAACCTGCCGTCCCGCAGGTGGATCAAACGAAAATCGCGCGTGCCGATCCAAACCCCGCCGCGAAAATCGGCGGCGACGCAGGTGGCGCGGCCACCCGGCCAGCCGGCATTGGTGGAAATCGTTTGCCATCGGTCCGCGTCGCGCCGGGCCAGAAACCCATTTTTTGTCACGGCCCAAAGCGTGCCGTCCGTATCTTCGCAAACCGATTGGATGGATTCGAACGGCAAACCGTTTTGTGCGGTTTCCAAATGAATGGTGCGCGGACGCAAACGATTCAATCCACCGCCACGCGTACCCACCCAGATGTTTCCCCTATTATCTTCGAGGATGCTGGAGATTTCCGGGTGCGACACCGAAATTTTTTCAATCCGGGAGCCGTCGAAACGAAACAAACCGTTATACGTCGTGCCGATCCAAACTCCTCCATGGCGGTCTTCGATCATCGCCGACGCTTCGACATCGGGATTGACCGCGGGCAAGTCGCCGACTTTTTGCATCGGTGCGCCTTCATCCAGATGAAACAATTGCGCGCCGGCAAAGACCCAGACGCCGCCGTTGCGCGCGGCCGCCAGCCGGATGGATGGATTTCCCGGGCGGGCGCGCCTTTGAAATACTTTGTTGTTTGACATCCTCACTTCACCAGCCCGCGCGAGCCAGATGCGGCCTTGCGTATCTTTGGCGATGGAACTGTTGGGCGCCCACGGCAAACCCATTTGCCACGAGACGATCGTCGCTTTGCCCTCTTTCAAAAAACAGATCGCCCCGCCCAGGTACGAAATCCATAGTGTTCCATCGTCGCCTTCGATCATCGTTTGCGCCGCGGAATCCAGCGGTGAATTGGTCAGGTTCAGCGCGACGGCTTTGCGGCCGTTGAAATCGAGGATGGCGCCGCGGTCCATTTGCAATCGCAACCGGCCGTCGGGGGTGGTGAGCAAAGCCGAAACACCGCGATTGGAATTGTTGACGAAATTGGTCAGCGAAATATCGTCAAAGGTCACGCCGTCAAACCGTGTAAGCCCGAGCGGCGTGGCGACCCATAAAAATCCATCGGCCGTCTGGGCGATGCTGTTGACGTTATTGTTGGGCAGGCCGTCCTCGGTTTGCCATGTACGCGCGAACCAATCAGAATTGGTTGAATCCGCCGCGGCAGCGGCTGTAAAACCAAAAATAATTGCGGCACAAACAGAGACAAAAGCCCGCATGGCGCTTCAAATAGATTCTGGGAGAGTTTTAGGAAGATAAAGTGAGCTATGTAACACTGCAATCAAAAAGGCGTCTGATGGACGTCGTATCTCCGCTATGAGAATTGGCCTGCCATCCTAAGCCTGAAACTTCTCATTGAGCCCTGGGTTCTAATCATCGATTACGAGGAGGAGGACGGGGACGATTGCGAAAATGGCGAAGGATGGTGGTAGGTGATGGATTCGAACCATCGAAGGCGTAAGCCAGCAGATTTACAGTCTGCCCCCGTTGGCCACTTGGGTAACCTACCGACCAGAAAGGCGGCGCAGCAACGCCGCCCTACCAACATAAGGCCGCACAATAAGCCATACGGATTCGCTTCGCTCAAGTTTAAAGTTCGGGACCGGCCGTAGTGCCAGGGCTCCTCGTGAAATCCGGAACCGGGAACTGGAAAGTTCCCGGAACCCGCAGGTTGGAAAACCTGCGCTACGTAGCGCGGACATTCCTGTCTGCGGGTTCCGGCGGCTTTCCAGCCGCCAGGATCGAACCTCGTCGTTTTTGCCTGCATTTTTTCCTCTGCGTCTTTGCGTCTCTGCGTTAGATTGGGAAAATGTTCGATTCGCTCAGCAGCAAACTGCAAAACGCCTTTCGCAACCTGCGCGGCCTCGGGAAGATCTCCGAGAGCAACGTCGCCGATTCCTTGCGCGAAGTCCGCATGGCGCTGCTCGAAGCCGACGTCAATTTCAAGGTCGCCCGCGATTTCATCGAACGCGTCAAGACCAAGGCCCTCGGCGCCGAAGTCGTCGCCAGCGTCCAGCCCGGCCAACAGATCGTCAAGATCATCCACGACGAGTTGGTCGATTTGCTGGGGTCGCAAAATGCCGCGTTGAAACTGGACGGGACGCCGAGCTCGATCCTCATGGTCGGTCTCCATGGCTCCGGCAAAACCACGTCCAGCGGCAAGCTCGCCCGGCTCCTGCATAAACAGGGTCGGCAACCGTTGCTGGTCGCCGCCGACGTCTATCGCCCGGCGGCCATGGACCAGCTCGAGACGCTGGGCAAACAGATCGATATCCCCGTCTTCGTGAAACGCGGCGAGACCGATGTCCTGCGGATCGCCCGGGAAGCGCTCGATTTTGCGAACAAGAACAACCGCAACATCCTGATCTTCGACACCGCCGGCCGATTGCAGATCGATGAACCGCTCGTCCAGGAACTCGTCCGCCTGCGCGATCTGGTCAAGCCGCAGGAGATTTTGCTCGTCCTCGACGCCGCCACCGGCCAGGAAGCCGTCAACGTGGCCACCCACTTTGACCGGGCGCTGCAGATCACCGGTTCCATTTTGACCAAGCTCGACGGCGACGCTCGCGGCGGCGCGGCCTTGAGTTTGAAATCCGTGACCGGCAAGCCGATCAAATTCGCCGGCGTGGGCGAAAAGCTCGAGGATTTCGAACCGTTCCATCCCGAACGCATGGCCTCGCGCATTTTGGGCATGGGCGACGTCGTCAGCCTGGTAGAAAAAGCGGCGGAAGCCGTCAGCGAAGCCGACGCGAAGAAGCTGGAAGAGAAGATGCGCAAGGGCGAGTTCACGCTCGAAGATTTCCTGGAGCAATTGCGCGCGATGAAGAAGCTGGGGTCGTTGGAGAGTGTGATGAAGATGTTGCCCGGCGGCGCGGAGGCGTTGAAGCAGGTGGACATCGGCAAGCAGGAAAAGGAATTCAAACGGATGGAAGGTATGGTTTGTGCGATGACGGCGAAGGAACGCAAGAACCCCGTGATCCTGAACGCGGGACGGCGCCGTCGGATCGCCGCCGGCAGCGGCGTGAGCGTGACGGAGTTGAACACGATGTTGAACAAGTTTTTCCAGATGCAACAGATGATGAAAAAGATGGGCAAGATGCAGAAGATGATGGCCAGGATGGGCGGCGGCCTGCCGGGGATGCTCCGCCGATAGGGCGGCCCCGAGTCCAAAGTCCAAAGTCCAAAGTCCAAAGTCCGGAAGGCGGAACGCGGAACGCGGAGTTCTAAATTTCCAATTCCAAGGAAGGCAGAGGGCGAAGAGCGGAATTTTGTGTCCTGAAAAGACCCGTGGAAATTAGCCTGCTACGAAGTGGCAGGCATTTGGTCAGAATGTGAATTTGTCCTGAAAGGACATCGGATTCCGCCGTCGCTTCGCGACGGGTTTTTACGCTCGAAATCCAGCCACGATGTGGCTGGCTAATTTCCATCGCCGCTTCGCGGCTGAAACCTGGATCAGATCATTGGCCCGCCAACATTGATCTTGTTCTTCAGGCAATAAGCCGAGTTGCCGACGTATTTTTCCGCCCACCATTTCAAACCGGCGCGTTCCTGTTTGGTCAGGGCGCGGACCACTTTGGCGGGTGAACCCAGCACCAGTGAGCCGGGTGGAACCTTGGTGCCGCCGGTCACCAAAGCATTGGCGCCGATGATGGATTGTTTGCCGATGACGGAGCCGTCGAGGATGGTCGCGCCCATGCCGACGAGGACTTCGTCGCCGACTTTGCAGGCGTGGACGATGGCGGAATGGCCGACGGTGACCCAATTGCCGACGATGCAGGGAAAATCGTCGGCGATGTGCAGGACGGCGTTGTCCTGGATATTGGTGTGATGGCCGACGACGATCTTATTGATGTCGCCGCGGAGGACAGCGCCGTACCAGACGCTGGAATTCCGTCCGATGGTGACGTCGCCGAACACGACGCCGGTCTTCGCGATGTACACGCCTTTGCCGAGGCGTGGTTTTTTGGTCAGGAACGTCTTGAGCTGCTGGTTGATCTCGGCCATATGCGATCCGCAGATTACGGAGATTTCACAGATTATGAAATCCAAAATCCGATCCGCGGCGCTCTGCCGGGGCGCCGCTACGGTTGTGATTTGGGGAGCAGGCGTGAGATGACGGCCAGCAGGACGATGACGACGAGGGCGAGGATGCCCCAGAACAGGATGCCGCCGCGGCCGGGGACCTGGGTTTCCCGCCAGGACCCTTGGCGGAGCTGTTGTTCGTCTGAGAGTGACACAGGTTTTTTGTCGGCGGCGAGCAATTGGCCGGCGACGAGGTTGAGGTCATAGCGCGGCGGAGCGGCGGCGGGAGCACCGTAATAGAGAAACAAGCCGTCGTCGTCTTTCGTTTTGAACAGCAATCGCGTGACGGGATAGATGGCGGTGAATTTTTCCAGCCTGATGGCCGGGTTATCGCCGTTCTCGGTTTCCAGGAAGAGGGTGTCGCTTTGGGGAAGGTCATTGAAGCTGATGGAGAATTCCTTCGCCTTGCGGTCCGGGGTTTGCGTCCAGTTGGCGCTGCCGAGGAAATGGCGATAACGTTCGCCCCGGTTGTCGGTCAACGATTCGGATAGGGTCATCGATCGGTCGAACAAAGCGGTGCCGGACGTGCAGGTCAGGCGGCTGAGCGGCAGGCCGGCGCGGGGCAACCGGATGCGCCAATGGCTCGCCTTCGGGTTGCGCGGGTCGTTGGTGACGGTGACGTCGAGCGGGAGAGTGCGGCTGATGGATGTGCGTTGGATGATGTAAGGCACCTGGTTGCTGCCGTGCATCAGGCGGAGATCGGCCAGGGCTGGTTGCGAATGGGCGAGCGCATCGGGGTCCAGCTCCAGTTGCTGGACGCCGGCGCGGGCGATCTTCACCGGCTTGCGGAATTTCCAGGCGGTCACGTCGAGCGGCGCGCCGGTGTCGCCGATGCCGGACAACACTTCGGGAACCCGGTAGTCGGGATTGACGGCGGGCGCGGACATCTTGACGGCCGAGACGGGGATGCTTTTGGCGTCGAGATCGAGGGCGGCGATGTCGTAACGCGGGGGACCGCAGCGGCTGTTCCCGGTGAGCAGGCGGAACGATCCGGGCCGGCGCGCGAAGAACACGAGGTGGCCCGGTCGGTAAAGGATGTTGACCGAGGTGATCTTGAGCGGTGGGCTGTCGCCGTTCCGGATGAGCAGGATCATCTCAGGCGAACGGACGATGGTTTCGAGCGGCACGGACAGGTTGTCGGCGGGGGTGAGGCCTTCGACGGCGACGCGATAGATGGAGCCCTGCCCGATGGTTTGTTCCCGCACGGAATCGTCATTGACCTGGGGGACGGCGACGATGACATGCCGGGTGAACAACGGTTCGTCCGTCTTGATGCGCACGGCGGCGACGTCGAGGTTGGCGGCGCCGAGATCCAGGGCGAGGCGGGTTTCGCCGGGATTTTCCGTGCGCTCGGAGATCGTCGCGGGACTGATCTCGACGGGGGCCGGGTCCGCGAAGGCGGCGTGGAGCCGGGCGCCGGTGAACGGAACGGGTTGCGACCGGACATCATCGATGGTCAACCGGAGCCGTTGCCAGATGCCGGCGGCGAACGGGATGTACAGGCGGCTGGCGCCGTAGACCTGGCGAAAGACCGGTTCACCCTGGGCGATGGGCTGCCAGTTTTCACCATCAGCCGAGCCCTCGATCCGCATCGCCTTGATGAAATTGTCGGCCGGCGTTTCGAGCGTGACGCCTTCCAGCGGCTGGGTCATGCCGGTTTCGAGGGTGATGACGGTGTTGCTGGGGTTCAACGAGACGTGGAAGGCCCGGGCGGAGCGGACCAGTTTCGGCGTGGGCGCGGGCCGTTCGACCAGATAAGGCACTTCATTGCCGGCTTCGTCGTAAAGCCGCAGATCTTCCAGGGCGGGCCGGGCGGTGTTCAACGTTTCGACGGGCAGGCTGACCTTGATCAACCCGGCGGCGGGGACATCGAAGGCCTGTTGATATTGCCATTCCGACGGCAGGGCCGAAGCGGTCGCCGCCAGGGCGAACGCCAGCAGAGCGGTCGCGGAACGTTCAAGGGATTTCATTTTTCGGTCCTTTATCTTTGAGGCCGGCGGCGAAAAATTTTTGGTAGGCGAACGAGGCCAGCATGGCGATGACGGCGACGCCGATCAGGGCGCCGATGCGGTAGAGCTGGCCGAGTCGCGCGAGGTCGTGGAAGAACAATTTCAACAACGTCACGCAGAGCAAGGCCATGGCGGGGTAACGGGCGGCGGCGATCTTCCTGGCGATGCCGTAGACCAGCAGGCCCAGGGCGAACAGGGCCCAGGCGATGGAATAGGTCATATCGCGCGCGAAATTGCCCTGGAACTGGAAGGTGAGCGTGGAACCGGGTTCGCTGAAATAATCGGCGATCTCGATGTTCAGCAGGAGGAACGCGAGGACGGTGCCCAGGCCGGCGAGGACCGGCGGCAGGTTGAGGCGCGAAACCTGATTGCGCGGCGGCGCGAGCAGCCGTGCCCCGGCGAACAACGCCACCGTCACGATGCCGTAGGCATAGAGGTACCAGTTGACGATGGGCGTGGCGGCGCGCGGATGATATTCGAGCACGGCGGGGTTGACGGCGAGCCGGACGAAGGCGGTGACCAGCAGGCCGGCGCCGACGAGACGCAACCCGGCGTGCGGCACGCGATGGAACAGCCAGAGCAACGCGGCGCCTTCGAGCGCCCAGCCGATGGTGATCCATTGGCGATCGAACTGGAGCGGGAAGATCAGCGTGATGAAAAACAGGGCCACGCCGCCGAACCACGCGAGCTGGGTCAGGCGCGCTTTGGCATCCGGCGGGATCCGTTTGAGGATCACCACGAGACCGACCAGCGGCGGCACGGCAAACGCGGCGGGCAGCAGGCCCATGAACTGGTTCGGATAGACGGCGGCGACAAAGCGATGGACGAGCAGGAATTGCGGCAGCCCGGCCATGGCCGCGGCAGCCCACGGGACGACCTTGTCGGCAAATCGTTTCACGAACAGGAACGGAAACACGGTGAACACGCCGAAAAAGAGCAGGTACCACGCCAGGACCAGGTTCAGCGGTTGGGCGGGATTGGCGGGGTCGAACCGGTTGAAATGCCAGGCGCATTCGAGGGCGGTGACGCAGGCGAGGCCGATGGCCGGCATCCAATCGATCGAATACAGCCGGGTGATGCCGAGCAATAAGGCGACGAGCAGGAGGGCGAGGCCGAAGACGGGTGACGGATCGATGAACGGCAGGCGCAACGTGGCCATGATGAGCAGGAGGAACGGCAGCACGACCGAACAAGCGGGGAGGACGGCGGCGAGGGCGGCCGGGTTGGCGAGACTTTCGTCCAGGCGCAGCCCGGTCTT
>Ga0068859_100005051_pt1 | contig 13395 bp, 10 predicted proteins | sample KBSSwiS22_FD_66585 | JGI IMG/M metagenome (GOLD analysis project Ga0068859, IMG submission 66585) | Switchgrass rhizosphere microbial communities from Kellogg Biological Station, Michigan, USA - KBS Switchgrass S2-2 | ecosystem: Host-associated > Plants > Roots > Rhizosphere > Soil ... | reverse complement strand
GTCGGCTGGGCCACCGCGACGGCCGCCCACCTGGCCGTGGTGGACGCGACCACCGGCGGGCTCCTCGCCTCCGTCAGCCTGCAGGACATGCGCGATGCGGCGGGGATCCCCGGTGTCGGGCCCGGCGGTGACGCCAAGGTCGGCTACTGGTGCGCGCCCCAGGCCCGCGGTCGAGGAGTCACCACGGCCGCGGTCCGGTCCTTGTGCCGCTGGGGATTCGGGGCGCTGGAGCTCGCCAGCATCCGCTGGCTCGCCATCGTCGGCAACGACCCGTCCCTCGCGGTGGCGCGCGCGGCCGGGTTCACCGTTGACGCCGCGCCGCGCCCGTTGCGCCACGCTCGCGACCGCGAGATCGTCGACTTCTGGACCGGCTGCCTGCGGGCGTGACTGCGGCCGGGCGCGCGCCACCGCGCCGGCCGGGTCCGGCTCAGGTGATTTCGAGCAGCTTCTCGCGGACCGCGTAGACGACCGCCTCCATCCGGGAGTGCAGCTGGAGCTTCTCCAGGATGTTGCGGATGTGGTTTTTGACCGTGTTCTCGCTGATGAAGAGCTGCTTGGCGATGTCCCGGTTGTTCAGGCCCTTCGCGACGAGCCGCAGGACCTCCATCTCCCGGTCGGTCAGCCGCGGCGTCGGGAGCTGCGGGCGGTCGTCCTTGTTCTTGATCATCGACGCGAACTCGCTGAGCAGCTTCGACGCCATCGACGGGCTGATCAGGCTCTGACCGTTGTAGACGGCGCGAATGTCCGCGGCGACCTCGTCGATCGAGATCTCCTTGAGCAGGTAGCCCATGGCGCCGGCCTTGATGGCGTCGTAGAGGTCGGCCTCCTCGTCACTGATCGTCAGCATGACGATCTTGGCGCTGGGCACCGCCTGCTTGATGGCGCTCGTCGCGTCGATCCCGCCGCGCCGCGGCATCCGGACGTCCATCAGCACGATGTCCGGCGCCATCTCGCTGGCCATCGTCACCGCCTCGGAGCCGTCCGCGGCCTCCCCGACGACCTCAATGTCCGGCTCCTGCGCGAGGACCATCTCCAGCCCGCGGCGGAACAGCGCGTGGTCGTCGACGATCAGCACCCGAATCGGGTTCTCCTCCGATGGCGCCCGCGGCGTCTCGGCCGAGTGCTGCTCGTCCACCGTCATCTGGCCTCCTCCTGCCCGGCATGGCGGGTGGTGGCACAGGCGACGAATCCGCCCCGGAATCCCCGGGCCCCCGGAATCTGTCGCAACCAACACACCCGACGCCGATGATCCCACGTCGACCGGGCGAACTGGCCGTCAGACGGCGGAATAGCCCATCAGCGACTCCTGCTGATCAGCGCGCCGGCGTCCCCGCGGGGACGCCGGCGCGAACGGTCAGGATCGGGCCGCGGCCGGCGCGCGCTCCTCGTCGGAGGCGGGCTCCGGGTCGTCGGACCCGATCAGGCGAATGACGCCGTAGTCGTAGCCACGCCGGCGGTAGACGACGCTGGCATGGCCCGATCCGGAGTCCTGGAACAGGTAGAAGTCATGGCCGACCAGCTCCATGTTGGACAAGGCGTCATCCAGCGTCATCGGAGCGGCCCGGTGGGTCTTGGTGCGCACGACCATGGGAGACCGGTCCGGCTGGTCGTAGTCGTCATGGCCGTCGAGATCGGCTCCGGCGTCGCGCGCGGGCTGGCCAGGCCGGTCGGCACTGTCGGACGGCAGCCAGGCGCGGCCGGGCCGGTGCTGCCGCGCCGCTACCTCTGCCGGTGTGGGCGCCTCCGTCCCCCGGACGCCGCGCACGGGGGCGGGCTCGGTGGCCTGGGCAGAGGAGGAGATCCGCCCGTTGACGGCTGCCTCGGCAAGATCGCCACGGGCGGCCGGCGGCCCGACGTACGCGCGGCCGTGACCGTGGCCGTTGTTGCCGTGCTTGTGGTCCGTGCGACGCTCGGCCGCGCGGCGCAGCCGTTCGGCCAGCTTGCCGGCCGCGCCGTCCAGCGCGGAGTACGGGTCCGCTGCCGCGGCCTCGGCGCGGATCACCGGCCCGCGGGAATACACGGTGAGCTCGACTCGCTCGCGGACGTCCGCCATGCGCTTGTTGTGCTCCCGGGACAGTTCGACGTCGACCCGGATGACCTTGCCGTCGTAACGCTCAAGCTTCGCCAGCTTGGCCTCGACGTGCTTGCGGAACCGCTCCGGAACCGCTGTGTGCCGGCCCTTGACAACAATGTCCACGCGATCTACCTCCAGTTCACCGACCGGATGGCCCGGCGCGCGGCACTTCCCGCGTCGGGCCACTGCCCGGCAGCCCAAAGCCTTCGCGGGCCACAGCTGGCCCGTCCAGGCCGGGTCCTGATGTCTACCCGCTGTCCTCCGCTCCCTTTCTGCTCCTTTGGGGACTGTTTCTACCTGGGCCATCCAGCTCTGACCAGGCCAACCAGTGTCACCCCTCACGTACCCCCGGCATAGCCAATCGGACACGTGGGCGTGCCGGGATGGGTGGCGGGGCCGATCGCCGCTGCCACCGTGGCAACCGCGCGCACCGGCACCCTCACGAGACGCAGCGCCCGGATGGCCTCAGCGACCGTCGCGCCGGTTGTCAGCACGTCGTCGACCACCACGACGTCGACCACCGCGAGATCGGTCGGCGCGCCGGCCGGGCCGTCGCGGGCGAAGCGGCCGGCGAGCGGACGAGCGGCGAACGCACCGGCCACGTTCCGGGCTCGGTCGGCCGCGCCGAGACCGGCCTGGTCGGCTGTCCGCCGGGCCGGGCGCAGCAGCGGCGCGGCCCGCGCCCGCAGGCCCGCCGCGACCAAGGCCGCCGCGGCAGCCGCGGCCAGCCGCCCAACGTGGTCGAAGCCGCGGCGCCGCAGTGCCGCGGCGCTCGCCGGCACCGGGACCAGCAGCACCACCGGGGGCGCGGCCGTGGCCGCGCAGGGGATGCAGGCCGCACCGAGCGCGGCGATCACCGCCGCGGCGAGCGCGGCGCCGAGCACTCGGGTGACGTCGAGCCGGCCGCGTTCCTTGTAGGCGATTACCAGCGAGCCCGCCGGGCCCGCGTAGCGGGCCGCCGCGACGTGCGGAGGCAGGCCCCGCCGCCCCGGGGTGGCCTCGGAACCCGGGACGGCGAGGATCGGGGGACCGGTCAGCGCCGCCGCGCAGGCCGCGCACACCGCCGCGCCACGATGCCCACAGGCGGCACACCCGCGGGGCAGCACCAGGTCGCCGAGCGCGGCGAGCGCGCCGCGTGCCTGCGCCCGCACGCCTGCCTGGTCCCGCCGCGGAGCCAAGGATCCGGTCATGCGGGCACAATGTGCCCGGACCGCGCACCACGCCAGCCCGACCAGCCACTCTGTGGACAACGGTCGGCCTGTGGACGGACGCGGCGGACACCCGCGAGTCGGCCATCCGACGGCTGGCGGGCCGTTCGCCGGGCGCTCTGCGAGGATGTGGCGGATCTTCCGGACGGTCGGTTTTCGGGGTGAAGGAGCGCGCATGGCGGATGGAGGGCCGACCGCCGGCCCATACCCATCGCCACCCATTGCCGCGCCCGGCCGACGCGGGCGCCCGGACGGCGCGCGCCCGGCGAGCTGGGCGGCGCCCGGTTCCGACGGACTCCCCAGCAGCGCCGGCCTGCCGTCCGCCCCGGCCCGGGCGACGGCCGCCGCGCCGGTGGCCGTGCCGTTGCGGCCACTGAGCGTAAGCGAGATTCTCGACGGCGCCTTCGTGACCCTGCGGACCAACCCGGGCGCGACGCTCGGCCTGGCGTTCGCGACCAGCGCCGTCCTGGAGCTCGTCTTCACGGCCGTGGCACTCGCGTCACGGGACCGGTCCTTCTGGTTCTACCTGCTGCTGCAGGCGGTGCTCGGCGGGATTCGGCTGATGCTGGTGGTGCTGCTCGCGGGCGTGCTCGCGGTGGTCGTCGCCGAGGCCAGCCTGGGCCGGCGGATCAGTGTGGCGGCGGCCACCCGGCAGGTCGCGCCCCGATTGCCGGGCCTCGTGGCGCTCACCGTCGCGCTGGCCGGCCTGCTGGTGCTCGGGCTGGCCACGCTCGGGGTGGTGTCGGCGTGGCTCGGCGTCAGATACTGCCTCTCAACCCCCGTCTACGCCCTGGAGGGCGGGACCGTCACAGGCGCGCTGCGCCGCTCGCGTTCGCTGATGCGGGGGGCCTGGTGGCGTACCACCGGCATACTCGGGCTCGCGGCGCTGGTCGCCGGGACGTTGGTGCTGGTCGTCGCGGTACCCGTCAGCCTCTTCACGTCCGTCGGATCGCTGACGGACTCGAACGGCGTGCCGACCACCGGCGGAACGGTGGCCCAGGCCTTCGCCGGGCTGGTAATCACCATGGTGGTGACGGCCGTGCTCTCCGGCGTGATCGCGATTCTCTACCTCGACCGGCGGATCCGCCGCGAGGCGCTGGACGTCGTGCTCGCCAGAGCCGCGGCGGCCGATGGGGACGCGACGTCCCGGGCGCCGGTGACCGCGCTGCTCGCGACGCCGGCCTTCGCCGCGCCACGGCCGCCCGGCCCGCCGCCGAACGGGTGGTCCTGATGGCGACGCCGTACGGCGGCCCGGTGACTCGCGACGCGGCCCGCGACGAGGCCCATCACGAGCTGTCCCGCGCCGTCTACGGCCGCGACCACCCGCACCAGCCGGACTGGCTGCGCCGGCTGGTGCACTGGATCGACCACTGGCTGGGCAAGCTGTTCGGGCACTCGCCGCACGCCGGTGATCACACCGGGCTCGGCGTGTTCGCCGGTCTGCTCGTCCTCGTCGCGCTGGCGGTCGTGCTGCGGCTGTGGCTCGGCCCGGTGCGCCGCTCGGCCCGGTCGGCGAAGCGGGACACCGATCTCGCCAGCCAGCTGCCGTCGACGGCGCTGCGGGCCGAGGCGGAAGGCCACGCTCAGGCCGGCCGGTACGCCGACGCGGTCCGGTCCAGGCTGCGGGCGATCGTGCGGATGCTGGAGGAGAAGGGCGTGCTCGACCCGAGGCCCAGTCGGACCGCGGGCGAGCTGGTCGCCGAGATGGCCGCCATCAGCCCGACGGGCCTGGACGAGCTGCGCGTCGCCGTCACGGTGTTCAGCGACGCCTGGTACGGAGGACGGCCCGCCGACGCGACCGGATACCAGGCAGTGGTGCGGGCGGACGACGCGCTGGCCGCCGTCCGTCGCGGCGCGGACCGGCCCGCCGGCCCGACCCACGCGGTGCCGGTATGACGGTCCCGCCCGGTCTCGCGCCAACCACTGCCGGCGCGCCCGCGAGCTCGACGTTCCAGCCCAGCGGGCCGCGGCCGGCGACGCGGCGGCGGGTGCTGCGAGCGCTCGCCGCCTTCGTGGTCGTCGCCGTCGCCTACGGCATCCTGGCGGCCCTGATCGGGGGGCCGTCGGACGGCGACGCAGACCTGGACACCGCGTCACCTCGGCCAGGCGGGACGATGGCGATCGCCCAGCTCCTCGGCCACCGCGGTATCCAGGTGGCGGCCGGCGACGACGCCGGGACGGCGCTCGCCCAGGCCGCCGGGTCGATGGGCGGGTCGGCGGCCGACGAGACCGTCGTGATCGTCCACCCCGGCCGGCTCGACGAGGCGACTCTCGGCCGGCTTTCCGACCACGTCGTCGCGGGTGCCGACGTGGTGCTGGTGACGCCAGGCTCGGCCGTGCTCGACGCGCTACGGCTGCCGGTCGGGATCGCCGACGACGATCTGCCGACCGGCGCGCAGGCTCCCGACTGCCCACTGCCCGAGGCCACCGCGGCCGGTTCCGTGCGGATCGCGCCGTCGACGATCTACGAGCCGCTCACCGGCGACACCGCGGCGACGGCGACGTTCTGCTACCCGGCCGGGTCGAAGGCGGCGGCGCTCGTCGTCGCGGCGCCGGCGGGCGCCAAGGGGCGGTTCGTCCTGCTGGGCGGCTCCGCGTTCCTCACGAACCAGCGCCTCGACCAGGACGGGAACGCGGCGCTGGCCCTCGGGCTGCTCGCGCTGCACCCGCGGCTGGACTGGGTGATCCAGCGCCAGGCGAGCCAGGAGCCCGTCGCCGGCAAGAGCGCCACGCACCTGCTTGGCCGCGGGTTCTGGCTGACCTGCCTGCAGCTGCTGATCGTGCTGGTGCTGCTGGCGCTGTGGCGCGGGCGGCGGCTGGGCCCGCCGGTGCCGGAGCCGCTGCCGGTGGTGGTGCGGGCCGCCGAGACCACGGAGGGCCGCGGGCGTCTCTACGCGGCCGCGCGCGCCCGCGACCTGGCCGCCGAGGCGCTGCGCGCGGGACTGCGGGCCCGGCTCGCCGACCGGCTCGGCGTGCCGCCGCACGGCGAGCGCGGCGCCGTCGGCACGGTGCGGGCGGGCGGCGTCGCCACGGAGATCACCGGGCCGGATCCCGGCACGCTCGTCGCCTCCGTCGCCGGGCGAACCGGTCGCCCGGGAGCGGAGATCTGGGTGCTCCTGTACGGTTCGGGCGCGCCAGTGGCGCCTGGGCTGGCCGGCGGCGCCGTGACCTTTACGGCAGGAGCGGCCGTGACCTTTACGGCAGGAGCGGCCGTGACCTTTACGGCAGGAGCGGCCGGTGGACCGGAAGCCGCGGCACCGCCACCAGAGCTTGACGACGCGGCGCTGCTCCGGCTCGCGGAGGCGCTCGACGACCTCGAACGACAGGTTGGTGGAAGGTGACAACTCCGTATCCCGGTGCCCCCGTCCCCGGCGCCCCCGTCTCCGGCCCGCCGTCCTCCAGCGAGGACGCCGGCTCGGAGACGCTGCGCGCGCCGCTCGGCCCGTACCCCCAGGCTGGCCCGTACCCACAGGCCGGGCCGTACCCCCAGGCCGCGCCGCCCGCCCCGCGGTTCCCGCCGCCGGCACCGCCGGCTCCACCGCCGGGAACGCCCGACGCGGCCGAGCAGGAGGCGGCCCGGGCGGCGCTGATCCGGCTGCGGGCCGAGGTGGGCAAGGCCGTCATCGGCCAGGACGCGGCCGTCAGTGGTCTGGTGGTGGCCCTGCTCTGCCGCGGCCACGCGCTGCTGGAGGGCGTGCCCGGCGTCGCGAAGACGCTGCTGGTCCGCACCCTGGCCAGGGCGCTCACCCTGGACACCAAACGGCTGCAGTTCACGCCGGACCTGATGCCAGGTGACGTCACCGGCTCGCTGTTCTACGACGCCCGCAGCGGTGAGTTCGCGTTCCGGGAGGGCCCGGTCTTCACGAACCTGCTGCTCGCCGACGAGATCAACCGCACGCCGCCGAAGACCCAGGCGGCCCTGCTGGAGGTGATGGAGGAGCGGCAGGTCAGCGTCGACGGCACCCCCCGGCCGCTGCCCACCCCGTTCGCGGTACTGGCCACCCAGAACCCCGTCGAGCACGAGGGCACCTACCCGCTGCCGGAGGCGCAGCTCGACCGGTTCCTGGTGAAGGTGACGCTGCCGTTGCCGCCACGGGACGACGAGGTCCGGGTGCTCGCCCACCACGCGGCCGGCTTCGACCCGTCCGACCTGGACGCCGCCGGGGTCACCGCCGTCGCCGGGCCGGCGGAGCTCGCCGTCGCCCGGGCCGGGGCCCGCGCCGTGCAGATTCACCCCGACGTACTCGCCTACATCGTGGACGTGGCCCGCGCGACCCGCGCTCAGCCGTCGGTGCTGCTCGGCGTCTCGCCACGTGGCGCGACGGCGCTGCTGGCGACGTCGAAGGCGTGGGCGTGGCTGTCCGGCCGCGGCTACGCGACCCCGGACGACGTGAAGGCGCTTGCCCGCGCCACCCTGCGGCACCGGATCAGCCTCCGCCCGGAAGCCGAGCTCGACGGCGTGACCGCGGACCGGGTGCTCGAGCAGGTGCTCGCGACCGTCCCCGTCCCCCGCTGATCCGGCATGGCGATCACCGGGCGCGCGGTCGCGTGCGCGTTCTTCGGCGCGGTGCTGGTGGCGCTCACCCCGTCCCCAGGCTGGACGCTGCTGGCCGTCAACCTCGTCGTCCTCGGGCTCGTCCTGCTGGACGTGGCGCTGGCCGGGTCGGTTCGATCGCTGGAGTTCGCCAGGAGCGGGCCGCGGGGCGCACGGCTCGGCCAGCCGGTGCCGCTGGTGCTGACGGTCAGCAACAACGGCACGCGCACGGTGCGAGCCCGCGTCCGGGACGGCTGGCCGCCGTCGGCGGGCGCCCGGCCGGGGGTGTTCGAGGTGGCTGTCCCGGCCGGCGAGCGGCGGTTCCTGGAGTCGACGCTGCACCCGACCCGGCGCGGTGACCGGGAGCCGTACCGGATCACCGTCCGGTCACTCGGGCCGCTGGGCCTGGCCGGGCGGCAGGGCCGGCACTACGCATCCTGGCGAGTGCGGGTGCTGCCACCGTTCCACTCGCGACGCCACCTGCCGGCGGCGCTGGCCCGGTTGCACGAGGTCGAGGGCCAGGTGGCGATCCGCGGCGGCGGTGCCGGTTCCGAGTTCGACAGCCTGCGCGACTACGTGATCGGCGACGACGTCCGTTCGATCGACTGGCGCGGGACGGCCCGGCGCGGCGCCGTCGTCGTGCGGACCTTCCGCCCCGAGCGCGACCGGCGGGTGATCTGCGTGCTCGACACGGCCCGCACGTCCGCCGGCCGGGTCGGGGCGCTGGCGCCGGGGCCGGACGGCCGGCCCACCGCCGGGGATGGCGTTCCCCGGCTCGACCACGCCCTGGATGCCGCGCTGCTGCTGTCCGCCGTCGCGCTGCGCGCCGGTGACCGGGTCGGCCTGGTCGCGCACGACAGCGAGGCCCGGCTGGTGCTGCCCGACTCGGCGGAGGCCAACCTGCTCGGGCGGATGAGCGAGGCGATGGCGACCCTGGAGCCGGCGCTGGTCGAGGCCGACCACGACGGCCTCGTCTCGACCGTGCTGCGCACCGCGCGACGGCGCTCGCTCGTGGTGATCTTCACCGAGCTGGTGCCGGCGGTGGTCGAGGAGTCGTTGCTGCCGGCGCTGCCGGCGCTGACCAGCCGGCACACCGTGCTGGTCGCCGCGCTGCGCGATCCCCGGCTGGCCGAGCTCGCGGCCGGCCGCGGCGACGTCCGCAGGATCTACGCGGCCGCCGCCGCCGAGCAGACCCTGCTGCGCCGCCGCAAGCTCACCGAGGAGCTACGCGGCCGCGGCGTCGAGGTCGTCGACGCCGACCCCGACGTCTACGCGCCCGCCATCACCGACGCCTACCTCACCCTGAAGTCCCTCGGCCGGCTGTGACCGTGGTTCGCCCACTCGACCTCCGCTTGGCGAGCGGATTCGTCGTCGGGGATCAGGCGAGCAGTGTCCGGCCGAGGTAGTCGGAGGAGTTCCGGGCACCGGGTAGGACGAAGAAGTAGCCGCCGCCGGTGGGGCTGATGTAGTCGACCAGCGGCTCGTCGATGAGCCGGGTCTGTGTGGCCTCGAACTGTCGGACGATGTCCTGCTGGTAGCAGGCGAAGGCGAGGCCCATGTCGAGGTTGCCGTTGCCGTCGATGCCGCGGTCGTAGTTGTAGCCGCGGCGCAGGATCCGGCTGTCGTCGGTGGTCGTGGTGCGGGGGTTGGCGAGCCTGATGTGGGCGTCCAGCCCGATGGTGTTACCGCGCGGATCCTTGGCGTAGTTAGGGATGTCCTTCTCGACGCTGCCGTCGAGTGGCGCGCCGGTGTCCCGGCGGCGGCCGATCATCATCTCCTGTTCGTTCATCGAGACCCGGTCCCAGAACTCCACCAGCATCCGGATGATCCGGATGACCTGGTACGAGCCGCCGGCCGTCCATCGGGGCTCGCCCGCGGACGCCCACACCAGCCGGTCCATCTCAGCCGGGTCGGCGACGTCCGGGTTGGCGATGCCGTCCTTGAATCCCATCAGGTTGCGCTGCGTTCCCGATGGCCGCGGCTGGTTCTGGAATCCGTCGATCCGCCACCGCAGCTGCATCCCGCCGCGGGTGTGCCGGGCGATGTCCCGCAGCGCGTGCAGCACGGTGTCCCGGCTGTTGGCACACAGCTGCAGGCTGATGTCGCCGTGACACTCCTTGGCGTCCAGGTTGTCGTTCGGGAAGGTGCGCATCGGGGTGAGGCGGAGCGGTTTGCGTTCCTTCAGGCCGTACCGGTCATCGAACAAAGACGCGCCAACTCCGACGGTGACGGTGAGTGCGTCGGGCGGAACCTCGGCCCCGAGCACCCCGCTGTCCGACGGCGGGGCGGTCAGGCCGAGATCCACCGGTGTGCCGCCGGCGGTGAGGAAGCGGGCCCGCTGGGTGATCGTCTTGAACAGTTCGGTCAGCTCTGCCCGGCTGGACGCGATCGAGTCAAACGAGAGGAACATGGCCGCAGCCGGTGTCGGGGTGAGAATTCCCGCCTGGTGGACACCGTGGAACGCCACCACCTGGTCGGAACCGCTGCTGGCGGCCTGGGCGGGCGCGACGATCGTCCCCCCCGCGGCCGCCGTCCCCGCGGCCGCGCCCGCGGCGATCGCACCCGCGAGGAAGGACCGGCGCCCGAACCGCGCGGTTTCGGATCTGACGCTCATCCGGTGCTCCTGATCTCGAGGATGTCGGGAATGGGGGCCAGGGTTTCCAGCAGCTGTCCGAGGCTGCCGCTCACCTGCTGGCGGTCACTGCGTGACAGGCTGCTCAGGGGGACCCAGCTCCCGTCCCCGTCCGGATTGCCGATCTTCTTGACCAGCACCCCGAACCCGTCCAGCTGGCTGCTGGCCGCCGCGAGCTGGCCGGGTGCCCGAGCCCGCAACAGCGGCGCAATCACGGTCAGCAGCTCGCGAGTGCCGTCGACGTTGGCGCTGGTGGTCGCGAGCTCGGTGCCGCTGCCCTGATCGGCGAAGCCGCCCAGGTCGAACTGGAGCGTGTTCTCCAGAATTTCGTGGGTCCGCAGCGCCAGGTCGTTCGGGTCGAACTCCTGCTCGGGGAAGTCCTCACGTAGCCCGGCGACGTCGGTGGACAGCTTGGCCGCCGGCGCCACCAGTGACGCCGCCGGCTCGTCGTGGTAGAGCCCGTACTCGATCCGGCGGAAGCCGGTGAAGTCGGGGTCGTGCACCCCGCCGGGCAGGCCGGCCGGCCGGCCGTTGATCGCGCTGTCGAAGTCGCCGAACGTGCCGTACGCGGCGCCCAGGCGTTCGTAGTCGAGGTGAGCGGGCAGCCAGTCCCGCTTCGCGGCTTCCAGGTCGCCGGCCTCGATGTCCCGGCGCAGGGTGTCGACGCTTCCCTGCAGGGTGGTCAGGCCCGTGGTGACGTAGGCCTGGTAGGTGCGCAGCGGCCCGGCCAGGTCCTGCTCGGTGACCGGTCTGAACGTGGCCCCGCCGGCCGCCCCGCTGACCCGCTGGCTGGCCGAGACGATCCGATCACCGCCGTCGGGCAGACACTCCCACGCATAGGTGCCGCCACCGATGTTCGCCGCCAGGGGCCGGCTGGTACCGGGCCCGAGCAGCTCGATCTCGGCGTAGATGCCGTCCGTCGCCGGATTGATGAGGCGGACCTCCGCGGCCTTCGACCCGCCGTTGTGAACGGTGAACGTCTGACGCCCCGACTTCGGCGCCGACCAGCCGTCGGCGCACGAGCCGTTCGCGACCTCGATCGTCGTGGCGCCGGCCTCATCGGTTGTGCCGAGCGCGAGGATGGCGGCGCCGGCGGCGACCGCGGGTACGACGACCAGGCTCACCGGGAGAACCCAGCGGGGTACCCGTCTGCCGCCAGCCGAGCCTGCGCCGGCCGAACCCGCGCCGGGAGTGGTGATGTCCGGAAGCCGCGGCGGGTCCGTGACCGGTCGGACAGCCGGGGTACCCCTGGCGAACAGGGCCATCACGATCAGCAGGTAGGTGAGGTAGCCGACGACCTGGAGCACCGTCATCCGCGTGGTGATGTTCAAAACGCCCTCGACGAGCCTGGCATACCAGGAACTCGAGTCGATGGTGCCGCTCACGTCGAACGCCGCCGCGCGGAAGCCGGGCAGGGCACCGCCCTCCTGGAGGTCACGCAGGCCGTACCCGGCGACTCCCGAGGCGATCACGATGAGGCCGACGCCGGTGTAGGTGAAGAATTTCGTCAGGTTGACCTTGACGGCCCGCACGTACATGGCGGCGCAGAGCGCGGCGGCAAGAGCCAGCCCGACGCCGGCACCGATCAGCGGACCGACCGACTCGTCCGCGCCGCGGGTCGTCGTCCAGAGGAAGAGCGAGGTCTCCAGGCCCTCCCTGGCGACCGCCAGGAACGCGGTGAGCACCAGCACGCCTGGTCCCAGCGCAAGCGCCGCGGCGACCTTGCCCTTGATGTCCGTGGACAGCGCCCGCGCCGACGTCCGCATCCAGAAGATCATCATCGTCACGAACCCGACCGCGATCAGGCTGGCGACTCCGCTGAAGATCTCCTGGGCCGCGGTCGACATGGAGGCGGCCGCGAAGGTCAGCACGGCGCCGAAGCTGATCGAGAGCGCGGCAGCGGCGAGCACGCCCGTCCACACCAGAGGGATGCGGTCACGGCGGTCGGCGCGTACCAGCGTGGCGACCAGGATCGAGACGATCAGGCCCGCTTCAAGCCCCTCCCGCAGTCCGATCAGGAGGTTGGGCAGAAAGTCGCTCCACATGTCTGATACCTCCGGCTTCGCCCGAGTGCGACGAGGGGACGGTACCAGAAATGCAGGTTAGGCTCACCTAGCATAGGTAAGGGTCACCTAGCACAGGTAAGGGTCACCTACGAGTCTCACGAACGGAGCCGCGGGATCTGGCGCCTCCTGGACGACCTTCTGTGACTTGATGTGACGGTCATCTGGCGGCGCGTCGCGAACCGGACAGGGGCCGCCCGCCGGCCGGCGGGCGTAGCCGGACTATCTAGGCTGTTTGCCATGAGGCGCAGCCCTGGCGCGGAGCGCGACCGCGCGCCGATCGGTTCCGCACGATCGGCTCACCCGGCGGGCGAAGGATGACGCGGGTCGACTTCGAGTACCGGACCGGCGTGACGCGGCGTATCGCGGCGGGTGCCGTGCTCACCGGCGGCTGGGACCAGGCGGGCAGACCCAGCGGCACCTGGGCGTCGGTACCGATGACCGAGGCCACCGGGCCGGATGGCTGCCTGGCCTTCCGGTCCTCGGTGGATCTCGACGCGTCCACGCCTTCAACCTTTCGCTGGGGCGTATGGTTGTTGCGCGAAGACGGCTCGCAGGTCTGGGGAATCCCCGGTGAAGTCGCGGATCCGGCGGCAACCGACCAGGTACGAGAACTCATGCTCGGCCCCGCGGCGCCGGCCGCCGTCGAGACGACGTTCACACTTACCACCCACCATTTCCTCGGCGCCATTCCCACCGGAGCGGCCGGCCCGCCCCCGGCCGCGGCGACGAACACGGCGGATACGACGAACACGGCCGGGTTTGTGTTCCGGGTGTGGGCGCCGAACGCAAGGGCCGTCGAGGTCGCATTCGGCGGGCCGAGCGGCTATGTCGCGGACGACGGATACGGTGAGGACTCGACCAGGCCGCGCCTGCCGATGACG
>Ga0068859_100005047_pt1 | contig 13402 bp, 10 predicted proteins | sample KBSSwiS22_FD_66585 | JGI IMG/M metagenome (GOLD analysis project Ga0068859, IMG submission 66585) | Switchgrass rhizosphere microbial communities from Kellogg Biological Station, Michigan, USA - KBS Switchgrass S2-2 | ecosystem: Host-associated > Plants > Roots > Rhizosphere > Soil ... | reverse complement strand
CCAGGGCTGCTCGCGGACCGCGGGGGCGGTCGCCTCGGGGGCGCCGGCGGGCAGGGTGACGACGATGCCGTCGCCGGCGACCTGGCTCTTCAGCTCGTCGGGAGTGCCCGTCCGCGCGACGCGGCCCTTGTCGATGATCGCGACCCGGTCGCAGAGCTCGTCGGCCTCCTCCAGGTAATGGGTGGTGAGCAGAATCGTCGTGCCGGCGTCGCGCACGGCGCGGATCTCGGCCCACACCTCGGCGCGGCTCGCCGGGTCCAGCCCGGTGGTCGGCTCGTCGAGCAGCAGCAGTTCGGGGGAGTTGACCAGGCCGATCGCGATGTCGAGGCGGCGGCGCATGCCGCCGGACCAGGTGCCGAGCCGGCGGTCGGCGGCGTCGGTGAGGCTGAACCGGCCGAGCAGGGTGTTCGCGCGGGCCAGTGCCTCCGGCTTGGACATGCCGAACACCCGCCCCTGCATGACGAGCTCGGCGCGGGCGGTCTCCGCCGAGTCGGTGCCGCCGCCCTGCGCGACGAACCCGATCCGGCGGCGGACCGCCGCGCGTTCCCGCGCCACGTCGTGGCCGGCGACGATCGCCGTCCCCGACGTCGGCGGGAGCAGGGTCGTGAGCATCCGCATCGTGGTCGACTTGCCGGCGCCGTTCGGGCCGAGCAGCCCGAACACCTCTCCGCGCTCGACGGCCAGGTCGATCCCGTCGACGGCGACGACGGGCTGGGCGCGCCGGGACCGGCGGAACTCCCGGCGCAGAGCCTGGGTTGTGATCATGTCAAGTCCTGTCGAGATCGGGTGGGCGGGCACGGTTCGGGACAGCGTGGCCGCGCCCAGCATGGCGGCCGCCGCCGACAGTTCGCCGCGGAGGCGATGACGCGGCGGACGGCCGGGCCGGGCCAGCGGCACCCGAGCCATACCTCTGCGGCAAAATTGTCTGAGCGAGTGAGGCAATGCGATAGTGAGATACTGTAGGCGGCGATGTCAAGGACGGGATGCGCCAGTCCTCTCCCGGCGACTCGGCCGCGGGCGGGCGCTGGCAACCCGGCCGTTCGCGGAGAGGTGGCGGTGATGGAGCGTGCACCTGAGGTCGAGGTCGACCTGGACGGGCTGCTGCGGGAGCTTGTCTCAGCCGCTCAGCTGTTTCAGTCGGCGGCGGGCGTGCGGGCGCGGCTGACGCCGACCGAACTCGCCGTCCTCACGCTCCTGCGCGCCAACCCCCGCGTCGCCGGGCAGCTCGCGCTGGCGACGCAGCTGACCACGGGCGCGATCACCCGGGTGCTCGACGGCCTGGAACGGCGCGGCTATGTCACCCGGCTGCCGGACCCGGGGGACCGGCGCCGCGTCGTCGTCACCGCCGTCGCGGAGCGGATCGCGGCGCTCGACGTCCTGTTCGGACCGATGACCGACGCCGCGGCCGCCGTTCAGGCGAGGTTCAGCCCCGCGGAGCAGCAGACCATCGCGCGGTTCCTGACCGCGACGACGGACATGCTGCGCGACCAGACGAACGCGCTGCGCTTCGAACCCGCGGCGGGCTCCGCGCCGGTGACCCTCGGCGCGCCGCTGGGCGCCGCGACGCAGGCGCGTCTGTTCGTCGCCGGCGGCCTCAAGCACCTCCGGATCGTCGCCGGCGGCACCGACTTTCCGGCCGAGAGCCTCTACCAGGGGGACTTCGCGGGCGCCGCCCCGACCAGCGAAGTGATCGTCCGACCGGACGAGAGCGAGGTGCGGCTGCACTTCGGCCGCCGGGGCAGGTCGCTGTGGCGGCCCGGTTCGGCGACGTCGACGCTCACCCTCAACCCGCGGGTGCCGTGGGCCATCGACGTGCGCGGCGGTACCCAGGGCCTCGAGGTCGACCTTCCGGACGTCGCCCCGCGCTCGGTCTCCCTGACCGGCGGGACGAACGGCCTGACGTTGCGGCTCGGCGCCCCCAGGCGGTCCGTGACGATCTCACTCACTGGCGGCGTGAAGGCACTGCGGCTCGAACGCCCCGCCGAGGTGCCTGTAGGCCTGCGGATCCGCGGCGGCGCGAGCAACATTGTCATCGACGGCCAGCGCCACGGCGCGGCCGCGAACTGGATTGTGGACCTCCCGCACGGCAGCCCCGGCTACGAGCTGGCGATCACCGGCGGCGCGAGTCAGTTGGCGATCGCCACCCACGGCTAGCGGCGGCCGTCCGTCAGTGCGCCCCCGTACCAGGAGCGAGCGTCGCCGAGGCTGCGGCGACCGGGGCGTTCCAGCGAGGTCGCGTGGGCGGCGTCGCCGACGAGGACCACCCGGCCGCGCTGCCAGGTCGGGACGCTCGGCAGGTCCTCCATGCCGCCGAAGCTCATCAGGTCCGCGGGATCGGTCCGGGCGATCAGCTCGGCCCGGCTTCCGCGACGCGGGGGCCGGGCCGAGGGCCTGGGAAACGAACGGATCAGCGCACGTAGTGGTCGAGGAAGGCGACGATCGCCGGGAACCGCGCGGCCCGCGGGAACCTTGTGCCGTGGCCGGCTCCCGGGGCCATGTTCAGGAAGACGTCGCCGCCAGCAGCCAGCAGGCCGGCCGCCAGTTCCTCGGACTGCTGGTAGGGGACGGTGCAGTCGGCGCTGCCGTGCTCGATGTCGAACGGCGGCGGAACGTGGCCCGGTCCGGCGTAGGACACCGGATTCGCCGTCTGCACCAGGGCGGGCACCGTGGTGATCTCGTGCCCGAGAAACCGCGACTCGTAGCCGTCGGGCCCGTCGTGGGCGGCCACCGCGCTCGCGGGGCAGCCGTCCGAGCGCAGTTGGCCGTCGATCGCGGTGAAGTCGACGGGCCCGAACAGGTCGACGACGGCCCGCACCGTGCTCACCACCCCGGGGTTGCCCAGGGCGGCGTCCTCGGGCGTCTGCGCGTAGCCCCAGGTGCCGACCATCGCAGCGAGGTAGGCGCCGGCCGACTCGCCGAGCACGCCGAACCGGTCCGGGTCGAGGTCGAACTTCCCGGCGTTGACACGCAGCCAGCGGATGGCGGCCTTCACGTCCTCGATCGGCGCCGGGAAGGTCGCCTCGGGGGCCAGCCGGTAGTCGACGCTGGCGACCGCGTACCCGTGCGCGACCAGCGACGCGGCCGTGTCGTCGAGATCCGACTTGTCGCCGCCGACGAACCCACCGCCGTGGACCAGCACGATGACGGGCAGCGCGCTGGCCGGGTCCGGGTGCTGGGGCCGGTAGAGGTCGAGCTTCTCCGCGGGCGAAGCGGACGCGTAGGCGAGGTTGAGGTCCTCGTAGAGATTCGTCGGCGACCCGTTCAGGTCGGCCAGCGTGGCCGGCTGGCAGGCCGCCAGGACCAGCCCGGCTACTACAGTGAGCACACCGGGAGCGAGTAACTGCCGCCACCGTGAACCCGGTGGGCGCTCCGTCTGCCCCGCGCTCCCCGGCACCTCGGCCATGTCCCGGTTCCTCCCTGCTGCCACGGCACGCATCATCCACCCCACGCTCCGTGTGATTCCCGGCGGTAGGGCGTGTGGGCCCGGCCCGGCGGGAATTGGGCGCAGCGTGCCGTGGGAGGGCGCGTGCGTCAGATGTAGGGCGGGCGCAGGTCGAAGATTGTGCGGCGGACCTCGTCGATGGTCTGGTCGAGGTCGGAGATCGCGGTCGCCATCCGCGTGGTGCCCGGCTCGGCGACCAGGCGTACCAGGGACTGCAGCCGCAGCCCGACGGAGAACAGCCGCTGGATGACCAGGTCGTGCAGCTCACAGGCGATCCGGTCGCGGTCCTCGAAGACGGCGAGCCGGGCCCGGTCCTCCTGCATCTGGGCGAGCTCCACGGTCGCGGCGACCACGTTCGCGACCGACTGGACGAAGTGCGCCTCGTCACGGGTGAACCGGCGGTGGCTGTAGCTGTGCGCGGCGAGGATCCCGAACGCCCGGCTGCCCACGCCGATCGGGGCGCCGACGGTCGCCCGGGTGCCGTCGCCCTGCAGCCAGCCCTCCGGCCGCACGTCGGAGCGAGCCGCCAGATCGTCGATGACGAGCGGCTCGCGCGAGGAGAGCACGTTCCACACGTAGGAGCCCGGCGCCGCCGACACCGCGCCAGCGGCCCAGCTGCCGCCGCGTCGGCCGTGGCAGGCACGGACGTGCGCGTACACCTCGCCGCCACCAGCACCGCCACCGCCGGGGTGCGCGTCGCGTCCGCCGTCCTCGCGGCCCCAGCGCCCGCCGCCGGCGGTGGCGGCGGCCCGGCGGTCGCCGTCGTCCGGTGCGGCGCGGGTCACGACCACGCCGCGCGCCTCGCCGGCCGGTGACTCGGCCGGGACGGGCTGGTCCCGCTGGGGGGCCACCTCGACGCACTCGATCAGGTCGCACCGGTCGACCACGAGGGTCGAGGCGACCAGCTCGACCGCCTCGTTCAGCAGCGCCGGCACGTCCAGCAGGGTCAGCGCCCGCTGGCCGAGGTAGGCCAACGCGGCCTGCTGGCGTTCCGCGCGCCGCAGGTCGGTGATGTCGGAGAGCGTGACGGCGACCCGCACGGCACCGTCGTTCTTGATCGGGATGACCGTCGCGCGCAGCGAGCGCCACGGCTCCAGCGGCGCCGGGGGCTCGCCGTCCACCGGCCGCCCGGCCGCGAGGGCCGTCCCCGGGCGGCTCGCCACGACGTCGAGATCACCGATCTGCGCCTGCTCGGTGCGCCGGGCCGTGGCCACCAGGCCCCACTGCCCGCCGAGCGTCGGCCCGGCCTTGACCGACACCGACGGGCGCAGCCGCGCCGCGAGCGTGTCGAGCGGATCGCCGACGCGGGTGCGCGCGCCGACGAGCCGGTCGACGACGCGAGACGCGCGCCGGACCGTGTCGTCGGGGTCGTAGATGACGACGCCGACCGGCAGGTCGTCGATCTTGCCGCCGGTCGGCACCAGCTCCAGCAGCGCGCCCTGCTCGGAGGCCATCTCCGCGCCGAACCTGGCCTCGGTGACGTCGATGATCGTGCCGACGTTGCCGACCACCTCGCCGGCCTCGTCGCGCAGCACCTTCGCCCGGATCTGTACCCGTCGATAGGTCCCGTCGGCGGTGCGGTAGCGGGTCTCGTGGTGGCAGTGGTCCGCGCCGCCGACGACCACCGCCATGAACAGGGCGATGGTGTGTTCCAGTTCGTCGGGGTGGACGTAGTCGATGAAGCGGCTGCCGAGGCTTCGGGCGATGTCGAACCCGGTGAGCCGGGTCCAGGCGGGGTTCAGGTAGGTCCAGCGGCCCTCGGCGTCGGTCCGGAAGACGACCTCGGCGAGGGTGTCCAGCAGGTCAAGCGCCGCCAGCCCCGCGGACGGCGGGGTCTGCCAGGTGCCCTGGGTGGGCGCGCCCGGCAGGTCCGGCACGGGGGCGGGCGTCCCCGCGGCCGGGCGCGCGGGCGGGATTCCGGCCCGACCCGGCGGACCGGGCGGGAACTGGCCGGCCGACGGCGGGTGCAGCGGGATCGGGCCGGGCGCGGCCGAGCCCGGGGATGACGCGATCGGCACGGCCGAGCCGGGGGGGAGGGCGCGGCGGTCAGCGGTGTCCGGTGCGGGGCCGTCCCGGCCTTCGGCGACCGCTGCGCGCCAGGCGCCGAACCCCGCCGCCGTGCCAGGGCCGGTCGGGTCCTGGTCCCGGTCGGGATCGGGGCCCTGCCTGGCCGTTCCGTTGCCCTGCCCCGGCGCGCCGTGCGGCGCCGGATCGTGACGGGTGCCGGCGCCACTGGTGGGGAGGCCACGGCACCCGGCGTCGTCGACCGTCCGGCCGGCGCCTCCGTCCGCGCGCACGGATTCGGGTCGCACCGGGTCCGCCATGCCCACGCCGCCCCTTCTCTGGCACCGGCGAAGCGGGGACGGGCCCGCCCGGAACGCCTGCGCAGAACAGTGCGCCTCTCGCTACCGTCCGACACCGTACGCGCTCGACGTGGCGGTCGTCACGGTCCTTGACCGGATCGCTTCCGTGGCCTGGGCGGCGCCCACCTTTGAACGGGCCGGGAAAGCGGCCGTTCCGCAGGTCCACGCAGAACACGCGCGGTGGACGCCACGCCGTCCGCGATACCTGCCGATTGGTCATGAGTAAGACGGACGGATGTCCGCCCGGCCGCCCGCTGGCCAACGTCGAGGACGCCTACTTCGGGGCGTACTTCTTCGCCGCACACGACGTGTGGGAGGCCGGTGACAGGGCAGCCGTCCCGCACCGCGGCCGGGCACTGTCCGTCTACCGGGTGACGTCCCACGGCCCGGCCGGCAAGCCGTACACGGTCGCGACGATCACCCGCGCGCCCCGCCCGGATCACGAGATCTAGCCCCGTCGGCCTGTCGGGTGCCGGCCCGCGGGCTCGGCCCGGGCCGGGCCGGGTCGAGCGGCCCCGGCCACCCGGCCCGCCGCCGCGATGGGGGAAGACGCGGTGGGCGGACCGGGCGGGTTCTCCGGGAGGGAGGATCCCGGGGCCGGCCCGGGTCAGGGGGTCGGGCAGCTCGCATCAGGCCCAACGGCCGGGCTCCCGGCCAGGTTCCTGCCCCGGCGTCGGGCGCCCGGCACCGCGAAGGGCGCATCCCGGCATCCGGGCCCGAGTGGACGGTCGGGTCCGGCGCCGGTCAGCGGTCCGGTTGGCCTGGCGGCGGCCCGCCGGCGCCGAGCTCGTCGGTCAGCAGCTCGTCGGTCAGCAGGAGATCGCGGCGCAGCTGGCCGGTGCGGTACGCGGCCCGGCCAACGCGGATCGCGAGCACGGGTGTTGTGACGAGCTGCAGCAGGCCGACGAGCACGAGCCCGGCGGCGGACCCGAGCGGTACCTGCGGCGCGGCGCCGGCCAGGATCGCGAGCAGGCCGATCGTCTGCGGCTTCGTCGCGGCCTGCAGACGGGCGGGGACGTCGGGGAACCGCAGCAGTCCCCAGGCGCCCAGGACACAGAAGGACGCCCCCGACAGCATGAGGACGGCGGTCGCCACCCCGGCGACGGTCCCGCTCATCCGGGCGGCTCGCCGCTGGCCGGGCCGGCGGAATCGTCGCGTGCCTGCTCCTCGGGGTCAGGGCCGCCCCGGTCGGGGCCGCGCAGCTCGACGAGGCGGGCGGCGGCGACGGCGCTCAGGAAGCCGAGCAGGGTGACTGAGCCGATCAGCGCCAGGTTCCAGCTCTCGTGGCGCAGCGCGATGTCGACGGTCACGCCGGCGACGACGAGGACCACCAGGACGTCGAGGGCGACCACCCGGTCGAGGTCCGTCGGCCCGCGCGCCACCCGGACGAGCGCGAGCAGGCCGGCGAGCGTGAGCAGCGCCAGGGTCACCACGTAGACGACGGTCACCGGGCCGGCCTCCCGCCCGCCGGGTCGGCACCGAGCGCGGCCAGCACCCGTCGCTGCACGTCGTCGACGCGGCGGCGGACCTTCTCGACGCCGGCCTCGCCACCGGTGGTGAGCGCGTGGACGTAGAAGACGCCCTGGTCGCGGTCGACGTGGATGACGGCCACGCCGGGGGCGAGCGAGATCGCGCCCGCGACCAGCGTGTAGGCGACCTCCTCGCCGGCCCGCAGCGGCACCGCGATGATCGCCGACGGGGTTGCCGGGCCAAGCCGGATCATCTGGCCGGCGACGCCCACGCTGGCGGGGATCAGGTCGGCCACCAGCCGCAGCACCAGCATGACCACCTTCGACGGCCGCCATCTTCGCCGCCGCCCGGGCGCGCCCGTCGCCGCCGCCCTCGGTGGCATCCCGGGCCCGGCGGGCTCCGGCCCGGGGGAGGGGAACGCGGCCAGCACCGCCACCGCGACCAGCAGCCCCAGCACAACCGTGGGCCCGGTCAGCTGCCCCCACATCAGAACCCAGACCAGCCACAGCCAGGCCACCTGCCCCGGCCGCCGGGCCACGCCCGTCAGCGCGGCGCGAAGCCGGCGCGGGCGCCTCATCGGGCGGCCCCCGTGACGGCGTGCTCATAGGCGACCGGGCGCAACAGGTCCTGCGCGGCGCGCAACGTCAGCCCGGACAGCGGCCCGGCAGCGAGCGGGAACGCCAGCCCGACGGCGACCAGCCCGGCCGTCGCGCCGGTCATCGCCCGGCTCACCGTGGCGGTGCCGACGGCCAGGTGGTCCTCCGGGTCCGGGTCGGGGCGGGCCGGCCGCGGGCGCCGCCAGAAGGCGTACACCCATACCCGCACCATCACCAGCAGCGTCAGCAGGCTCGCGACCAGCATCGCCGCGACCGCCACGTACACCCCGGTCCGGTCCGCGCCGCCGCCCGGACCGGCGGCACGCGCGCCCGCCCGCAGCAGCGCGAGCTTCGCGACGAACCCCGACAGCGGCGGCACCCCGGACAGGCTCAGCGCCGGGATCGCGAACAGCGCCGCGACCAGCGGCACCGCCGACGCGAGCCCGCCGGTGCGCCGCGGTACCGACGTCCCCGCGTACCTGGTGATCAGCCCGCTGCCGAGGAACAGCGTCGCCTGCACGACGATGTGGTGGACCATGTAGAGGATCACGCCGGACAGCCCGATCACGGTGAACAGCGACAGCCCGAACAGCATGAACCCGATATGGCTGACCAGCAGGAACGACAGCGTCCGGTTCAGGTTCTCCTGGGCGAGCGCGCCGAGCGCCCCGACCAGCAGCGTCGCGACGGCCGCGCTGAGCAGCAGCGGCCACGTTCCCGAGTGCGGGAACACGAGGGTATGGGTGCGGACGAGCGCGTAGACGGCGACCTTCGTCAGCAGCGCGGCGAGGACCGCGGTGATCGGGGCGGGCGCCGTCGGATAGCTGTCGGGCAGCCAGAAGTGCAGCGGGACGATCGCCGCCTTGATCCCGAACACGACCAGCACCAGCAGCGAGAGCGCGGCCCGCAGGCCCCCGGGCAGTCCCGGCACCGCCGTGGCCAGCCCGGCGAAGGTGACGGTGCCCGTCGACGCGTACACCAGCGCGAGCATCGTGATGAACAGCAGTGACGAGGTCAGGCTGACGATCACGTAGGTCATCCCGGCGCGGATGCGGCTGGCCGTCGTGTCCAGGGTGATCAGGACGTAGCTCGCGGACAGCATGATCTCGAACGCGACGAAGAGGTTGAACAGGTCCGCAGTCAGGTAGGCCAGCGCGACGCCGGCTACCAGCGCGAGGAAACAGGTGTTGAAGATCGAGCTCTGGCCGGCGTCGCGGTGGCGGGAGTGGCCGCCGGCCGGCCGGTTCGAGGCCGCGCCAGGGCCGCCGCTGTTGCCGGTGACGGCGCCGCTGGTGTCGGGGTGGCTGGTGGCCGGATGGCTGGTGCTGGTGCCGTCCGTGCCGGGAGCGTCGTCGACGATGCCCTGGCCGACGGCGTAGCCGAGCACCGCGAGCGTCACGACCGCCGAGGTCAGCAGCAGCAGCGCGGCGAGCCGGTCGGCGACCAGCGTGATCCCGAGCGGTGCGGGCCAGCCACCGAGGTGGGCGACCGCCGGGCCGTGCGCGTCGGCCGCGGCGAGCAGCACCGCCGCGTCCGCGGCGACCGCGGCGACGACGCCGAGCGCGAGCACCCGCTGCGCGCGCAGGCTGCGGCGCAGCAGCAGCGTCCCTCCCGCCGCCAGCAGCGGCCCGATGACGGGCAGCGCGACGAGCAGCGCCGGCGCCGTCACCGGATGCCTCCCGGGCCGGTGCCGTCGGGCCCGATCCCGCCTGGACCCGCGCCCTCCGGACTGGTGTCTTCAGGGCTCGTGCCTTCGAGCTCGGCCGCGGCGCCCTCTGGGTGGCCGGCCCCGCCGGGTCGCGTGGCCCGCGGCTGGGCGGCGTGCCGGTGGGGCAGGTGGGCGGAGGGGACATGCGGGTGGGGCAGGTGCGCGTGCTGGGCCTCGAGACGCTCCTCCAGGACGTGCAGCCGGTGGTCCTCGACGTCGTCGCGGACCTCCGCGTTGCCGAGCAGGGTGAACGCCCGGTAGGCGATCGCCAGCAGGAAGGTCGTCAGCGCGAACGTGATGACGATCGAGGTCAGCGCCATGCCCTGCGGCAGCGGATCCGACATGGCGGCGGGCGTGACGGCGCCGGTCATCGCGGGCCGGCCACTGCGCCCGCCGACGAGCAGCAGCAACAGGTTCGTCCCGTGACTGAGCAGCGCGACGCCCATCACCACCCGCATCAGGGCCCGCTGCAGCAGCAGGTACGTCCCGACGGCGTAGAGGCCGGCGACCACGAGGGTCGACGTCAGGTTCACCACGGCACCGTCCGCCGGCGGGACGGCGCTCGGCCCCGGGCCTGGCGGGGCGTTCAGCGTGGCCGCGACGGCGGCCAGCACGCCGGGCGTCACGGGCCACCGCCCGCCGGCCCGGCCGGGGCCGGCCCGTTGCCGGGCCGCGCCGGCGGATCAGCCCGGTCACCCCCGGGGCCCCCGAGCCCGGGCAGGCGGCCGCGTCCGGCCCCGCTGTCGGTGTCGCCGGGCCCAACCGTGTCGCCGGGCCCAACCGTGTCGCCCGGACCAACCGTGTCGCCCGGACTCCTGGCGCCGCTGGGACCAGGCGAGCCGCGCAGCGTGGCCGCGGCGGTGGGACCGGCCGCGGCGGGGCGCCCCATGGCGGCCGCGGCCGCGTTGCTCTCCTCGTCGATGCCGACGCCCAGGCTGCCCAGCAGGTCGAGGACGACGCCGACGACGACGAGGTAGACCCCCAGGTCGAAGAGCAGGCTCGTCGCGAGCTCGACGTGGCCGAACGGCCCGGCGTCCACCTCGTAGACATGGCCGTCGAGCACGGCGCCGCCGAATGGGACCGGCGCGAGCGCCGCCAGTGCGGCGACCGCCAGGCCGGCGCCGATCAGTCGCGTCGGGGAGACCGGAACCGCCGCGCCGACCCGGTCCCGCGCGCCCGCCACGTAGCGCAGCGTGAAGGCGAGCCCGGCGACGAGGCCGCCGGCGAACCCGCCGCCGGTGCGGCTGTGCCCGGCGAACAGCAGGTACACCGAGAAGACGAGTACCACCGGGAAGACGGCCCGGGCCGTCACCTCGATCAGCACCGACCGGCCGCGCGAGCGCCTGCCGCCGCCGGGCAGCCGGGCCCCGGCCGCGCCGTCGACCTCGACGGGCAGCGACGCGGCGCCACCGACGCCCGGCCGGTGTGCGCCCGACAGCAGCAGGCTGGTGACCCCGAGCGCCGCCACCGCGAGAACGGTGATCTCCCCGAGGGTGTCGAACGCGCGGAAGTCGAGCACGATCGCGGTGACGACGTTCGTCGCGCCCGCATCGAGGGGAGCGCGGGCGACGTAGCCGAGGCTCGCGGCGCTCCTGCCCCGGTGCGCCGCCGACGTCTCGACCGCGAAGACGGCCGCGAACGCCCCGACCCCCAGCGAGATCAGCAGTCGCGGCCAGCGCAGCACAGGCGCCCGGTGGACGGTCGAGAACCGGTCCGGCAGCCGGCGCAGCACGAAGACGAACGCCAGCAGCAGCAGCGACTCGACGAGGAACTGGGCGAGCGCGAGATCGGGCGCGCCCTCGACGACGAACAGCGCGCCGATGCCGTACCCGACGGCGCCGAGCTGCAGCGCCGCGGCGAGCCGGCCAGGCGCGCGTGCCACCGAGACCGCCGACACCAGCACGATCGCCGCGAGCGGCAGCTGGATCGGGTAGTCCCACAGGGGCAGGCGCCGTGGCCAGACCGGCCGGGTGAGCAGCGCCGCGCCCGGGACGGCGAGCGTCACCGTCAGGATCGTCGCCAGGTAGGTGGGCAGCGATCCGACCTGCGTGCGGGCCGTGACCGCGAGCGCGAGCCGGCCGGTCATGGTCAGCGTCCGCTCGTACCAGCGCTGCGCGTCAGCGACCGCCGCCAGCCAGGCGGGCGCCGCGGGGCGCCACACTTGGCCGCGGGCGCCCGGGACCCGCCTTGACGGCCGGGACCAGCCGGCCAGGAAGATCACCAGTCCGGCGGCGAGGGCGCCGGCGGCCAGCGCGAGCGGCGCGCCGGCGCCGTGCCACAGCGCCAGTTGGTAAGGTGCCGGCTGGCCGGGCTGTGCGCCGGCCGGCAGGGTGTCGGCGTAGCCGGCGAGCAGGCCGTCGAGCGCTGGCGCCGCGAGGCCGAGCCCGAGGCCGGCGGCGGCGAGCAGCACCGGCGGCCCACTGAACGCCGGGCTCGCCGGCCGCCAGTCCGAGGGCTCGGCGCCGCGTTTGCTACCGAAAGCCCCCCACAGGAGGCGCAACGTGTAGCCGACCGTCAGGGCGGCGCTCGCCACCGCGACGGCGAGCATCGCCGGCTGCGCGGCGGCCGGGCCGTGCCAGAGCCCGCCGAGCGTGGCCTCCTTGGCCAGGAACCCGACCGTCGGGGGCAGGCCCGCCATCGACGCCCCCGCGACGACGGTCGCCGCGCACAGCACCGGCGCCCGCCGGCCGACGCCGGACAGCTCCCGCAGGTCCCGGCCGCCGGCCCGGTGGTCGATGATCCCGACCGCCATGAACAGCGCCGCCTTGGCCAGCGCGTGCGCGAGGATAAGTGCCGCCCCGGCGAGCGCCGTCGTCCGCCAGCCGAGCCCCAGCAGCATCGTCAGCAACCCCAGCTGGCTGACCGTGCCGAGGGCCAGCAGCCGTTTGAGGTCGGTCGCCACCTGCGCGCGCAGCCCTCCGAGCAGCGTCGTCACGGCGCCCACCACCGCGGCCGGCCCCGCCCAGGCCTGGGTGTAGCCGCCGGCGGCGGCGAAGGCGGGCGTCAGTGTCGCGACCAGGAAGACCCCGGCCTTCACCATCGCCGCGGCGTGCAGGTAGGCGCTGACCGGCGTCGGCGCCACCATCGCCGCGGGCAGCCACGGGTGGAATGGGGCCTGCGCCGACTTCGTCGCCGCGCCCAGCAGGGTCAGCGCGGCGGCGGCGAGGGTCTGGCCGGTCGCGGCCGGGGGGTGGGCGACGATCGCGGAGATCCGGTAGGTCCCGGCGGCCTGGCCGAGCAGCACGAACCCGAACAGCATCGGCAGGCCGCCGGTCGTCGTCACCAGCAGGGCCTGCGCCGCGGCCCGCCGCGCCGGCGGCGTGACCCCGTCCCCACCGATCAGCAGGAACGAGAAGACAGTCGTCAGCTCCCAGAAGACGTAGAGCGTGAGCAGGCCGTCGGCGAGCACCAGGCCGAGCATCGCGGCGGCGAACGCGAGCAGCGCCGCCGCCGCCGGTCCCTGGCCTTCCGCATCGCCCGCGTGGTACCAGCGGGCGTAGGCCAGCACGAGCGCGCCGATCCCGGTGACGAGCAGGGCCATGAGCAGCGACAGCGGGTCCAGGCGCACCATCACCGACAGACCGAGCCCGGGCGCCCACCGCAGCGTCCGCGCCGGCGTGGCGCCGTCGCCGACCTGGCCGAGACCGGTGGCGACGAGCCAGCCGAACACCGCCGCGGGCGCCGCCGCGCCGACCAGGTAGACCCGTGCGCCCAGCTGCCGGGCCAGCACCGGCAGCAGTGCCGCTACCGCCAGCTGGGCGCACGGGTCTACCTGGTCGGCGCGGCGGCGCCCGCGGCGGTGTTCGGCTGGCTCGTCGCCACC
>Ga0068859_100005042_pt1 | contig 13403 bp, 10 predicted proteins | sample KBSSwiS22_FD_66585 | JGI IMG/M metagenome (GOLD analysis project Ga0068859, IMG submission 66585) | Switchgrass rhizosphere microbial communities from Kellogg Biological Station, Michigan, USA - KBS Switchgrass S2-2 | ecosystem: Host-associated > Plants > Roots > Rhizosphere > Soil ... | reverse complement strand
ATCAACCGGCGCATCGTTCATGTAGTTCTGAATGCCGTGACCGTATGTGAAGGAGAATTTACCGACGTCGTTCTTGCCAAAGTTCAGGCCTGAGTTCAGGCTCACGCCCGCCCCGACAGCACTGCCACTCAAGTCGAACGCGTCGTTGTTAGTGTCTTCCCATTGGATTTTTCGAACCACGCCGGATGCCTGGAAATGACCCCAGTCTCTGTCGAAACGTACGTTCCCAGTGAGATCGGGTAGCGGGAATTTTGGCCTGACGCCCTGCAACTCGATGCGATCCGCAGTGCGGCCGAGGTCGGCGCTTGCGCCCGGACGTTCCGCCGCGATTGTGATTGAGTTCTTACCCTTGAGCGGCATCCAGCGAAACTGCACATTGCGGAACCAGGGAATTCCGTTTGGGCCCCAGTATTCGTTGGTATTCGGAAATACATCGGGATCGACGAAGACGCTCCAATTTTGCCCGGCGCCAAACTGTCCCAGTTCGCCGTAAGCATGTCGCAAGCGAAAAGTGGTTTGACCGGCATCGACGCCAGTGCCGAACAATTCGAATTCAAAAATGGTCTTTAGCTCTCCGTACTTAGTCGGCGTTGTTGACTTAACACCGAATCGCGTCTGTCTCACGCTGGAAAACCAATTACCGTTTGGCGCGAATTGATCCCTGAACGCGGGCAGCTTCACCGGGCGAACCGTATCGAACCAGTTAGGGTCGGCCTGCTTGAATTGGTAGCCCATGTCGAGCATCGCAAAACCATAGATCTGAAAAGTGCTCTCTCCTTTTTGGTCGTCCTGTTTTGGCTTTGCGTCCGCAGCGGTTTCAGGTACGGGTGCTGCTGAATAGTCAGCCTCGATAATTTTCGGCGTGGGATTTTTTTGCGCTTCCTCCACTGCGTTGAGCTGCCCCTTTAGGTCTCGCACCGTCTGCTCGAGTTGTTGAAGGCGCTCCTTTAGTTGTTCCACTTCTGTTTTCTGCTTCGGCGGCTCCTGAGTCTGTCCTGTAACCGGGCTTGCTTGAATCGCGATCAGCACGATCAACGACAGCACAAAACCCGTAGCGCCTTTCGAGTTGGTTCGATTGTTTCGCTTCATGCACGCTCCTCCATTAAACCGAGACGTCGAGGCATTTCTTGACTTCAATCGAATCCTAGTGATGGACCTGAAGATGTGAACCTAGCAAAAGTTACAGGAGCGTAGTTTCGTGTATGAGTGAGAATCAGGAGGACTTACTTACGACGGTGGCCCAGGATTTTCGCGACATGGCTTTGCCTCAAAAGTGAGAGCGTTGCACTTGGACACGGTCAGTACCGTCCGCGGTAGCGGATGGGTCGATGATCAGCATGTGATATTGCTAATGATTTTGAATCCGCAGTCTTAACCCATCCGCTACCGCGGACGGTACTGACCGTGTCAAACAGAGAATTAGGACTTTTGAGGCAAAGCCTCGCGACCGCTTATGGTGAGAGGAATGAAAGACGTGATGGACCAGCCGGCCACTATGGCTGATATCGGCAGCTTGTATGAACGACACAGCCGGCGAGTCTATTCGTTGTGTTTACGAATGACCGGAAACGCAGCGGAAGCTGAAGACCTCACTCAGGAAGTATTTATTCAGCTCATACGTAAGATCGATTCGTTCCGTGGTGAAAGCAAGTTCACCACCTGGTTGCATCGACTCACGGTAAACCAGGTCCTTATGCACTTCCGAAGGAGAAAACACTTTCCGGAACCCATGCCCTCCGAGATCGAACTCGAGCGACTGTCCCGAATCTCTGTACCTGAGTTGAGCCAACCGTTAGTGCAAAGAATTATTTTGGATGCGGCGCTGACTCAATTGCCCGCAGGTTGCCGAGCGGTGTTTCTCAAATTCGATGTTGAGGGCTATCAGCACGCTGAGATCGCAAAACTCTTCGGTTGCTCGGTCGGAAACTCGAAATCGCAACTACACAAAGCAAGGCGAAAGTTGAGGCGTTTGCTCAAGTTGTCAGGCCACAAGAAGGCACACAAAGCACAATGTTATAGCTGATTGATTGTGCTTTGTGCTTCTTGTCGATCAAGACTTCACCCTTTCGCGGGAGGCGGATACTTCTTGAACAACTTAACCATCGCCTTGTTCAGATTCTTCTCGACCTTCTGCGGGTCTTTTCCAGATCCCAGAGTCTTGCTTGCGGCCCCGCGCCATACCTGCTCCTTCTTCGCTACGTCATACAGATCAACGTTGAGCGTGCCGATGTTGATGGTGGAACTGGTAGTGGTTGTTGTTCCACCCATGCCACCATAACCGCCCCAGCCACCCCAGCGGCCATAACCCCACATGTCTCCGCCGGTGCTATACGAGTTCCACTGCTTCTCCTGATTGACAGCAGCTTGATAGGTGACGTAGAGGTCCGGGTTCTCCCCTTCAGTCTTGCTCAATCCCTTTGCAGCCAGTTGCGTGTCGATCGCCTGCATGATCTGCTTGTCGAGTATCTGATTGGGATATTGAGCGTTAGGGACTCTGACCCACTTATAGGTTTTGTACTTCGAGAAGTCTGTTCCCGGAAGTGAGTTATAACGAATATCCTGAGCCGATACGGCGGCATACATGAACAACAGCAGGCAACCCGCGATCGCAATCCTGAAAGTATTGATTCTCTTCTTCATCATTTGCACCACCATCTCTTTCTTTGGAAATCCTGACGTCTCCAAATTTAGTGATGATGTGGAACAACTCGACCTGTAAATTTTACTAGTGGTTAAACTAGCCCCGGACCATAGGATTCGATGTGTCTTGCTCAGTTAGATAAAGCAAGCACTGAATCGGTGGTGTTCTGGAGAAAAAACAACGTCAGGTCTCGGATCTCTCTGGCGCACACTTGACCAACTCGCTCGACAGGATCCACACCGGGGCTGTGGACATGGCAGCAACAAGTGAGGTTGGTTGAATGGTGCTTTCGAAAATGGGGTTTGAGAGCACCATGTAATCCCAGCCGCGTTCGTTTTCAGGAGGCGCTAAACGCGGATCGAACTGCGGCTGGGATATTTCTTCTCAAAGCGTGAGGCGTAGGCAATGAATACTGAGGAGCCATCGGGAAAGCCGGCGGGAGGGCGCCCGGCGTCTGACGCTGATCGTCAAGGCGAGGTTCGGAAGGCGTTTAAGGTTGAGCTCGGTGCGGCGACGCACCAGGGTCATGTCAGGGAGAAGAACGAAGATCACTACCTTGTCATGAGCTTCGGGCGCTCACTAAATAATCTACTGACGAATCTGGACGAAGAGGTTCTTGAGCCCAACTACACTTCGACCGGGTACGGAATGTTGGTGGCGGATGGCATTGGCGGCATGGCTGCGGGCGAGGTGGCTAGTCGCTGGGCGCTCACCAAGCTCGTTGAACTCCTCGTGGAAACACCAGACTGGATCATGAGGCTGGACCAGACGGAGGACGTCACAATCATCCTGCAGCGAATGACTCAACGCTTTCTGAAAATCGATGAGACTTTGAAAGAGAAGGCTAGATGGGACGCTACTCTGCGCGGTATGGGAACCACTTTGACGGTTGCTTGTACGCTGGGGAACGATTTGGTAATTGGTCACGTGGGTGATTCACGTGCTTATCTGCTGCGCGATGGCACGCTCAAACAGTTAACGACGGACCATACCTTAGCCCAATCACTGATCGACGCCGGCATTGCGGCTCGCGACGATCCGGCGCCACGGTCAATGCGGCACGTGCTAACGGCTGCGCTTGGCTCTCTCGGCAAACGAATTGAGCCTCAAGTTCAACACTTGAAGGTGTTCCAGGGCGATCAGCTACTTCTATGCACGGACGGACTCACCGAAATGGTCGAGGATAAAATTTTGGCTGAGGCGCTGTTCGAGGCAGAGTCTGCGCAGGCAGCCTGTGAGACTCTAATTAATTTGGCGCTTTCGGAAGGTGGCGTAGATAACATCACCGTCGTTATTCATCGCTTCGGCTCTTCCTCATCGGGCACTAGCGAACTGAAGTCTGCATGACGGGAAATATTTCTCACGCAAAGACGCAAAGACGCAAAGCGCTGCCGCGATTCTAATGGTTTTCTTTGCGTCTTTGCGCCTTTGCGGGAGAATCTTCTTCACAGCTAAGGCTATAATAGGACCTATCAACTCTTCAGCTGATTTCTCGTGAAATCGGATAATGCTTCGTTGTTTCTCTTCGCTCCTCAATCCACGAACTCACAGTGCGGATTAAGTCGCGTCTTGTTTGACTCTCTGTCCGCAATCGAGAGTGATCCATCTCTCTTGGAACAAGAGACTCCCGGTGCTCGCGCTTGATGATCTTGATCGACTTGCCGCTTAAAGACATGAGGACCGCCCCCAATAAAAGTATCCGACGTTAAGCCAATCGTAGTCACACCCGCCCTAACTCCTACTAGCAAAATTGACAGTATGAGCGCCATCGAAAGTTCCTAACATTACTCTCGACAACCGAAAAGCTAACTGGTTCAGGTGAACACAGTTCTAAAAGAAAGGAGACCATTTTTCATGAGAGACAGAAAATCTATCGCAGTGATGGTGGGGCTGGCGTTTCTTACAACGCTGGTGGCCGCAGTCGGAGCCCTGGCGCAAAGCGCAAGTAATGCCCGTTCCGTCCAGGTGCCACAGGGTCAGAAACAGAAGGTTCAGGGTGTCGTCGGTGACCGTAAAGGCGATCATTTTACAGTCCGGGATCCGAGCGGTAGCGAGACTACCGTGCTCCTGACGGGTAACACAGATGTGACTTCGCACAGCAGAGGTCTGAGGGGCAAAAAAGATTACCCGGTGACCTACATCATGCGCGGGTTGCGCTTGCAGGCTCAGGGTGTCGGTGATGCCGACGGGAATCTGGTAGCCGAGTGGGTCAGATTTGATGAACAGGATCTGCGCTCCGCCCAGGCGCTCGAGCAGACCGACGAACTCGCCCAGGAAAATCAGGCGAGGCTTGAAGCTGCGGAAAAGGCTGCTCTGGAGGCGGCGGCGAACGCCGAACGCATGGCCGGACAAATTGCGGAGAATACTGCGCTGGCCAATGACGCCCGAGCCAGGGCTGATGCGGCGCAAAAACAGGCCGATGATGCGTTCAAGGCGGCTGCGTTGGCCAACAACCGGATCAACGGGCTCGATGATTATGAAACCCTTCGCATCATCCCGGTTCTCTTCAAGGTGAACAGCAGCACTCTCAACGCGACCGCAAAACAAACGATCGATGAAGCGGCTGCCTGGGCCAAGGGCGAGAAGGCCAAAGGAAACGCGAATGGTTGGCTCGTTGAGGTGGTGGGGTTTGCGGATACTACCGGCAAAACGGCGAAAAATCGCGCTCTGAGCGAACGACGGTCGAAGGCCGTTATTCAATACCTGGTGGGCGTGCATGGTTTAGATCTGCGCCGCCTGGTCCAACCCTTTGGTTATGGGGAATCCAAACCCGTCGCCACTAACAAAACCGCGGAAGGGCGCGCCAAAAATCGGCGCGTTGAGGTCAGGATTCTGCAAAACAAGGGAATCGCAAATACGGGAAATTAACTAGTAGTCGATTCCCTCATCGACGTTGAGCGAATCGCGGCTGCGCAGTTTGTGACGGGACCGTCCAGCGACCATCCCGCTTTCTTAAAAGGAGAAGCAACATGTCGGAAAAGGAAAATGATATGCATGAGAGTAAGCCCAGCTCGACAGAGCTAATGCGCGAGGCCGACGGGGACGATCTGCTTGGCAGCACGAAGCAGTTGGTTTCGCAGAAGATTCCCCCGGGCGTAGATCGCCGGAAGTTCCTGATGAGAAGCGCTGTGGGGGGAGCGGCGGCGATAATGACGGGCAAGAGCCTCTTAGCTGCGGACAGAACATCCGAAGCAGTTAGATCAATGCCAGTGCTGCGCCCGCTCTCCAGCGGACTGTATGTCCATATGGCGGCGAAAGGGCCCATCGTGATAACGGCTGACGAGTTCTACAAAGTGGGGCCCGGTCCCTCAAGCTCGCACACGATCGGACCGATGCGCATTACCTATGATTTCTACCAGCGCTGCACGAAGCTGCCGGCAGACAAACTCGCGCAGGCAACCGCGCTTAGAGTCAACCTGTTCGGCAGTCTCAGCTCCACAGGCAAGGGACACGGTACGGAACGAGCTACTCTGGCAGGTTTGATTGGCATGGAGCCAGCAACTGTCGACCCTTTGTTTCTTGACGGCCTGCGCGACAAGCCTGACCAGTCGTTCAAAGTTAAGCTCGGCGGAAAAGAGATCCCGGTGACGCTTAAGGACGTTATCTACGACGCTCCGAAAGGCGACTTCCATCACCAAAACACCATGGTCTGCCATCTTCTGGCCGGCGACAAAGATCTGTTCTCGCTGGAGTACTACTCCGTTGGCGGCGGATTCATTGAGTGGAAAGGCTACACGCCGCCGCAGAAGAATGCTCCGAAGTACCCGTTCGAGACAATGAAAGAGCTTCGTGCTCATGCGGACAAGAACAAGTTGACCATCGGACAGGTAATGCTGGCGAACGAAATGTCGATCTCGGGCAAGTCTGAGGAGGAGATAAATGCGTTCATCGACAAAATCATCAACGCGATGCTCGCGACGGTAAAGTCGGGGCTGAGCATGCCGGATGATGTACTTCCAGGCCCGATCAAGCTACACAGCAAAGCAGCGACGGTTTATAAACGCGCGATGGACGAGCAGAATTTGGCGGATCGCGGAATCGGCCTACTGTCCGCATGTGCGATAGCCGCTTCCGAGGAGAACGCTCGCGGCCATTTGGTGATAACCGCTCCGACGGGCGGCTCTGCCGGAGTCATGCCGTCGCTTGTCTACGGTCTGATGGAAGGACGCAAGCTCTCGCGGGAAAAACTCCGTGAAGGCATGCTCGCCGCCCTTGCCGTAGGCTATCTCTGCAAGCATCATGCGACGCTCGCTGCTGCGGAGGGTGGCTGTCAGGCCGAGATCGGTGTGGCTTCGGCCATGGCTGCGGCATTGATCGCCACGGCCCACGGAGCCGAGGCGCGCGTCGTTGAGAACGCCGCGGAATCGGCCCTTGAGCATCACCTTGGAATGACCTGCGATCCGGTCGCCGGGTACGTGCAGGTCCCGTGCATTGAAAGATGTGCGTTCGGCGCCGTCAAGGCCTGGACAGCCTATGCGATCGCCAGCAACGAGGTCGCAAGCAGTCACCGCGTGACCCTCGATGAAACCGTGCAGGCACTGGCACAGACCGCTAAGGACATGAACAGTAAGTACAAGGAGACGAGCGAGGCCGGTCTTGCTCTCTCTGTGGTCCTCTGCTGACCTCAGGGTCTTATGAGGTCGATATGCGTCGGCGCTCCATATCTCAGACACTGAGTTGTGAGCGCCGGCGCACTGAAAGAGGGCCTAGATGTGCACATACACCAGACTCGCGGTCGCATTGGTATTTCTGTCAGTAACGTTGCTCGTGAGTCCTGCAAATGGACAAGCTCCAGTATCACAGCCCGTTAGTCAGGAAAAAGTGATCGATGCGACTCGTGCAGGCCAGCCGAGTAACTCAGACAACAAAGTGCCGGCATCGCGAACTAGCGATCTCGAGAGTGATGTCGCGGCCATGAAGGCTGACAACGCCGCTGTTCGAGAACAACTTCGCAGGATGGAGGAACAGCAGAAGGCGTTACTGGAATTGGTAGATCGTTTGCAGCGACGGCTTGACGGCAACACTGTCGTGGCAGGGACAGACGCTGCGCCGGCGCCGGGCTCGACGCAACCAGCAGAGACTTCAGCGCCATCAACGACGCCAGCAGAGGATTCAGCGCATAATCCGCCCAGCCCCACGAAACGGACGAAACCGGGGGATGACGATCGTTACCGGGATGGAATTGTTATCTGGCAAACCTCCGAAGACGCTGAAGTGCCTTTCCTGCTGAAGTTCAACATCAATACCCAGGTCCGATATCTCAATACACTTAATTCCGACGATACTTTCACCGACCATCTGGGCGTTGTCCGCCAGGTTCAAAAACGCAATGACATCACAGTAAATCGTACGATGTTCATCTTAGGCGGCTACATATTCGACAAGCGGCTGCGTTATAGCAGCACCGTGTGGACCTCCGCCGGCGCAGCGTCAATCGTCGTGGCTGGGAACATCGGCTGGCAATTCAACAAAGCCCTTACCATCACCGGAGGCTACAACGGTGTTCCAGGTAGTCGATCGCTGGTTAACACGTTCCCATTTTTTACAGCAACTGATCGGAGCATGGCAGACAACTTCTTCCGACCCGGTTTCACACAGGGAATCTGGGCCAACGGAGAACCCGTAAAGGGTTTGAACTATATGGTGTTCGTCGGCAACGGCCTCAACACTATTAATATCTCGGCAAACAAGATCGACACGAGTCTACTAGTTTCCGGCAGTGTCTGGTGGGAACCGCTGGGAGCCTTCGCAGAACCCGGCAAATCTCGAAACATGTACGATGATTATTTCGCCTCCAAAAAAACTCGCATTCGACTTGGTACTTCGTTTACGAGATCCAGGGAGGACCGCTTTTCAAATCTGGATCAATCGAGTCCTGAAAACACTTCACTGTACAACTCCGACGGCGTGCTTACTTTCTCAACCGGAGCGTTTGCGCCGGGTGTGACCGTCGACAAGGCTACCTACCGCATGTACGCGATCGACGGCGGCCTGAAAAAGAGCGGACTTGCGGTCAACGGGCAATACTTCTTTCGCTGGCTAAACGACTTCGAAGCTGACGGCCCACTTCCGCTCGCATCGACATTCGACCACGGTGGTGAACTGTCGGCCAGTTATTTTGTCGTTCCCAGGAAGCTGATTGTGTATGGACGCGGCTCCGGTGTCTATGGACAATTTGGCAACTCGTGGGAGTATGCCGGCGGCGTCAAATGGCACTTCCTTCCGACAGAGCGTTTATGGTTGAACGCCGAGGTGATGCGGGTTCACAAAGTTCCTTACACCGGAGCCTTCACACCATACAATGCAGGTTTGAATGGCTGGGTGCCAATGCTTCAGACGATCCTCGCTTTCTGACCTCGAAAACTTCTTCGCCGCGTGGTCATCCACAGAGCGCTCACGCTTCCGCAACGCACCGTAACTACACTGGCAAAACTACCAGTATGAACGCCCTCGAAAGTCCCTAACATGACGCTTGACTGATGAATAACAGTCGGGCTCGGAACCGGCATCATGATGCAAGGAATGCCCTTGCTTAACGGACTCCGGACTCAGGAAACCAAAAAGCTAACTGACAGGTGAACACAGTTTCTAAAAGAAGGAGACCATTGATCATGAGAGACAGGAAATCAATCGCGGTGGTGGTGACGCTGGCGTTTCTTACAACGCTGATGGCCGCAGTCGGGGCCCTCGCGCAAAGTGCAAACAGTGCGCATCCGGTCCAGGTACCACAAGGTCAGAAACAGAAGATTCAGGGCGTCGTCAGTATCCGCAACGGCGATACCTTCAAAGTGCGGGATCCGAGCGGTAGCGAGACTACCGTGCTCTTGACGGCCAACACAGACGTGACTTCACACGCCAGAGGTCTCAGGGGCAAGAAGGATTACCCGGTGACTTACATCATGCGCGGCCTGCGTGTGCAATCCGAAGGTAGAGGAGATGCCGAAGGTAATCTGGTAGCCGATTGGGTCCGCTTTGATGAGCAGGACCTCCGCGCCGCCCAGGCGCTCGAGCAGACCGCTGAACTCGCCCAGGACAACGAGGCGCGGATTGCGGCTGCGGAACAGGCCGCTCGAGAGGCGGCGGCGAACGCCGAACGCATGGCCGGACAAATCGCGGAGAATACCGCGCTAGCCAATGACGCCCGGGCTAGGGCTGATGCGGCGCAAAAGACAGCGGATGATGCGTTCAAGGCGGCTGCGTTGGCCAACAACCGGATCAACGGACTCGATGATTACGAAACCATTCGCACCGTCTCGGTTCTCTTCAAGCTAAACAGCAGCACTATTGACGAGACCGGAAGGCAAACGATCGATGAAGCGGCAGCGTGGGCCAAGGGCGAGAAGGCCAAGGGAAACGCTAATGGTTGGCTCGTTGAGGTAGTGGGGTTTGCGGATACTACCGGCAACACCGCGAAAAATAACGCCCTCAGCGAACGCCGTGCGAAGGCCGTTATTCAATACCTGGTGGGCGTGCACGGTTTGGATCTGCGCCGCCTGGTCCAACCCTTTGGCTTTGGGGAATCCAAACCCGTCGCCGATAACAAAACCGCGGAAGGGCGCAAGAAAAATCGGCGCGTTGAGATCAGGATTCTGCAAAACAAGGGAATCGCAAATACGGGGAATTAGCTGGTAAGTCTCCTCCGCCGACGTTGAGCGGATCCTGTGTCACGCGCACGCTGAACACCTTCACCGGGCTGGAGAGTTGAGTCAACACTCTCCGGCCCGCTTTCGAGTAGTGCGCAGGTCGGCAGGAATTTTTCTCACGCAAAGACGCAAAGGCGCAAAGAAAACGCGAAGAAACGGGGCAGCGCTTTGCGTCTTTGCGCCTTTGCGCGAGAAATCTTCTTTTCAATTTCGATTGCCGGACGACTCGCCTATCTCACCTTCGCCGACCGGTTCCGCGCTTGTTCTGATGTTGGCAATATTTCCGGGACGCACTTCAAACTCCACGAATACCGGCTTCTCGTTTCGGAGGATATCAAGAACGTGTGGATAATCGTCCGCAAGGTAGTGGCATGAGATGTAGCCCGAACCTTTCATGGTATCGGCCGTTGGCATCGTCGTCGTGCTGTGATGAAAGTACGCGGCGCCAATGAGGTCATCATTATCATTTCGCAAACCGATTATGGCCTGGTACGGATAAGCGATGATATTCTTTGCGCCCGCATAATAAGCCACGTCGTATTTCTTAATCTCAATGATTGCCATCACACTTATCTGCCTTTGACCGGATACTTCTTGAAAATTTTCGCGATGCCTTTATTGATGGGCTTGGAAACTGTCTTCGCATCTGCTTGCAAATCAGCGCTGGGGGCACGCTGCAGTACCTCCGTTATCGTGCCGCGAAAAACCACCCGGTCTGTTTTGCGATCAAACAGATCGATCACCAGCGTGCCCGTCGTAACATCCCACATTAGCATCGCGGAGCTACCCACCATTCCGCTGTAGGCGGGATTGACGACATGATAAAAGGGAACATTGGCAACCTGTAGATTGGGACCCGTCGCCGCCACATAAACTACGCGCAGGTCGGGATCGGTATCTACCTTCGTAAGCCCTCTGGAGGTGAGTTCGCGTGCCACCGCTTCCACGATCATTGCGTTGACGAACGGATTGCGCGCTTTGCCTTCATCAAACGCGAAGGTCTTGAAGTTTGAGAAATCGACATTCTTGTCGTGAGCAGCCGACGTCTTTTGCGCCTGGACCACCGTGCATAAAAGCGTGCTCGCTAAAACCACAGCGCCCATTACGGTCAGGACAGATTTCATTTTTTCTCCTTCAAGATTCATTAGTGGTGCTTATTCTGAATGGTTCTGCATTTTCCTGAAAGTCCGGTTTTATCCTAGGGTGAGACCAATAGAGTAGGTACCTGTCATTATTGACAGGGCTTTGCACGAAAGTACGTGCATGCCGAGAAGGAGTCTCGCGCAAAGGCGCAAAGGCGCAAAAAAAGCCCGTTAGAAACGCGGTAGCGCTTTGCGTCTTTGCGCCTTTGCGCGAGAGATCTTCTTGTAAAGAGGTACTTTTCGTGTAAAACCGGATTAAGGCCTTGCCGCGATGAGGTACAACCGGCGCGCGGTGGCCAGGTATAGCGCATCTCCGATCAGCGCCGGAGGTGAATATAGCGGAGCATCCATCTCGATCTGCGCCAGTAATTCCTTTCGCCGTCCGGCACGAAGAACGGTCATGCTACCTGCAACGTTCCCAACATAAAGCCGGTCGCCGGCCAGCAGGAGACATCCCCAGATTGCTTCGAGGGTATCGTGTTTCCAGACCATTGCGCCGGTGGCCGCGTCCAGACAATAAATCGTTCCGCCCAGGTCCCCAACGTATAGCAGACCATCCTTCACAAGGGGCGTTCCCACCACGCGGCCAACCTCGCGAGAAGTCCAGAGGAGCCTGCTCTCGGTGACGTCTCCTCGTCCGTTGGGACTGATCGCATAAATCAACGAAGGTCCGTCGCCGTGCGTAGGGTCCATCCCCATAGCAATGAAGACGCGGCCGTCGGCGAAGACCGGTGAAGCAATGATAGAGCTGCGCGAAAGGACGCCGGGGCGCGGGAGCCAGCGGGCATCTTTCGGGTTGCCGTCAAATCGCCAGACTTCATGACCCGAAGCCGCGTCGTAGGCGCGCAGCCAGCCATCTCCTCCGCCGAAGAGCACCTGCATGCGTCCGTTGACATCGGCCGCCACAGGGCTGGACCACTGGCCGTGCAACACCTGCTCGCCGGCGCCAATGGCTCGCCACACCACTTCGCCCGAGTGCTTGTCCACCGCGATCAAACTCGGAGCGCGCGGTGAAGGGACGCGCGTATGGCCTTCATTCTGTCCGTTGGAAGTAGAGACTAGCAGCAGATCACCGACAGACAACACTTCGCTGTTGGTGGCTTCATGCGGAAAGACACCCAGACGGGCGCACATGTCCAACTCCCAGACGATGTCGGCCGCAGTGTTGTCTCGGAAGACCTCTTCCCGATATGGACCACTGTTCTCGCCATCACGAAAACCTTGTGTGTCGAGGCAACGGAGTTGGCACTCGGCGGTGACATAGTACAACCGGTTTCCTTCCACATACGGAGCACTTGTCGTCGAAGGCAGCAGGAACTCCCTAAGTCCTCGCTCCACTCGCGGAGCCACGTCCTGCCAAAGGAACTTGCCGTCGGTTGCGCGAAAGGCCATGAGCACGCCGGACTCTTCCTGGTAGGCGGGGTTCATTTGCCTCGTGTTGTCGGTACCCACGTAGACCGCATCGCCGGCAACTACTGGACGGCCAAACGTCTCGTTTCCCAACTCGACACTCCAAACGATGTTCCATCCTGTGCGTGTATTCCAGTCAACCGGAGGATTGCCCGGCGAATTGCTCATTTGGGCTACCGTCGTCTGAGGTTGGGCGACGGAAGGCGCGGGTACAGGGTGTGAGACGACAGGTTCTGCGGATTCGACGCCGGCGATTCGATTCAACGCCCACTCCGCTTCGTCACGCAGTGAGGGATCATTTGCGGCCGCTCTCAGCGCCTCGCGGGCCGTCTGTGCTTTCGGCCCGATGCTTCCCAGCGCGCCGGCCGCGCAGATGCGCACATAGAGGAATTCATCCTTCAGAGCTTCGATCAACTGCGGCACAGCAGACAGTGCCGCTGGGCCAATGCTTGCAAGGGCCTCAGCCGCCGCCCAGCGGACACCGGGAATCGGATCGCCCACGGCTCTGGCGAGCGCATCGGTCGCCGCGCCCGCTTTCGGACCGATTGACGCCAGGGCCTCCGCCGC